>Ga0181583_10002107_pt1 | contig 14852 bp, 12 predicted proteins | sample 071ome_31_FD_132461 | JGI IMG/M metagenome (GOLD analysis project Ga0181583, IMG submission 132461) | Coastal salt marsh microbial communities from the Groves Creek Marsh, Skidaway Island, Georgia - 071405CT metaG (megahit assembly) | ecosystem: Environmental > Aquatic > Marine > Intertidal... | reverse complement strand
TCAATATAGGTGCTGGCCTCAAGCACGCCGATGGATGTGTCAAGGCTCAACGCTGTTGTCTGCGCCGCGCCGCTGAGTTTTGTATTGTCAAGGACACGGAACCGTGTGGTGAAGATCTCCGCCCAGAGTTTCGGCAGGAGCATCGCCATCTCAGCGCCTTCTGATGCGCTCAACCCGAGCGACTGGTAGTCAATGGAAATGCGGGCCGTTTTCTCGCTTGTACGTGTGAGCTCTTCCCCGAGTTCAGCGTTGATGGCATCAATCTCGGCAGAGGTGAGCCCTTTCTTTCCCAATTTTTCATTGTATTTTTTGATAACCCCGTCCGTCATCGGGCTTGAAAAACTGACATTTACCGCCTTTTGAAGATCATCCGCATCTTCAATCTGCATGCGGGAGGCCAGCGCGGCGAGCACCTCAGGTGCCTGCAGATCTTTGGGTGAGAAGGCAACGCCGTTCGGGTAGGCCCCCTTCTCAATACCCGTCAGATTAAGGTAATAGACGGTTGGTGTGAAGGATTGGGTGGCCATCATCAGCACGGCAATAAGACCAAGACCCCCGGCAAGCAGCGGAAGCAGGACAATCAACCCGCGACGCCGCCATAGTCTGACAACTATATCGGTGAGGGAGATTTCATCAGCGTCGTGGTTAATCTGCTCGGTCATGCTTTGTGCTCAATGTTTAACGAGCACAGGATAATTTAAAAACTCTAAATTATTATTAACATTATCTAATTTATTTATTTGAGATATGGGGACGAGTCTATTCTTCGATTATTTTCTCCATGTTTGACCTCGACTTGTGTGCCAGATCCCCTTTTCTACCTTAATCGTAATAATTGATTGAACACAAAAAGCATGATAGACAATACGATAAACCGTACGATTAAGGGGGTCCCATGACCAATATCACAGCAAATGAATTGAAAACTCGTGGCGTTTCTGCAATTTCAAAAGCGCTGGAAGACAGCCAGGAGGCTATTGTCTCTGTCAGAGGGAAAGACACATATGTTGTCATGGATTTTGCGCATTATACCCATCTCAGGACCTGTGAGATTGAAGCTGCCATCCATGCCAGCCGCGCAGACATAGAAGCCGGGCGTTATATCGTTGAGAGCCCTGAAGATCATATGAAGCGTCTGGACACAATGGAATGACGCTGCGACTAATCTTCACCAACAGCTATAATAAGCGAGCCTCAAGATGGATCAAAAAACACCCTCATCTGCGTGACCAATATCTTAAGACACTCCATTTAATGGAGCTGAATATTCATCATCCCTCATTACGACTCCACAAACTTTCAGGCAAGTTGGGGGAATTGCACGCTGTCTCCATCAATATGAGTTATCGGATTACGCTTGAACTCATTATTGAGGATGGAGATATTATTCTGATCAACATCGGATCACATGGGGATGTGTATAAATAGGCGTTTCAAAACCGTCTGATTATCAAATCATCACAGCGAAAATAAATTAAAGTGGAAAAGTTGTTTTGGTTGCAGGGCAGGCATGCACTGACACGTTTCGTAACAGAGGCGTGAGCCTCACCCGGCCTCAAGACCAGCGACGCGATACAGCATGGGCAGATAATGTTCGAGCGGCGGCACCTCCATGCCTGTGACCTTGCCCTGATCGTCACAGCGCCGGACAAGGACAATGCGTTCAAACCCGGGGATGCGTTCAAATGCGCTGCATTCCGCCTCGTCCATCGGCCCGCCCTGTAGTTTCAGCGAATGCTTCGACGCATCGGAAAGACCGTCATAATAGGCTTTATCCACCGCGCAGAGATAGCGTTTGGCGGCAACATGATGGCGGACACAATCCACCACGCTTTCCGGCAGGACACCTTCGATAAGCATCGCCCCGGCATCTTCGTGCATGCGATCCATGACATCATTCATTTCAAACGATCCCAGTTCAGAGGTGAAATGCCCGACATCATGAACCAGCGCGCCAATCACCGTTTCGTCATCTCCGCCCGCCTCAGAAGCGAAATAGGCGCTCTGGAGCATATGCTCACCGATGGTCACGGGCTCACCCAGATATTCTTCTGCCCCGTTTGTCCTGAAAATGGCGATGATCCGGTCAATGACCTGGCGTCGTTCTTTTTCGGTCATCCTGCTGTCCTTTCCTTTTCCATGGCGGTCAGTGTTGAATGGAGCCCGTCCTTATCAGGGTAGCAGCCCTGAAGCCAACGCGAACCTTCGCCGCTATAACCCTTACGGGCATGCAGCACTCTGGTATTGTCGACCACAAAGCACTCCCCCGGCGCGAGTTTGAAACTGACCTGCATCGACGGGTCTTCGATAATTTCGGCAAAGCGGCGCCAGGCACGATAATATTCTTCCATGGCATCATAGGGGATATCGGTCAGGGCCGCCGCTGATCTGTTGTTGAAACGTATCGTGACAACCTCACCATCAGGGGTTGTCTCAATCATCGGCCGCCTTGAGTGAAGGGCAACTCCCTTACTGCCTTCATAGGAAAATCGTGCGCAATACCCGGCGAGCAGGTTAAACGCATCCCGGTCTTCTGCTGCCAGCAATTCCGCGGCGCGAAATCCATCGACGACGATACTGTCCCCGCCATGGGCCGAATTTTCAAGGCAATAGAGGATCTGCATCGACGGCACCGGATCACGATAGGGATTGTCGGTATGTGCCTGAAGCCCGAGGCCCGTATAGGCCAGATTGACGGGGTTGACCTCTGTTCTGACTTCAAACCATTTGCCGTAATTGGTTTCGCGTACATACCCGAAAAGGCCGGCCACCTCCATCAGCGCCCCGCTTTTCACCGGGCCACCTTCAAGTTTGGCAAATCCGTAGCGTCGCAACCCGGCAAGCCAATCATAAAGGGCTTGCCTGTTTTCCGATACCTTGCCGAAATCCGACACCGGCAGGGCCCGGCTCAGCCGGCTGTCCCAGGTCTCCACCTGATCCGCAAACCAGCACGTGCTCTTTGCCGGATCGCGATCATAGCAATGCGATAACAGCCATGCCGGATCATAAGCAACCTCAAGGTCACGGTCGCTGAATGTGATGGTGATAATATTATCTTCAAGTTTTGCCGAACGGATGATGACATTTTCAGGGATATCCTGGATGGTGATCAGCCGCTGGCCATTGCCGGAAGTCCTGGTGTTATCATCGGTGGCATTGTCCCGCAGCCAGATGGCGTGAAAACGGATTGTCTTTCCATCCGGCAGATGGCAGTGAAGGCATTGGCCATTATTATCTATCGTAACGGCTTCGATGGTCATGATCGATTCCCGGCATCACATCCACATGATCGTAACACTGAAAATAAAATCAACAAACTCGAAACATCATAATAGGGTTTATCTGGACACAAAAAAACGCCCGGGGCAGTGCCGCAGGCGTTGGTCATATTTCGATTGGTTGCGGGGGCGGGATTTACTCAAGACCCTACCATTAAAAAGTGGGTTTGAGGTAATGCATGGGCGTGCAACTGCCGCTACTTGCACCTTGATTTTGCAAGCTTCTAGTGCCTTGATGATTCTAGTACTGTAGTTATCAAGCCTGCCAGGAAAGTTGATTATTCATCCCTTATCTCTCCTGCGACAGATTATGCAAAGGCGACAATACCAGAAAATAGGTTAACAAGTTTTATTGAGTGGGAGTGAAGGTCTGGGATGGGTTCACATTGATGCTGATTTTTATCAGGCCACCATGGAAGGTGCGGCACTTATGTAGAAAAGCTTATAGCGAGGCCAAAGAGTCGCAGGATGATATGTTGGCCGATTGTTAAAATTTAAGTTGCAGATTTGGCTGAACCCGATTGGGCCCCGTCTTTTGCTTCCCGAACTAACGTTAGAGAGGTAGAATTGTTTGATGGATATCAAATTAGGCGCTTCTTCAACTAACAAGGCTACATGCCCAAAATGCCGGGCCCAAAGCACTTTCTATGTCCATAGCATTATTGCCGAGGAGGAACAGATCTCTGTCTGTTTTGGCTGTGGATGGCGAGTGCACCATCACTACGACACCAAAACAACTTCCCGTATCAAGCATAAATGCCAGGCTCGCCTGTTTCTGGGGTAACGCTCTTTTGCCCTAGATGAAATTCATCCCCATATGTCGTTATTAAAGATTGACCTGACCCACTGTGGGGTAGGCCAGTTCAAGATCCATTAAATTGGTCAACAACCTATAACCTGAAACCTGAAACCTGAAACCTGGAAAAAGTATATGAACAAGATACGCATAAATTACTTTTATAGAGTTATTGAATTGCGATAAAAACTAATTTCAATAGCTCACTATCAGGCCTTGGAAACGTGTTCCATAGCTAGTTAACCAGTAAACTATACCAATCTTGTAGCGTCGATATCCTAATTTCAACTACACTCATTATCGTTTAAATCTTATCAGGCTTAGGTAAATTAAAGTCGCGGGATGATCGCTGAGAAAAAGGCCGTATTAATTTTCTGGTAACTTATAACTTCTCCCATCCCTATCGTTTTCCCAGCTTTCATACCAACATTCCTGATGGCAAATCCTTGCTAGTGACGCGACTCCAGAGCATAAGACAGCTGACCAATGTTCTAAACCTCAAAGATCTTGAAACATTTAGAAATGCTTAAGAAGTCAGCAGGCGCGTGCTGGCGCATCAATGGCCTTTTGACGCTTCTCATATAGGGCCTTCAGATTTTGTCCATGCCGTTGTGGCGTCTAGCTCGCCCTGACGGCGGCGACATGCGCGGCAAAACCCGGATCCTGCATCAGGGTCTTGCACCGGTCAAAGCGGCCGGTGGCATAGGCCCAGAAATCTTCCGCCGGATTGCCATCGGCATGCTGGATCAAGCCCCAGAGTGTCCAAAGCAGATCGCACATCGCCTTGTAAATGACAACCCGGCCTTTCTGTTCTGCTGTCGGATCACTACCGAAATAGGCGCGCAACATCTCCATCTCCTGCGTCTCGTTCATGCCCGCCTCAACGGAGAGATCACCTAGATCCCACAGCGGATCGTTCATGCCCGAATATTCCCAATCCACAATCCACATCACTTCGCCGTCATCGAGAAAGTTTTCGCACAAAGGATCGCAGTGGCATGGTGCCAGCGTGCCGGGATTATCGTTGAGCGCCTGTTTTATAGGGGCAGCGGCCCTGACAATGTCATGATACCCGTCTGGCAGATCGACATCCTTGGTCGACAACACGTTCAAGTAGTCGTCAATCATCGCAAACAGCTCAAATCGGAAATCGAAGACCTCCCCCGAGTTATGTAATTTGGCCAATGCCCTTCCGGCGCGGGCAGGTGAGCCGTGGCGGCTTTGGAACAGATCCGGCGTCATGGTTTCGATACCGTCAATAGCCCGGGTGATCATGATTCCCGACGCTGCATCTGCCCATAGCACGTCTGCGGAGATACCGGCGCGAGCAGCAGCCCTGGCATTGACCAATTCGACCTTGCGGTCAATATAGTCCTCGGTTCCTTCACCGGGAATCCGGACGATGACACGTTCACCTCGGGCTTCGACAAGAAACACCCTGTTGGTCAGGCCACCCTGGCGGGTGGATATACAGTCGGTAGATGCCACGGCTTCAAAGCCTGGCACGTTGCGAAGCGCGGTCAAAACGTCGTTGTCGATTTCGGACATGGTCCCCTCCCTCAGGATTTCAATCTTGTATTTTGTTCATCATAGAGCGGGCCATTGACACGGTCGATAGGGTGGCGCTCCCCGAATACTTCGACGTGAAATGCGGCAGTATCCCAATCTTCCTTGTTCAGATACCCGTAGATGATCGTCTTGCCAATAGTATGACCATACCCGGCGCTGCAGGCTAACGAGACGGTCCGGCCTTCCTTTAGAATTGTCTCGCCGCCATAAAGCGGCAGTTTCTTGCTGGTGATAAAAACACAGAGCTTGCGTTCAGGGCCTTCTTTCATCTGGCGCTCAAGGATGCTACGGCCAATGAAATCGCCGCCGGACTTGAGGTGCACCCGGAAGGACAGCCCGGCCTCAATGGGTGTATAATCCGGCGACAGATCTCCGGACCAGTAAAGATACCCTTTTTCCAGACGCAAACTGTCGATGGCACGATACCCAACATCCCGAATATCAAAGAGCTCCCCGGCTTTGCGGAGGGTTTGGTAGACATGCGCCCCGAACTCGGTCGGTACATGCAATTCCCAACCAAGCTCGCCGACAAAGCCGATGCGAACGGCGCGAACAGGTGCTGCGCCAATGATAATATCGCGGGCAGTGGAAAACGGAAAATTCTCATTACGGACATCATCTTCTGAAACCGCTTGCAGCACATCCCTTGCCTTCGGGCCGCAAATATTGATGACGGCACGGGATGAGGTCACATCGATCAGATGGACGGAGCCATCCCTTGGCATGTGGCGTCGTATCCAGTCGGTATCATGGGTGCCGAAAGCAGCGCCAGTGACGATATAAAAGTGATCCGTGCCAAGGCGTGTTACGGTCACATCGGCCTCGATGCCGCCACGGTCGTTGCAGAACTGGGCGTAAATCACGCTGCCCACAGGCTTATCCATATTACAGGCAGCAAGTTTTTGCAAAAGGGGAAGGGCACCGATGCCAATCAGTTCGAACTTGGAGAAGCTGGATTGATCGATCAGTGCGACGCCTTCACGTACCGCCTTGTGTTCCTCGGCGGCAAAGGCGTGCCAGCCTGGCTCGAGAAAGTCAAGTTGGTCCACCGGCGCCACGCCTTCTGGCGCAAACCATAATGGGCGCTCCCAACCGTTCTTTGAACCATAAACCGCACCCCGTTGCTTGAGGATATGGTACAGTGGTGACAGCCTTAGCTCTCGGGCGGTTTCATGTTCCTGGCCTGGATAGCGCATCTTGTAGTGATGGGCGTAATGCTCCACCGCACGGGGATACATGAAAGCCCTGGTACCGTGATGTGGACCAAAGCGTCGGCAGTCGAGTGGCCAGAGATCGAGACTAGGCCGACCTTCAACGATCCACTCGGCGATCATTTCTCCGGCACCGCCGCCAGCGGCGATGCCATAGAGGAAGCCAGTTGCCATCATCAGGTTATCGAATCCTGGGGCCCAGCCCATAACGAAATCACCATCAGCGGAATAAGGGATTGGCCCATTGATCATCTGGCGGATGCCAACCTCGCCGACAATAGGTGTCACTTGGGTGGCGAGTTCAGCAAGCGGCGCGAAACGGTCCATGTTATCGGCAAGGAGCTGGCGGGCGAATTCGCCGGGGATGCCATCCCTGCCAAAAGGGAGCGTGTCATCTTCATAGCCGCCAATGACCATGCGGCCGCCGGCATCAGGTTTGTAATAGACAAGTCTTTCGGGATCGCGCAGCGTTGGCAGCCCCTTGACCAGTTCCACATCAGGCAGCGGTTCGGTCACAATATACTGGTGCTCAACGGCACAGGCGGGAATATGCATGCCGAGCTTGCGGCCGAGTTCCCGGCTCCACATGCCCGCCGCCAGGATGACATTTTCGGCCTCAACATCACCTTCCGATGTCATGACCTTTGTAACCCTCCCGTCATTCACTTGAAAATCGAGAACTTTCACGCCCTGCCGTATGTCGGCGCCTTGCTTGCGGGCACCGGTGGCAATGGCCTGGCAAAGACCAGCCGGGTCAACATGACCATCGGATGGGATGAAGGCTGCTCCCTCCAGGCCACGTTCATCAATATAGGGAAAGAGATCTTTTGCTTCCTTGGCGGTAATAATCTCCATATCGAGATCGAAACTGCGCGCCATGGTGGCGAGGCGGCGGGCTTCGAGCAGACGTTCGCGGTTTGCCGCAAGACGCAGACTGCCGACTTTCTTCCAGTCAAAGGCCATGCCAGTCTCTTCTTCCAGTCGATCATACATGGCGACCGAGCGTTTGAGCATGCGGGTGGTGTTGCGTGATGAGCGGAGCTGCCCTACCAGGCCGGCGGCATGCCAAGTTGCGCCTTCAGTCAGTGCCGTCTTTTCAAGCAAAAGCACATCTTTCTCGCCATTCCGGGCGAGGTGATAGGCGATGGAGCAGCCAATGATGCCGCCGCCGATAATAAGGTGTTTAACGGATTGATTTGTCATCAAGGGCTCCTGTTTAAACTCGCTTTGCGTCAGGCAACGATGACGTTCACACCGGCAGCGTCAAGCTTGTCCTGAATAGCGGGTGGCGGCTGTGCCGAGGTAATCAGTATATCTATATCATCAAAATCGCAGACCTTGACCAGCGACCGCCGGTTGAACTTCGTGTGATCAGCAACGACGATCACCTGTTTGGCCTGCCGGATGATGACCCGGGAAAAGTCCGCCTCCCAGAGCTCGCTATCCATCAGGCCGTTCTCTTCGGTAATGGCACTGATTGAAAGAAACCCTTTATCGACCAGAAAGCGAGAGGCAAATTCGTTAGCTGTTTCGCCGAACACTGCCCCGTCATCTGCGCGTATCTCCCCGCCGGCCATATAGACGCGGTTGCCGTTCTGGCTGGCAAATGACCGTGCAACTTCGACGGAATTGGTTACAGCGAGCAAATTGCGATGTTCAGCAAATGTCTGCGCAACATAGGCTGTGGTGCTGCCAGTATCGAGCATGATGGATTCACCATGTTCGATAAGGGAAGCTGCCCTGGCGGCTATCCGGATTTTTTCGTCGCGATTTTCCTGCATCCGAAGCTGAAATGGATCTTCCCTGAGACGGGCCGGTGCAACAATGGCGCCATGAACCTTTACCACCATACCTTCATCAGCTAGCAGCCTGACATCTCGACGAATGGTTTCGTCAGAAACACCCAGATCACGGGCCAGTTCAATGATCTGGCAGGTGCCGTGAAGCTTCACCATGCGAAGAATATCTGATTGGCGTCTGGTCGGGTGAAGCATGGGGCGAAGCCTCCGTTAATAGAGTCAAGTTTGTCTGTGAAGGCACCACAAAATCCCGAACACTCAAACAAGCCACATAAAATCCACAAAATTCTACATAGTAACAACTCAAATGCAAAGAATATTTGGTTTAATGTTGACTTGATTTGACCCCCTCGCCATAGTTGGAATCAAGAAGCGCCGGTTCACGGCGTCGCTCACAAGATACAATTATGTAACCATGGGAGGTAAACGATGAGCCGTTTCATCCGTAGTGTAGTGGGTGCGTGCGCCGCGATCTGCATGATGGGCATGGTCAATGCCGCATCTGCCGTTGAATCCACTGATCCAATCAAACTGACACTGCATGACTGGACAGGTCAGTATCTGACAACAAATATCATGGCTGAAGTGCTGAAAAAGGCAGGGTATAATGTCGAGTTGGTTCAGGCCGACTACATCGCCCAGTTCGCCGGCCTCGAAACCGGCGACCTTCACGTTGCCATGGAAATGTGGGAAACCACGGGTAAAGATGCCATGGATGCGTCTCTTGCTACTGGCAAGACCGTCGATCTTGGCGAAACTGGCATGGATGCCAAGGAAGAATGGTGGTATCCGGCCTATATGAAGGAAAAATGCCCGGGCCTTCCAAATTGGGAAGTTCTGAACGAATGCGCCGAGGCCTTCTCCACGCCTGAAACTGCGCCAATGGGCCGGTATCTTGGAGGTCCCGTGACCTGGGGCGGCTATGATGACGAGCGTGTCGAATCGCTTGGCCTTGAGTGGGAAGTTGTTCATGCCGGCACCGATGCGGCGCTGTTTGCGGAGCTTGAATCCGCGTATCAGCGGAAGGCACCGATCATGCTCTGGATTTATGCGCCACACTGGGCAGTGGCCAAATTTGAGGGCGAGTTTGTCGAGTTTCCGACCTATACCGATGCCTGCTATAATGACCCGTCCTGGGGCATCAACCCCAATATGGCCTATGATTGCGGCAAGCCTTTTGGCTGGATCAAGAAAGTCGGCTGGAAGGGCGGCGAAAAAAAATGGCCTGGTGCCTATAAGGCGATCCGTGCGTTCAATGTAGATAATGCGGAGATGAGCGCGATGGTCGGTGAAGTTGATCTCAATGGTCGCAGCGTTGAGGATGTCGTTGCCGAATGGATGACAAAGAACGAAGATCGCTGGTCGGCGTGGATCAAATAGGAGTTTGTCCTAGGGTGAAGGGCGTGTCTGTCGAAAGGCGGGCACGCCTCTTCCATCCCACGACACTCAATAAATTTTACCTTCATTGGACGGCGGCTTGTCCCTGTTTGGGTCGCATGGCACCTAAATTATCATACCAAAGCTATTGGTGCCTACCATGACCAGGACAGTCAAACTCTCTTGCCGCAATGTCTGGAAGGTTTTTGGCGAGGATGCCGGGCAGCTCTTCGAAGGTGGGAAGGTGCCATCGGCGGAGACACTTGACGCAGGGGGGTATATTGGCGCCGTGCGCGGCGCTACGCTCAATGTGTATGAGGGCGAGATTTTCATCATCATGGGGCTTTCAGGCTCAGGAAAGTCGACGCTGGTGCGTTGTCTCACCCGGCTGATCAACCCAACAATGGGGGAAGTCCTGTTTGATGCCCAGGATCTGATGCAGGCGAACAGCCGCGAACTTATCGAAATGCGGCGACACAAAATGGGCATGGTATTCCAGCATTTTGCCCTACTGCCCCACCGAACGGTGCTGGGAAATGTGGCGTTTCCCCTGGAAATCCAGGGGGTTGACAAGCGCAATCGAGAGGAGCGTGCGCTCAAAGTCATTGATCTGGTCGGCCTTGCGGGCCGCGAAAATTACTACCCGCGGGAGCTTTCTGGCGGCCAGCAGCAACGTGTCGGCATAGCCCGCTCGCTCGCTGTGGAGCCAGATGTCTGGTTCCTGGACGAGCCGTTCTCGGCGCTTGACCCCCTGATCCGCCGCGAAATGCAGGGTGAATTCATCCGCCTGCAGAATGTCCTGCACAAGACCATTGTCTTCATTACCCACGATTTTGACGAGGCCATCAGATTGGCCGACCGCATTGCGATCATGAAGGATGGAGAGATCATCCAGATCGGTTCGCCCGAAGAACTCGTTCTTGCCCCGGCAACAGATTATGTGCGCGAGTTTACCCAGGCCATTCCCCGGGCCAAGGTGGTGAGCGCAGGCGCGGTAATGTCGCCTGCCGCATCGGCTGATTATGGCCAGAAAGTTGACCGTAAGGCGCGGCTAGGAAGCCTGCTGGCCCGTGCCGCAGATATGGAAAAGGGTGCTACTTTCGGTGTGGTGGAAAACGGCGCCATTGTCGGAGAGTTGAGCAGGGAGACCGTGATCAATGCAGTAGCAGATGGGGGTGAGGAATTGTGACCGTGGCCGTCCGGACCATGTCAACTGGTAGGTTCAGAACAAATCCCTGGCTCTTCACCTGGCTTGTGGCTTTAGCGCTGACGGCGCTACTCTATGCCGTCGCTGACATGATCCCCTGGGCCTTCAAATATCCGCGCGCATGGACAATTCCGCTTCGTTTTTGGCTCACCGACTTCATGAAATGGCTGATGGATGGGTTTGATCTTGGCCTCTTCACTTTCCGTGAGCTCACGCGCTCCATCTCTTGGGTGCTGGAGCAGCCCTACAATCTCGCCAGAAGTCTGCTTTCAACCGGCTTTCTCGAAGGTCAGGGGAGTTATGCAGTAAAAATCTTCCCTCGCATATCCTGGATTGCCCTTCTTGTCGGTGTTGTTCTGCTCGGTCACTATGTAAAGGACTGGAAACTGGCGGCACTTGGAGGTGTGTGCTTTCTTTATCTCGCGCTATTTGATCAATGGGATAGCGCCATGGTTACGTTATCCTCGATCATTATCGCCGTGCCATTCGGTGTCGCCGGGGGACTTGTCCTCGGCATCGCTGCGCATCGTTCAGAACGGTTCCAACTTGCCCTGATCCCTGTACTTGATCTGATGCAGACAGTACCGGTGTTTGCCTATCTTGTGCCGGTCTTGATTCTATTTGGTTTCGGGCCTGTGTCGGCGATGATCGCAACGATCATTTACGCAACGCCTCCAATGGTTCGTGTCGCCATACTGGCGTTGAGGCAGGTGCCTGAAGAGGTCAATGAAGCAGGTCAGATGACCGGTTGCACGCCAAGCCAGCTGCTCTGGAAAGTTCAGGTGCCTTCGGCGCTTCCATTACTAATGGTCGGCGTGAACCAGGTCATCATGCTGTCGTTGAACATGGTGATCATCGCCTCGATGATCGGGGCAGGCGGTCTTGGCTTCGATGTGCTCAATGCCCTGAAACGCCTGCAGATCGGCGAAGGTATTGAAGCAGGTCTTGCCATCACGCTACTGGCCATTGCACTGGATCGACTGAGCCAGTCATGGGCGCGCCGACCGCCACCAGTGCATGACGCTGAAATCCGCGGCAACTGGTTCCAGCGGCATCCGTATATGGCCGTTTTTGGCGCAACCGTCGCGTTGACCTGGATATTGGGAATTTTTATGCCTTCGATGGATACGGTCCCCGAAGCCTTGAAGATCACCACCGGTTCTTTCTGGGGCGATGTGGTGAAATACATTAACGTCAATTACTTCGACCAGCTTGATGCGGTCAAGAATTTCATCCTTCTGAATATGATGGTGCCATTCAAACGCATGCTTTTATCGCTGCCGTGGGTTGCGGTGGTCGGGCTGGTCGCGCTGGCCGGCTTCCAGTTGGGCGGTTGGCGGCTTTCGCTGATCACGGGGCTGATGGTGGTCTTCATCGCGGCTGTTGGCCTTTGGTCCAAGGCCATGGTGACGGTCTATCTCTGTGGTATTTCCGTTATAATTGCCGGAATGATCGGTATTCCCATTGGCATTGCCGCCGCTGGCAATGACCGGCTCCACCGGATCGTTGGCGGCATCATCGATACGCTGCAGACCTTGCCAAGTTTCGTCTATCTGATGCCGGTGGTCATGCTGTTTCGGGTGGGGGATTTTGCCGCCATGCTTGCGGTTATTGCCTATTGCATCGTGCCGGCAATCCGTTACACGGATCACGGTATTCGAAATGTGCCGCCGCATTTGATTGAGGCAGCAACTCAAAGTGGGTCTACCCGGCACCAACTGCTCTGGAAAGTGCAACTGCCAATAGCATTGCCTGAGATCATGCTCGGCATCAACCAGACGATCATGATGGCACTCTCGATGCTAGTTATCACCGCACTTGTTGGCACGCGGGAACTTGGCCAGGAGGTTTATATCGCGCTGACAAAGGCTGATACAGGCCGCGGCCTTGTCGCCGGCATTTGCGTTGCCTTCATTGCCATGATCGCCGATCGCCTGATCAGTGCTTGGGCACGCCAACGCAAGAAGGACCTGGGACTGGAATAGGGGGAGTGAGATGACCGTTGATGTCAGCACAGAAATGAGTCGCGTCCGCCGCCTGCCTTGTTGGAGAGGCGAGATCGATATCCAAGTGCTCGCGGGCGGGTTGAGCAACCTTAACTTCATTGTCGAGGATGGCAGTAGCAGATATGTCGTACGGATGGTTGGGGATGATGAGCCGATCCATAACGTGATGCGTTTTAACGAACTTACTGGCCTTGCGGCCGCCCATGCCATCGGGCTTACGCCTGGCCTCGTCTATAACGAGCCGGGCATTATGGTAATCGAACATATCGACGGCAAAACCTATGCGGCAGAAGACATTAATTCTGCCTCCAATTTAAAGCGCATCATCCCCGCCGTCCGATCACTTCACGAGAAAGGCAGCAAGCATGTGCTTGGCCCATGTCTCGGGTTTTGGGTTTTCCGGGTGCATCGCAGCTATGCCCATCTACTCCGCGAAGGCAGTAGCCGGATGGTGCCGCATCTCGACCGCCTTATGTCTGTCAACGACGAGCTGGAAGAGGCGGTCGGCCCGGTCCATATGACCTTCTGCCATAATGATCTTTTATGCGCGAACTTCATTGATGACGGCAGGAAGATCTGGCTTATTGACTGGGAGCATTGCGGGTATGGTGCGCGCCTGTTTGATCTGGCGAATATCGCTTCCAACGCGCAGATGCCCGAGGATCTTGAACGTCTGATGCTGGCCGAATATTTCGGCATGGAGGCCGACCAGATACGCTGGCGGCGCTATAAGGCTTTCCGCGCCGGATCGCATCTCCGCGAAGCCATGTGGAGCATGGCGTCGGAGATTTATCTCGACCTTGACATTGATTACGTCTCCTACACTCAGGAGAATCTAGACGCTTTCGAAATCGCTTATGAGGAGTTCAAGAAATTATGAGTGCCCAAAATACACTCCCGAGCCACGCCCAAGTTGTCATCATCGGTGGCGGCATCATCGGATGTTCGACCGCCTATCATCTGGCGCAGCTTGGCTGGAAGGATGTCATTCTTCTCGAACGTGCAAAACTCACCAGCGGAACAACATTTCACGCAGCCGGTCTGGTCGGCCAGTTGCGTTCCAACGCCAATGTGACGCAGCTCCTGAAATATAGTGTTGAACTTTATGATCGCCTTGAGGCTGAAACGGGCCAGTCAACCGGCTGGAAGATGAGCGGTTGCCTCAGGCTTGCCACCAATGATCAGCGCATGATCGACTACAAGCGTCAGGCGACAACGGCACGAAGCTTCGGCCTCGAAATGGAAATCCTGTCACCGAGAGAATGCCTTGACCTTTGGCCGATCATGGATGCGAGCGATCTTGCCGGTGGGTGTTTCATGCCGACGGATGGCCAGGCCAATCCTTCTGACATTACCCAGGCGCTGGCTCGTGGCGCGCGCAAGGGCGGTGTCCGGATTATCGAAGATTGTGCTGTTACGGCCGTCCATATCACCGAAGGCCGCGCGACCGGTGTGTCGACAGGTTTGGGTGATATCGCTTGCGAGGTTGTGGTCAACTGCGGGGGGCAATGGGCGTATGAGATCGGCCAGCTCGCCGGTGTCAATGTGCCGCTGGTTTCGGTACAGCATCAGTATATGGTGACCGAACCCTTCGCGGGTGTTGCGCGGG
>Ga0181583_10002095_pt1 | contig 14888 bp, 10 predicted proteins | sample 071ome_31_FD_132461 | JGI IMG/M metagenome (GOLD analysis project Ga0181583, IMG submission 132461) | Coastal salt marsh microbial communities from the Groves Creek Marsh, Skidaway Island, Georgia - 071405CT metaG (megahit assembly) | ecosystem: Environmental > Aquatic > Marine > Intertidal... | reverse complement strand
GATGCCATGCGCGAGTTGTGAATGGCCAGCGCGGCGGCCGAGGCCAGGATGCTGAGCAGGTGCTTGTCCACCTCGTTGAACAGGCCTTCGGGCTCCTTCTTCGACGGCTGCTTGTTGAGCAGTTCGATGGCACCGATGGTTTCCTTGTGAACGATCAGCGGAGCGCACAGCAGGGAGCGGGTAATGAAGCCGGTCTTCTTGTCGATACCGTCGAAGAACAGGTCCGAGTCGCGGGCATCGCGGATCATGACCACCTCGGAATCATCAACCGCCTTGCCGACGATGCCGGTGCCGATCCTGATGGTCACACCCTTGAGGTCGACCGGGCCGGCGCTGGCCATGCAGGTCAGTCCGTCGGCATCATTATTCAGGAACACCGAGGCCGCCTCGCAATGCATGTGCTCCATGAGCTTGCGCAGCGTAAGCGCGATGGTCTCGTCGATGTCGAGGGAATACTCGAATGTCTGGATGAGGTCTTCCAGGTGATCCAGGACGACGGGTGGCAGCTTCGTTTTCTTCATGAAAGCTAGATAAAACTATGGCACCCCGTCCTGGTTCACCTGGTATCGGGCAAGGTATTACCGGGAGAAGGAAATCCGGTATATGACATTGGCGCCGTCATCGCTGAGCAGCATGGAGCCATCGTCCATGAACTGCGTGGCAACCGGGCGGCCCCAGGGATTGCCTTCCTCGTCGATGAAGCCGACCAGGAAGTCGACGTATTCACCGGTGGGAATACCATCCTCCATGGGCAGGCGCACGATTTTGTGGCCGGTACGGTGGGCGCGGTTCCAGGAGCCGTGCAGAACGGCGAAACCGTCGCCGGCATATTCCGCCGGGAAGGCCGAGTTGCCGGCAGGTGCCAACGGATAGAATTCCAGGTCTACTGCCGCGGAATGTGCGGTGTAAGGCACGTCGGGCCTGGTTATCTTGCCGGCCAGGTCGGGACGGGCGCCGGCATGGCGCGGGTCTTCGTTATCGCCCATGTAGTACCAGGGCCAGCCGAAGAAGCTGCCGTCGGTGACACGGGTGGAGTAATCCGGCACCAGGTCGTCGCCGAGCTGGTCGCGCTCGTTCACCGAGCACCACACGGAACCGGTTTCCGGCTGCACGGTCAGACCGACGCAGTTGCGGATACCATTGGCAAAGAGCCTGCCGGTGGCGGCTTCATTGCCGACCTCAAAGACCATTACGGCGGCGCGGTTCTCTTCGGTGCCCCAGGTGGCGCCGAGGCCTTTTTCCGCTTCCCACGCGGCGATTTCCGCGGTGGATTTTTCGCCCATGTTGTTCTCAGCCACGTTGGATTGTGAGCCCACGGAGACGTACATGTATTCGCCGTCGGGTGAAAAAGCCAGGTCGCGGGTGTAGTGACCACCGCCCACCGGGCTCAGCTGCGGCACGATGACTTCGGGCACATCACTGGCCATCATGTCGCCGACCTGGTAGGGGTAGCGAATAACTCGGTTGGTTTCGGCGACGTATACCCATTCCGGATTGTCGCCGGCCGGGTAGAAGGCAATACCAAGCGGCTGCAGCATGCCCTGGGCGAAAATCTCGATCGCCTGCGGCGCACTGCGCAAGGCATTCGGCCGAATCACGCGTACACGGCCGCTCTGGGTTTCCGCCAGGAAGATGTCGCCATTCGGGGCAAGCACCATGGCGCGGGGGCCGGCCAGGCCCTCATCCAGGAAGACCTCGGCGGTGAAACCGTCGGGCAGCATGAGGTTGGCGCCATCGGGGCGCGGCACCACAGAGGGGAAGTTCACGGCAGAAGATGTCTGGTAAGGCTCGGGCAGGTTGTCGAGATCGACCTTGTGGACACGTCCCGGGCGGTCATTGATCCAGTCAGGGTCGCCAGATGGCGGTTCGGTATTTGCGAATCCGCCGAAGCCCTGAGGCGCAGGACGGTTATCCACGAAGGAACCGTTTGCCAGCTGTTCGAAATAGGCGATCACGTTGGCGCGGGTGCCGGCATTTTCCACTGGAATGACCATGGAGGAGCCGGGCACGACGGTTGTGGGGGAAGCCAGGAACCTGTCCAGTGTCGCGGCATCCCAGGTCAGGCCGGAATTGCGCATGGCATCGGTATAGGTGAAGCCGGTGGCGGCAGCTGCGCGGCCGAATACGCCGCGCAGCAGCGGGCCCTGGGCGCCGCCGTTATCGCCTTCGGCGGCACTGTGACACAGCGCGCATTGCTGGGCGAAGAAATCCTTGCCTGCAGTGGCATCCTGGGCGGTGGCAAAACCGGGCAGCAGTGCGGCAAAAAGGGCGAATAGTTGACGAATGTTCACGGAACCTCCTGGACTGCGGAATCTGGTAGTGAGGGCGGATGATACCCGAACTTGCCGTCCAGGGGGCAATTTACCCAGGCGCGGGCTGAAAGGTGCAGCCGCAGGCGGGAAGTTAAGGATCAGGAAAAAAAGCGCCCGCCGGTGTGAACCGACGGGCGCCAGGGTGGACTGTTTACAGGTCGATGGCGAACGGGAAGGCGCCGGACACGTTGAAGGCCACCGGAATCGGGTCGACACTGGGTATATCCGGGTCCACGGAGAAGTTGCCGCTGATGGTAAAGGGCATCGATGTCAGGGATTTCAGGTTGCTGATGGGAACCGTGATGTTGATGTCCCCCCCGAAGCCGTCCTCTCCTGTCGATGCCGCCCAGGCACCGGCAAATGTCAGTTCCGTGGGGCTGGTGACGAAGAGTGAGCCGCCGAAGGTGCCCCGGATATCCAGGTCGAAGGTTTCCTCGCCCAGTACGGGCACATTGATCGTCAGGGAAATGGGGGTCAGCCCCTGGATGGAGCCCGAGAAGTTGCCGTTGATGTCGGGTGTGTTGCTGGACGTGGGCACGGTCTTGGCGGTCCAGCGACCGGTCAGCTGGACATCCACGCTCAGGTTTTCACTGACCGACAGTGCCGGGATTTCCAGGGGGACATTCACGGTCACAATCTGGCTCAGGTCGCCACTGAAACTTTTGGTGTCCGGGTATTGTTCGCCCGGGTAGATAGCTTCCTTGGGCAAGGTCAGGTTGATTTGCAGGTCATAAGCCCGCGGACCGTTGGAGGAAGGTGCTTCACCTGCCACGTTGGCCGACCAGTTAAGGCCGCTGGTATTTTCAAACAGGATCTCTTGGTCCAGCACCATGCCATTGGGAGTGTCCGTATAAAACCCGCCCAGCGTATATGTCCGGAAATCGAAAGTGACGTGAAACGTGATTTGCAGGCCCAGGGCACCCGTGCAGGAGGCCGCGCCATCGACAACGGCGGTCAGGTCGCCGCCACCCATGGAATTGATATCAACCGCACCATCCAGGGCGCACTGGGGTTCCACCAAGTTGCCGTCTGCGTTTTCCACGAGACCGGACACGTCGCCTACCATGGCGCCCACCAGGGCCTGTTGAGCCAAAGCGTTCCAGGAACCGAACATCAACCACAATAAAACCAGAATCTTGAATCGCATGTGAATTTCCTCCGTAGTAATACCTTTACGCTATCACGGAGCGAAATTCGTCATTTGCTGTAAATCAAATCGGGGACCGATCAGGAAAAAATCCCGGCTGGATTGCCGGGATTTTCGAGGGATGCGGGATTGCAGTTGAGAGGCGTTTGCTTCAGATCGCCACGTGGCCCGTGCTGTCGCCGAAGCTGTCCTGGTCGATGCCCATGGTGTTGAGCACGGAGACCAGCAAGTTCGACATCGGCGTCTTGTCCGGGTTGACGATGTGCCGGTTGCCTTCCAGGCGGCCACCGGCGCCCCCGGCCAGGATGATGGGCAAGGGGTCGTGGTTGTGGGAGTTGCCGTCGCTCATGCCGCTGCCGTACAGGATCATGGAGTTGTCCAGCAGGGTGCCTTCGCCATCGGGGATTTCCTGCAGTTTTTCCATGAAATAGGCCAGCAGGCTGACATGGTAACGGTTAAGCACGGCAAAGCGCGCTTTCTGCTCCTCGTTATTGGAATGATGCGACAGGGTGTGGAAGCCGTCCCTGACGCCGCTTGCCGGATACACGGCACCACTCAGTTCCTTCGCCATCAGGAAAGTGGAGACACGGGAAATTTCGGTCTGCCAGGCGAGTACCTGCAGGTCGAACATCAGCTTGATGTGTTCGTCCACGTCCGCCGGAATACCGTTCGGTTTGTCAGGTACGGCGATAGCATCGGTGACCTTTTCGCCGGCCTGCACGATGCGTCGTTCGATTTCCCGGATGTCGGTGAGGAATTGCTCGAGCCTGGCCCTGTCGCTGGCCGGCAGTGAGCGGTCGAGGCTGGCGAGTTGGTCTGACACGGCATCGAGCAGGCTCAGTGACTGCGCTCGACGCGCATCGCGCTGTTCCGGTGTGGCGCCATCGCCGAACAGGTGTTCGAAGACGACCTGCGGGTTGTTCTGCATGGGCAGCGGCGATAATTCGGATTGCCAGGAAATGGTATTGCGGTAAGCGCAACTCAGGCCCTCCCCGCAGCTCAGTGTGGCTTCCTCGATGGTCAGTTCGAGCGAAGGCAGCGGTGTGTCCTGGTTGAGCTGCTGGGCGATGATCTGGTCAACGGTAACGCCAAGTACGGGCATGGCACCAGTCAGCGGTTTGGCACCGCTGAGGAAGCTGGCCGCAGAGCGGTTATGGTTGGCCGGGGCGCCACCGGGACCGTAAGCCAGGGGAAGGCCCAGACCTGTCACAACGTTGATCTGTTCGCGGAATTTTTCCAGGGGCTGCAGGATTTCCGTAAACGTGAAGTTCTTGCCTGAGGTTGACGGTGTCCAGCTCGACATGGTAGCGCCGAGGGGAATGTAGATCGCACCGAAGCGGGTTTTCGGAATGGCGCTTTGCGCCAGCGCAGTACCGGCCGGCACCATGGATTCCAGGAACGGCAGGGCCAGGGTGGTGCCGGTGCCGCGCAGGAAAGTACGACGGTCGAGGTGCTTCTTTCTCAGGAAGGTTGCCATGTCAGGCCTCCGGTGTGTTCAGTGAAGCTTGCCCTGGTTTCGCTGCAACAGTTTCTTCAACGTCGTTATGAGGGCCGCTTTTGACACGCTTTTTGAACTGGTCGCTGTTGATTATGCCCCGTACCAGCGTCGAAAAGCGATAGTCGCTGGCTTCGGCACTGCGCATGATGGCGCGCACGGTGGGCATGTCATGGTACTCAAGTTCCCTGCCGAGCGCATAGGTCATCAGTTTTTCCGTGAAGGTTTCCACAAACAATTCGGAATAACCGACCAGCGCTTTGCGCAGGTCGGCGGGGCCGCGGATGGTGGAGCCATCGAGCAGTGTACCGCTGGGGTCCACCCTGGAATCGCCGTCGAACTCACGCCACTGGCCGACGAGGTCAAAGTTCTCCAGGGCGAAGCCGACCGGATCGATGACCGCGTGGCATGATGCGCAAACCGGATCCTGGCGATGGGCTTCAAGACGCTCGCGTACAGAGGTCGTGATCACGGTGGTGCCGTCGCCGTCCAGGTTGGTTTCCACGCCGGGAGGCGGTGCCGGGACAGGCGCATTGAGCAGGTTTTCCAGGATCCAGGCGCCCCTGACTACGGGCGAGGTGCGGCTGGCGGTGGACGTCACGGACAGGATGCTGGCCTGGCCAAGCAGGCCGCGGCGCGGGCTGTCCGCTGCCAGCGGGACCTTGCGGAAGTATGAGCCGCGGACGCCCTCGATGCCGTAATGGCTGGCAAGGCGCTCATTGAGGAAGGTGTAGTCGGCATTCAGCAGTGCCGTGACCGGGTTGTCCTGTGAAATCAGGTTGGCGACGGCCAGCTGGGTCTCGGTGATAAATGCTTCGCGCAGGTTGTCATCGAAGTTGCCTTCCTCGGGCGTGATGGTCTCGACATCGCGCAGGAACAACCACTGCCCGGCAAAATTTTCAACCAGCGCACGCGACTTGTCGTCGTTGAGCATGCGCTGGATTTGTGCCTCCAGCACGTCGGAATCGCTGAGGGTGCCGGCCATGGCCAGGTCGAGCAATTCCGCATCGGGAATGCTGCTCCACAGGAAGAAGGACAAACGGGAGGCGAGTTCCAGGTCGCTGATGGTGTAGATGGTTCCGGGCTCGAGATCCTCCGGCTCTTCCTCGAAGCGAATCAGGAAGCGAGGGTCGATCAGGATACGTGACAGCGCCTGCTGGACGCCGCCTTCGAACTCGCCCTCGCGATATCCCTGCTGGTAGAAGGTCATGATACTGCCCACTTCACGGTCAGTGATGGGACCGCGAAAGGCGCGTGTTGCCACGTCCGTGATGATGGCCTCGGCACAGGCGGTCTCTTCATCATTGGTGGCAGGGTAGCAGCTGAACACCTTTTCGCGGCTGGGCGTAGAACCGGGTCCGGTGGCATCGAACGGACCGATGATCTCGATGCGGGAGATGCTGCCTTCCTTGCTGTAGTTGTCATAAATGTCGTTGACGCCGGCAGGCTGGCGGTTGTCGATGATCGCCGCAGTGATCGTATGTGGGCCCGCTGTCATCGGGATGCGGCTGATCCGGTTGCGTTCCACTTGCACCGGTTGGCCGTCGATCGTGACATCGAGCTCGGATGCCAGGTCCTGTCCCACACCGCGATTGAAACTGAACAGGCGTCCGCCGATGTCGATATCGTAGAGTGCATCCAGCGGGAAGTTGTGCGTGATCTTCATGCCGCCGCGTGTGCCCAGCGGCAGGCCGTCGATATGTTCATCCTGGGCCAGGTCGGGCGGCGGAGAATAGATAGCGGAGGATTCTGTGAGCGTCATGTCGCCAACGGCCTGGCGGCTGATTTTCATGGCCGCGGATGCATAGGCCTGCACCAGTGCCGGCGAGAAACCGAGAGATGCGGCAATGTTGTCAAAGCCCTCGCTGGAATTGTCGCGTGGCAGCAGGGTGGATACATCGATATCCAGCGCCAGCAGGTCGCGTATGGCATTGGCGTATTCGCTGCGATTGAGGCGATGCAGTGCCGGGGATGCGGGCACTGTCTCGATGGTCTCATCCAGGCGATGGGCGATGCTTTCGGCGAAACGCGACAGGGTGGCGTTATCCGGCCGGTCCTCTCCGACAGGGGGCATCATGCCAATACGGATCTTGCGGATCATCAGCTCCCAGGTATCCGGGGCCGTATCCACATGGTTGAAGTCCAGACTCTCCATGTCCAGGCTTCCGGCCCAGTCCTCGAAGTTGTGGCACTTCACACAGTAATCGTTTATCAGTCCGGGGACATCGATGTCCTGGGTAAAACCGGGACCAGACAGTGCGGCAAGCGTGATCGCTGGCAGGAGTTTGCTGATGGCTGGTCGTTTCATGCGTCGTGCTTCTATATATAGGTGTTTCTTGGCCGATTACCTGACCGGCATGTTGCTGGCTTCGAGCAGGCGTGTAATCAAGGCCATGGACTCGGGTTTTTCCTCGGCCGGGTGCGTGGCCAGGAATACTCCCTTGGCCCAGTCCAGCGGCGTACGGCCTTCATTGTCCTGGATGTCCAGGCGGGCGCCGTTGGCTACAAGCAAGTCGATGATGTCGTTGGAGCCGCGGTTTGCGGCACCGTGAATGGCGGCCAGTCCCATGGAGTTCGTGTGGTTCACATCCATGCCGAGATCGATGCAGAGCTGGACCGCTTCAAGCACGTCAGCTGCGTCCCAGGTCCAGGTCTGTGAAACGACCCAGTCGATGCCGGCGGCAACCATCAGCGCATTGGTGCCTTGAAAAGTTTCAATCAACGGGTCAGCACCATGCTCAAGCAGCAGGCGCATGACAGGTAAATCGCCGGCGCGGGCGGCACGCAGGAACGGCGTTTGCCCCGTCAGGTCCACCCATTCCAGTGTGCCGGTGATGCTGAGCAGGTCGTGGCGGATGGGCGGTGACTCTTTTGTACGGGCGTTGACGTCGGCGCCTTTTTCTACCAGCAGCCTGATCAGGTCGAAGATCTCGTCGTGGTTGTCGATGTAGTTGACGAACTTGTCGTTGTGCACATACAGGTTGCGCACATTGATGGCTTCCCAAAGGGGAGTGCGGCCGTACCAGTCCTGGACGCTTAGTTCGGAACCGCGATCGATGAGCAGCCGTGCGGTTGCCATGCTGTTGGTTTCCACGGCCATCAGCAGGGGGTTGATATTGTTGGCCTCGGCCTGGTGAATGTCGGCGCCGGCTTCAAGCAGCATCTCGGCAATTCCGGCATGATCATGCCGTGCGGCATACAACAGGGGCGACATCGCGCCGGGTATCGGTTCACGACGACCGCGATCGGCCGGTGTGCCGCCGCGTATGATGCCGATGCCGAAACCGAAGCCGCGCTGCGAATTCGGTTCAACCCAGCGCGGTGTGTCACCGATATAGGTGCTGGCATTCGGGTCGGCACCCTGGTCGAGCAGGTAACGGGCGACATCCGGATGGCCGGCACGGGTGGCGAACATCAGTGCGGTCTGGCCGAACGCCGAATCACGTTCGTCGACTATGGCACCATGATCAACCAGGAGCTGTACCGATTCGAAGACACCGACATCTGCGGCTGTCTGCAGAACCGTCTGGCCGTTGTTTTCACGGGTATTGGCATTGGCGCCGGCATCGAGCAGGAGTTTTACCATTGGCGCGTTGCCGTTGGCGACGGCCAGGCTCAGGGGTGTGACACCATAGCGGCTGGAGATATCCGGGTTTGCCCCTTCATTCAGGAGCAGCCTGGCAGAGTCGAGATCGTTGTAGCGTACCAGCCAGTGCAGGGCGGGTGTGTCGTACTGGCCGCGGCTGTCAGGATCGGCGCCATCTGAAAGCAGGGATTGCAATGCAATCGTGTCCTGGTTCATGGCGGCATCGGCAAGATTGGCGTGGGCGGACGCACTGGTGAACGCGATGGCTGCCGCGACCATGACGAAGCTGGGTAGCCTGTTGATAGACGCTTTCATTGTTGCTGTTTTGTATTCCCCCGAGACTGCAGTAAGTATGTCGGCATGTGCTGGCAAAGAAAAGACAATACAAAATTAGTCTCTTAAGAGGACTTATATCGCCGGACCTGGTGTAAGTCAACACAAGCGGGCTGACTTGTCATTTCTTTGCACTGTATTTCCAGCCTGGCCATCAACAACGCCTTTGACAAGAATCCGCCGATCATCGCGGGTGCCTTCAACCGTGTCGGATCCCGGACCAGCTCGGGTACGGGCAACTATGACGAGTTCGGGCGCCGTTGCCAGCTGTCGCTGGAAATGCGCTTCTGAGGCAGTCAGGCAAGGCAATAAAAAACGGGGCTTCGGCCCCGTTTTTTATACATTACGCACATTATCAGGTAGAGAAATCAGGCGGCTTTGTCCTTCTTGTCTACCCTGTCAGTCCTGGTCTTGTACTTTTCCAGGTAGCGTTTGGCGTTCTCGGTCTTGGTAACGACATGAACTTCACCAGGTTCAAGAATCCGGCCATCCTGCGAACGCACGGCGCCTTTGGCTAGCGGCCTATTGGTGAAGGCATCAACAAAATCGATTTCGGATTCGTAATCGTCGTCTGCCCACCGTTCGGCCCACACGTGCAAGGCGAGCATGACGGGGGAAAGCTCCCACGCCTTGCGGCGAAGCTTGTATTCCATGCGCCGGCTGTTTTCAAAAATGGGAGACTTCTTGATCAGGCCGAGTTCCACGAAACGGCGCAGGCGCTTGGTCAGGACGTTGCGGGAAATACCCAGGGCGTTATAGAGCTGCTCGAAGCGGCGGGTGCCGCCAAAGATCATGAACTCCCGCAGGATCAGCATCGACCAGGGTTCACTGAAAATTTCGGAAGCATGGGAAACGTAACATTTGAGTTTTTGTTCAGGCATGGCTCTTTGTCTGTGGATTGATTTTTGCGCTTTCGGCGCCTGTATTCATGTGATAGTTGCTTTGATAACGGGTCAATTTTTCAGTAAAAGCCTGAAAAAAGACTGTTTTGGCCAAAATGCCACCTTAGGCCATAATATCTGCAATAACAAGACCCGACAAAGGCGCTTTCAGGTACTCAATCTCATCGGGTCAGGGCGTGACAGCTTCAAATCAAACCGGTATTTGGGTACTCTCTGCAATCTTTACATATTCAGGAGTGGTGTATGCCCCGTAACAGCAAGAAGCAGCTTGACCTGCGCAATCCGCATAAACGTGAATTCCTGAAATTTCTCGCCGGCAGTCCTCTCCTGACCAGTTACTCCGCCTTCGCCCAGGTCATCGAAGAAACCCTCGGTGAACAGCTGACCAATCCCGACCAGGTAATCAACGTCTTCGAAATGGAGGCCGTGGCGCGAGAAAAAGTGCCTCCCGCCCACTTTGGCTACCTGATCTCGGGCGTGGACAGCGACACCACGCTGCGCGCCAACCGGGAGGGATATTCCCGTTTCCAGATTCTGCCCCGCAGGCTCGTCGATGTCAGCGCACGCGCCGATATGTCCGTCAATGTCCTGGGTGCCGAAGCGAAATCGCCCATCTTCCTCAGTCCCATCGGCAGTTCCGGCGCCTTTCACAGCGATGCCGAAGTCGGTGTGGCAAGGGCGGCCGCGGCGAAGGGGCATCACATGATCCTGTCCACGCAGGCATCCTCGCCCATCGAGGATGTGGTTGCCGCGCGCGGCGATGCGCCGCTGTGGTTCCAGTTGTATTCCACCAACAAGTGGGAATACACAGAAGCAATGTTGCGTCGTGCCGAACGTGCCGGTTGCACGGCAGTCTGCCTGACAGTTGACCTGCCGGCCGGGCGCAACACCGAAACGCAGGCAGTGCTGGCTCGCGAAGATGACCGCTTCTGCGAAGAGTGCCATTACGGGCAGTCCAAGCCGATGTTCGATGGCCTCGACATGCAGGGTGTTGGCCTGGTCGACCCGGCCATGACCTGGAATGTCATCGGCCGCATGAAAGATGTCACCAGCATGAAGGTGCTAATCAAGGGTATCGAGGTTGGTGCCGACGCGGCACTCGCCGTTCAGTACGGCGCCGATGGTGTAATCGTGTCAAATCATGGCGGGCGTGCCACTGATACCGGGCGCGGCACTATTGAATGCCTGCCCGAGGTCATCAGCGCCGTGAACGGCCGCATTCCGGTCATCGTCGACGGCGGTATTCGCCGCGGCACGGATGTCTTCAAGGCGCTGGCGCTGGGAGCCGCTGCTGTCGGTATCGGCAGGCCGCACTGCTGGGGTCTCGGTGCTTTCGGCCAGGCCGGCGTTGAGCGCGTGCTCGATTTGCTCAATCGCGAACTTGAGATTACCATGCGCGGAAGCGGCACGACTGCGATCGCCGGTATCGGTCCTGATTACATCCAGGACGCGGGATACCGCGTCCCGCGTGGCACCCTGGGCAGAGAGTTGCTCTAGGGTTACAGAACCAAAGGGGGGATCAACGGGGCCAGGGTAAAATTCTTGAATTTTCCCTGGCCCCTTTGATTATCAGGGGGTTGCAAAAAGCAGTGTCACGCATCAACAGAAGGGAATTCATGGCATTGTCGGCAGGAGTTTCAGCCATGGCGGCTGTTACCGGTTCATCCACCAGCACTGCAGCATCCAGCTCCGGCATGTTCATGTGCATGCACGGCATTACCTCCAGTGGCTCCGATTTTCGTGCTGTCATGGAAGGCTGGTCACGGGCAGGTATCCGCTACGCCGAACCCGACCTGGTATCGGCCAGGACCTTTGAGCAGGCCAATGGCGAAGGTTCGGCCAGACGCCTCATGGATGATCTTGGCATCCGCGCCGTTTCCTCCACCAACCAGTTGTTCCTGGAAGAAACCGGTCCCAGGCGCGCACAGGCCATCGAGGACCTGAAGTGGAAGGTAGTCATGGCGCGCTCACTTGGTGCCGATCGCCTGGTCGCTCCCTCCGCAGCCAGTCAACCGCATACAATGACGGATTACGCAGAGGTGATGGCGAATCTGCATGAGGCGGCAGAAATCGCTCGACCACACAACGTCACACTGATGGTGGAATTCACCCGCCTGTCTACACTGATCAACAACCTGCGCACCGCCATGGAAGTCGTCCGTGCGGTAAATCATCCAAACCTCAGGTTCATGCTCGATGTGTACCACTTCTGGGCGGGCATGAGTAAATTCGAGGATCTCGACCTGGTCGAGAGCGGTGAAATTCATCATGTGCATTTTGCCGACACACCCGCAATGCCGCACCTGGCGGTGGCCGAACGCAAGGACCGGGCATTTCCGGGAGAGGGGATTGCCCCCCTCCGGAAGATTGTCGACAAGCTGGCCGAGAAAGGCTACTCGGGTCCGCTGTCGCTGGAGCTGTTCGATCCCGCCGTGCAAAACGCCGACCCGGAAACGATCGCGCGCAAGGGTATCGAGACCACGGCGCCGTATATCTCCTGATACGCAGAATTGCTGGCAATAAAAAACCCCGCCTGGGCGGGGTTTTTTATTCGGAGACCTTTCAGCCCCTGGGAGTCAGTTTAACCAGGCGGCCTTCGGGGCCGTCCTCGATGATCCACAGGTTGCCGTTCGGACCCTGCTCTATGCCGCGGATGCGGCGCCCCATGACAAAACGCTGCGCCTCCACCGCATTGTCGCCGTTGACGACGATGCGCATGATGGACATGGAAGACAGTCCGCTGATGAAGGCATTGCCTCGCCATTCGGGGAAGGCGTCACCGGTGTAGAACATCAGGCTCGACGGGGAGATGACCGGGTTCCACCATACCTTCGGTTTTTCATAAAGCCCCTGGGTATCGGTGTCATGGTCGGGAATGACCTCGCCTGTGTAGTGGTTGCCATTGGAAACCATCGGATAACCGTAATTCTCGCCGGCAATGACCATGTTCAGTTCATCGCCGCCGCGCGGCGCCATTTCCACGTTCCACAACCTGCCCTGGGTATCGAAAGCGATGCCGAGCGGATTGCGGTGGCCATAGGACCAGACTTCCGCGGCGATGCCACCCTGGCTGGCGAACGGGTTGCCCGCGGCAGGAGTGCCGTCATCATTCAGGCGCAGGATCTTGCCCAGTGAGGAATTCAGGTCCTGGGCGGGATCGTATTTGTTGCGCTCGCCGGCGGATACGAACATGTGACCCTCGGCATCGAAGGCGATGCGGTGGCTGAAGTGCAGGCCGCCATCCACTTTCGGGAAGGCCCGCCAGATCACTTCCAGGTTTTCCACGGCCGGGGCATCCAGGTTGAGCGTGCCGCGGGCGACGACAGCGCCGCGGGTTTCGTTGGCGCCGGCTTCGACGTAACTGATATAGACGACGCTGTTGTTTTCGAAATCCGGGTGCAGCACGATATCGCCAAGGCCGCCCTGGAAGAAGTAGTCGACTTCCGGTGCGCCGGCGACTTCGGTCTTCTGGCCGTCCTGGGTGACAAGCTGGATGGTGCCGCCCTTTTCAGTGACCAGTATGCGGCCGTCGGGCAGGAACTCGATGGCCCAGGGTTCGTTGAGTTCGGCAACCGGTGTGGAAATGAATGGGTAGGGTACCTGTGCCAGGGCAGTTGTACCCAGCAGCATGGCGGTAACCAAGAGGAAGAAACGTTTCATATGGCGGACCTCGTAATAATCCAAGTGAGTCTTTTCGGGACGCGGAATTAATGTATTGGTTCAGACCCGGATTTATGGATAAACTTCTTGCCGGTTAGCCGTCTCTTTTAATTATTATCCATTTGTAGACGCCGGTCCCGTGACTGGCCAGTATATAAGTCCTGACTAGTTAAATCCATCCGCGAAACAACGAGTTAAACAGAGGCAGAATGACGCGAGAATTGATCCTGATGCGCCACGGCAAATCCGACTGGAGCAAGTCGCTTTCAGATTACGTGCGCCCGATCAAGAAACGCGGCTTCCTGGAAGCGGCCAAGGTCGGCAAATGGCTGAAAGAGCAGGATATGGTGCCGCATCTTATCCTCAGTTCACCGGCTCAGCGTGCCCGTGAAACCGCGGAAACCGTGGCTGACAGCATGGGTTATGACCCGGAGAACATTTTCTGGAACGAAGCGGTTTACATGGCGGATGTGAGTGAACTGCTCGATGCCATCGCCACGACACCGGATGAGTGCAACCGCCTGATGGTCGTAGGCCACAATCCGGGCCTTGAAGACCTGCTGTTCTACCTGACCGAGGAAGTCGATATACCCGATGACGGCAAGGTCTTGCCCACGGCCACGGTTGCCGTGATGCAGACCGAGAGCGACTGGGCCGACCTCGAACATGCCTCCTGCAAACTGGCCGTGATCGTCCGGGGCCGCTACCTCTGATCACCCGCCGGTCGTCCGGCATTCCTGCAGCTTCCTGAAAAGCCCGCAAAAAGTCTGTCAAATATTGGTGATGTAGCCATACATAACACCATCTATGGCACTGGAGCCTGCTTCCCTGAGCGGAACAACACGGCATGCACATACATTGGCATGAGCCAACCTACCGGCAGTTGAGCCAGGAGGGTGCATTTGCCGAGGGTGCCGCGTTGTCGACTGATCAATTATTACGTTTGAACAGGCTCTCCAGGCCCCGGTTGAGCAGTTGCTCGACCGGGTCGACTGCTTCTTCCGGCGTTTCCTCTTGCGGGGTGGCCTGCGTGCCTTCTTCCTGCGTCTGTTGCGTGGCCTGTGCACCGGCGGCGCGTTCGAGCAGGTTGGTCAGGCCGCGCTGCACCGCCGTGCGGATGGCCCCGGCCATGATCGCCTGGATATCCGGCAGGCAGGTGGGGCTGGCCAGGGCGCCGGTACAGGCGATGGGCAGGGAGTAGCCGCCGATGTCATAGGCGCGTTCAGTGGTCGCCGGGTTGCGGTCGACATTGGCAATGAGGTTGAAAGCTATGGTGTCGTTGTTCAGATTAACCATCGTGCCGCGACCGGTGACGGCGAAGCCTGAGGAATCGATCAGCAGGTTTTCAGTGGTGACTACACCGTTTTCCACGTTGATGTTGGCGGAGAAAGACTCAAAGGGAGTGCGCTCGCCGCGCGCAACCGTGCGCGCCCGTTGTTCGCGAATCATGCTT
>Ga0181583_10002057_pt1 | contig 15000 bp, 8 predicted proteins | sample 071ome_31_FD_132461 | JGI IMG/M metagenome (GOLD analysis project Ga0181583, IMG submission 132461) | Coastal salt marsh microbial communities from the Groves Creek Marsh, Skidaway Island, Georgia - 071405CT metaG (megahit assembly) | ecosystem: Environmental > Aquatic > Marine > Intertidal zone... | reverse complement strand
TTTATGGATTGGATGACGGCATCATGGCTTGCATTGAGCTAGAAAAAGGGAGGCGTCAATGGAAGGAAGGTCGATTTGGTCACGGGCAAATCCTCATGTTTCAAGACGCCATGCTTGTGACTGCAGAAGATGGTCGAATCATTTGGATGGAAATCAATCCAGATGAGCCCAAAATCTTACAACAGTGGCAGGCCTTGGAGGGAAAATCATGGAATCCACCTTGCGTGGCTTGGCCATACCTCTTGATCAGAAATGATCAACAAGCCATTTGCTACCGCCTCGAAGGATAAGTCCCATCAAATTAGGTTCGCGGTTTTCTCCCTGGAGCTTTGAGCCATATTCTTTTTGTGAACCAGTATCTTTTCCTGTAGAGCCGGCTGTTGTGCCCCGAGGATGGCGATTGCCAGGAGTCCAGCGTTGTGTGCGTTGCCTATGGCCACGGTGGCGACGGGTATGCCAGCAGGCATTTGCACAATGGAAAGAAGGGAATCCATGCCATTGAGAGCCTTGGATTGAATCGGAACGCCGATTACTGGAAGTGGGGTATGGCTGGCCACCATGCCTGGGAGGTGAGCCGCCCCGCCCGCGCCTGCAATGATGACTTGAAGGCCTCTCTGGTGAGCGCTCTCAGCGTATTGGGCCATATCTCCCGGTGTGCGATGGGCTGAAACGACTCGGCATTCATGGGCGATCCCAAACTGAGTGCATACCTCCGCTGCAGCTTTCATGGTAGGCCAGTCTGAGTCGCTTCCCATGATGATTCCAACCACAGGCGACGCATCGTTGTTCGGTGCTGAAGATCCCATGGGTCAATTCTCCATTACCCATGCGCCGGCTGGCAATCCAAAACCAAGCACTTCTGATTTCCTTAATGGTTCAAGGCGTTTCCTCTACCAAGCTTTCGGCTGAGTGAGAATGGGATGGGGGAAGCTCAATCGATTCCCATTGTTGATTCAGTTGCTGCAACTCCTTGTGGAGCTTTTGATAATGCTTTTCAAGATCTTGAACCTGCTCGCGCAGTGTTTGGAGGGTCTGAGGTGGCGCCAATTGCTTTTTGAGATTTTCGATTGCCGTGGTGGCTGCCTTGTAACGCTGATCTTGGGGATCTCCGTGGGTCCAATTACTCAGTATGGCCACCGCCGAAGGATCCTGCAGGTTTGCCAGTGCCCGCATGGCAGCTACTTGGATGGTTTGCTTTGGGTGATTGAGCTTCCCAGCTATGAATCCCAGAACCATGGATTTATCCTCTTGGTGGCGTGCTAGAAAGCCCAGTGTTTGCAGGGCTTCACCCATGCCGCGAGTGCTAAATGTGTCTTCCTTTTGCATCAAACGCTCGAGGATGGGCATAATGAAAACAGCATTGTCCTGGATTCGCATGGCCGCAATGGCGCTTTCCCCGATATGATTTCTATAGGAGGGCTCCTCCAGATAACGCCCGAGCAGGGCGACAATTTCTGGATCATGATAGTCTGCAATAGCTCGCAGGGCGGTAGAAACAATCCGCGGATTCCCTTCGTCCTTGAGCCTTTGCTTGGCTGCTTCCAGCGCCTTCGGGTGGTAAAAACCAGCGATCGCCTGATCAACCGCCTGCCTGACGCGAGCATCAGATTGCTCCCTTGATGCGATGAGGATGTCTAGGGCTTCCTGGGAGTGAATATGTTTCAGAGCTGCGGCACTTTCGGCTCGAATGCCCCAGAAGGGGTCTTCCTGCAAACGCTTGTTGAGGGCTTCCAGGACCCTGTCAGAGGGGTGATCCTTAAAATGGTTGACCGCACGGAGTCGTCCTGTCATGTCCAGTGGGTTTTCGACTTGTGCTAGCCATAGTTCCATGGGTTTTTGAAAGGAGACCTTGGCTAGAAGCGCTTGGTTGGGATCGAATCGAACCTGCTCCGGCTTGCTCGGTAATGAAAAATAAAAGTCTTCGCTCTCTTTCGAAATGTGGATGACCTGATCGATGTCCTTGCCGCTGCATCGGAAGCGAATGGTGGCAGGCACTTCAAAAAGCATGACTTGATCACTCACCTTTTGCTTTTGACTGATGCTGATTCGTGCAAGCCGAGTTCGGGCATCCCATTGATACTGCAGGCTTAGGTCAGGATGTCCTCCGTGGTAGACGTATTGATCAAAAAAACGATCAAAAGAACGACCGGAAAGCTCTTCGATGACGGCATTGAGATTTTCGGTCACAACAGATCCATAGGCGTGTTTCTCCAAGTAAGTATGAATGCATCGTCGGTAGAGTTCTGGGCCTAGTTGTGAGCGCAGCATGTGCAGGATCCAGCTGCCCTTGGGGTAAGCCCGGTAACCAAACTGCTCCATGGGGTCGTTGAATCCTCGATCCACTATGGCCGTTGGGTCACTGTGGCGATCCAAGAAACCTGCGGCGTTTTTGTGCATTTGGTAGGCGAAGGCGTCCTTGCCATGCAAATGCTCCTCAAACAAGGCGTCGTAGTAGGTTGCAAAGCCTTCGTTAAGCCATAGATGGCTCCAATCCTTGCAGGTGACGAGATCTCCAAACCACTGATGGGCCAGCTCATGTGCCACAAGTCCCTGGCTTGATCGAAGATTCTCTGTCGATACGGTAAAAAGCGTCTGATCTGTTAGGGTTGTGAGGCTGGTGTTTTCCATGCCTCCGGCCACAAAGTCATTGACGCATACCTGATCGTATTTGTCCCATGGATAGGGCACGCCTATTTCATCCTCAAAGAATGCCATCATTTGAGCGGTATGACGGAAAGATTGGGCTGCTTGCGCTTGTTCAGAAGGTAAGGTCCAGAAAGTCAGGGGAATGTCTCGATAGCTGTCCTCGATTTTGACAAAAGGCCCTGCCACAAGCGAGACAAGGTAATTGACATGGGGTTTGTCCTGCAGCCATGTGAAAGCTGTGAGATGGGTTTGCTCGTTTGCGATTTGCTCAATCAGCTTGCCGTTGGAGAGGGCGATCATGCCATCGGGCAAATGGCACGTAATCTGAGAGGTGAACTTTTCGTTTGGGGCATCAAAGCAAGGATACCAGTGGCGTGCTTCAATGGGCTCCCCTTGGGTGAAAAGGTGTGCCTCACAATTTTTGTATCCCATATCGGGTGTGCGGAAATAGAGCCCTTTTTGTGGTTGAGCACGATGCTTGATGGTCAGGGTCGCCTCTTGGTCGACGCCTACCTCTTCTGCAAACAGGATGATTAAATGAGTTTCGCTTTGATGCCATTCGGCGACCGCGTGACTGCCCTCAACGGCACTGACAGTGATTCCCACGGCATCGAGTTCCAGTTGAATGAGGGGATCAGCGATGGGCTTAAATTTCCACTGGGTCGAACCAGCTACTGTTCGCTTTTCAAAATCAGGGGTGACATCGATTTGAAGGTGCAGCATGTCGACGCGTCGGCTTGGGGCATAACGTTGTGGGTCCGGCGTCATCGAGTCATTCAGGTAATGGGAATGCTTGGTGCAATACAGCGCTTGTTCAAGCAACGCTTCAGCTTGCGTAAGAGGCAATAGAGACAACACCAATAGGCCCAGTGCCCAGTGATGTGAGCCGATGGATCGGGTTGCCCTGTTTTGGTTGGGTTTAATTGAGTGATGCATGGGTGTCTGGGGTTGCTTGGGTTGTTTTATTCGAGTTGGGCGCCGTTGTCTGGTGGCATTTCCAGATGCCACTGAAGTAACTTAGGTAGCAGGGTGGCTACGATCTCTTTTTTTGAGGCGGCTAAATTGTTTGTTTCACTCGGGTCGGTTTGCAGGTCGTAGAGTTCCACCTGGGACCCATCGTATTCGCAGAGAAGTTTCCAATGATCTGATCGCATTGCCAGATCAGGTAAATCGGTGACCCCATAAAATTGATTGCGGTCAGGAGGGCGACGAAAGAAAAGGGGCTTCGAACGAGATTGCGACATTTTGCCAAGGAGTGCCTGAGTCATGATTTCTCCATCGAACTTCGTCGTCACGGGCGGTTGCAGGCCTGTGAAGTCAAGGAGCGTGGGAACCAGATCGATGGCGCTGAAGAAGCTTTCCCTATCAACGCTGCCCGAGTGGCTGATCCATGATGGCCCCCATGCGATCAGGGATGAGCGAATACCTCCTTCGTAAAGATGGGTTTTGTATCCACGAAAGGGCCCTGCGCTGCCAGCGCCTTGCTCAGGACCATTGTCCGAGCAAATCAGCACGAGGGTATTGTTAGAAAGCTCAACATCCGAGCGTAGGTGATCAAAGAGTCTTCCAAGTTGACGATCCATCTCCTCAAGCACGCTCAAATACTTGGCACGCTTGGTTTCAGCCCATCGATGGGTTGGCGGCCAAAATGGACTGTGGACATCATCCGGCCATACATTGATGTAAAAGGGTTTCTGTTCCTTTCTGGCGTGTTCGATGAATTCTATGGCTTCGCCAACGAAACCACTGGTTATTTCTGAGCGTAGCATCCATCGGTGACCATTACCGAGTCGTTCAGCCTCTGCCCAGATTTTTCCCGGGGTCTCTTGTGCGGGTTTCAGGGTAAGCGGGAGTAGTTTTGGCCCCATCCCTTCAAAATTGGTTAGCGAGGTATCAAAACCATATGCAGTGATCGGGGGAGCATCGTCGACGTCGCGCTGCCCTCCCATGTGCCATTTACCGAAATGACCCGTACGATAGCCGGCCTGTTGAAAGAAGCGTGCCAGCATGGGCGCAGCGGGGTCGAGCCATTGAGCCATGCCTCGCTTCTGGTTCATGGCCCGATGGGCTAGGTAGGAGGTGATCTGCCAGCGTTGTGGGTATTGGCCGGTTGAGATTGCTGTGCGAGATGGCGAGCAAATGGGTGAATTGACGTAGAATTGCTCGAATCGAATGCCCTCCGCTGCCATTTGATCCACATGGGGGGTGCTGGCATCCTGATTCCCGAAGCAGGAAAAATCACCCCATCCCATGTCATCGATAAAGACTAAAACGATGTTGGGCGAGGTGGCTGCCTGCAGCGGCCATGCCAACCAGAGCAGGCAATGCAAGCCGAGTGCAAGCAGACACTTGCTCAACAGGGGTTGGCTGATCATGGGGGACATTTAATTTGAGTGGTGAGAACGAACCTTGCGAAGATAACTTTGATAAAGTGTTTGGATCAATGCATGAGGTTCATGCCAACGATGCTCTTCCAAGGCTTTGATATGAATGATTCCATGGGTGCTGAGTGTCAGAAAGAGTCCCTCTGATTCCTGTAGTTCTGCCAGCTTGCAGGAATGCTCACAGCATGTGATGCCCAATTCTTTAGCCATCTCCATCACCAATCCTCGCGTGGTTCCCTCCAGTAGGCCGTCTTCCAGAGGGGGGGTCAGGATTTTCTGCCCTTGGATGATGAATAGATTGGCGCATGATGATTCGGTCACATGACCTTTTTCGTTGAGAATCAGGGCATCCTGGAAACCTGCTTGAGTGGCCTCCATCCTAGCTGCGATTTGAAGCCATTTATTACACGTCTTGACGGTTTGGTGAGGGAGCCCAGATCCTGTACGGCAACTGGCCACATTGAGGGACCACGATAGGGGTTCGATGGGAAAATCATTGTCGATGGCGTGCATCGTGATGATCAGGGTGGGATCAGGGTGAGAGGGAGGGCTGTAGCCGCGTCCGCCTGGCCCACGGGTAACCTGGATCCTGGCAATTGCATCCCGCACTGCATTACGATCGAGTAGCTCTTGAAGGTGGTGCTGCATGGCGCCGCTTTCCTCACTGATTGGTAGAGCCATACTTTTTATCCCACGCTGGAGGCGACTCCAGTGGTCCTCCCAGAATAACGGCTGGTTTTTCCAGATGCGTAAGGTATCAAAGAGCCCATCCCCATACAGAAGCCCTCGGTCCAAGGCTGAAACCACAGGCTCCGCGACGGGATGGATGCTTCCGTTGGCCCAGCAAAATGGGAGTGCGGAGGGCGTTGGATTGGTTGGTACTTTGTCTGTCAAGGGATCATCAGGGTTTTATTGGGAGAAACTATTTGTGACTGAGTCACGACAAGTTGTCTGCTCATTTACTTGATGGGATCTGGCGCAAAGGCCCGAGCTATAAAAACCAACCCTTGCGGTATTCTTTGTGAAGTAAATCTCTCGCCTTCCCAGGACGAGCGGTGTTGGCAGCCTCGACAATATAGTCAATGGATTCCCCGCTGCGATAAGCGACGCTTCCTAGAAGGACAGCTTCTGTCAAGGCACCCCCATAGTCAAAATTACAGGTTGTTTGGCCACCCTGTCGAATGGCCTCTGTCCACTCCTTGTGGTGCCCGATAGAGTCTTGAATATGCACGCTCGGGGCAGGGATTTCGCGAAAGTCATCCTCAGGGAGAAGTAAATGCTTGCTGTAATTTGAGACCAGCATGCCCTTGCTGCCAATGAAGAGCTGCCCGCTACCGAAAGGGAGTTCCTTGCCATCTGCGGTGCGTAGTGACTGGACTAGTTCTGGGGTCCGATTCCCGTGCCAGGTGAGGTGCAGGGGCCTTTTTTCCGGACGAGGGTAATGATAGTCGACTCTCAACCAGGGAGGGGTGGAGACGGGATTCCGTTCGGGGCCGCTTGCTTCGATGCGCGTAGGCTGTCTCAAGTTAAGCGCCCAGTGAACGAGATCCATGTAGTGGCAGCCAAAATCTCCAAGACGTCCGTTGCCATAATCCCAGAATTGACGCCAATTGAAGGGGTGGGCGCCTTCGGTAAAAGGACGCTCAGCTGCAGGCCCAAGCCAAAGATCCCAGTTAAGGTTTGCCGGGGCTGGGGTGTTGTTTGTGAAGACTCCATTGGAATAGGAATGACCGATATTCACCCAAACGTGAACACGATCGACTTCTCCGATACTGCCGGACTGAATATGTTCTACCACACGCCGGTAATTGCTGCCCGCATGGATCTGGGTTCCCATTTGGGTGATGAGTTGGTTTTGCCGGGCTAAGTCACTGAGGACTCTGGCTTCGTGCACTGTGTGGGTCAGTGGCTTCTCGCAGTAGACGTGCTTGCCCATCCTCATGGCCATGGCCGCTGCTGGGGCATGAGTGTGATCGGGTGTGCCAACCAAAACAGCGTCAATCCGGTCCATTTCCTTTTCCAGCATGACACGGAAATCTTGGTAAAGTTTTGCCTGAGGGTATTTTGCCGCGGCTTGGTTCAGGTTGTTTTGATCCACATCACAAAGCGCGACAAGGGCTTCATGGCTGACGCCTGCAACATTAGCAGCAGCCCGCCCCCCAGTACCAATGGCAGCTATGCGTAACTGCGCGTTAGGGGATGATTGGGCCTGGCTGATCCAAGGGAAGGTCAGCCCAGCTGTTGCCACGCCAAGGCTCAGGCCTGCGTCCTGGATGAATTGGCGACGGGAGCGGTTATGGAAGGGCTTCATGGGGCTATCCTCGGGCGAGGGGCTGGCTAAGAAAAGCACAAAATGGGTGCGATCTGCGTGAGGTGTTTCAAGATGCCAAAAGGGCAAGTAACCTGCTGCTTTGAATTCCTTAGGCTGGGGCTTGTTTGCGGATGAAGAAGTCTGCGCATCGCTTGGCCGTCGGGAAAACCTTGTGAGGATTGCATCGTCCGTGCGGGTCAAACACTGAGCGAAGATCCTTCATTGCCTGAAGGTCATGTTCAGAAAATTGACGTTCCATCAGGGAGCGTTTTTCCACACCGATGCCATGCTCGCCGCTGATGCTGCCTCCCAGTTCCAGGCAGCGCTCCAAAATGGCTTCACCAGCCTGGACCGCACGGGCTGTTTGGTCGGCATCGCGTTCATCGAAGAGCACAAGCGGATGGATATTCCCATCCCCGGCATGAAAGACATTGCAAATGCGAAGCTTATACCGGGAAGAAACCTCCGTAATGTAATGCATGATCTCAGGTAGCTTGGACCTAGGAACCACACCATCCTGGGTGAGGTAGTTCGGGCTGATGCGCCCAATGGCTCCAAAAGCCCGCTTACGGCTTTTCCAAAGTTCGGCCCTTTCCTGAGCGCTTGCTGCGCGACGGATTTCGCGAGCTCCCTGTTTGGTGCAAAGAGCTTGAACCTGATCGGAGTCCAGCTTGGTTTGGAGTGAATCTCCATCCAGCTCAACAATCAGAATAGCGCCAGCATCCAGGGGAAACCCGAATTGATAGGCCTCCTCCACAGCGCGGGTGATGAGGGCATCCATCATTTCGAGTGCCCCAGGGATGATGCCATCCCGGATGATTGCCCCAACCGCTCGGCTGGCTTGCTCCACACTTTCAAATACGACCAACAAGGTTTCATAACACTCGGGCTCGGGCATGAGTTTGACCAATACCTGAGTGACCACACCGAACATGCCCTCACTCCCAATGACGGCTCCCCTGAGATCGATGCCGCTATGGTCTTCTCCCTCATCTGGATGAACCCCAAGCCACAGTGGCTCTCCATCTGGCAGGACTAATTCAAGCCCCAGCACATGATTGGTGGTGACGCCATGCTTCAGAGTATGTGGCCCCCCTGAGTTGGTGGCGACGTTGCCTCCCAACGTGCAAGCATACTGACTGGATGGGTCCGGAGCATAATAGTAGCCCCCTTCCTGAGCCGCACGCGTGACCCAGGCATTCACGCAGCCGGCTTCGACCAAGGCGCGTTGGTTCGGCAGATCCATCATCAGAATCTGCTGCATCCGTGAAAGGCACAGGACGATCCCACCCTCCACAGCCAGGACCGCGCCACTCAAACTTGTGCCTGCTCCTCTGGGAATGACTGGCACTTGGTGGGCGTGGCAGAGCTGCATGATTGCAATCACCTCTGCTCGGTTGGCTGGTAGCACGACCGCAGTAGGGATTTTTTTCTCCAAGGTGAGGGCATCACACTCATAGACAATCAGTTGCTCCGGTTCAGCGATGAATCCCTTGTCCCCTACAATATCTCTGATGGCTTGATTTAGGTCGGTCATGCTGAGTTACAGGTTTCGGTATACAGGTGCTTAAATCTGCTAAAAATCGCAAAATGATGCAAAGGTCATAAAGATGGCACGAGACTAGCTTGAAAATTGCCAGAAAGGAGTTGGTTGTTCAATATGGTTATCAAGATGCAAAATACTAGGCCGTTGAGCTTACTACGACGACTGCGTGATGTCAGGGCATTGTGCACTGGGCTGGCCCTCACAGTGGGTATGTTCAGTCAACTTCTAGGTCAGCAACCGGTCATCACTCATTTCAGACTTGAGCAGGATCAGGTCAGTCTTGCCGTGGAGATCCCTCGTGGTCTGGGCCACCTTCAGGTTCTTCAGTCTGATTCCTTAGACGCGCCCTTTGATGAGCTACTTTCAGCTGGGGCAGTGGAGGGTCAGGCGGGGCAGGCAGTGTTCACACTGCCAAAGCCAGAGGGAACCACCTTTCTGACTGTTCGCGGCCTGATGGCGGCCACCCCTCCCAATGCGCTCCTGATGGGGAGGCCGTTTTTTTCCTTTGAGCCTAATAGGTCATTCGGCGAACCATTGAATGAACGCGAGAAGGTGTTTCACACACTCAACCGCTTGGGGTATGGCCCTTCTCCCACTTCTGTTGCTTGGGTCACCGAGCACGGTCTTGATACTTATCTGGCCCAACAGCTTGGTGAAATCCCCGCCGCCCATGAGGAAGATTACCGACTCGAACAGGCGATGGATACGCTGTTTAGCACTTATCGTCCGGGCAAAGATACGTATTTGATTGCTGATGGGGATCGGTGGGACCTCAAGAAAGGGAATGAGGCCCCTCCTTATCAGTGGAACCAGCCCGGTTTCGATGAGGTGTCTCAAGCCAGTGGCTGGCTGAGTGTGCCATCTGGGTTTGGTTATTCCAGTTCGGGCAGTGAGCGTGCCTTACTTTCTACCTTGTTGGATGACATGGAGAGGATTGAAGAAGGTGAGGAGGCCCAAGAGGGCTACCTCAGTTTTTTTGTACGTCACTGGTTTGAAGTGGATGATCCCGCTGCTCTAGGAGGTCTGCTGCTTAAAATGGTTTATGACGATGGGTTCATTGCCTATCTCAATGGGAGCGAGGTGGCTCGAGCCAATATGGGGACCAGCCTCAGGCCGTCCTATCGAGCCAAGGCGTCCAATGCCGCGGATGATCCGGATGAGGCTTTGATAGACATTAGTGAATTCAAATCGCTGCTCGTACCAGGAAGGAATCTCCTGGCCATTGAGTTACACAATACCGAATACACCAGCTCAGATGCCATCTTGGTGCCGGAGCTTCTTACGCGTGACTACCTGCCAGGCCTAGAGCATCCACGCATTAAGGATATTGAATCGCTCCAGCAACTGATTCATGCCAGAGGTATTTATGATTCGCGTCAGCTACAGGCTGTCATGGCTGAATTTTGGGAAAACCATTTTACCACCGATTACGACAAGTTGGTAAGCTATCTTAGCGATATGGAGCAGGAGGATGGCGAGCAGGCATTGTCTGAGCGTCAGGCGCGGGAAGAAGCCGTGCAATTAGAGTATCGAGAATATGCTTTTTTCCATGAACATGCTCTGGATCGTTTCGGTGACCTATTACTCTATAGTGCTACTAGTCCGAGCATGTTGGTCTATTTGGACAATGTCCTCAATCGTGTTGGAGAGCCCAATGAGAATTACGCGCGAGAGATTCTGGAACTCTATAGCTTTGGGGTGGATAATCGCTACACTCAGCAGGATATCGAAGCCTTGGCTCGGTGCTTCACCGGTTGGCAAATCCGCAAGGTGAGGCCTGATCAGGTTCCTGACTTCCCAGCCTCGGCCATTGCACCGCCTACTTTGCCCTCTGCGAGTTATAGCGAGGAGGTGCTATTGGATCTGGGGCCAGGATGGAAATACTTCAAAGGCCTTGCCGAGCCAGTCCCTTGGATCAATAGCATTTCCCCTCGATGGACTCATCAAGACTTCGATGATCAGTCTTGGCTGGATGGAGAAACAGGCATGGGATACGGGGATGGTGATGATGCCACCTTGATAGACGACATGCGTGGCAACTATGCCAGTTTGTATTTACGCAAACATTTCGAACTTCCCCAGGGAGTGGATTTGAGATCACTCCTCCTTGCAGTGAATTACGATGACGGATTTGTGGCTTACCTCAACGGCAGAGAAGTGGCTCGAAGTAATAATATGGAGGGGCTGGGCACGCCACCACCCCACGACGCGCTAGCTACTGGAAATCGAGAAAGCAATCGAGGCGATCAATTCTTTAATCTTTCGAGGTATCATCAATTCTTCAAACCGTATCCTGCGCTCAACACTTTGGCTATCCAGGTGCACAATGTGAATCTTAGCAGCAGTGATCTTTCCATCATGCCTAGGATTGTGCGCTTGATCCCTTCCGCAGACAGCATTTCCCTGGATGATCCCAACGGTGAATGGACCTTCCGGTTTAATCCTGAGGAGCATGATACGGACTCAAAGATTCTTTTTGAAGGAACCGATTGGGAGATCCGTATCCCCGCTGGTCGAGAGGGCCTTGAGGGTCTTAGGGATGCCTTAGATGCCATCGAGATGATGGCCAACCACATCTCAACACGGGAATTTATCTGTGTTAAATTAGTCAACCGTTTTGTAGGGGACGACATTTCCCTAAGGAGTTATCAGGAGGGTAGCGCAAAACCTCACCTGATCCATATGGTTGATCGAGCCATCATGGCCTGGGAGAATGCCGAACCTCAAGGGCACATTGGCACTGTGTTGGCTGCTATTGTTGACCCAGATAGCGAGGGCAATCCTTTTTGGAGTCGAGAGGTTTATCGGGCCAAGGTTAAGACACCCGTCGAATACATCAATAGCCTGGGCAGGGCATTAGATTGGCAGATACGGCTTGAAGACCTTCCTGAAATCAATGACGCGATGGGAATGCATTTCTTCACACGTGATGATCCTGATGGCTGGTCAGAGTATGGTTTTGATTGGATCAACACAGGAGCCATGCTCGAGCGTTTGAATTTTAGTACGCGATTGGCCAGGCATGAAAATAATGATCATATGGATCGCTGGTCGGTCCGACGTTATCTTGGCTCTCACGGGCTGACCACCGCTGGCGACATCCTAGAGCACTTCAATGATTTGCTCTTTGACGGGAAATTGCCTGCGCATGCCAAGAGTCTCATTCTTGAGTTTGCCCATACCGGGCAAGATGGCACAAGGTTACCATGGGATCCTACTTCAAGCGATTACATGGAGCGTGCAGGAGCCTTGATCGGCCTGATACTTTCTGTTCCAGAAATGCACTATCAATAAGGAATCGGCAACAACCCAAATCATACCATTATGCAAATTTTTGACCGACGAGGTTTCTTGCGCACAGGTGCCTTGGCCTGTTCAGCTTTGGGGCTCAACATGGTGGCTCCGAACATGCTTCGAAATAGAGTGGCTGGAGCTGAAATGCCTGCAGGTAAGAAGCTGATTTTTATTTTTCTTCAGGGAGGCAATGATGGCATCAATACGATTATTCCCCGTGGGGACGCTGACTACAACACGACCAACCGGCCTAGCTTGTTTGTGCCGGAGAACCTTGCTTTGGATTCGGGAAATGGTTTTGCTCAGTTGCACCCAGCACTCAGTCCATTAAGTGAACTCTATAACCACTCTTCGATCAACGGGCTGCCAGGAGCAGGGAACATGGCCTTCCTGCACCGCATTGGTTATGACGGGCAGTCAAGATCCCATTTCGATAGCCAGCACTTCTGGCAAAATGGGATCCCAGGGGATGCTGACACCGAAGAGGGTTTTCTCTATCGCCGAATCAATGCGGCTTATGATCTTAATTTGCCTGAGAATGCCTTCGTCGCAGCGGGGTTGAATAGCAGTCAATTGCTGGCATTGAAGGGTAAAAACATGATCCCTAATTTCAGTCGGACCCAGGATTTTACGTTCCCTGCCGGACAGCATTTCCTGGGGCAGCCACCCTCTGAGCTGGATGTGGATGGTCGAGCCCTCATGGGGTTGTATGGTGGCCAGGCTGATGATTCCAGTAAGCCTTACCGATCCCTGGTTCATGGCGCAGGGCAAGCAGTCGGGCGCACGATGAGTGTGATTCAAGATGCCCTAGATCAAGGAGCTTACAGTCCAGCCAATGGGGCGGTTTATCCTGACACCTCCATGGGCCGCAAACTCATGGAGGCTGCCATGCTCATGAAACGAACGCCTGCTAAGGTGATCGGACTGCGGCGAGGTGGTTTTGATACCCATCAACGGCAAGGGCAATTAACGGGCTCGCACCCTAACTTGCTGAGTGAAGTGGCCGAAGGCATCAACGCGCTTTACCAGGATCTACAGGACCAGTGGCAGGACTTGCTCGTCGTCACCATGACTGAGTTTGGTAGGACTTCTCGCGAGAATGGCAGTGCTGGAACCGATCACGCCGAGTCCAGTGTCATGTTCGTTGCTGGAGGGGCTGTTAAAGGTGGTGTTTACAATTGCGACAGTCAATCATGGGGTGACCATGCCATGTTTTCTGCCAGAGATCGCTACCTGGCTCGCTCGACTGATTTCAGGGCGGTCTTTGGCGAGATCTTCCAAAAGCATTTCGGTGATACCCGTGAGCAACTTGACACGTGGATGCCGGGTTACTCCATTGCCGAAATGGATCACCCCGCTGATTTTAAGCCACTTTCCTTTCTTTGAGTCGCAGACTTTGCGTTGTTAGTCCTGCTTCAACTTCAGCGTGGCTCTGCATGGCTTAGGGATCCAGGGTTCCAATAGCGGGCAAAACTCAATGGGATGGTCACTGGATTTCCTTGCCGACACTCATCGAGTCCAACAGACTAGGTCTTGATGAAAGTTCAGTTCCTAGGGGCGACTCGGACCACCACCGGTTCCATGTACCTCCTTGAGGTCAATGGACATCGTATTCTCTTAGAATGCGGCCTCTATCAGGGCCGACGGGAAGAGACCATTGAGCGAAATCGCCAATTCCCATTCGATCCCGCCTCGCTGAGCGCAGTGATCTTGAGTCACGCTCACATCGATCACTGTGGTAATTTGCCTAATCTTTGTCGCCAGGGTTTTGCCGGGAACATCTATTGCACATTCGCGACTCGAGATCTGGCGGCCATCATGCTGGCCGATTCAGCACACATTCAGCAGTATGACGCGGAATATGTTTCCAGAAAACGAGCCAAACAAGGCTTGGAACCTGTCGAGGCACTTTATTCAATCAAGGATGCCGAGCGTGCGGTATCACAATTTGTCGCGATCAACTATGAGCGCTCCATGATGGTGATACCGGGTGTCACCTTACGTTTTGTGGACGCAGGGCATATTTTAGGATCAGCCCAGGTGATCTTGGACGTTGAGGAGGAGGGTAGGAAGTTTCGTTACCTCTTCAGTGGTGACATCGGCCGAGGTGATCATGAGATTTTGAGGGACCCGCAACCCGTTGAAAATGTAGATTTTCTTCAGATTGAGAGCACCTATGGGGCGCGAGATCATGCCAATAAGCTTTCAGCTAAAGATCAGCTTAAAACGCTGATCAACCAGACGCTTGAGCGGCAAGGTAAGGTGATCATCCCCGCATTCTCAGTAGGTCGCACTCAGATGATTGTCTACACCCTGCACCAATTGACTTTGGAGGGAGAGTTGCCGGAAGTGCCCATCTTTGTGGATAGCCCCCTGAGTGTCAACGCGACGGAGGTCTTTCGCCTTCACCCCGAATGCTTCAATCAGGGGATTTATGATTTTCTTCATCAAAAAGCCAATCCCTTTGGGATGGAAAATCTGACCTACATTCGCCATTTGGAGCACTCGAAAAAACTGAACGAACTTCAAACACCTGCCATCATTATCAGTTCCTCTGGGATGTGTGAGGCTGGGCGCATACGCCATCACCTCAAGAATCATATTGGTGATGCCAACAACCTGATTTTATTTGTTGGCTACTGTGCTGCCAACACCCTGGGTTCAAAAATCATACAAGGTCAGGATCCTGTTAATATTTTTGGGCATCCAGTTAAAGTGCGCGCCAAGGTGGCTGCAGTGGATGCTTTTTCAGGGCATGCGGATCGACAGGAATTAACCGATTACGTGAAGAAACTCTCCGGCAGTCTAGCCAAGATCAC
>Ga0181583_10002050_pt1 | contig 15014 bp, 11 predicted proteins | sample 071ome_31_FD_132461 | JGI IMG/M metagenome (GOLD analysis project Ga0181583, IMG submission 132461) | Coastal salt marsh microbial communities from the Groves Creek Marsh, Skidaway Island, Georgia - 071405CT metaG (megahit assembly) | ecosystem: Environmental > Aquatic > Marine > Intertidal... | reverse complement strand
GGCCTTGTTGGTGCCCCGGAACTGGCGCTGATGAAACCCGATGCTTGTCTTGTCAACACATCGCGCGCGCCGATCATTGATATGGAGGCACTGACCACCGCGCTGGCCGCCGGGCAAATAGGTGGGGCGGCGATTGACGTCTATGACCTTGAACCGGTGCCAGGAACTGACCGTTTGCGCCACACCCCCAACTTGCTGATGACCCCGCATATCGGCTATGTCACGCGCGAAACAATGACCGTGTTTTACCAAGGGACGGTTGACGCCGTTGCGGCCATTCTTGGCGGTCAACCGATCAGGCAATTATAAATTGTCCATCAACTTGTCGGTCTTTTGGTCAATCTGGCCGGTCTCACACCACCGCCGATAGCGCCGGAAAAATGAATTCGGGTCACAAAACCCCGCAAGATGGGCGATTTCCTTTTTTTGCAATCGCTGTTCGCCAAGTTAGGTTTTGACAAGCATTAACCGCGCCTGAAGATGCCGCTGCAAGGTGCGTGGCCCGATGCCAAGACGGGCCGCCACATCACCTAATAGACTGCGTCCTTCTAGCAACAAATTGGTCAATGCTTTTTCAACCTGATCCACCAGAGATACCTCTTGCCGCGTCATGGCCAGCGCCCAGTCAAGATCGAATTTGATGCTATGCCATAAGGACGGCTCAAAATAGGCAAATGGCCGACATAGGTCTGTAGCGGCAAAACCGATCGTAAACCGCTTAGAATGATCAACTTCATTCAATACGCGTCGTTCTGATAGTTAAAATAGACCATCGCGAGGTCAATACGGGACCAAGCATGGCACGATCTATACGCCACCTTTTTCGGTTATATATTTTCGCTTGGCTAAAACTGACCATCGGCGATAATCTTTATATAGGTTCCAGACAGCCCAAAGAGGCCCGTTTTGCACAGCTCGCCCCCAATCGCTGACACCCATCCTATTTTTTCGTTCGCCAATGGTGAAATGGGGCCACTATCCAATGGTTTCATCCGCTCGGTTGAAAAAATTACCGGCCAGCCACGCATCAAACGGCTTTATTTCGACTATATTAGCGATGATTTGCCGGCACAAAACTTCTGGCAAGATGCGCTGGCCCGGCTGGACATTGCTATCGATTTGCGGTCCGACAGCGGTCAACCCCTTGACGCTGTGATACCGGCCCACGGGCGGGTTTTGGCGGTTGCCAACCACCCCTATGGCGTGATTGACGGGTTGATCCTCTGTGCTTTGATGGCCCGAGTGCGCCAAGATTACCGTATTATAACTCATCGGGTTCTACGGCAAGCGCCGGCCGTGATGGATAAAATTCTGCCGATCGATTTTGACGAAACCGCCGCCGCCTTGGCGAATAATCTGCAAACCCGTGCAGCAGCACAGCAGCATCTAAAGGACGGCGGCGCGGTAATTATTTTCCCGGCCGGGGCGATTTCGCTGGCCCCGAATGTGGTTGGCAAGGCCATTGATACCGACTGGAAAACATTTGCCGCCAAACTGGCGATGACGCCAGACACCATCACCGTACCGTTTTTTTTCGACGGTCGTAATTCGTCCCTTTATCAAATGGCCCGGCGGATCAGTGTCACCCTTGGCTATTCATTGATGTTCCGCGAGATATGCAAGAAAATCGGTCACCCCATTACCGTCCATATGCGCCAGCCGGTGCATAGCGACCAGCTTGGCATGCTGGGATCACGCCAGGCGGTGACCCAACGTCTTCGCGACCTGACCTATGGCGCCGGCAACGGCGTGACTGATCACCGCCAGATATAGACAGGACTTGTCCAGCACAAGGTGCCGTCTTCCAATGTCACACGCACATATAACGGATTATCGCCGGTGTCATGCAACCCGATCTTGCGGGTGATTTGCATCTCGCGATGCGGGTTGACAGTCGGCAGGCGGAATAGCTTGAGATAGCGCGGCAGCACCCCGCTATTATCAAACACCTCATCCTCATAGCCGATATCTTCAAGCGGTACACCGGCCTTGATTAACGGCGTTTCGATTTTCAGCGTGCCGGCATAAGCATCGGCAACCACCATGTCAAAACCACCAATATTGCCGGTTGTCAGCGCCCGCCAATTCAGTTCAGCCGGTGACGGGTTTTCGAGTGACTTGTCACGATTGAAAAAATTGATCGCGGTGGCCGATACAATTTCGTTATCTGACAAAAAGGCGCAGCCGTCCCAAATCACCTGACGGAACCGGCCACGATATTCCGCCCCCTCCCAGATCACCCGAATCCGCGCGCCTAAATCCTCTTGCCGGTAGGGCCGTACTGTTTCGATCAGAGTCGGCCCATTAAAAATATCAACCCGTTCAATCGCGGTGCCGGCATGGATATCAACAGTCAGCTCGACATCACCATCAGCAAGATGCACAAGATCACCCATATCGGCACGGGTGGCTGGCCGCCCCTGATCGCGTCCATGCCGCGGGTCATCATGATAAAGGGTGCCGCCTTGGGCAAAATCGGCCGACAAGGTGATCAGCGGCCGCCCATGCGGCCCACCGGTTGTCGCATAATGATGACGTTTGCGAATGGCATCGAGAATGCTGTCCCGCGACAGGCTATCGACCAGAAAACATGTCAGGCCACCAACTGCGCCAAACAGCGCCGCACCCGGATAGCTGGCGCCAGGGCGACCTTTATGCCCATCTGAATTGGCGACAATCCCAACCCGATAGCCGAGTCTGAACGCATCTTGAAGCAACCATTCAAAACTGCCCCAGCTGGAATGAATCTCGACCGCCTTTTCAAACCGGCCATCATGGGCCAGTTCAATATCGGCATAGCGGCCACCGCAATGAGCATAGACCACGACATCATCTTCGCCATTCTCGGCAAAAGCAGCAAACAGTTCTGTCGCCGAATTACAATCGGTTTCAATATCGGACCGATCACTAACCAACGCATGCGACGAGCGCCGAATGGTCCGCCCTTCATGCGGAAAATACACATTACGGTCACCACCAAGGCCGGTATTGCCCGACCATTCATAGCCCGGAATGGCAATAAATTTCCCATCCTCGTTGAAGCGCGCGCACAGCTCATCAAGATGCGCCCAGAAATCACCCGTTATTTGGAAATCATTGCCTTGATGGCCGGTGATATCAACAAACGCATAATCCCGGGCAAAGGTAAAATAGGCGGCCGCGCTGCCGGTACCGATGGTTTCTTCGGACTGGCCGTGCAAATCCCCCCAGTAATGCCGTGACACCGGGTTCGTCTCAATCCTGATCGGGTTAGTGGCAAAGACTACCGCTCCTTTGTCATCAAGAAATTCAACCGCCAGATCGGCGGGTTCGCCAACGCTAAGACCGGCTATTTCAGCCGCAAACGCCCCTTTGGTAAGCCGCACCTCGGCTGGCAATCCGGTCACTGGTACAGTGGCGCGGGGGTAGAAAGTAGCCTCACACTGGTTTGACGGATTGCCCCATTTATCCTCGCCCTTAAAGCGGATAGAAAAGATCTCATCAACCGCGCGGATAGTTGGTGCAACCGCAATATAGCGTTCCGGCTTGCCAGGTACGATCCGAATGACCGGCTGTTCGGGCATTGGCTGATAGCAAAATGTGGCGATCGGATCGATCAGTGTGTGGAATTCATAGCTATCTTCGCAAAATGTTTGCAAACGCATCCCGGGCGAGCCACCCGACCGGTCACCAAAGGTGATAGTGATGGTGTCACCCTCGCGCAAAAACCCACGCACAACCTTGATATATAATGTCCGGTCCCACGGCCGCACATTGCCTTTCGGATCATAATGATAGGTCAGGACCGCATCATTCGACGCCACGATGGTGGTGAAATTGGGCCCGGCTGGATCTTCAAATTGTGGCCGCGTCTGATCACTGGCAAAGCGGAAACAGACCCGCATCGAGCCAGAATCATCGATGCCGAATTTGCCAGCGGTATAAGTCAGCACAAAGGTCTGATAGCTACCGGCCTCAAAATCACCGGTTGGCGACAGGCTGACCGACCCTAACTGGTCTGACGGCACCGGAAATTCCATCGGCGAACTGGTTGTACCGCCGGTGCCGCTCGCGATCACGCCATCATCACGACTTCCCATAGGCATTTCGGTCACGGATGGTACTTTGGTCATGATGGGATACCCCTCCTATTTGTCATGCTGTGAAGTTGTCGTGCAGCTGGCTCGTCGGTTTCAGGTGCCAATGTGCCATAAAAGGTTTCAGCTCAAAATCTAACAGCTAATTCCCTTCCCGCAAGCATCAGCCCGGAAAATAATGTAAGCCAAATCAGCAAGCGCTGAAACCGGTCGTCGGATAATCGTTGAAATGTAGCGATACCAGCCTGTGTACCAATGACTGAAAATGGAAGCGTGATCAGAGTTAACATCACGATATGGCTCGTAAGCATACCACGCCACGCCATCAGCAATAAAACCAGACTTAAAACGATTATATTGAATGGCTGGATTACCGCCCTACGGCGTGTCTTTGGCCAACCATAAAGCGAACACCACATCGTCAGCAATACCCCTGATAAGCCAGCAACTGTAGCCAGCACGCCGCCAATCGCCCCTACAGCCATATCAACGGATAAAATCCGCACCTGCAATTTTGGCAAGTTGCGCCGAAAAGTAAAATAACCACCAAAAAACACCAATAAAATGGCAACAACCAGCTTCAGCATCAAAACATCGATATACTCCAACAGCAGAAAACCAACGGCTATGCCAGCAAAAGATGGCAGTAAAAATCGCGCCAAATCTGGGAGGTCAATAGCATTGCGGACGGCATAAATACCCTGCGCTCCACCAATCAGCGACAAAATCACCACCAACACAACCGCTTCATGCGCTGGGATTGCGGCAAGCCACCATCCCAACGCGAAAAGGCCGGTACCAAAACCGGCAAGCCCGTTGATAAAGCCACCGGCAAACGCTCCAATGCCAAGCAAAACCATCAGTTCAAAGGTCATTAAAGATCCGACGATCATCCAAAGTTAATAGCAATACCGTTTGAACCTATTTCAGGATCCTGTCCATGACGGTTTACGTTTCGCATGAAAAGATTCGACCCCTTCCGCAAAATCATTTGACATGCGCAGGCGCCCATAAGCGAGTCCCTCCATTTCAATACCGACATGAAGTGTTGCGTCCTCTGCTGTGTTTAAAACTTGCTTTATGGTACGCTGCGCCAATGGAGAAAACTCGACCAACTCTTGAACAAACGCATCAACTGTTGCTTCCAGCTCATCATCGGGAACACAATCAATCACCACACCCCACTCCAGTGCCTGCCTCCCGGAAAGGCGGCGCGACCGCATCACCAAATCTTTGGTACGTGCCATACCAATCATATGCAGCAAACGGATCGATCCTCCGGAGCCAGGTATCATTCCAATCCGCTGTTCCGGGAGAGCAAATTGTGCGGTATCTGAAGCAATCCGAAAATCGCACGCCAGAGACAACTCAAACCCGACGCCAAAACAATAGCCACGCACCGCTGCAATCACTGGTTTTGGGCAGAGTTCAGGTGATTTAATATTGTTGGCTAAATGCGATACTTTTTCTGGGGTAGCCGCCATGAACCCCTTAATATCCCCACCGGATGAGAAGTTTTGACCCTCAGATCGGATAACAATCACACGCACCCTGTCATCCGCACTGAGCGCCCTAAAAACTTCAGCAAATTGTTCACGTTGCTGCATGCTGACAATATTCAGAGGAGGGCGGTCAAGCACAACATCGGCACGTGCTTTTTCTTCAAATATATCAACACGAAAACCATCTAAATCTGTGTACAGATTGATATCTTGACTCATTTTTATGTTCCCTATGTTTTGTTCTAGATACTAGCGTGCACAAATTTTCATGCCATCCAGGCATCGCGTAAAAGGCGCCGTAATATTTTTCCAACTGGTGATTTTGGGATATCCTCGACGAAGATATATGCGCGTGGGCGTTTAAAATTGGCAAGCCGCGATTTTCGACAATAGGCGTCAAGCTCCATCTCATTGACCTGCCCGGCCTTTTTAATAAATGCAGTAACGGCCTGCCCCCATCGTTGGTCAGGCAAACCAACGACCGCCACTTCGTCTACCGCCTCATGCATTGACAAAAGGCTCTCAATTTCTGCTGGCAAAATATTCTCACCACCACTAATGATCATATCATCAACACGGCCGGTGACAAACAAATCGCCATCTTCATCCAAGTAACCCACATCGCCTGTAAAATACCAACCATGCTGTAGTGCCTTGGCATCTGCCTCGGGGCGGTTCCAGTAACCAGAAAATGACTCGATACTGTCAACTGACGCAATAATTTGTCCTTCGGTGCCGTTTGCAACTAGATCGTCTGGCCTAGTACTATCAAGCCTCACCACTCGAATTTGCTGATTGATTCCTGCTTTACCCGCCGACCCGGGTTTGGCAACCGCATCATCACAGATCGTAAACGTGTATATTTCAGATGAGCCATAGTGATTTACAAAAAGATCAGGCTTGAACGCGTCATCTAGGCGCTGCAGCAAGCCATCGGTCATTGCAGCACCAGCAAAACCTAACTTACGAACCGAAGATATGGTGGTGGATACAAATGATTCATGCGAAATCAAATCGTGGTAAAGCGTTGGCACTAAGTAAAGGCAGGAGACGCTATGCTGTTCTATCAATCTCAACGCACCAGCCGCATCAAACCGAGGTTGACATACAAAACAACCGCCAACTGCTGCCATAGCCAAAAGCAACCGCACCCCCATTGTATGGTAAAGTGGCATGACGCCAAGGCTACATTCATGGGCTCTATAGAGGTTTTGTGCTACATGTGCGATAGCAGCGGATCGCTCAGCCAAGTGGGTCCTTGGCACCCCCTTGCCAGCACCGGTTGTGCCGGATGTATACAACATTAAGGATATGTCATCTGCATTTGCCATGGATCCGATCGCCATCGGTTCCGAGGTGACAATCATCTGTTCAAACTTCTGCGCATTGCCAAAATCACGGCCAACACTAATTTTTGTCACATTCGCCGCAATTTTTGCTCCTGTGACGGCTTCCGCGGACACATCCTGAAATACAATTGCCAGCGCACCTGAGTCGGTGAGGAAGTAGTCCAACTCATCCGCATTCGAACGCCAATTCACCGGTGTTATAATTATACCAGTCAGCTGACATGCCCAATGTAGGACGCAAGCCTGCCAATTATTCTGCAGCAAACTGAGTAAATGGTCGCCTTTACTGAGGCCAAGATCATGCAGTGCGCCGGCTATAGTTAACGCCGCCGTGAGCAGATCTGAATAGGTCAACTCTTTATCGCCATCAACTACGGCCAGCGCATCTGGATTGCGTTCGGTTATTGAAATGAGGCTGCGTCCATTGTCTTTCATGGCGCTAGCCTCCGTTTTCTACCGCTGCAGCTTGCTTCAAAGTGCGTAGTTTATGGGCCGCATCAAGGGCAGCTTTAATTATAGGAGTATAGCCAGTACAGCGGCACAAATGTCCGCCGATCAATTCGCGAATCTGTTTTTCGCTGGCGCTTTCATAATGCCGAAAATAATCAACAAGTGTCATAACAATACCTGGTGTGCAAAAGCCACATTGCAACGCAAAGTGTTCCTTGAATGATAATCGTAAAACTCTCAGTATTTCCTCAGTATCTTTGCCACCTTCTATCGTATCAAGTCGCGATCCGTCGACCTGCTGGGCTAGTGTTAGACATGACCTTACTGCCTGCCCATCAAGAAGGATCGTGCAGGCGCCACACACTCCATGTTCGCATCCTACATGGGTCCCAGTAGCACCAATTTGATGCCGCAAAAAATCAGACAGTAAAAGCCTTGGCGTCGCTTTTCCACTAACAGACTGTCCATTCAGTTTAAAACTAACCTCTTTTGTCTGATTTGATTTCACACGCGGCATGCATCAGCCTCCTTAACAGCTTGACGGCCAAGACCGCGAACAAGATCACGGCGATATCTTGAAGTTGCATGTTGATCATCACTACCGTGCAAAGTCCAGGCAAGATCATTCAAGACATCGTCAAGCCAGCCTGAACTATCAAGATCAGTATCGTCACGACGAAATTCACGTACTTCAGGTCGATCGGTCATGCCACCAACCGCAATCCGAACTCTACCTTTATCGACAACGGCTGCTACAGCCACAATAGCAAAATCACCATGCCGGTATCCGAACTCATGAAAAGCATACCCCGAATTTTTGTCCGCCGCCGGAAATGTAACAGACTCAATCATCTCATCCGCCGCGCACGCCGTCTGCAGCATTCCAGTCTGGAAGGCATCCGCCTCTAACTTTCGGTGACCACGATCAGAACGCAATTCCACCGAACCATTCAAAAGGGCCAAGCATAAAGGCAACTCAGAACTAGGGTCAGCATGAGCAATCGATCCGCAAACAGTACCTCTAGACCGGGTTTGAAAATGACCTACCCACGGGAGTGCCTTTGAAAGAAGAGGATAATACTGTTCGAGTTGAGGCAAATCGAGTAGGCTACGTTGTGTCGTAGCCGCGCCCACCCGAAGCCCAGCTTCTGTTGAGGTAATTTTGTTGAGACCGTCGACCCGACTAACGTCAATGATCGTCGAAGGCTTAATCAACCGCATATTCAACATCGCAATCAATGATTGTCCACCTGCGAGAAGACGCGCTTCATCTCCTTCGGCAGCCAGGACCGCAACTGCTTCATCCACGGTCTCAGCGGAAACATAATCAAACGGTGCAGGCTTCATCCAAGCCTCCGCAATCGATCCAAAACACGAGTAAAAACACTACCCTTTTCCGCCTTAGCGCCAATAGTGGTGATAAGGCGCTGGAAGAACTGTCGGATCAGGATCTTGGCTGCACCATCTAGCATACGGCCACCCACCGCTGCTAACTTTCCGCTAACATCCACGCCGTAGCAATAGCGCAACCGAGTACCATTGGGCAGATCTTCGAGGAAGACCTGACCGCGGCCTTTTGAAATTCCCAGCGGTCCCTCCGCCCGCCCAGTTAAAACCAAGGTGTGCGGCTCTTTAAGGTCACTTAAAGTAATAGAAACGTTAAAACGACCTCGCACCGGTCCAACACCAAGCGTCACCTCTGCTTGGTAATCATGAACTCCAACCTGATGAAGTTGATGGCATCCTGGAATGACAGTCGCTAGGATAGTCGGATCAAGCAAGGCACGCCATAAGTCTGACCGTCCCAATGGCACTTTCAAATCACCTTCACCAGTTAAATCACCAGCCATGGCAGCATCTTTATGACTCATTTGTTTTTCTGCCGGCTCTGGTTCATCATCCCCTACCAAAGATAAAAGACGACAAGGGGTCAGAGGCAAATTTATGTCCTCGGTACCAAGTGCATCAGCCACCGCATTGGCAAGACACACAGGTGTGCTCATGCAATTACCCTCCCCAACGCCCTTGGATCCCAAAGGCGTAAAGGGAGATGGAGTTTCCATGTGCAATATAAGCGTATCCGGCACTTCACAAGCAGTAGGCACCATATAATCCGCAAACGTTCCAGACAGAAACCCGCCATCGGGTGCATATTGAAATTCTTCATACAAGGTGGCCCCGACTGCATTGGCGAACGCCCCTTGGATTTGGCCATCCACCATAGCTGGGTGCAGGATACGACCAGCATCATGCATGGTCACGTATTTATCAATCGTCAGTCGACCAGTCGTTCGGTCAATCTCCACCCCGCAATAGTCAAAAATAAATCCATATACCCCTGAGCTATTGATCCTATCAGCCTCATCTGGTGCAGTGTGTTGCGGCATTGACCAAAAGACCGTTTCACGCAAAGCTGGGCGCACTCCTTTTGGCAAAGTGCCTGGAGACCAATGACTGAGCGCGGCCAAACGCGAAAAAGGCAGCTCTGTATTTTGCTTGTTTGCGGCACAAACAATGCCATCCGCAAACACGATTTGTGATTTATCAACATTAAATATATGAGCGGCAATCTCAATCAACTGATCTTTCAACCGACTCGCCGCTTCAAGCGCTGCACCTGCTACTGCAGCGGCAAACCGGCTAGAATAATTGCCAGCCGCGATCGACCAAGGGTCTTTTTGCGTATCAAATTCCAGATTTACTACCACCGCAGTGGTTGGCAGCCCAAACACATCAGCTACAACTTGTTGCAATACTGTTGCCTGGCCCTGGCCCTGTGGCACTGAAGCAGTGTTAACCAGCACTGTCCCAAGCGGGTCAAGCGCCACCGTTGCAGTCGCATGCGCACCGTTTTTAGGTCCAGCTTTCGCCCGTTCTGCTGCTGTCAGTGCGGTGGTAATATATCCCATGTTTGACACCGAAGGCTCCACCACCGCTGTTAGGCCAATGCCATATAGCCGCCCTTCAGCACGCGCCTTATCACGACGGTCGATCAATCCGGAATAGCCTCCATCTTCAATCGCGCGCCTTACCGCTTCGGGATAATCTCCTGAATCCAGCAATCCGCCTGATGGGGTTCGATAGGGAAACGCCCCCGCAGGCACAAGATTACGGCGAATAATGTCGAGATGATCGATCTTCAAGTGTTTGGAGATCTTCTGCATTAGCCGTTCAATTGCAAAATATAATTGTGGGCCACCAAATCCCCGATTAAGACCGCTTGGTGTTTTATTTGTCATCACTACGCGGTTAACAACTCGAATATTTTTAACGCCATAGGCCCCAGACAAATTACCATGCATTCGATATAACGACGCAGGTTCTGGCGCACGCAGATAACCACCACAATCATCATGTTGCTCTAAATCCAACGCAAGCACCACGCCATCAGCACGGACTGCCGCAGAAATTTTGGACATCCGGCCACTGGCCGATGTAGCTGCCTCGAGATGTTCTAGCCTATCCTCAACCCATTTAACCGGTCTACCGACTTTGCGCGATGCCAGTGCCATTGCCACAACATATGGAAACACTGACTGCTTGACACCAAAACTACCGCCCGAAAAAGCCGGTGACCGCATCCGTAATTTTCCACCAGGGATTTGTAACGCCAACGCCATAACCGGATGCAAGGCAAAGGGACCCTGAAAATTTGATAAAACATCATAGCTGCCATCTTGTGACTGATATTCGGCTACAACGGCCATAGCTTCGATCGGCGTACAAGAATTTCGTGGATAGCGAACCGATAGATCAACAATGTGGTCAGCTATGGCAAAGGCAGACTCAACATCGCCGTAACTGAAATGCCTTTCGCTAACAACATTACTGCCTACCTTGTGGTGTAATATCGGTGCGCCCGGCGCAATCGCTGCACACAGGTCCAAGACAGCTGCCAACGGTTTGTATGTGACCAAAACCAGTTCAGCAGCGTCCTCCGCTATATATCGATCCTCAGCAAGCACCACTGCAACTGGTTCACCAACATACCTAACTTTATCAACAGCAAGGCACCAATGTTCCATAGGTTGTTTGACGCCCACGACGAACGGCTTTGACCATCTTATCGCATCAGTGCCTGTTAGAACGCCAACTACACCAGGATGTGCAAGTGCCGCGGAAACGTCGATTGCCAAAACCTCAGCGTGAGCGTGACTTGAGCGAACGACCGCTGCGTGCACAGTATCGGCACGCACCGGCATATCATCAAGAAATCGTGCCCGGCCCGTTAATAACGCGTTGTCTTCAACACGCTCTACCGATTGTCCAACGCGGGAAGCGACTATAGCCATTTGTCACGCCTCTCTAATATAGAGTACTGTTCACGGTCAGTACCGCCAGCCAAACTACCGTAAAGTGATCAAAGCCCAATCGGCAACTGGCATAAATCGGTTCTTATTTAATCATTGGTCTGGTCAGGTGGCTATCCTTTTGTCAAAATCTCCCATTGGCAGATAATTTATGGACACGAAGCGCGATAATATTTGCGTTGCGTAACCGAAGGACTCATAGTCATGAGTCCGTATTCACCGGCATATATGTCCGTCATCACATATGTCCGGCATGACCTATGTCCCGCATGGCATATCGCCAGTTCAGTGAACCCCGCCAGCAATCGTTACCTCATCGTTACTGGAGACCGCATTTCTTGGACCTGATTATGTCACAGTCATTTGCCGTCATTTTGCTAGCGGTCTTACTCGGCTGTTTTGTCAAAGGCGCGTTGGGGTTTGGCCTGCCTTTAATTGCGACGCCGATCATGTTGTTTGTGATGCCGCTGCCGGAAATTGTTGCGGTTTTGGCATTGCCTATCCTCATTGCCAATATCCAGCAAATGTGGCTGAACCGGGCGCATTGGCGGGTGATGCAAAAATTCTGGCCGCTGGTAACCGCATCGACATTGATCATGCTGACCGGTTCAACCTTGATGGTCACACTTGACGGGCATATTCTGGCCATCATGATTGGCACATTGATCGCGTCGCATGCCTTGCTGTCCTTGTCGCCGGTCAAACCGATACATATGGCGCCGTTGCCGATCAGCACATTGAACCGATTGATTATCCCGGCGGGGATGATGTCGGGGATTTTGGGGGCGCTTACCAGCATCTATTCATTTCCAAGCCTGCAACTTTTCCTGAGCATGCGAATTGCCAAAGATGACCTCGCCTTTTTGCTGGGGGTGTTTTTGTCACTTGGCTATGTCGCTATTTGGCTTGGCATACGGCAGGCTGGATTTCCGGTTGGCGACAGTATGGTCCTGTCATTGTTGGTGTTATTGCCCGCTATTCTTGGTCAACAGCTTGGTGACCGGGCGCGGCGGCGGATCAGCGAAGCGGTTTTTCGCAAACTGGTGCATTTCGCGCTGGCATGTGGCGGGATCACCCTTATCATCAAAAGCCTGTCGGATTTCTAACCAAGAGTGACGCAAAATGACCTATGACCCCACACAGCCTGACTATATCATTATTGGTGGCGGGTCGGCCGGTTGTGTGCTTGCCGCACGGCTGAGCGAGGACCCCAATAATATGGTGGTGCTTCTTGAGGCCGGCGGCGAGGACCATAATCCGCTGATCCATATTCCAGCCGGCTATATCAAAACAATGGTCAATCCGGCGATGAACTGGATGTTTGAGACCGAACCAGAAGATAGTAGCGGCAACCGGCGCATCGCGATCCCGCGTGGCAAGGTGCTTGGCGGATCATCCGCAATCAATGGCATGCTCTATGTGCGCGGCCAAGCGGCGGATTATAATGGCTGGGCGCAACGCGGCAATCAGGGCTGGTCTTATGATGATGTGCTTCCCTATTTCCGCAAATCGGAACATTGCGAAGCGGCCGCCGCCGGGAACGGCGATTTTGACCCACAGATCCGGGGCGTAGGCGGGCCGTTGAATGTGGCGCCGATGCGAAATCGTTATGAAGCACTTGATATGTTGATCGAGGCCGCAAAAAGCCTCGGCTACGAGCATAATCAAGACTATAACGGCGCCAGTCAGGACGGGTTTGGCTATTATCAGGTCACCCAAAAGAACGGTTTGCGCATGTCGGCCAAAAAAGCCTATCTGCAACCAGCCCGTCGCCGCCCTAATTTGCGCGTCATCACCCACGCGCATGTCACCGCAGTGACCCTCTCAGGCACCCGCGTTACCGGCATCACCTACCGCCAACATGGCAGCTCTTATCAGTTGCTGGCTGGCCGCGAGGTTATTTTATCCGCCGGGGCGATCCAATCGCCACAAATTTTGGAACTGTCAGGCATTGGCGATCCGTCCATTTTGGGCGCGCATGGCATCGACGTAAAACATGCGCTTGCCGGGGTTGGTAACAATCTGGCCGATCATTACATTTCACGCCTGTCATGGCGGCTGAAACGCAATATTTCATTGAATAATCGCGCCCGCGGCATTGGGCTTGTCGGCGAGATCATCCGCTACGGCCTAACCCGCCGCGGCATTTTAAGCCTGCCCCCCGGCGTGATGAGCGGGTTTGTCCGGTCCCGCGCTGGGTTGGATGGCCCAGACATCCAATATCACATCGCCCATGCCAGCTTTGCTGATCCGGCCAAACGGGTGTTCGACAACTATCCCGGCATGACGTTTGGCCCGTGCCAATTACGGCCCGAAAGCCGCGGCTCGGTGCATATCAAAACGGCCGATCCGCTGGCACCACCTGCCATTCGCCAAAATTACCTTAGCACGGACGAAGATTGCCGGGTTCATGTGGCAGGGATGAAAATCGCCCGCCAATTGATGGAAAGTCCGGCGATGGCGTCACTGGTCGACACCGAAATGCGGCCCGGCAAGGATCTTGACAGTGATGACGCGCTTCTTGCCTATGCACGTGAAACCGGGGTGACGCTCTATCATCCGGTATCAACCTGCCGGATGGGACCAAACCCGAAACATGGCGACGTTGTCGACAACCGGCTTCGGGTTTATGGGCTTGACGGGTTGCGCGTTGTCGATGCGTCAATCATGCCTGAATTGGTATCAGGTAACACCAATGCCCCGACCATCATGATTGCGGAAAAAGCGGCTGACATGATTGCCGCCGATCAGCGATAGCCTGTTTTAGTATCTGATAGGCAGTCACTGTACGCCATTTGATAGAGCCGGAACAGCCGCGGGAAAAAACTGGGGCCGTCATCAATCGTGATGCCAAGCGGATCGAGTTGGACAAGTGATAGGTTAGTCCCGTCCGCCACCAGTTGTGGCCATTTGTCTGATATGCCAGCCTCGCCAAAAATACAGGTTATCTTTGCGGTAGCCAACAACTGGCGCAACGCAGTCACGCGGGCAACACCGGGCGCCATACCTGGATCAATGGTGATGGCGGCCCGCGCCCGAACATCAAAAAACCGTTCAAAATAGGTATGTGCATCATGCAGCACGATAAATCGGCTATCGCGATAGCGGGCCATCTCCGCGCGCATCGCGGTGATAGTCGCCTTTATCTGGGCGGCGGCATCGCGGGCATTGGCCTGATAGGTGGCTTTATGAGCTGGGTCAGCGGCGGCAAGCCGCCCAGCTATATGATGCAGCAAAACAACCACATTGCGCGGGTCAAGCCAGATATGCGGATTGACCGCATGATCATCATGCGCGTGGTGCGGTTGCGTGGTCTCACCGGTGTGC
>Ga0181583_10002037_pt1 | contig 15083 bp, 14 predicted proteins | sample 071ome_31_FD_132461 | JGI IMG/M metagenome (GOLD analysis project Ga0181583, IMG submission 132461) | Coastal salt marsh microbial communities from the Groves Creek Marsh, Skidaway Island, Georgia - 071405CT metaG (megahit assembly) | ecosystem: Environmental > Aquatic > Marine > Intertidal... | reverse complement strand
TACTGAATCGTGTCATAGCCAAAATACCCAACCAAACCACCTGTGAATTTTGGCAAATCCAACTCTTCAATAACCCACGAAGGGGTTTCACCCAGACGTACCTGATAGTCCGAAATCCATGTCAACGGGTCGCCTGACTCGATAATTTCTACGACTTCGTCGCGCTCAAAGCGGGTAATTCGAGGTCCGCTGACTTCAATACGCTCTCGGGATGGAAGACCAATGCACGAGTAACGACCCCAAGTCTCCCCTCCTGTCACAGATTCCAATAAATAAGACCATGGCCGATCGGCAAGCTTCAGATAGCAAGATAAAGGGGTTTCCATATCTGCTAACCGCTTTACTGCAACGGGAACCCGAGTTAAATCAAGCTCCCGATACCGATCAAATTGTTCAGGCGTCATTACCAAGTAATTCCATCAAATCATGTATGACACGATCTGCACCGCAGTCGTGTACGTTTAAATCCCCAGCGTATCCAAAGCTGACTAAGATTGAAGCAACACCCGCTGCTTTAGCCGCTCCCAAATCCGCTTTGCTGTCGCCGACAAGGCACGCCTCGTGAGGAGCTCTATCTAAATCGGAAAGTGCTTTGTGCACCATATCAGGTTCCGGCTTTTTCGTCGGCAAATCATCACCTGCGACGATGCTGTCAAACGCATCATGAAGGTCAAAGGCTGGCAGCATCAATTCAACAAAGCGCCTCGGCTTATTGGTGACTAGCCCCACTTGTTTGCCCTGGGTCTTGAGTATCTCGATCAAGTTCATTGCACCTGGATACAACACAGAGGTCTCAGCGCAAATCGGCTCATATTCCTCAAGGAACACGGACAGCAATAGCCGGCACAAGGGCGACTCCATCGTGACAGTCTGATCGTTTGTCACATGCTGTACCGCTCGCTCAACTAACTTGCCGGCACCATGACCAACCATTTGTTTTCCGAGTTCAAGGCCAACACCTGGAAGTCCAGCTCTATTCAATGCAAGATCCAGCGCACGTGTCAGATCGGGCGCACTGTCAACCAAAGTGCCATCAAAATCGAAAAGATAAGCCTGCATACCCTAGGGTTCCAACGGTAGAAAGGTGCGAAAACATATCATTGTTTATGCAACCAAGCACCCTAAGGCCTAGGCAACATGCATCAGACTCAACTATGATCCTGTTTCAGTTCTGAAAGTGAATCTATGAATCATCTAACATTACCTCGATCAATCGCACTCAGTGTGCTGGCAATGAGCTCAGGTTTCGCCTACGGCGATGGACAGACTGCAGCTGCCACTGACTGGGTCGTCGACACCTCTGGAACCTATCTGTGCCAAGGATATTACAGCCCTCCGCTCGTCGAAGGGTCACCCGGTGATGATTTAAATGCTGAAGCGGAGAACACCGATTACGACGGGAATGATCGTGTCATTTTGAGTGGTAATGCATTTATTACCCGCAATGATTTCCAGCTCGAAGCTGATCGTGTTTCATTTTTAAATTCAACAGGCGACGGCGATGCCGAAGGGAACGTCAAGATTCGGCGTCCAAACACGCTCCTGATAGGTGATACCGCATCAGTCAACGTACGTACCAATGCCTTTGATCTCAAAAACTCATCGTTTGTAACCCACAAAAATCGGTTGCGTGGGGACTCAGAGTTCGCGATCGGAGCTCCGAACGGCGACATTCGCGTGGTCAATGGAACCATTACGTTTTGCGCGCCAGGCGTGAATTCCTGGGATTTACAGGCCAATCAAATTTATTTGAATCAATCATCTGGTCGTGGTTGGGCAAACAACGTCGTTGTTCGCGTGAAAGAAATTCCTGTGTTTTACACACCAGCTCTCGGATTCCCTCTCGATGACAGGCGTTTGACTGGTTTTCTTTTCCCAAGTTACTCACTGGGTTCAACATCTGGAACCGAAATTGTTACTCCGTTTTACTGGAACCTTGCACCAAATTACGACGTCCTGATTCAGCCTCGATTTATGTCAGCGCGAGGCACTGCGCTTGGCCTCCATGGTCGATATCTGTTCGAAGACTTCAGTCTATTTGAGGCCAAAACCGAACAGCTACCTGACGACAAAGTAACAGGGACAGACCGGCATATTTCGAAGCTGACGCTGACAAGTGACCCATCGAAGGCCGTGATCTGGAACATGACATATGAAGATGCATCCGATGGCACCTATCAGGATGATCTTGATAACTTTGCGGATCTCTCGGACAAGCAGCAGCTGACGTCCTCTATTGGAGCGACTGTCCGCGGTGATAATTGGAGTGCCGGATGGCTGGTCGACCGGATCGATGTCGTTGATCCGTCAGTCAACGGTTCCGACGTCAAGTTCTCCCGTCAACCTCAACTGACTGCATCGTGGGCCGAATACGGTGAAGATTGGAATCTCTTTGTTTCAGGGGATGCAACTGAATTCACACGAACAACAACTGGCCTCAGCAGCTCAGATCCATCTGAAGGACGCCGTCTCTCATCAGATTTAAAAGCTGAATATCCAATGTCGCGTGCCTTCGGCGCGCTGACTCCGGCAGCCTTAGGATTTGCACGTTGGTCAGAAGCAACCACGGGTACAACAACCCAAGATAATGCATATTTCACCTATGGTGCGTCCCTCGATGGCAGCCTCAATTTTGAGAAGTTCGGGGAGAACGGTTCGCTTCACGAGATTATCCCCCGCGCGAAATTATTAGTTCGTGAACCGAATGAGGATCCAACGGTTGTTAAATTCGATACTCCCGACACAGCCAACGAAACAGATACGGTAAGTCAGATCTTCTTAGATAACCCGATCTCTGGTGGTGACTTTGTCGGTGATACCCGTGAAATCGCATTATCGCTCACTTCTCGCGGCATCAATTCAAACGGTATCGAAACATATCGCGTGACCGCTGGACGCACTATTTTCTTACAAGATCGCGGCGTGACCTTATCCGGCAATCCGGAAACTACCGACCAGGGACCTTTGGTTGTTGAATCTACTGCGCGCCTTGCTGAATCCTTCAACTGGAATACGCGCTTTTCGTCTATAGCTGATGGCGAGACTATGGATACTGCAACAAACGAATTTAAGTATCGAACATCAGATACAGATTACGTCACACAACGTATTGTTTGGGACAATGATGCGGCAACTCGGACAGACCTCTATGTCTCAAATCAAATTGGTCAAGATTGGCGCTTCCTCGCAGGTCTCCAGTGGGAACCAAATACGGAAGAGCGAGTCAACCAAGTTGTGGGTATTGAGTACGAAAGCTGCTGTTGGCGTGCCGCAATGGTTCATGCCTATGAGCGTGACCAAGTCACTGCAACCAATGGCGGACACTCCGTCAAATTACAAGTTGAACTCAAAGGACTCGGCGTCTTAGGTCGCGGAGCTTCTTCAATCATGGAACGTTTATTGGAAGGTTATGAACTCTCTGAAGCTCGGTATTAAGTTTGCATTCTCCGCTCTCGTTTTCAGCGGTCTATTGGGGACTGCTGAAGCACGAGTGATTGATAAAATTGTCGCAGTAGTCGACACAGGCATCGTTCTGTCAAGTGACGTCGAGACGCGACTGAATGATCTGAAAACACAAGCCGAATCACGTGGTAACGCGATCGAGATCAACGAAGAATTGCGTCAACAGGTACTCGAACGGTTGATTCTCGAGCAAGCCCAAGTCGAAGTCGCAAAACGTCGCGGACTGCAGATTGATGACGCGCGCGTCAACGAAACGTTACTGCAAATCGCTAAGAATCGAGATACCGATCTACTCGGACTCAAAAATGCAATCGAGTCCGAAGGCAAGAGCTTCACCGTGTTCCGCGAACAAATTCGCCGGGAACTCCTAATTAACGCGATTCGTGATCGTGAAGTACGCAGTCGGATTCGTATCAGCGACTCAGAACTCGGGCGCTTTATGGAAACAACCGGCGGCCAGATCAGTACAGCACCTGAGCTTCTACTGAGCCAGATCGTTGTTGGGCTTCCTAACCGTCCAAGCCCTGAAGTCATCCAGCAAGCTGAACAAAAAGCTGTATCGATCCGTGATGCACTCCTTCAGGGTGCGCCATTTGGGCAAATGGCTGTTCGCTACTCAGATGCACCTGAAGCGAGCCAAGGTGGCGATCTTGGATGGAGGAATATTTTAGAGCTCAATCCCGTCTTTGCCGATGCTCTGAACGAAGCAAAAAAGAATACATTAATTGGGCCGATTCGCTCACCAGGGGGATTTCACCTGATTGCAGTCAGAGATCGTCGAGGCGATCAATCAGTCGTAGTGACCGAATACAAAGCACGTCACATTCTGATCAAGCCAGACGCCGTTCGCTCGCCTGAAAAAGCGGAAGAGCTCGCTCAAAACGTCCGTCGTGAATTAGAGGGTGGCGCTGATTTTGCTGAGCTTGCGCGTCGATTCTCTGAAGATCCACTGAGTGCTGCTAAAGGCGGTGATTTGGGATGGGTCCGTGCGGATCAATTGGTCCCAGGTTTTGCCTCGGTCATGACCAAGCTTCCGTTGAATACTTTGAGCCAAGTGAGTCGGAGCCGTTTCGGATTCCATTTGATCGAAGTGCTAGAGACTCGTGAGTCAGATATCTCTGAGGAACAAATGAAGAATCGAGCACGCCGCATTTTAACTGAACGCAAGTTTTCACAAGAACTCGATTCTTGGCTCCGTCAAGTTCGCGCGGATGCGTTTGTCGAACTGAAGTCATGATTCCCCTTGCCATCACGCCAGGTGACCCTGGCGGCATCGGTCCTGATCTTTGTATCCAAGCGGCCATTGATGGTGAGCTCGAAGGGGTTGTCATCGCTGATCCTGAAATCATCAAACGCCGCGCAGAGATTTTAGGCCTCCCTGTCAGCATCATGGATGCGGATCACTATAATCCAGAGCGCACACAAGGAATCATCTACGTTGACCCGGTTGCTGCAGCCGATCCAACCAACCAGCCGGGAATTTCTGACCCGATTAACGCTGGATACTGCCTTCAGTCGATTGAACATGCGCTTTACGGCATCCAAGAAAAACGGTTTCGTGCGCTGGTTACAGGACCGGTGAATAAGGCAACAATTCGCGATGGAGGGTTCAGCTCTTTTACTGGACATACGGAATTCCTCAGAGACTTTTATGGTCTCTCTGAGGTCGTGATGATGCTCGCATCAACAGATTGTCGCGTCGCATTGGTCACAACCCACTTACCGCTCACTGAAGTCCCCAAAGCCATTACAAAAGAGCGAATCGAAACAGTCACGGGTATTGTCATCAACGCTTTCAGCGAGGTGTTTCAAATACCGCATCCTCGGATTCATGTGCTGGGATTGAATCCTCACGCAGGAGAGGATGGACACCTTGGACGAGAAGAAATCGAGATCATCCGGCCTACGCTTGAATCATTAAGAACTCAGCATCCGAACGTCCATATTGAAGGACCTGTGCCAGCTGATACTGCATTCACACCAGACATGCGCGCCCAGGCTGATTGCCATATTGCGATGTATCACGACCAGGGCCTTCCTGTGGTGAAGTACCAAGGGTTTGGAGACTCCGTCAACATAACACTTGGGCTCCCTATCGTCCGCACCAGCGTCGATCACGGCACAGCATTGAATTTAGCTGGCAGAGGCTTAGCGAGCACTGGAGGCTTGGTCGCAGCAATCCGAGAAGCGAATCGCCTCACCACCTCGATTGCCTAAAGAATCCACGAGTCAGGTACACTGATCTCTTTTTGCAGGAACAACAGTGTCCAAAGAACTCGCTAGATCAGCACGCAAACGGTTCGGTCAAAACTTTTTGATTGACGGTCGCGTTATCGATGCGATTTTAGCATCGATCAACGCATCGACCGCTGATGCGGTTGTTGAAATCGGTCCAGGTCATGGCGCAATTACTGAAGGCTTGTACGCCTCACAGTGCGATCTCACCTTGATCGAATTGGATCGCGATCTTGTCCCTGGGCTGTTGGCGAGTTTTGTTAGCAAATCTCCCGAGCGATGCCGCCTCCTCAATGAAGATGTGCTTAAAGTCGACTTCGCACAGTTAAGCAGTCCTTTGAGGATCGTGGGCAATCTGCCTTACAACATCTCAACACCATTACTTTTCAAACTATTAGAACTGGGTGATCAGATTCAAGACATCCATGTGATGCTCCAAAAAGAAGTCGTTAATCGGATTGCTGCGGCACCTGGTGAATCAGCCTATGGGCGCTTGGGCGTCATGATTCAGGCAACTGCGCGCGTGGAACCCCTGATTGATGTGCCACCTGAGAGTTTTGCGCCACCACCAAAAGTTGATTCTGGCGTCATTCGAATTATCCCCGACGCAAATAAACGCGCATTGATTGAGTCAATGGATGGATTGACTCACGTGGTTCGCCAAGCGTTCAGTCAGCGCCGCAAAACACTCAGGAATAATCTAAAAGATATCGTCAGCTTGGATGAATTCGAAGCACTCGGCATCAACCCGCAGGATCGACCTGAACGGTTGTCTGTGGAAACCTATATTGAATTGGGCAACTATTTGGGTCGTAGAGAGGGGAAGGCGTAATGCAGGATTTGCGATATCAAGTCAACGTGAATGCGCAGGCAACTTACATCGAGGCTCAATCCAATCCATCGGATAGCCGTTTCGTTTTTACCTATACGGTCAGAATCGCAAATAACGGCACCCTGCCTGCGCAGTTATTACATCGCTACTGGAAAATAACAGACGGTGAAGGTGGTATTCGCGAAGTTCACGGTGACGGCGTGGTGGGAGAACAGCCGACAATCGTCCCAGGAGACGAATTCACATATACATCAGGAGCAATTCTTGAGACTGCGATCGGCACCATGGAAGGTTACTTTGAAATGGTAGCCTCAGATGGCGAAATATTTAAAGCCAGGATCCCAGTATTCACTCTCCTTAATCCTGGAGCTCTTCACTAATGGCGACCTATGTGGTCGGCGATGTTCAAGGCTGCTGGGGCGCTTTTCAGAGATTGCTAGCGACACTCGCGTTCAACCCGCAGAGGGATCACATGATTTTCGCTGGTGATTTAATTGCGCGCGGCGAAGATTCAGAAGCCGTTATGCAGTGGGTGCTTGATCATCAGAATGCATGCTCAGCTGTTCTTGGTAATCATGATCTCAATTTTTTAGCTGTTGCATCAGGGATTCGGGAAGCCAAACCAAAAGACAAAACGCAACCGCTTCTCGACTCTCTCATCTGTGATGATGTCATCGAGTGGTATCGCCAATGTACCCTCGCAAAAGACCTTCCAGAGCACAACGCGTTAGTTATTCATTCAGGCGTTTGGCCACAGTTTGATCGAGACACTCTTCTCACCGAAATCGAAGCCGTCCATCGCCGACTGCGTGGAGATGACTGGATCGATTCGCTTCGCTCCATGTATGGCAATACACCCGCCCATTTCGATCAAGCGACAACAGATGATGAAAAAGCGCGCTTTTTAATTAATGCCTGTACACGGATGCGGTTTGTCGATCAGAAGTCCCTTGCGCTCGATTTCAACTGCAAAGATGCACCTGAGCTCGCACCAAAGAATTTGTGTGCATGGATGGACGCCCCAAAAAGAATTACCGTCGATCGACAAATTCTGTTTGGTCACTGGGCGACCCTTAACGGCCGAAAAAACGACTCACATATCGTCGCACTGGATACTGGCTGTGTTTGGGGTGGTTGTCTCACTGCGATACGGCTCGATGATCGGCAGTTAATACAGGTGGCCTCTGGTGTTTGATTTGCAGCATCTTTTCGAACCTCTCGAAGGCGCCAATCTTGAGGGATTAGAGATCTACGTTGTCGGTGGAGCGGTCCGTGATTCTTTACTTGGGCTCACCCCTAAAGATATCGATTATGTGGCGGTAGGCACTACACCTGGCACGTTTCTAAAGCTCGGTTTCCAGCAAGTTGGGCAAGATTTTCCTGTGTTTTTGCACCCAAAAAGCCATGCCGAGGTAGCGCTGGCTCGAACAGAACGAAAAACGCGTCAAGGCCACACGGGTTTTGCAGTGCACGCAGATCCCTCTGTCACCTTAGAAATGGATCTTCTTCGCCGCGATTTCACAATCAATGCAATCGCCTTGTCACGCACAGGTGATTTAATCGACCCATATGGCGGCCAAAACGACCTCAAGTCTCGGCAATTACGCCATGTGTCAGATGCGTTTACTGAAGACCCTCTGCGTGTCCTCCGAGGCATCCGCTTTCTCGGACAGCTTGGTGAATTCAAATTTCATATCGCACCAGAAACACAATCAGTGATGCGATCGATGTCTCAGTCTTTGCGAGAGCTCTCGGTTGAGCGCATCATTGTTGAACTCGATAAAACGCTCGCCTCGAGTCACCCTGAACTAGGGCTTCAACATATCAATGATCTCGGCATTACCGATGCGCTGACTTCTGCTCTACGCATCGTGCCAGAAAAGTTTAGGTGCCAATCGGCTGACGCACGCCTTGCTGAATGGATGATTTTGAATCAGCCGACAATTGAATGCATTGAACATCATGCAAAAGAATTTCGATTAACAAATAAGCGTACCGCGTTTTTGAAAGCTGCCACCCGATTAACAGATCTTCCGTTTGACGATGCCAGACAATGCCTTGATGTTTTCGGCCAACTCGGGTGGTTGAGAGGAAATCCACCGGATGCAGACATCGATCGATTACTTTCTGAATTCGATCAAACACATCGATTAATGGTACCGATTCGTCGTTGGCTCGACATACGCGAGAGGGTTCGCCAGGTCTCAGTGGAAAAATTCAGCGAACAAGGGTTGAGTGGCAAAGCACTTGGCGATGCGCTCTATGCAGAGCGCTTGAGTGTTCTCTCGACCGAAATCTCTGCGCCAGGCACGGCTCCAGGCTTATAGAGTCTGCCGGTCACTTCGACCACTCTGTCGTCCCACAAGACAATTTCTAAAAAATCAGTCAGGCGTCTCTCGATAAGATTACAGTGCTCTCTCGCAGCGGCCGCTTGGATGTCATGACACAGCGCAGCGTAGTCGAGCGTATCTTCTAGATCATCTGATGCTGCGGCCTCAGATAACGATAACTTAATCGCTAAATCTAGATATAAAGGCTGCGGATTCTCTTTTTCATGCAAGTACACCCCGATCAGTGAAAGGAGCGGGAGTCTTGAAACATACATCGTATCCATTACGACACCTTTGGTAGTTCACTTAATGGCCAGCGCGGGCGAATCGTCATCGCAAGCGAAGAATCTTTCTGTCCACGACTTAACCGCATCAGGCCTGCAAAGGCAATCATAGCGCCGTTATCTGTACAAAATTCAGGTGCCGGATAGGCAACTTGTATCCCTGTCGACTCAAGCGATTTCAAGGATTGGCGAAGTAATCGATTGGCGCTCACACCACCTGACATCACGAGAGCCTGGGCACCTGTTTGAGCAATCGCTCGTTCGCACTTGATGACTAGGGTATCAACAACTGCCTGCTGAAAGCTCGCCGCCAAATCAGCTTTAGCTTGCTCATTGAGCTGACCCGACTTTACCAAACGACGTGCTTCTGTGAGCACTTGAGTTTTTAATCCGGAAAAGCTGAAATCGCACCCAGGACGGTCAGTCATCGGCCGCGCAAAGCGAAACCGGGTTGCATCACCATTGGCAGCCAAAGCCGAAATTTTAGGACCCCCTGGGTAACCTAATTCGAGCAATTTCGCTGTTTTATCAAAAGCCTCACCTGCCGCATCATCAAGGGTAGTGCCCAACAATTCGTAGTCACCAATACCTCGAACCAAAATCAATTGCGAGTGTCCTCCGCTGACCAACAAGGCAACAAAGGGAGTCGGAAGATCAGGGGTTTCCATCAAAGGGGCCAACAAATGCCCTTCCATGTGATGGATTCCGAGTGCTGGCCGATCTAGCGAAAAAGCAAGCGACTTAGCGAAGGTGGACCCAACCAATAACGCACCCAAAAGACCCGGCCCGGTTGTATAAGCAACGGCATCGATATCAGCCAGTTCCAAACCTGAAGCAGTCACTGTTTCATCAACTAATGGACGGAGGTAGCGAACATGATCACGTGAAGCGAGCTCGGGAACGACACCACCGTAGTAGGCATGCACATCGATTTGGCTGTGAACTCGATGTGCCATGAGCCCGTCTTGATCGCTATAGATCGCAATACCAGTCTCATCACATGAAGTTTCTATACCTAAGACACGCATTTGGTTCCCTTTTTCTCCGGACACTGGTATTCTCTCGCGCCCCAAGTGGGGATACCAAATTCAAACATAGTTTAATTTAAGGATAGGTGCTTTTTAATGCCTGCGGTAAAAATTAAAGACAACGAGCCCTTTGACGTCGCGCTCCGTCGTTTCAAGCGTGCTTGCGAGAAAGCTGGCGTTCTCTCTGAAGTTCGTCGTCGTGAGTGCTACGAGAAGCCAACAACTCTGCGCAAGCGTGCAGCTGCTGCAGCGGTTAAGCGTCATCTGAAAAAGGTGTCTCGCGAAACGAAAAAATTCGAACGTCTCTATTAATCGCTGAGTCGTTCGCGTGAGTTCGCTGAAAAACACTCTCACGGAAGCCATGAAAGATGCCATGCGGGCGAAAGAAAAATTTCGCCTCGGTGTCATTCGCATGGCGCTCTCCGAGATCAAACGCATTGAAGTGGATGAACGTATCGATGTCGACGACGCTCGCTGTCTCGCCATCATCGATAAAATGTCAAAACAACGCCGAGACGCTGCAAATCAGTTTGTGGACGGAGGGCGTCAAGACCTAGCAGATATTGAACTTGCTGAGGTCGAAATCCTTAAAGAGTTTCTTCCAGCACAGTTGACTGAAGATGAAATCTTGTCACTTATTGAGCAAGCGATCACTGACACAGGCGCTTCAGGCCCGCAGGGCATGGGGCAAGTCATGGGGCAACTCAAACCCCAGGTCCAAGGACGTGCCGATATGCAAGTGATCAGCAAGCTCGTCAAAGGTCGTCTCGGTTAAATCCAATCTCATTTTTTCAGATACACTCTAACCACTCAACTCAATCGTCGGATATCAAGTGGCTGGACGAATCCCTGATTCTTTTATCGAAACATTGAATGATCGCGTCAATATCGTTGATGTGATTAGCACCCGCGTTCCGCTGAAAAAATCCGGTCGCGAGTATCACGGTCGCTGCCCTTTCCATGACGACTCATCCCCTTCGTTTTCAGTAAGTCCTGACAAGCAGGTTTATCACTGTTTTGGCTGTGGAGCTTCAGGCGGCCTGATTAGCTTCATCATGGAATATGACAAAGTTGATTTCGTCAGTGCGATCGAAAACTTAGCCTCACTAGCAGGTCTCGAGGTTCCCACGGAAGCGGCAGACCCAGAAGCGGGACAACGCAAAGCGCTCTATGAAATCGTTGAGAGAGCGGATCAAGCATTTAGAAAGGCTCTCAAATCCAATCCGAACCGAGTGCGCGCGGTCGATTATTTAAAAGGTCGCGGCTTAACAGGAACAATCGCACATCGATTTGGCCTCGGTTATGCACCCGATGGTTGGCGTTTTTTATACGATCAACTAGGCAATGATGCGCAAACCAAGAAGCAATTGCTTGAAGCCGGTTTAACAGTCGTCAACGCACAGGGCCGCGAATATGATCGTTTCAGAGAACGAGTCATGTTCCCGATTCGAGACATCCGCGGTCGCACCATCGCATTCGGCGGGCGGGTCCTCGATGACAGCAAACCCAAATACTTGAACAGCCCTGAAACCAAGTTATTTCATAAAAGCGATACGCTCTATGGGCTTTACGAAGCTCGCCAAGCATGTCGGTCCCTAGATCGAGTACTCGTGGTAGAAGGCTACATGGATGTGGTCGCTCTTGCGCAATTTGGGATCGACTTTGCGGTAGCAACGCTTGGAACTGCCCTCACGGGTCAGCACCTCGATCGCCTCAGCCGCCAAACTGCGCAGGTCATTGTCTGCTTCGATGGTGATAAAGCCGGACGAACAGCGGCTAAACGCGCGCTCGATACCATGCTTCCATTTTTAAGTGACGAGTTCAGCATTCGATTTTTATTTTTACCAGACGGGCATGACCCTGACTCGCTGGTACGGGACGAGGGAAATGAGGCCTTTTTGAGCCGACTGAATGATGCACTTCCCGCATCCGAGGCCCTCATCCGACTGCTTTCAGATGACGTTGATCTCACGAAAATTGATGGACGCGCACGCCTGACAGCACTCGCGCTCCCAAAAATTGCAAAGGTTCCTGCGAGTATCTACCGCTCTCTGATGCTCGATTCACTGAGCGAACTGTCAGGCACTCGCCGAACAGATCTCGATGCACGCTTGCGAGATCTACACATCGAACCAACGACTGTTGAGAGCGTTCCAACTGCAATACCTCCGCAAAACGATGGATCTGACATTGATGTTGAAATTGCGAGCTTTGAATCCCTAAGACCGGATGAGGATGCTCTATTCAGTGATTTTTCAGAGAGCGTCGAACCACCAATAGAAATCGAGGACGAGATTGACGCACCACCGACACTTCAATTTCCAGATCCCAATAAACCTGAGCCACTTGTGAACCGCTTGCTCTGGCTTGTGCTACAAAACCCCACACTACTTACAGAGCCATTTTCGATCCCTGAGCGCAGTCGATTAATCAACATCCAGGCACTCAGCTAGGTTTTTGACTGGGTTTCAAGCTCCGATAAGCCGACTACCGCAGGATTGATGGGGCACTTTAGCGGAACCGAACTTGGGCGATTATTGTCTAAACTATTGAGTCGCGAGGCACTTTTTAGCGAAAGCTCATACGAGCCAGAATTTAAAGGTGGCCTCACCCAGTTGAAAAAACAGTTGGTAACAGAATCGATGAGGCTCCTCGCAGAAGATGCGAAGCGCGGGAAAATTTCAGCCGAAGAGCTGCATCAAGCACTCGAAGCACATAAAAAGTAATGAAAATTACGGACAAATCAGTGTATAATCTGTGACCTTTTTCACAACACACCTCTTAGGTCAGTTCATGGCAGAAAAACCGTTAGATCAGGAACTTACGCAAACCGAGCAGCGTCAATCACGTCTAAAAGATTTGATTGCCAAAGGTAAGGAACAGGGATACCTCACTTATGCTGAGGTTAATGACCATCTTCCAGAAGAAATTGCAGATCCTGATCAAGTCGAAGATATCATCCGAATGATCGGAGATATGGGGATCGCAGTTGGTGAAGAAGCCCCTGATGATGACCAACTGATTCTTGGCGAAAATTCCACAACAACAGACGATGCAGCCGCTGAAGAAGCGGCCGCTGCACTCGCTGCTGTCGAGAATGACGTAGGTCGAACCACTGATCCTGTGCGCATGTACATGCGCGAAATGGGAACAGTCGAGCTCTTGACTCGCGAAGGCGAGATTGTGATTGCGAAACGGATTGAAGAAGGCATCCGTGAAGTCATGCAGGCGATGGCTTACTACCCAGGGATCGTTGAGTCAGTCCTTGCCATTTATGATCGCATTCAAACCGAAGAAGGCCGCATGTCCGATCTTCTAGCCGGTTTTCTAGATCCTGATCCTGAAGATGAAGCACCAGTCGAAGCAGACTCTACAGAAGAAGTCAGTGATCAAGATTTTGACGATTCAAATTCATCTGATGACGATGATGCTTCAGACGAAGATGATGCAGAAGAAGGCGACACAGGTCCTGACCCTGAAGAAGTCAAAGCGCGCTTCGAAGCACTGCGCACCAATCTCGAAAAAGCCGAGAAAGTGATCGCCAAAAAGGGTCGCGATTCACAAGAGGGCAAAGATGCATTGAACGCGATTGGAGATGTCTTCTCGTCACTGAAGCTAACTCCTAGGTTATTCGACGAGCTGTGCGTTGAGTTTAGAACTGTACTGGATTCGATCCGCGATCAAGAAAGAGAAATCCTGCGTCTTTGCACGAAACAAGGAAAACTTGATCGGAAGATTTTCATTAAAGAATGGCATGGAAACGAGACCAATTTTGAATGGGTTCCTGGTCTCGCCAAGAAGAAAAAATCAGAAAAACTGGAAGCAGTTATTCCAGACGTCCAGCGTTGCCAAGCAAGGCTTCAGTCGATTGCCGAGGGTGTTGGCGTCACGATCCCTGAACTTCGTGACGTCAATCGTCGTCTTTCAATGGGTGAAGCGAAAGCTCGCCGTGCGAAAAAAGACATGGTCGAAGCAAACCTGCGTCTGGTGATTTCGATCGCCAAAAAATACACGAATCGCGGCCTGCAATTCTTGGACTTGATCCAAGAAGGCAACATCGGTCTCATGAAAGCGGTTGATAAGTTTGAATATCGTCGCGGTTATAAATTTTCGACTTATGCCACTTGGTGGATCCGTCAAGCGATCACTCGTTCGATTGCTGACCAAGCGCGAACCATCCGGATTCCAGTTCACATGATCGAAACGATCAATAAATTGAATCGGATCAGCCGCCAAATGCTTCAAGAAATGGGCCGTGAACCGACACCAGAAGAGTTGGGCGAACGCATGGAAATGCCTGAAGACAAAGTGCGGAAGGTATTAAAGATCGCGAAAGAACCAATCTCAATGGAAACACCAATCGGTGATGACGAAGATAGCTCACTTGGCGACTTTATCGAAGATACGACGATTTCATCACCAGTTGATTCAGCAACTGTCGAGGGACTGACTGAGTCAACCCGTCAGGTGCTTGCGAGTCTGACCGCAAGAGAAGCTAAGGTACTTCGCATGCGTTTCGGTATCGACATGAATACTGACCACACTCTCGAAGAGGTCGGCAAGCAGTTTGATGTTACGCGTGAGCGGATTCGTCAGATCGAAGCAAAAGCACTCCGGAAGCTCAGACATCCGAGTCGCTCAGATCATCTTCGATCTTTCTTGGACGAGTAGGTTAGGACCTGCCAGCGAAATTTTCGCCTAATTGGAATCAGGCATTTGCTAGGCATCGATTATAAAAGCTCATACTGAACCCAGTACTTAGCCACTCTAAAAAAGAGCCGGCTTTCGCCGGCTTAATACTCGCCATGCAAAACTGTCTGTGTAGTCATCTCTTAAGAGATTTTTCTGTACCTTACCCATGGTGTTGCGTGGGAGAGCATCTAACTGAATCCATCGCCTCGGAACTTTAAAT
>Ga0181583_10002016_pt1 | contig 15160 bp, 27 predicted proteins | sample 071ome_31_FD_132461 | JGI IMG/M metagenome (GOLD analysis project Ga0181583, IMG submission 132461) | Coastal salt marsh microbial communities from the Groves Creek Marsh, Skidaway Island, Georgia - 071405CT metaG (megahit assembly) | ecosystem: Environmental > Aquatic > Marine > Intertidal... | reverse complement strand
TGTTTCTGCGTGTGCTACTCCTGCAAGCCCAGTCAAAAATCCTACGCTTACGGCAATAGCAACTGCGTGAAAGTAAATTTCACGATATTTCATTCGCTTCTCCTATGCTGTTTGAACTTTGGTTACACGATCGTATTTGAATGATCTCCAACCTTTTGCATTGATGTCCCAAACATTAACATTGCCTTTTGGTGGCTCCTTTTCTGTTTTAGGACGGCTTTCCTCTGGAATAGACTCCAGATTCTTTGTGCAGGTCATTACCCGCTCATCTCCGTTTAACTTGTTGAATGTTACAACAAGCACCCCTTCTCGTAGCGATTTATTTAGTTCTTCTTGTGTGGGTATGCCTTTGAGTTCAGCAACCTTTTCGGACACAACGGTCATACTACAATTCCTCTGCGATGCCTAATATTTCTGCAAAAATTAACAATGATCCTGCAATGAACAAGTCGCCCATTAGCAAAAATCCGCCTGCTCCAATCCGGATTAAACTTTTTACCATACTAATCCAAAAGTGTTTTAGGCTTGGATCTTTAGCGGCAGGAATAATAATTTTTTCTGGAATAGGCATTATCTTTTCTCCATAATTTTATCTGCGAGTCCATAGGCTACACTTTCACCTGCACTCATAAAGTTATCACGATCCATATCACGTTCAAGCGTTTCGTAATCTTTACCTGTGTGTTCTACATACAATCTTGTAAGTGTTTCTTTCCAGTGTTGTAATTCTTTGTATTGAATTTCAACATCACTTGCTTGTCCTCTTGTACCACCCAATGGCTGGTGAATCATATGTCTTGCGTGTGGAAGAATAAATCTTTTTCCTTTAGTTCCTGCACTTGCAAGAAAACTCCCCATGCTTGCAGCAATACCCATAACAATAGTATGCACAGGCGATTTGATAAAGTTCATAGTATCATAGATGCTCATACCTGCTGTTACACTACCGCCTGGCGAATTGATATAAAAGTTAATAGGCTTGTCTGGGTTTTGACTTTCAAGAAACAGCATCTGGCTTACAATAAGACTTGCTGAAGTTTGATTTACATCTGTGTCAAGCATGATAATTCTATCTTTTAATAGTCTTGAATAGATATCATATGAACGCTCACCACGCTGTTCTTTTTCAATTACAACTGGTACTAAATTGGGCATTACAATCCTCTTCCTTGTTTAACTACATGTTCGTCTGGACCGTTAGATGTAAACTCCATGCCTACTGCATTACCTACATACAAACGACCGTTATATTTCATATGGATTTTGTTTGTTGCTAAAACAACAGTTAAGTGTTGCTTGGGCCTAAATTCCATTACCTCTGCTTCTACTATCTGGTCTTTGTCAGTACAGGTAATAGAGCATTTGTCTTCATAAAAAGTTTTCATTTTGATCCTTTATTTTTATATATTATAATATAAAATATACGGTCTGTCAAGTGAAATTAGTCCCATAGGTTTTCATAATATTTGCCAAAAAGTCGAAAGCCATTTGAAATCCTTTCTTGTTCTTTTTGTATCTGTTCTCGATCATCAAACCGCATATACACTTCGTCCTTGTTTGCTTTGCAATCAAATGCGTATATCATTTCGTCTAATACCCAATCCCAACGCTTGAAAAAGTTTTCGTCAGTTTCACCGTTTTCCATGTATAGTTTTTTAACAGCCTCCGCATCTGGTGGCATCAATTCTTCTGGTACATCTTTGAACTCTACTGCTGGAGCACCATGCTTAGTTTCTTTAAGTTGCTTGAGCATAGGCAGTACAATGTGAGCAAGGGTATGATCCATACTCCAAGTATCCCACTTGTCGATGTGTACCTTTACCTTTTGTTCTGGACTGTATCCAAACTTGTCATACAGCCAATTGCTCCACGGCCAATGATCCGGGTACTTTCCAATTTTAACTTTCATAGTCTACCTCTTCAAAACTATCTGAAATATATGCCATATTATATTTGGATGGATAGTGTTTCAATAGTCTACCTGCTTCTTCTCTAACTGCTCGTGGCACCCGTGGATACTTTTTAGGATCTCGCAAGTCCATTAAAAATTGTTCAGTATTTAATACTGCATTTGTTCTTTCAATTGGTAATGTCATCTGCCCACCTTATCTTTTTTCCGTAGTGTATTTCAAACTGTTCTATAAGAGTATTATATGACAATAGTTCTTCTGTTGTCAAGTCCCAAAGATAGTCACTAAGTGCATTCCAGTCTTCGCTGTGCATAGGTGCAACACTGTATTCATTCCATCCGTCATAGCCTGGCTTGTTGTCATCGCGGATATCAATGCGTCCTGCTGAATAGTTGATCTTTATTGATACACCGTCTGCTTCTAGTAATCCACGCTCTTTATACCAGTGAAGATTAATCGGACCCATCCAGTTGGTGCTATAGGTTATCATTGTGAAAGTCCTGTAATTAGTTTATAGTTGTCCCACGCTTTTTGTTGTGCAGGAGTCATTTCATTCTGTGGTACAAAACATTCTAACCAGTAGTAAGGCAGACGCTGTGGATGTGCTTTAAACTGTCGAGGTTGATGTATCTTACCTGCGTCATACAGTCTTATGGCCATGCGTCTAAAATCGTCATATTGATCTGCAAAGTCCTTCCATTCTGGATGACTAAGTCCGCCATAGATATAACCCTCCCAAATATTGTTCCAATGATTATCATTGTGTGGATTCATATCAGTACGTGCAATTATCACAAGAACATCTTCTTCTTTAACTGTGCCTGTGAAAATGTCCCGCATACAACGACTTAGACTTAGTCCAACTTTCATACACACTCCGCATTTGATTTAAACATTAGTGTAAAGTTACCTCTTCAGTCGGATCAATGCCAAAATAGTCAATGCAAATTTTTACAATAACATCAGGCACCAGTTCTTCATCTTGTCCCTCTGGTATAAACATACCTTTGAGAGCCCCATCTTTGCCTATTATAATGCCCCAGTCGTCATCTTCCAAGGCTTCTTCAAAATTCACTACTTTCGGTTCCGTCATCTGCTTTCACCTTTTTGCTAATTGTTTTGTAGATGCCGGGATTTACTCTCAATACGTGTGGCATCATTTCATGTCTAATGTAGTTTCTAATATAACTTGTGTCAGTATTGCTTATGTCTTCTACGTATTTAACATTATTTAAGTTAGCCCATAGTTGAAAGTCACGTTTCCGAGTCTGTCGGAAAGGACGGACGACATTGCCTCTAGTGCGAGGAACAATCTTACCTGTGCCGTGCATTGAACTCCAAACCCAAGTTTCGACACAATCGTCTAAGTGATGGCAAGTAACAACTGGTAAATGGCTGTTGGCATAAACGTCAATCCATTTGTATCTTTCTTCTCGCCAATATTCTTCTTGACTCATACCCTTAGGTTTATGTTGTGTGCTTATACCACGGATTTGGAAAGGCAAGTCATGTTCTGCAACATAGCTACGCACACAGATTTCTGCTTCTTTGCTGTGTTCAGTACCGTGGTTAAAATGAAATACTTCTACTTCGTGATTCCGCCGCAAGAAGTCAAGTGCGGCCATTGAATCAACTCCGCCACTAACAGCAACCATAATCTTACGAGGCAAATTGCCTTGTAACTTAATCATTACTACACCTTGTATAGTTTTACGTAATTTAGTCGAGTTTCGTTTGCTTCAAAGAAGCGATTCTTTGTTTGTGATTTTACTTTTGCTTGGATACGCTTCATTGTGCCTACAGGGTGATCAAACTTATTCATAAATGAAACGAGATTACCATCAAGCACTACGGTGTAGTTGTAGCTCTCCCAACGTTCACTATAACGCTGATCGAGTATTTTAATAACACCTTCTACCTTATCTTTTTCTTTGCCAAGATGTTGACTGTCGCGATACTCTACACGAATCTCTTTTGTAAGATCATTTTCATGTCGATCACGTTTAACAAACTCTGGTATAAATGCAACACGACCAAGATTGTTAACACTTACAGTATCCTCTGAAACACTGTCAATCATATCTCGTTTGAAGTCGTCAAGTTCACCAAGCCCTAACAGCACATAACGCTTCATCCATTTGCGAGCATCTTCTACTGCGGCAAAGTCTTCTGCTGTTGGTTGAAACATTTGAAAGTCAGGATCTGTGTATTGTCCTGCCTTGGTTGCAAAATGAAACTTGACCATTTCTTTATTAGAATGTTCAGTAGGTTTTTCTTCGCTGTATCTACGTGTATCTTTTTGATAACCTTTACGAATACGATAAGCAGCAAATGCTACTGCTAGTGCTTCCTGTGTAGAAACTGTTTTGAGTGGTAGTGTTTTTGTTTTGAAGTGCATCATAATATTGCCTCTGTTTGCCTTAGTATGAGTATACTATAGCACCTTAAGACTGCTTTGTCAACTCATATTTTAACAAATACATCATGTGCATTAGAGTTTGGTTATTTCTATGTGTATTTGCTTGTAAACTCATTACTTCTAGGTTGTTGATATCGTTACGTTTAGTTCCGCCACGACTTTGTTGTTCATCATGGTCTATGCTTGGTCTAAACAATGGATGATTAGTGCTTGCATTATTGCCTAAGCCATAATCCAAAAGTGTTCCATAAACTGGACATCTATCTGGTGCTTTGTTATATAGTTCTACCGGATCAGCACCGTACCTATCTCCACTGTGACACCAAATCCACTTTAGATCTTTGTGTTGCATATAATGCTCGTACAGTTTGTAAGAGCCTCCATGTGTGGCAGGATCATATTGTAAAAACATTTTTTTGTTAAGGATTTGTTCTTCTATGATCGGAACATCGCGAACAGGTAAAACATCGGGAAGAATATCTAAATCCTTCCCGAGTGTTTCAATTAGATTTTTAAACTGTGACTGTTTCATCTTCGTCCTCAAATGCAAAATCACTATCATCAAACTCTTGTTGATTGTATTCATCTGCATCTAGACGATCCCATTGACGATTGTCCATAATCAACACGGGATTGATTACATATTCTGTAGTTGTACCATTCTTGCGTACAACTTCTGGAAGTTCAATCTTCAATTGGCTTTTGCTGTTTAAACCTTCTGGATGAGTGCGATAGTAGTCATAGTTAAGAATCATACTACGCAGAGCACTTGCAATCATAAAAGGAAAACTTTCTTGACGTCCACGGAAATCATCTGCATCTCGTGGATATAAGTTTGCAATAAGTTTTCGTGTGTCACCCCAAAGAGTACCACGTCCTGAACTACGGTTAGGTGATGTGGTTTTATCGGGGTAGTAGGCTTGAATTGCATTAACAAGTTCTGTTTCTAATTTACGCAATTCACCTGCACCGTAGTTGTGTTCTTTTGTGTAATACCACATAAGAGTACATACACCCCATACTGTTGCGTGATCTAATTCACCGTTACCCCAGGCTGTGCGAACTGTTCGGATTGCACGTTTAAAAATCTCTTCTCCGTACTGTCCACGATAGTCATAAAGTTTTTCAATACGGTTACAACTGCCTGCACTTTTAGGTGTGCCAGTTGTTGCAATACCAAATGCTTCAAACTCTGCAAGTTCGTTAAACAAACTTAGATAAGGAGCATCACCTGCCTTAGGTGGAAATCCTTCTTTTTCCATCGCCTGTCCACGATACACACGAACTTTGTAATCGTCAAACCATTCGGTAGTTTTGTTAGAAATATTTCTAGCACCAAATTGATTAGCATTATCACTTTTGCTATCACTTACAATGTAGGTTGCAGGACACACTCTAGCACCTACAAGTGCTCTAGAACATGTTGCATGTTGTGAGTCGTTTACATCAAGTGTACCGTCACTTTGTTTACGACCATGTGCTGGGTCACAAAGTTTAGTATCCCATTCTACTAGGATATCTTTAATAATGTGTGCTACATCGATGTTACGTTGGACATTATAGTCAATATAAACATCTGTCCAATCAAATTCTTCTGCACCTTGCACTCGTTCTTCTTCAACGAAATACGGAAGGTTATATCCGTAAAAAATACTTTTGCCTGTTTCAGTGTCAACGCTGTCACGCATTACACGTAAGACTTCTTTTACTACATTAAGGAATGGTTGACGCTTAGGCATAAAGCCCGAGCAGTCAATTACTTTTGCTTTTAGTCCTCGTACTAGTGCTTTAAGGTCACCATCAGGTTGACCTGCAAGACTTGTTAAGCCTTTTGTTCGTTCTTCAATTGGTCCGAAAATTCGTTCTAGATCATCACCAAATTCATCTAGTAGATCTTCATGGTAAAAGCGTTGTGACATATGTGCCTCCATAGTTTGCCTATTCATAATGTTAATAATATACTATCTATTTTAGTAGAAGTCAACCTTTGAATCAACCAAAATCAAATAATTTCTCTACTTCTGGAACAAAATTTGCTTGATCCATTGCTCGATAGTCTGTTGCCTCGTGTACTTCTCTTGGAACAAATAGTCTATCCATATACTTGCGGATCTGTTGATGGCGCATTCCTATATCTTTGCCAAACCATAATCCTCTTTGATCTGCGTTGGCTGGTTTGCGAACTGCACTTACACAAACATAGTCAAGTCCGTCAAAGAAATCGTACAACGATTGTGGCTCATATCCAAACAAGTTACACTGCTTGGGTACAATTTCAACTTGTACACTTGGACGATGCTTTCTAATTGTACCTTCTGCTCCTTGCATTACAAGAAGCTCACTGCCTTCAACATCAATCTTAATAGCATCAACATTGTCAAAGTTATAACTGTCTATTGTTCTAGCAGGCACTGGTACTAATTGTTGACTTGCTCTTAATTTTATATTACTGCTGTCTAGTAGCACATGATTGTGTCCACCATGATCAGTATGATCTAGAATATCAATAGTTCCAGTATTCCGATTAGTTGCGGCAACTTTGTGGACTGTTATTTTTGCTTTTACATCCATAGACTGATACACACCTTTGTAAGTGTACCATCCTGCTTTGTAATAAGGATCTCTTTTTAGATCACCTTGTTCATCTGTTCCTTGCCAATAACTACCTTGTAACTTTTGCTGTTTGGCAATAGCAATATTTGCTTCTAGCATTTTAAGTGTAGTAGGTGTAGGTTCAAATGATTCTACATGTTCTGCAAATTCACTATAAGCAATAGTGTTGTTGCCTACATTTGCACCTACGTCAATTATGCGTCTAGCATTAGGATAGATTGTTCTAATTAATCTAGCATTGTTGCCTTGATAGTAGATGTTATTTCCGCTAAACCTCGGTCCTTGCAAATTATCATGTGCAAGTAGCCAATAACATCTACCAAACTTATTAATAACTAATCGGAAATTTGGATCTTGATATAATCCGCTTGACTCTTTAAAGCCAAAATTTTGTTCGAACTCAGATTCTGAGATTGTTGCTGTAATTTTTTGTGGCATGCTACTTCTCCTTATAACAGATTACCACAAGTATTTAACTTTTTCAAATTTTTATTCATGTAAAATTGGTACCTAAGAGGAGTTAGCGCGAGCGCCACTAACTCCTTACTCTTTAGCAACCTGGCTTCCTTCGCCGTTCACCTTCCTGTCGGTGTAGTTGCTGGCCCACTATGTGGAAAAATTTATAGCATATCATCTGCAATACCTAAATCAATAAGTTGTTTCGCAGTATAATATTGATCACTTGGGTTTTTAATAAACTTGTTTCTAACTTCTTGTACTGACATACCAGTAGCTTCTTTTAAAATTTGCAGACATCTCATTTCACAATTTTGATTTTCTTTCATCTGCGCTCTCATGTCATGCATTTTAGAATCCATGCTGTCGGAGTGTTGATGATTCATTATGCCTGTGTTCTTTCCAATATATCTGTAACCTTGCGATCCACTTGCAAAAATCAAAAAGCCTGCGCTCATTATAGCGCCAATACCAACTGTGCTAATATGATGATAACTGCTTTTCATTACATCTATAAGAGCAAACATTTCATACAAGTCACCACCAGTTGTGTTGATATAAAGTTCAAGTACACGTTTAGGTTTTTTTGTTAAGTTTGCACTTATTATCCACTTGATTGCTTCACTGACATTTTCGTTTGTGATTTCGCCGTGAAGATAATGAATGTCATTATCAAGTAGTGATCTATCAATTGCTTCTACACTAGTCCAGTTTTCGTATTTAGGCATATTTTTTTATTATTCTTACTCCTGTGTCCATTTAAATTTAGATAAATTATTTTCTTCACAATAGCGTACAAACAACCCAGTTTCTCGCCCGTGAGCTTCTATTTCCCAAGGCAGATCCCAATAGTTTGTTTTTTTTGGATCAACTGTTTTGCCCATCCAACATCCGTCTATGTTTGCATTTAATTCGCGTCTTGCATATTGTTTAACGTGAACCATTTCGTGTGCTACAGTTTCTAAAAGTTTTCTTAGAGATTGGCCTCGATCTATTTCGATTTCAAATTCTCTATTATTATCCAATTCTAAACAATAACCTAATGCACCATCTGGCTTGCAAAGATTAACTGTGATGTCTAAATTTTTCATGCGAGGCATCATAGTTTTTGCACAAAACTCGACCATTTTTTTAGTATGTAGTTTTTGCGACTTAGAACCACCTTTAACTGATACAATCATAGTACACCTTTATGAAGTTATAGTTAAACTATAGCAGAGATCTATCTATATGTCAAGGTATTTTGGGCTCAAATTCGGTAGATTATGCGCCCTTTGGTAAAATCGTATGGAGAAATTTCCACTTTTACAGCATCTCCTTCTACGATTCTTATGCGATTCTTACGCATTTTGCCACCTGTGTATGCAATAATCTGCACATTTTGGTACTCGTCAAGCCTTACTTTGTACATTTGATTTGGCAAAACTTCGGTGATTTTTCCTACTGCTTCGATGAGATCTTTGTCTTTACTCATCTGTTTTTGGTTCTACCTTTTCAATTTTTATGGTGCCTTTATCGCCCCATAGTACTCGAATTGTGTCGCCAGGTTTTATTCCTGCCGCTTCGGCAACTTCATCTGGGATTTTCATATTTACGTTTTTTGGATCATCAGGAATATCAGTGAATATATCTTCTGCTTTGAATTCCCATGTTTTTGGTTTGTCTGTCATGCAGTATTTACTCCTTTACATTAGACCATACGTGGAAACTGTAACCTTTGCCACTAGTATCTCCACCTTGATTGTCAATTTCATTTCCATCATATTCAACACTTTGGATTGTATCATCACCGTTTAGATATTCACTGGTGTAAATTTTTAACTTCTTAGGATCAAAGTCACCAACTGTTTCAATAATGCCATCAAAGAATGTACCCTTTTCTGCACTCCACATTTGAGCAACATAGTCTGGTTCTTCTGCTTCGTCTACACCCATTTCAACTTCAACTTCGTTTACTTCGCACCATTCATTTAGTGTTGAGCTTTCTACTACATCAGCTACATGTCCTGCACTGTAGTCTTCTGAATCAACTTCGTCAACAGATATATTAGCATTTGAATAATCAACTCCCCACTGATGAGTAAATCCTGTAGGTGCTTCATACCAAGGTCGAGGACCATCTTCGTCACTTAAGAATTTCATAGGGTCATCTAATGCGGAAATGTGTTCAAAGTCAAATTGTTCATCTTCTGCATTAACAACATAATTGACAGCGTCACCGTCACCGTTTTCGTCAATTTGCTCTTTCCAAAATTCATACTGCTCTTTAGTGAGCTTCATATATTCTGCTTCACCACCATAACCATAAAACTGGATACGATAGAATCGAGGACCTTTTAACGTCTCAATTGTTTCGTGCATTTCTTCTTTAGTTGCCATTGTCTATTCTCCATTCGATTTTTTCTTCAAGGGCATGCCTTGCTCCATGAATATAATCACGGTCTTCGTCATCCAATGCGCTCCAAAATTTAGAAACGCTTGAAATTTGTATCGCAACTTTGTCTGGATTAGATAGATGTTCATTGTTCTCCATCATACGTTGTAGGTCATCCATACGCTGTATAATCTTTTCTCTTAGTTTCATAGTTCCATATCCGCGGCTACAATATATCTATACTCTTGTGTGGTCAATATGCCTGGTCTGTGCCAAGTTTTACCCGGAAATATAATCCAATTGCCTGTTTTAGACGGTGCTGATACAAACTCTTTAGCTTCAGGACCTTGTGGAGCAAACTCAGTACCTGATGTATTACTATCACTGTTTATTGGTACGTGCAAATAGTACACACCACTAAGCACTGTACTACCATCACGTAGATGCTGATGCCAATAGTTATCTCTATCTTCTTGTGTGTCTACATTGGTTTTGTAGGCCCAACTTTTAACACTTTTGATTTGACGCTCTGTCTTCATATAAGCAAAACAAGACCAGATAAAACTCATCTTAAGGTTTATCCAGTCTTCTGTGTTTAATCCGAATATGTTGATATTGGTCTGATAGGGTGGCGAATTCTTCCAGTAGTCACCTCTATCAATAACAGTGTCAATGTCTTTGATCATTTGACGTCTTGCGTCACTGCCTATTAGGTTGCACCAATCGTAATACTCGTACTCAAACATCTATTTGCTTTGTAGATATGCTACACAATTTTCAGGTGTAGTCTGCTCGTATGGATCATCATCTGTACCTTCATTGTTGATGCCTGGCTCTTGCCACCATTTTTCAACAACTCCGTCATTAAGTACGCACATATAACGCCAACTGCGATTACCAAACCCTAAGTGGTTTTTACCAATCAGCATACCCATATAACGTGTAAAGTTACCCGAACCATCTGGAATTACTTTTACATTTTCAATGCCTGAGTGTTTTGCCCAAGCGTTCATTACAAATGCATCATTTACTGAGATACAGTAAACTTCGTCGATATCTGTGTTGCGGATAGCATCATAGTTTTCTTCAAAGCCTGGTAGTTGGTATGTTGAGCAGGTAGGTGTAAATGCACCTGGCAAACTAAACAACACCACTCTACGTCCTTTGAAAAGACTATCGCTGGTTACATCTTCCCAACGATATGGATTAGGTCCTTCAATATTTTCATCTCTAACTCTTGTGCGGAAAGTCACGCACGGCGGTCTAAAACCTTCAATCATAATTACTCCTATAGGTTAGTCTATTAATAATAACATCTTATATATCGTTGTCAACCACTTTATTATCCAATATATGACTAAATACATATAGCAGAGCGTGAGGGCGTAATGTAATGGAATTTTTAACTTTAGTAGGGGAAGTGGGCTTCCCCATAGCAGGGGCATTAGGTGCAGGATATTTTGTGTTTCTTACACTAAAATTTATTCTCGCTGGTGTAACTGGATCCGTCAACGGGTTGAAAAATATCATTGGCGCATTAGACAATCGTGTACAAACTATGAACAACGACTTGGTAAAGATAGATGCTTTACTCAGTTATGTTCTCAGCATACGACCTAATGTAGACCGTATTGCAGCTAACGAGGGCAAGGAGGACGCAAGACGTGACTGATGAATTAGTACAAGCAATTAATCAGTACGGTTTTCCTATTATAGCTGCAATGGGTCTTGGCTATTTTGTTTACTATGTATGGAAGTGGGTGACTACAGAAATACAACCTAAAATAGGTGAGGCTAGTAGCACCTTAATCAAACTGGTAGATCGTATTCGTATGTTAGACAACGATATGATTAGGCTCAACACTAAACTCTCAATGGTACTTGAATACAAAGAAGAAATTGAGGCACAATCAGGCAAAAAAATAGATGACGAACTTGATGAAATCCTAAAGAAAAACAAAAGTTTTTCACAGGGATTTGATTCTACAGGAGACAACAAAAATGGAAAATAAATGTAAAACCTGCGGTCATGATTGCCATTGTGGCAAAGACTGCCCTAAGTGTGCAAACGATGTTTGCTATGAGTGTAAGTGTAATGAGTCAGACAGCAAGTGAAATAAGAGCTTGGGACCAATTTAGAAAGACTCCAGGAATGCGCCATGCATATGATCACTGTGATCTATTTGCGGCTTTTGGTGTAGGCTTAGCCTTAGGTTTCTTAATAGGCCTCACAATATCTTTAATAGTTATATTATAAAATAAATACGTTGTGGACGTATTATTACTTTTGACCTTCCTTATGATCAAACATGCTATTGCAGATCTTTTTCTGCAAACCTACCATACTGCTGGAAACAAACACAAATACATAAGCCTTTCGCATAGGCACTATGCAGAACACGCCGTATTAACTTTATGTGTGTGTTTGTTTTTTACAACGCCGTTGTGGGCTGTGGTAGTTGCTGTGTTAGATTATATTTTGCATTGGCACATTGATTTCGCCAAACACAGACTTATCAATAGATATAATGTAAGAAGAAATAGCAATCAATTTTTTAGAATACAAGCATTTGATCAAATACTTCATTTCTTAACATACGCACTTATAGTGTTTATTTTGATGTTGCAATAAACACACCATTCCAATCTTTAGGTAACTTTTGCGTTTTCATATACTCACAACGTTCAATCCACATGTCATAGTATTTTGACATACGACCTTCAAACTGTTTAGTTAAAAACTTACACTCTTCGATTGCTTCATCAAACTTCTGTTGCCTATATAGTTTGTGCATACCTTCGTGTCTTACTTTTGCTTTTTTGTAGTGTTGCTTTGTATCACCTAACACTGTATAGATACCTAACCCTACACTTTTACCTTTTACTTGTAAGTCATCTACTTTGAGATAAAAGAACATGTCTTTGGTTTGCTCATAAGTATCTTCACCTACAAGTAACAAACAACCATATTCTTTACACTTGCTTTCGATTCGAGCTGCTGTGCTTACAGCATCACCTAATACATCGTATGAGTGTCTTTTTGTACTTCCCATTTCGCCGAGATATCCCAAACCAGTATTGATACCAGCACCCATACCAACGGGAGGTCTTCCTTCAGGAATGATAACTTCTTCATTAAACTTCTCCACTGCCTTCAACATACGCAGGCCTGTTTCTACCGCTGTTCTTGGATGATGTGGATCATCTATAGGCGCATTGTGTATGTGCATACTTGCATCACCAATGTATTTTATAACCATACCATCTGAATCAAGTATAGGTAGTGTTATGCTGTCCATGTAGCCATTCATTATTCTTGTAAGGCCTTTTACATCATCACCAAATGATTCACCCAATGGTGTAAATCCTCTTAGATCGGAGAAGCAAATAGATACTTCTTTTTTCATGCCGTCTTTGATTAGTGAAGGATTTTCCTGTAATAATCTAACTACTGTAGGAGAAGCATATCCTGCAAACTGTTTTTTGATCTTTTGTTTTTCAAAGAACTCAAGTACAAATCTTGCAAACACCGCATGTAAGCCTACCACAAACACTGCCGCTACGGGCATTGTTACATCAAGTAGATACAAATAGTTTTGCCACGCATACAGAGCACCATAACCAAGTCCTCCCACAAAAACAACTATAGCTGATCCTGCCAACCAATAAGGTGCGAATCGTCCTAACAAAACAAGAGCTATGCCCAACACAAAGGTCGCGGTTAATTCAGCAAGAAATGCCCAATAGGGCCTCTGGATCTGGTCTCCGTCTATCACTGTTTGTAGTGAGACTGCCGCGGGCATATAGTTGTACTGTGGTCCAGTTGGACTTGCAATCATGCCTCCTATGCCTTCTGCTGTTACGCCTATTATAACTGTTCTGCCTTCAACAATACTTAGGTCTTGATTTGATAGAGAAACAGTTTCAAACTGTTTGTTCCAACGCAACCATATCTGTCCATTAGGATCGGTTTGTATGATTGGGTAACCCGGAACACGAACTGCTTCTATGCCGCCTTGATTTGCTTTGATTTGATATGAAGGAGCACCTGTTGCTGTCCTTATAACTTCAATTGAAATAGCAGGATAGGTATCTTCACCTATACGCATTATCAGTGGTATTCTACGAACAACACCATCTATTTCTGTTGGAGTATTCAGTACACCTACTCCGTCCGCATTGTCTCCCAGAATGGGTATAGGTCCAAGCATGCCAGGCCATTCAAACAAGAATGGTATTGGATCACCTATCTTGGCTACACCTCTTGGTACTGCATTGCGATTTACTCCTGATGTAGTCCCCGTTTGGGTAATAACCACACCGTTTCCTGCAAGTGCTTGAGCAAGTTCCATGTCACCTCCAAGCCGGTCAGGCTCTGACATTAGAACAGGGAGTACTATAATACCCGCACCTGCTTCTCGAAGTCTCCAAATTACATCTGCTAAGACATCTCGCTTCCAGGGCCACTGACCGTACTGTTCAATAGCTGCTTCGTCGATAGTAACTACTGCAATATCCTGGGAAACTCGGGGCTCATCTGTTTGTTGAAGCAAGTCAAATTGCTTGAGCCGAGCAGTTTCTACTACAGTACTATCACCATAGTGAAACAGTGTCATTACAATGACTGTCACAAAGGCTAAGGCCCAATGTGTAAGTAACTTGCTCATATAGTATTTATCGTGACGAGAGGCATAGTTAAAACATCCAGCGAGGGTAACGCTAATATTGATGGATAACTATGCCTCTACAATGTACTTATTTAGAATTTAATTACAAGTCCCGCAGAAATGGCGTTTGTATTGCCTAAGTCTGTCATTGAACGTGTGCCTTCAATTCTCCATGTGACAGAGCCTGTGTCTTTTTCTAATCCTAGTGAAATATCGTTTACACCATCTGTATGATGCATAACGCTAAAATCAACTAAGCCTAAGTCGCCGCGTAGTCCTACAGTACCATAACCGTACATATCACTTGTACCTGCTACTGTTCTTGCACTTTGGATTGATCCTGCTTCTGTGTAACCATCCATTGTACGTTCGCCACGTGTGTAACCAAACACCGGATTTATTTTGCCTGTTTCTGGTGCAAACGTAATTCTAGCACTTGTGTCTGTTCCGGAAGTAGAACCTGTGTTAGCAAAGTCACCAATTGTACGTGAAACTTCATAGTCTGTATTTGCACGGCGAAGTTCTAGTGAAACTCCGTTCTTTTTAATACCTGCGGCAAATGCTGTAGTTTCAGCATCTACACTATCACCGTTACCTGTTAGAGCTGTGCCTAGTCTTGTAAAGCCACCTGAAATAGTAACACCGTTTTCAAGTTCTTTGCTTCCGCCAACAACAGCACCAGTTGTGCCACCGCTCATACTATTGTCGTACTTGCTGTTAG
>Ga0181583_10002011_pt1 | contig 15166 bp, 11 predicted proteins | sample 071ome_31_FD_132461 | JGI IMG/M metagenome (GOLD analysis project Ga0181583, IMG submission 132461) | Coastal salt marsh microbial communities from the Groves Creek Marsh, Skidaway Island, Georgia - 071405CT metaG (megahit assembly) | ecosystem: Environmental > Aquatic > Marine > Intertidal... | reverse complement strand
TTGCCTTGGAAGCTTCGAGGATACCACGCTGCAAACGGATTGGGTTTGCACCAGCGGTGACGTTACGAAGACCTTCACGATAGATAGCCTCGGCAAGAACGGTTGCCGTTGTTGTTCCATCACCAGCGATGTCAGAAGTCTTTGAAGAGACTTCTTTAATCAACTGAGCGCCCATATTTTCATAGGGATCATCGAGCTCGATTTCCTTAGCCACTGAGACACCGTCTTTTGTGACAGTCGGGGAACCGAATTTCTTATCAAGGATGACATTGCGACCAGCAGGTACCAAGGTCGCTTTTACTGCGCGAGCAAGCTTTTCGACACCACGAAGGAGGCTCTGGCGAGCTGCTTCGTCGAATTTGAGTTGTTTAGCCATTTGATTTGGTTTCTATAGTTTTGTTTGAGGTTATTTAAAATTTAGCCTTCAAGGACACCGAGGATGTCGCTTTGAGAAAGAATGAGGAGATCTTCTCCATCAACTTTTACATCAGTTCCGCCATACTTAGAGATCAGAACCTTGTCGCCAACGTTCACGTCAAAGACGATGTCTTTTCCGTTTTCATCGGTTCCGCCTGTGCCGAGGGCAACAACCTCAGCTTCCTGAGGTTTTTCCTGAGCTGAGTCAGGGAGGACGATTCCTCCTGCACTAACGGATTCTGCTTCGAGCCGCTTCACAAGGACGCGGCTGCCGAGTGGTTTAATACTAGCCATTGTTTTTGTTTTTCTTTGTTTTGTGGTTGTTTGGCCTACTGCACAGGAGCAGTAGGCGAGATTGTTTTTACTTATCGGCGTCAACGACTTCCGCGTCGACAACCTTTCCTTTTGCTTGGCGAGGCTCTTCTGAATCGCCACCAGCATCGACGTCAGGAGCAGCCCCACCCATGTCAGGCATTTGCTGAGCTCCAGCGGCTTGTGCGGCCTGAGCAAGTTCACCGAGTGATTTCTCAAGCTCTTCGGTCGTGGATTTGATTTGATCAAGATCGTCGGCCTTAAGCGCACCTTTCACCGCCTCCACTTTGCCGTTAAGCATCTCTTTGAGTTCAGCGGGGGCTTCTTCAGGAAGCTCACCGATCTGCTTTTCTACTTGATAGACCATATTCTCGGCCTTGTTCTTGGTATCTACGGCCTCAGCGCGCTTCTTGTCTTCTTCAGCGTGGGCTTCAGCTTCACGCTTGGCTTTGTCAATTTCCTCTTCGGAAAGACCGCTCGATCCTTCAATCGAGATTTTTTGCTCTTTCCCAGAATTCTTATCCTTTGCCGAAACGTGAAGAATCCCGTTGGCATCGATATCAAAGGTGACCTCAATTTGAGGCATGCCACGCGGAGCAGGGTCAATTCCAGAAAGCTGGAAGTTTCCAAGAAGCTTATTATCGGCAAAGAGAGGGCGCTCTCCCTGACAAATCCGAATGTCAACAGCAGGCTGGTTGTCTGCTGCCGTTGAGAAGGTCTGACTCCGCTTAACTGGGATCGTCGTATTACGCTCGATCATTGCGGTGGCACGACTTCCCTCAGTTTCAATGGAGAGGGTCAACGGTGTCACATCAAGCAGAAGAACATCCTTCACATCCCCTTGAAGCACTCCGCCCTGGATCGCAGCTCCAATTGCCACAACTTCATCGGGATTAACCCCTTGGTGAGGAGCTTTCCCCGCGAGTTCTTTTGCGGTCTCAACCACACGAGGCATGCGGGTCATTCCACCCACCAAGACGAGTTCGTCAATCTCTCCAGAAGAAACACCAGCCTCATCTAAACAGGCTTTTACAGGACCTTTGGTTCGTTCAAAAAGTCGGTCTGTTAATTGCTCCAATTTGGTGCGCGATAAACTCAATTGAATGTGCTTAGGTCCTGTGGCATCAGCCGTAATGAAGGGAAGGTTCAGGTCATAGTTTTGAGAAGATGACAAAGCGATTTTCGCCTTCTCTGCCTCTTCCTTAATTCGCTGCAGTGCATCTGGTTGGCTAGAAAGATCAATTCCTTCCGCTGACTTAAACTCTGCCACAATATGATCAATTAAAGCATTGTCCCAATCGTCACCTCCAAGCTGAGTGTCTCCGTCGGTCGCAAGGACTTCAAAAACACCATCAGAGATTTCCAAAACAGAAATATCGAAGGTTCCTCCACCGAGGTCATAAATCGCGACTTGCTGATCTTTCTTCGAATCAAGTCCATAGGCGAGAGAAGCTGCTGTTGGCTCGTTGATGATACGACGAACCTTCAAACCAGCAATTTCTCCTGCCGCTTTCGTCGCATTACGCTGCGAGTCATTAAAGTACGCAGGCACTGTGATCACCGCTTCCGTGATCGTTTCTCCGAGCTTTGCTTCCGCATCGGACTTCAGCTTTGCGAGAATAATCGCTGCAATCTCCTGAGGAGAAAAAACCTTCGCTTCGCCTTCAACTTCAACTTGAATGTGAGCATCACCATTATCGGCCTTTACAATTTGGTAAGGCACGCGCTTATCCTCTTCAGTGAGTTCATCGAACTTACGTCCGATGAGTCGTTTCGCTGAGAAAACAGTATTCTTCGCATTTGTGACGGCTTGGCGTTTCGCAGCCTGACCGACAAGCCGCTCTCCGTTTTTTGAGAACGCAACCACTGATGGAGTGGTCCGAGCGCCCTCAGAGTTTTCGAGAACCGTTGGCTCTCCGCCATCCATGACAGACATGCAGGAGTTGGTGGTTCCAAGATCAATTCCAAGAATTTTACCCATAAGTTTGTGTCTTTTTATTGTTAGTGATTCAAATGTCGGGCAGGTTGCCCGCAACGATTTGCAAAACGTATGGCAATTCTTATGCCAACAGGCTGAAATGCTTATTCTATCAAGGATTGATAAAAAAGGCCCTCTCCAAGAGGGCCATTTTGTCGCAGCTTTACTCAGAGTGACTGCGCTATGATGTCACACCTGAGGTGATTAATTCATTACTGGATAATCTCCATACACGAGCTCGTCGCCATGGAGCTTGGCCTCTTCTTGAAGAGCCTTGAAGAGTCTCCGTGCAATCCCCTTACCCTCACCCTTCGAGAGTAAATCCACTTTCTCAAATGGATCAGTTTCAAGATGGTAGAGGCGAGCAATCTGTCCTCCTGGATAGAGAATGAGTTTGTAGCCGTTCTTAGTGAGAGCTCGCTGGGCATCTTTCAGATAAGCATTGTAGATTTGGCTTCGGCCAGAGGAATATCCCTCTAAGACAGGAATAAAGCTTTGATATTGGATGTAATCCGGAACCTCGACTCCAGCGGCCTCCAGCGAACTTGGCACGGTGTCCTGAATATAGATGGGGCTTGAGACTTTCAGTCCCGGCTCAATTTCTGGACCAACAACGACATAGGGCACTCGAATACTGTGGTCATACATATTTTGCTTCCCCAGTAAACCATGTCGCCCACAAGCCAATCCGTGATCAGCCGTAAAAACGATGTAGGTTTCATCCTTTTGTCCGGTCTCTTCGAGAGCTTGCAAAACCCTTCCGATCTGCTCGTCTAAATGGGTAATGAGGGCGAAATACTCACGGCGTGCCACTTTGACTGAAAACTCAGTCCGTGGCATGGGCGCCAGGTTTTCATCACGCAGGGAATGCGGTGCCTTCATCACCTGACGATGGGGATAAGCGTCGAGGAAATTCTCGGGAGTTTTGATCTGATCGACAGGGTAGAGATCAAGAAACTCCTGCGGAGATTGACGCGGATCATGGGGCGCATTGAACGCTAAATAAAAGAAAAAGGGCTTCGAATCCTTTGCTGCCATTTTAAGAAACTTCACTGCCGTATCTGCTTCAACCTCAGACCAATGTTTCCCTCCCTTCCAAAAGCCCGCATTGGAGCGGTCAGTCGGATCCCAAGGGTCAGCTTGGCCCAAGAGAGGACGATTATATCCTTTCTTAACCTGGTTCGGCATTCCTGGACGAACGTCTCCAACATGATCAAAAAGCTCTTCCGCTTTCATTTTCACATGCCACTTGCCAGTCATGTAAGTCGTGTATCCAGCATCACTCATCAATTGAGGCCAAAGACGCCGCTGCCCCATCGTTCTCTCTTCCCGCTGCGCATACCAAAGATGTCGACCCGTCATCATCATATTACGACTGGCAACACAAATCGCCCCATTCCACCCCCCTGAATTGTAGGCGTGGGTAAATTGGGTTCCTTGAGCAAAGAGCCGATCAAGGTTTGGCGTTTTGACATCAACCATTCCGAGTGAACCGATTGCCTCATAGGTCATATCATCCGCAAAAATAAAGAGAAAGTTCGGTCGATCGGCTGCCTGAATCGTGGGGATGGCCAACGCCAGCACGAGGGAGAGGAAGTTTTTCATCATGATCCTCAATCAATGAAGGTAAGATTGGCACTTAACAATCAGTTTTTTGACTGCTAACACGCTCAAGGGGAGAAACCATCTTTCCCTGTTTCAAAAATGAGAACTCAAAAACGAGTCACCCTAAGCAACTGGATCGAGTACTTCCTCTTTCGAGGGTTTGAGGTTTTGATGGGCTGCTTCTCTCTTGAAACAACATACAAGGCTGGAGAATTCATCGGGCGTCTGGCTTTTCGCTTCAATCGGGGACTTCACCGTGTTCCGCTTGACAACCTTCGACGAGCCTTTGGCGACCAGCTCACTGAGAGACAACGATTAGATCGGCTATCAGAAATCTTTGAACGCAATGGCGCCAATTTTCTGACAGCACTTCGCGCCCCCTTTTTAAATGATCGAGAGCTGGCTCAATATGTGAACTTCGAGGGCCTTGATCTATTTCTAGAACAATCAAACAATCAAGGTGTGGTCTTGGTGCTTCCACACATGGGTAACTGGGAGCTCCTCGCTCAAGGGATGTTTCTGATCCGCAAAGATCTTAATCTTGGGACTCACTACCGCCCCTTGAACAACATTCTCATCGATCAAGTCGTGCAAAAGAGAAGACGGCGCCGAGGGCTCCAACTGTTCTCAAAGCATGATTCCACCCTACGCCTCACCTCATTTGTCCGTAATCAAGGTCTCCTTGCCATTCTTGCCGATCAACGAGTCGGACCACGCGGGGCTGCCGGGCTTTTCTTCGGGCGCCCAACGACTCTTTCACCGCTCCCTTATCTAGTCGCTAAAAGAGCAAATGCACCGCTGATTTCTATTCACTGTGAAACTACTCGATGCTGCCAATGGAAGATCGTGTTTCGTGTGATCGATCAAAAAACAGCCCAAGCCTGTGCCAATTCCCTCGAGGAGTCATGGAGACAATCACCCACCGACGTCTTTTGGTTTGAAGATCGCTGGCGCTTACCGAAGCGCCAAGGTTTAGATTTCCTCTTAAAGTATTCATCAAGCCACCGAGCCACCGAGCCGCTGAGAATGGTCTGCCTGGGAGTTGAGGCTCCAGTGCTCAACCTTCCCGATGGCCTTCTCACAATCGAATCTCTTCCCTATGATCACCATCTTCCTCTCAAAGAAACCCAAATCTTGCTGACGGAGATCTCCGATCGTGGTCAAAAACCTGTGGACGTTTTTTGCTGCCAACCTGAGCTCGTGACAAAATTACAAAGGTGTTCAAGAAAAACTCTTGTCATTTGCCCGGACGAGCTTCCCTCTCACGCCAGCGAGAGATCTCCAATCAGCCTTTAAAAAATTGTGAAGGTCCACTTAATAGGCAGGTTTTATGTTGATGGCGCGACCATTACCGTGAGGAGTAATCCCCTCACTGAGATCACGACCACCATTGGGGCGATCAACCAAGAGCATCTCAGGTAATCCATGTTCAATGATTTCTTAGATCTTAAAAAGCCCTTCACTTATCGCCGTGATGTCGATGGACTGCGAGCTCTCGCGGTCCTTCCAGTGATTCTCTTTCACGCGGGGCTCGGCTTTCCTGGAGGATATGTGGGTGTTGATATCTTCTTTGTGATCTCCGGTTATCTCATTACGAGCATTGTCATTCGCGATATCCTAAACGAGCGTTTTAACTATGCGGATTTTTGGGAGCGGCGGATTCGGCGCATCTTTCCTGCGGCCCTATTTGTGACCGCCATTTCTGTTCTCTTCGGGGCATTTGCCTTACTTCCCGATGCTTATCGAGCACTTGGCAAAGCAGCCATGAGTCAACTCACCATGGTTGCAAACTTTTATTTTTGGCAACAAGACGGCTACTTCGCCGGGCCCTCAGATCTCGAGCCCCTGCTCCACATGTGGTCTCTTGCCGTCGAAGAACAATACTATCTTCTCTTTCCTTTTCTTCTCGTAACGATCACTCGACGCAAAAAACTAAAGGCAAAGAATGTCATTTTAATTCTTACCCTTCTCTCACTTGCTTGGAGCCTCTACGGCGTCATTTACTATCAAATGGCAACATTTTATCTACTCCCAGCACGCGCTTGGGAACTTCTCTTGGGCTCACTTTTAGCTTTGAGCCCCATGGACCTTAAGACGACGAGACTTCGGAGAAACTTATTGGCTCTGACTGGGCTCTCTCTGATTGGATCCTCTTTCTTTTCCTACAATCTGAGCACCCCATTCCCAGGTGCTTTTGCCCTTCCTCCCTGTATTGGGACAGCCTTGCTCATTATCGCGCATTCTGGAGCTCAGACGAAGGTGAGCCAACTTCTAAGCCTCTCCCCGGTGGTCTTTGTCGGTCGAATTTCTTTTTCGCTTTACCTCTGGCACTGGCCACTCCTTGTCTACGCAAAACATCTTTCGGTCCACGAGCTGAGTATCACGAGTCGTATTTACCTGCTTCTTGCGGCGGTTTTACTCTCCATTCTTACCTGGAGGTGGATTGAAACACCTTTCCGCAAGAAACAGGTGTTCCCCGAGAGAAAGCAACTCTTTCGCTTCTTTGGCCTGACGACGTTAACACTCATTGTTGGCTGCTGCGTTCTCTATCAGACAAACGGCCTGCCATCTCGTTTTCGAGGGGCCGATATTCGCTTTGCCGAGACCAATCTAGAATCCAGTGATGGTCGAGAATTTCAAGAATCATGGTCTGAGCTCCCTCTTCTCTTACCCGACTCTCAAAACAAAATAGAACCATTTCTTATTTGGGGAGATAGTCATGCCCGAGGAATGGTCAGCCTCTTCAAAGAGATATGTGAATTCAATCAAATCAACGGTTACTATGCATGCCGCAAAGCTCGCCCTTCAATTTTAGGGGTTAATTTCCTCCCAAATGATCGTTCGCTTGCTCCCTACAATGATCGGATCTTGGAGCTCATCGACCATCACCAAATCAAACGTGTTTTTTTAATCAATCGATGGACCTATTACATCAATCGAGGAAAATACTCGCGCCAAGACCCTTTAAGTGATCGACATTTCACTGGACGCCCCTCTGCCGAAGTTTTTCGCGATGGGATGATGAGAACGATTGAAGCCCTAAAGAAACGTGGGATCGAAGTTGTTATTTTAAAACAACCCCCTCTTCAAACTCATAGCCCGACTTCTTCACTTTGGATGGCTGATCGGTTTGGCTATGACCCTCACACCGCCGGAGTCACCATTCAAAAACATCGAGCTTACCAGTCTGTGACAAATGCGATTCTTGATTCTCTTCAGCAAGTGGGCGTTACTCTCCTTGATCCACTCACCTTGCTTTCACACGAGAATGGTCACACAAAGGTCCACGAGAATGATGAGATTTTTTATCGCGATACCAACCATCTCTCAAAAGCAGGAGCGGTCGCACTTCGACCACTTTTTGCCCCTTTCTTTTCACCTCCAGAGCCCACTCCAAAACACAACTCCGAAACTAGCCGTTAAGATCCTTTTTGATCTTCTAGAAGACGGCAGGTTGATCATTCAAACTCATCCAGAATTCAGCCCCTAGGCCTGAGCTCGCTCGGAGACGATCTCGCCTTGTTCCACCTCAAGAACGCGATTTGCAATGCGAGTTGTTGTTAGTCGGTGGGCAATCATCAAAGTCGTTCGATTTTTAACGAGCTCTGCTAATGATTCCTGAATCTTGGCTTCACTTTCGTTATCCAAAGCGCTCGTTGCCTCATCAAGCAAGAGAATTGGAGCATCCTTCAAAAAGGCTCTTGCGATGGCAATCCGCTGCCGCTGACCTCCCGAAAGACTTGCCCCTTGCTCAGAGATGTTGGTGTCGTATCCACTTTCCTGATTCAGAATAAAGTCATGAGCATTTGCTCGTTTTGCAGAAGCAATCATTTCTTGCTCAGTCGCATCAGGGCGCCCAAGTAGAATGTTTTCTCGAATAGTTCCTTTAAACAAAATCGGAGATTGAGAGACCACCGCAACATGATCACGGAGCTCTTTTTTTGACCAATCACGAACATCAATTCCACTCACTTTGACCGACCCGGAAGTCACATCATAAAAGCGGGGAATGAGTTTAAAGAGACTTGATTTACCAGCCCCGCTTGGACCGATCACAGCCACACACTCTCCCGGTTGAATCGTCGTCGAGATTCCTTTTAAGATTTCCTCTTCTCCATAAGCAAATCTGACTTGGTCTAAGGCAATCTCCGCACGAAATACTTCTGGGCGTTTTGGATTTTTGGCCTCTCGAACTTGGTCGGAAGTATGCAGCACCTCTTCTAAGCGATCCAAGGCCGCCTCTCCCTGCTTCATTAAGCTATGAATTTCTCCCAGCTTTTTAATCGGTTCATAGGATAGGTGGAGCGCGAGGGCGATTGCAATGAACTGCTCGAGGCTCATCACATCATCTGCTTGCGCTCCGATAATTAAGGCAATGGTCAGACCAAGAACGGCAATAAACTCGACTGAGGGAGAAACAAAAAGACGGTATTTGATCACCTTCATCGAATAGCGAATGATTTGAGCCACCGTTTGGTGAAATCGATCAATCACACGTTCTTGCAAATTATAGGCGCGGATTTCCATCGGCGCCTGGAGAGTCTCCGCGATTTGCCCACTCAAATCTCCAGCATTCTCTTGGAGAGATCTTGCCTTTTTCCCCATTTTTTTTGCGATCGCCTGCAGGGGCATTACGCAGAGCGGGATCGTCAGGACGGAAATTAACACGATAAATGTTCCCTCATGCCGAATCGCTTCGGTGACAAGAAACCCCAATGCAGCAATCAGAACAGCCGGCTGCTTGATCACATCCTGCGAGATTCTTGTAATGACAAACCTCAACAATTCAGCATCACCAACGAGTCTGGCAACGAGATCTCCTGACTGGTGACGATCAAAAAAGGAGATCGGCAAGTGCTGTAACTTCACAAAAACATCACGCCGAATGACCTCCAAAACCCGAAAACCACAGTAGCTAATCAAGTAACCATTCAAAAACCCAAAAACCGCCCTGAAAAAGAACATTCCAGGTAGCCAGAAGCAGGCAATGATGACAATGACATCACGCTCAACATCTCCCAGTATTCCAGCAATTGCCTCTACCAACCAGTTCGCTTGCTCTTGTCCGCCCGTCCGACTGCTCTCCGACGGGAAGATCAAAGGGAAAACCGTCTTTGTCGCCAGGGGAACACCCGCACCAGTCGCGACCGCAAAGAGGAGACCAGCAATAATGCCCCCAATCAGATGCCACCGGACTGGCTTAAAAAGCTTTAGATAAGGCAAGTAACGCTTCATCAGTAAACAAAATCCTAACCTCCTTCTTCTAGATCACCAGACTTACTTGTCTGATTGACCCGAAGGAGCTCTTCAGGCAACGTCACCGGCGTGGACTATATCGAGAGAGGTCAAGCCGTCCTAGAAATCGAAATTGCTCAGCTTCAAAGGCTTGCAGAACGACTCGACTGTCACTTCGGCGAGGCCGTCGAAGCCCTCAATTCTGCATTACAGAATGGCAAAAAGATTGTCGTCATTGGCGTGGGCAAGTCTCAAAATATCGGTAAAAAATTCGTAGCAACCCTCAATAGCACTGGGGCCACCGCCGTGTCGCTGAGCTGTCAAAATGCTCTTCACGGCGATCTTGGCCTCATTTCCAACGAGGACATAATCGTCGCTCTCAGTGACTCTGGAGAAACTGCTGAATTAATTAGCCTCTTGCCACATGTTAAGAAGAGAGCCTCTCAGATTATCGCCATCACCGGAAACCAAAACTCCCATCTTGCTAAGCACAGTGACCTTGTCCTGCTTACCCATGTGAGTGAAGAGGCTTGTCCTCTTCGCCTCGCACCCACATCAAGTTCTACCAATATGCTTGCGCTCACCGATGCCCTCGCGATGGTTTTACTGGAAAAAAGAGGTTTTCAGCCTGAAGACTTCGCGGAGCTTCATCCCGGTGGGAGTCTCGGGAAATATCTTCTTACCAGAGTGGCTGACATCATGAGAAAAGAGGATGAAGTCGCCAAAGTCTCTCCAGGGGATACGGTCCAAGATTCCATTTTAGCAATGGTGAAATCCCGTAGTGGAGCCGCCATCGTGATCAACCCTGACGACTCACTAGCGGGAATTTTTACTCATGGAGATTTTGTGAGAGGCTACCAAATCGACCGAAATATTGGGGATCAATGCGTGACAAATTACATGACAACTTCTCCAATTACAGTCCGAGAAACAGCTCTCGCAGCAGAAGTCATTAAGATCCTGCGTGAAAATCGGATCGACGACGTGATTGTTCTTAACAATGAGGACAAGGCCGTAGGCATGATTGATGTCCAAGATCTTTCTCGACTTGGACTCTCTTAACCAAAGCTCTTTTTAGGGTTCCGAGAGGTCTACTCTCACGAGTTCTTTATCATTGCGCATCAACACACTGCGCTGGGCGTAAGCAGGAGTACTCCAAACCACTGGGCGACCAAATGCTTCATTGGTGGGTTCAAGCAGGTGCTGTCTTCCTAACTCGTGGTATTTCTCCTTTGAAAGCTCAGCGAGGATTAAATCACCCGAATCGTTGACCATCCAGAATTGCTGATTGGCCTCATGATAGGCTAAATACACCGTCCCATATCGACTCCCCTGGTCTTTCGAATCGGAAAAAACGGGATCATGTGTCTGCCAATAACGCGTTCCATCGTCGACGGAAGCCGCAATCAAATAGGAGCTATCGATATCACTCCCATAAATCACACCGTCCACAATCAAAGGAGTTGAATTACAGCAATACATGGCACTTTTAGGTTTCCCCTTCCAAAGGAACTTCGCCTCAGGATTGAGGTCGTCGAGTTTGATCATCGCACCAACCCGGCCCATACCACTCGCGAAGAGCTTGCCTTCGTATAATTGGGGAGCCATCACAGACATTCCATAATTTGGCTTTAATGGGAGCGACCAGTAGCAAAGACCATCCTTCGGGTTGAGAGCATCAAGCCCACTCGGATGCCAAATCAAGAGCTGCTCAACCCCGCCAGCCTTCACCATGGTAGGAGGACAGTAGCCTTGCGTTGCCGAACTTAAGGCTTTCCATTTTAGCTGCCCCGTTGACGCATCCAAGGCGACCACTAAACTCCCCTCACCCCCTGCAAGACAATAGACAACTCCATCAACCACCAGAGGGTGGGAAGAAAACCCCCAAATCAGCTGAGGGGCTCCGAAATCCTTTTTAAAATCTCTCTCCCACTTTTTCTTGCCAGTTTGAGCATCGAGACAAACCAAATCACCCATCGCACCTAAAAAGTAAACCAACCCATTCGCAATCGTCGGAGTTGCCCGAGGTCCTCCCGGGTAAGAAAGATCGTAGGCCCTTTCTACTTCGTATTTCCATTGTTCTTGCCCCGTCTCAATATCCAGACAAAGCAAGCGCTCACGCCCCTCCCACCTGACAGATTGACCAGGATGATTTGATAGGTTCCCCTTCGTTCTCTGGTAATCTGACAAATAAACAAAGCCGTTCGCTACGGCAGGACCCGAGTAGCCCCAGCCCACCGGAACTCTCCACATCACCGGAGCCCCGCCTTTCGGTAGATCTCGTCGAATCCCACTCTCTTTCCAAACCCCATCAGAATTCACTCCCATCCAACGGGGCCAGTCTTCCCCTGCGCAGAGAAGCACTCCCATCAAAAGGATTAAGCTCGATAATTTCATTTTAGCAAGTTGACCAAGCAACGCCAAAAGTCAATGGACTTCATTCTCCTTTACCCTTGCCTTCAACCACACGAAGTGTTGACTGTGCGCAGGACAGACCCACCGTGAACGCTTATCAAATCTATCAGGAAATCAATCCATCTCTTATCAGCGAAATCTTCAACTGGATTAGAGACCATGAAAGACAGCTCTACAAAACAGCGCTTGCCAATTTAGCTGCTAGTCGGAACCTGCGACCCATCTTTGTCGAAAAAAAATCCGTTCCTGATCAGATCGCTTTCTTACACAAGACCCTGAAGCTACGCACGAGCGACACGATCGGAGAACACCTTCTTCAGGTTTGGTTCATGAAAGGAAAAAAGGAACTGTTGATTGCATTTTGCGATGGAATGGGAATCGAACATGACGGAGAGGGTTCCGTTGAAGGCTCACTTCCAGAAGCGTTGGATGATCAAAAGCTTCAATCCACCATCGAAGCACTGCTTTCTGAGCATGACGCACTTGTCGTGGGTCTCTACCTTCGAATTTTTAATCTTCAGACAGCCAGTGGCTGGGCAAACCTAGCCCAAATTCTCGATCAAGACCAACGCCTCTCGCTCAACTAAAGTGAGGCTTCTATCTCACCAAGCGCGAAATCAATTTCCTGCTCATTCATCGAGAACGGTGGCGTGAACGAGAGGACATTGCCTTCAGAACCATCGGCGAGAAAAAGCAGTCCTTTTGCAAGTAATCGGCCTAAGAGAGGGCCAGCACTTTCTTGAAGCTCGACTCCCCACATCATGCCACAGCCCCTTACATCGACGATTTGAGGCCACTTCAAGGACTCTAGTTTCGCTTGGAGATAAGCTCCTGTTCGACCCACTTTTTCGATGGTCTCGGATCGCTCCAAGATCTCAAGAGATTTTAGGGCCATTGCGCAGCCTACCGGGTGACCCAAGTATGTACTCGTATGAATTGCCTCTCCTGTTGATTCAGGCCAAGCATCCATCAGTTGCATTTTACCAACACACGCCGAAATAGGAAATCCCCCGCTGAGGGCTTTGCCAACACAGATCAAATCAGGAACAACTCCAACCCAATCGGCGGCAAAAAGAGCCCCTGTTCGATGAAATCCAGTGTAGATTTCATCAAAAACCAAGATCACTCCATGTTGATCACACCACCTTCTTATCTTTTCTAAAAAACCGGGGGGAGGCATGACTTTCCCACCTCGCCCCTGAACGGGCTCAACTAAAACCACTCCGATTCCTTGAGGATCGGGATCACCAAAAACACCATAGGGTAACCTTGTCGTCACTTGCGCAAGCTGGTCGTCAAACGGCTCTCGAAATCGATCGAGAGCGGTTCCTAACAAGCTTCCATATCCCAGTCCATGGTATCCCCGTTCAAAGGCAATGATACCCGATTTACCCGTCGCCAAACGGGCGGTTTTGAGTGCCGATTCAATGGACTCAAAACCCGAATTTGAGAGAATGACTTTCCCGGAGCCACTTCCCCATCTCTCGAAAGTCAACTCGGACAACTTCGCACACAAATCGACTTTGAGCTGAGTGGGGTGGACATCCCCCATGCCGTGGAGAAGTTTTTGGGATTGGGACAACATCGCATCGACCACTTCAGGGTGCCGATGTCCTAGCCCAGCAACTCCAAAAGCACTGGTAAAGTCTAGGAATCGATTGCCATCAACATCCCACACATTGGTCGCTTGCGCTCGATCCCAAAAAATGGGCCAGCTTTCATCAACATAAGTGACGTTACGACTCTCATATTGGCGCAAACGAGTCGCGAGCTGGAGAGACTTAGGTCCAGGAATCGCTGTTTTTAATTCCGGTAACATAGTTAACGATGCGTCATCATAAGCACAATTGCTCCAATACCGGAAAGCCAGATCATCACCAGAGAGACCAATCCAATGATTTTATCCTGCCTGAGAATCGATGGGCGGTGAAAAGAAGAAGATTTAGGGAAGACAATGCCCGCATAAGATGCTCCCGTAAGCAAACCTCCGATGTGTGATGCATTGTCGATAAATCGAAAACCCAGCGCTCCGATCACGACGAGAGAGACGAGGATACTCGCCACTCTCCGACGGGCAAGTTTGGGCACGAGGGGTTGATGCAAGGTCTCAAATACGAGCAGAAATCCGAGCAATCCGCAGACCACACCAGAGATTCCTACCGAATTTTGTGAAGGAAGAAAGCTCACCGTCGCCCATCCCGCCCCCAGCATACTCATTAGAAACACCCCCGCTAAGTGGGGCCAACGAGCGAGAATTTCTACACGGCGCGCAAGATACCAGAGGGCACTCGCATTCAGGGCGAAATGAATGAGATTCCCATGCAGAAAAGATGCCGTAAAGAGACGCCAAGTCTCTCCATTCTGGAAATAACGTAATTTCAGTAAACCCGCAGATTCGATACCAAAACCCGGTGAAAAAACCTGAGTCAGCCCCACGAGATGCATCAGAATGAGAACACCCAGACTCACGCTCGCTCGCTGAGATCCCAGCCACAATTCAAATCGAGCTTCAGGAACTTCCAGTGCCAGATTCTCCGGAGTGTATTTTTGAAGCTCTTTTTTCTGCTTAAAAGCCTCCCATCCGGGGCGCAGGGCAAAAAGAACAAAAAGGAGCACTGCGAGGCCAAAGCTTTGTGATTTTCCAAGCCCTTCTAATCCGCTTTGCTGGATTGCGGAAAAAACAGTCCACAAGAGAGCCAAGCCAAAGAGAAGTCCTCCCCTTTTTGCATCGTCAAGATCACCCTTAGCGATGATTGCTCTGCGTTTTTTTAGGGCAGATGCCAGTTCAACGATCTCCTCCGGAGCGAGGAGTCGTTCATGCTCAGGAACCCAAATCCAAGCGAGTTTCCCCCTCCCCTGAGACAAATCTTTTTCGAGATCCTCAAAGGTTTCAAAAGATCGAATCTTTCCTTTCTCATCTTGGCACCCGTAGGGACCACGATCAGGCTTAAGATCAAAAGCGTCTTCCCGATCCCATGCAGGTGATGAACACCCCTTCATGTCAGCGGGGTTTCGAGGTTCCCTACTGTGAATCTCCACTCGCTGATTCCGTGACTCCCTCAGTCTCAGCTGGCGCTGGGGTCTCGGCCGGTACTGGAGTTTCGGCTGGCGCTGGGGCCTCAACAGGTGCTGGGGTCTCAGCTGGCACTGGGGCTTCAACCGGTGCTGGGGTCTCAGCTGGCACTGGGGCTTCAACCGGCGCTG
>Ga0181583_10001998_pt1 | contig 15203 bp, 13 predicted proteins | sample 071ome_31_FD_132461 | JGI IMG/M metagenome (GOLD analysis project Ga0181583, IMG submission 132461) | Coastal salt marsh microbial communities from the Groves Creek Marsh, Skidaway Island, Georgia - 071405CT metaG (megahit assembly) | ecosystem: Environmental > Aquatic > Marine > Intertidal... | reverse complement strand
GTTCAGGAGACCCGCCTCTGGGATGAGGGCAAGCAGCTCACCAAGAGCATGCGCAGCAAGGAGGGAGCCAGCGATTACCGCTACTTCCCCGATCCCGATTTAGGCCCGATCGAGGTCAGCGCAGAACTGCGCGAGGGCTGGCGCTCTGAGCTGCCCGAGCTGCCTGCAGCGAAGCGCCACCGCTACGCCGAGGACCTGGGCCTGTCCCAGTACGACGCCCGTGTGCTGACGGATGAGCGTCCGATGGCGGAATTTTTTGAGGCAGCTGTAGCTGCCGGAGCGGACCCCAAGGGTGTGGCGAACTGGATCACCGGTGACATTGCCGCCTACGTCAATGCCAATCGTCTGAGCTACGCCGAACTGGCCTTCCGCCCGGAGCAGGTGGCGGAGATGGTGAAGATGATCGACGGCGGCAAGATCAGCGGCAAGATCGCCAAGGAAATCCTTCCCGAGTTGCTGGAGAAGGGTGGCTCACCGGCCAAGATTGTCGATGAGCGGGGTCTGGGCATGATCAGTGACCCTGCTGCAATCACCGCCATCGTTGAAGAGCTCCTGGCTGCGCATCCCGACGAAGTGGAAGCCTTCCGTGGCGGTAAGAACAAGCTGCAAGGATTCTTTGTCGGCCAGTTAATGAAGAAGACTGGTGGCAAGGCAGATCCTAAGCTGGCAAACCAGATACTGAGTCAAAAGTTAAAGGGATAAGTAGCTAGTGGATGCACTCGTTATTTTGCTTGCCACTGCGGCTTTGATGGGTTTGATTTATTTGAATCAATACTTCTATTATCGCCAGCATCTGGGTTCGCTTGGTCACGATCGCGACTACCGCTCATCTGGAAGCCGTGGAGAGGTGATAGTCGAGGCACAGCCAGACCCTCTTCCTACAACAGAGCTGGTTCTTTATTCCGATTCAAGAGGCCGTAGGGAGAATGAGATGGTCAAGTCACATAAAGCACCTTCGCTATAAGACGTACACCCAGGAATTTGCATGGTAATTAAGGTTCTGGGTTTACCAAGGCGCGCTGATGAGGCTAAACCCTGCCCAGTAGTACGGTTTTTTGTATTTCTGCAATATGGAGATCTGGGCACCTTGTAGAGCTTGGGCTTTGGTGTTGCTGACGGGTAGTGCTTGGTAGAAATCACTGATTAGCTCCACAGTTGAACGGTCATTAATTGACCATAGTGTGCCGATGGCTGTTGGGATACCGGCTTTGAGAGCAAGGCCGGCAAATCCATTGGCTGCATCTTTATCTCCGATTGCAGTCTGGCAAGCGCTCAGGACAAGTAGATTGGCGCGCGATTTTCCCCAGTCAATTTGATTGAGCGTTCCCAGTGTGAGCTTTTGATCCCATAGCTGAATGTAAGAGTCACTGGCGGACCCTGGTTTGAATTGAGCGTGAGTTGTGATGTGAAGCGTTGTGTAGGGGCTTGAGCTGAATTGGGAGTTTATCGATGATTGAGTGAACGATTCATCTTCAAGCGTGTTGATGCGCCAGCGCCCTGCATCTGGTTTTTTCCTGAGATTTGCATTGATGGCGGCGATTTCAGTCCGTGTTCCTGGAAGAGCGCTGATGCGTTTATCTTCAAACGAGCTGGCACCCATGGCCAATAGGGATCCTGATCGGAAGGGTTTGTAACTGGTGTCGATCAGATTGAAAGCAGGAATCCTGGTGATCGCATAAGACTCAATAAGGTATTGTTTGCCGTCAAAAAGCGCTGGTAGAGCGAGGTCTTTGACTCCATCGCCAAGGCAAAAGAGAATCAGTTCAATTTGAGCCGCTTCAAGCTCATCACGATACGGAGCAATGATCCAGTCATAAAGTTGCTTTCCGGTCTTTTCGGTTTCTGTTTGATCTAGTCTGACAATGCTGCGATGAAACTTTCGGGCTGTTTTGAACAGAAGTGGATCTATTGTCTCATAGAAATCCTTGACAATAGGTGTGCCGTTGGGCGTGATTAAAACAAGATGGAGATGTGTTTTTCTCGGAATTACGTATAAAAGTGCCGATCGTGTACCTGTTTGGCGGCTCAGTTCGGCAAGCTCTGTGGCAGTTTGATCAGCTGTTTTAGTAACGCTTGCAAGGTCTTCTCCGAAATAATCTTCAAATTCTTTTTCACGATCGCGCTCCATTTGCATCACTTTTTTGGTGAGCTCTGGAGAGGTTTGAGCAATCGCCACTGGTGCCTCTGCAAGGAGACTGCTGCCAATTAGGGCGGCTGCGAAAAGTTGGAGGATATGGGAGCGCATGTTGCTAGGACGTCGTCTCCCTTGCTTAGCCGTGCCGGCAAAGGGCTCCGCGTTTTGTGATGTTTCGATATTTCTTTCGTTTGTGTTCGTCCGAAATACTGTGCCTAGCGTTGGGTCCTTGCTCTAACCAAGAGCCCCGCTTCGAATGGATTTTTCGTGTGTTTGGTGCTCCGCTTCGAGCTTTCGTTTTGGGACTGCTGGTCGGGACAATCACACTCCCGGCCTTCTCGAATCCGATCGATCGGTTTTCTTTCCCGGGTCGGAGAGTTGGAGGTGGCACCCGAGGAAACTGCACCTCCCGTATTCTGGTCCATTTGGTACCTCTATCCAGTATTTATTCCCCTGGTTCAACTCAGCTATTGGCTATTCTTCAGGGGCCCACACCTGAGCCACGGCCACTACAGATTAGTCTGCGTAGCATTAATGCACTGGGCGCAACTGACTCGGTAAGTATATATTCGAACCAGCGTGTTATGGATCCTTCGCCGGCTGGAGTGGTGCTTTTTTCGGCTCTTTCCGATGGCCCTCTTGTTTGGGAGTCGAGCTATCGCTGTACCAATGTGATTGGGCCCGTTGGAGATTTTGGTTTCGATGCACCTCCGGCTGTTTCATTGCTAGTCAGGGATGCCAGTGATGCCGACCGCCTGAATCAGGCACACTTGAACTTGTTGAAAGACCGATGTGGACGTTCAGTTCCAGCACAGCGTCTTGTCCGCGATTTTCAGCTGGGCAATCTCGATGTCTCAGACTGGCCACAGCAACTCCCGGTTCGCTGTTACCCCGACCCTAACCATCGTTAGCTTTTAAGCTCATAGACCTGGATTTCTTGGTCCCTGCCTTTCACACTAGTGGCGCCATGGTCAGTCCATCGAAGATACTGCCTTGTACACAGTTTTCGAGTGCTGCCTGAGACAAGTATTCGGCAGAAACTATTCTGCTGAATCTTGTTCAGGCTTTCCAGTCTGGAAGCGCAATTGACAGTGTCCCCCATGACTGCATATTCGAGTCTTTCGCTGGTTCCCGTGGAGCCGGTGATTACGAGTCCTGAATGAATGCCGATTCGCAGTTTCATCTTTGGTAGTTGATCGCTGGTTAGTTCTTGATTAAGAGTGCTGATAGCTTCCTGTATGGCTTGTCCCGCATCAATCGCATTGGTTGCATCCATCGGAGGGCTTTGACTAATCGGAGCACCGAAGACCGCGAGAATCCCGTCACCAGTGAACTTATTCACGATTCCGTTGTGTCGGGTTACTTCCTTGACTAGAAGCGTCATACCGCGGTTAAGCCACTGCAGCAGTTCGGTCGGTGCGAGTTGTTCTGAAACTGTAGTGAATCCCACAACGTCGGCAAATAACACCGTTGCGAACTGTTGTTGGCCTTGAAACTGGCCATCACGAAGTAAATAATCTCTCTGTTCCCAGAGTTTTTGTGCGACAGCTGGCGATGTTGCTTGCCCTAAGAGTCTTTGTATTTGCTGGCGCTGAAATTGACTCACTGCACCTCTTCGTAGCCAGCCGATGCCTGCTATTAATGGCAAGGCGACCAAGGGTGCTGTGATTCCAAGCCAGAGTCCCTGCGCAACTAGAAGGTAGAGAAGTGACGTTGCTAGCATGGTCGTGATGACCAGTGTTGCTGTAACACTATGACGGATCTTTCGGAAGGACTCTCCTAGGTAAATGCCGCCTGCGATTGCAATTAGGCTAATAACCCAGTCTGTATAACTGGCAGTCGTCGCTAATTTCCATTCCTGGCCTTTTAAATCATTCAGGAGTGCTGCCGTTCTTGTGGCGTGAATTTCAACGCCGGGCATTCTTAGTTGGCGCTCTTGCGCTCGAAATCGCGTTTGGGGAATTTCAAACTCATCTTTTAGGCTTGGTGCAAGACTGCCGATGAGTACAATCTGATTCTTGATCAGATCATTGCCGTTTGATCCGATTTCTACCGCTTGCCGAAGTGAAAGCGTTTTGAAGCTTCCTGCCTGAAAGAACGGCAGCAGTCTTTGATAGCCAGCAGCGTCCAGGTTGCGATATCCGCCAGAGTCCTGGTGTAGCCAAGGTCCTATTTTCTCGGCTCTGCTTGAATCGCTTATTTGCTCCAGGAGTTCCTTCCCTAGGCCAGAGGAAGTTACCAATCGTAATGGTAGAGCTACAACATCAGGAGGCTGTCCGGCGACATGTACTAGGTCCCTTCTCACAACTCCATCCGAATCTACTATTACATCATTGAAAGCTTTCTGGGTGTCTTTGGCTCCAGGCGGGGGCGGAATAGATTCGGCAGCGTTGAAGATGCCGATCAGATTCTTATATTTCTTGAAGAGTTCGCTTAGGCATTTATGCTGGTTTCCGATCCCTTGGTCGCGGTATAAATCGAGGCCGACCGTGAGTGCACCGGCTTGAAAGCTATTTCGTATGGCCTGGCAAATAATGCTGTCATCAATGGGCCAGCGAAAATAGCTGAGGTCCGATTCGTTGATGCCAATTATTGTTACTCTTTCTGATTTTGCTGATCTTGGTGTTCGGAGTGCTGTGGCAGCGTCATAGAGATAGAGGTCTATATATTCGCTGATTCCACTGTGTACTAGACCTGCGATCAGTAAGCAACCTCCGCCATAGGCGGCTGCTCCCAGCACTGCCTCCTTGAAGTAGCGCTTCATGGCTTTGGACAGCGGTGGCAGCAGCGTCATTGATCCTGGAATAACAGCCGTTGGCTTTGAGCGGCCAGACTCCCCAGATCCCCGTTGTTATTCAGGATGTAATCAGCGAGTGGTCGCTTCTGTGCAATCGGCCACTGAGCCGCTATGCGCTCTTGTGCTTGAGTCAGGCTCAGACCATCACGGAGCATCAGTCTCTGGAGCTGCTGTTCGTCCCCACATTCAACAAGCCACACCTCGCTGCACAGTGACTCAAGGCCCGCTTCAAAGAGCAGCGGAATCATCAAAACCACTATGGGTCGATCTTTGTGATCGACAAGCTTATGTTCAAAACGTGCTCTCACCAGTGGATGTATCAGGTCTTCCAGCCACTGCCTTTCCGCTTCCTGCTTGAATACGATTGCTCCGAGGGCGGATCGATCAACCTCGTCTAAACCTGAGCCGCTCCAGCTCCTCCTGACAGAGTCTCCGTACCGTTGGATCACGGCCTTTGCTCCAGGGCTGCCTGGAGCTAACTCTTCCTTTGCATAAACGTCGGCATCCAGGACCGGCACACCTTGCTGTTCCAGCCAATGTGCAACGGTGCTTTTCCCACTGGCAATCCCTCCTGTCAGTCCTATGCGCCGTTGGAGTCCCATCCAGCGTGGGCGAGTTCGATTCAAAGTGTCTTCAAGATCCTGATGGGCGTTGCCGTGTACGACCCCGTTGAGTGCCGCGGCTTTCACCGCAGTCGCTCGGGGAGAGTGATGGCTCGCTGCATTGTGATGCTGAATGCTGGCGCGGTTGGTTGGCTTGTAACCCAATCCGCGTGGGGCTGGCTCTTTGCGCTGCTTCTGCTGCCATTTTTTTGACGCTGGAAGCGTTCGTCTTGGTCATCGGCGGTGGCCGCCGATGGAGGATGGGTGGGTTAGTGCTTTTGCTGTGCCCTTTCCCTGGCGACCGATTGCAGGTGGCGTGACGGCTCCACAAGGCTTTCAGGCTGCGGGAATTACCGCTGGCCTCAAAGCCTCTGGTCGACCCGATCTGTCATTGCTGCTTGCTCCTGAAGCTTCCGTTGCTGCTGGGACCTTCACCACCTCCTTGGTTCGGGCTGCTTGCGTTGATCTCTGCTCGGAGCGCCTGCTCGCTACAGCTGGCTCAGCTCGGGCGGTCCTTACGAACTCCGGACAGGCGAACGCCTGCACTGGCGATCGAGGTTTGATCGATAGCGTCCGAGTGACACAAGCAGTTGCCGATCGCCTGGGCATTTCGGCTGAGGAGGTACTGATCTGCTCCACCGGTGTAATCGGGGTGCCCATCCCAATGGATACTCTCCTTCAGGCCTTAGATCCACTCGTGGACAACCTTAGTTTTGATGGTGGTCCAGATGCTGCTCAGGCGATTCTTACGACGGATCTGATCGATAAACAGGTTGCACTGGAGGCCGATTTAGCTGGGCAGATCGTCCGGATTGGCGGCATGGCTAAGGGATCAGGAATGATTCACCCCAACATGGCCACAATGTTGGGGTACCTGACTTGTGATGCTGGAGTTCCTGCTGAGGTCTGGCAAGGAATGCTCTCCCGTGCAGTTCGCCGTTCCTTCAATGCCATTACTGTGGATGGAGATACGAGCACCAACGACACCTATTTGGCTTTTGCAGGGGGGAGACCGCTTGACCCCAGTCAATACGATGCGCTTGAGCAGGGAATAACAGCTGTTTCCCAACATTTAGCTAAAGCCATTGCCCGCGATGGAGAAGGGGCGACCTGCTTGCTCGAAGTTCAGGTTGAGGGAGCCGCAACTGAAGCAGATGCGCTCATGATCGCCCGCACTGTTTGTGGATCATCTTTGGTGAAGACGGCTGTTCATGGCAGGGATCCCAACTGGGGGCGGATTGTTGCAGCCGCGGGTCGGGCTGGGGTCTCCTTTGACCCGACAAATATTGCTCTTTGGCTAGGAGAGCATCAACTGATGGCAGCTGGACAGCCACTGTCGTTTGACCGCCAGGCTGCGTCTTCTTACATGTTTGACAGGGCATCAGGCGACTACCTCGAGGATGACACTGTTCTCATCCGCTTGTCTGTTGGAAGTGGCCCTGGTTCCGGACGTGCCTGGGGATGTGATCTGTCTGATCAGTATGTCCGCATCAATGCCGACTACACCACCTAACTTTATGCTTAAACTGTTAAAAAAAGTCCTATGTCTCTTGTTCCCTAAGCCGGGACATCGCATCATAGATCTTAGGGTTTGAGCCCATGTCTCTGTATGCATATTGGCTAGCTTTAGCGAAGTAGCCGCCTCGATCTCTATGGGTGGACCTGTTGTTCTTGTCTTCTACCGGCAGCTTTATTACACCGGTGTGCAATCAGCTGGAATTGTGATGCTACTTGCTGCTCTTGCAGGAAGCGGCTTCGTGTTGACACTGCAAAGCTCAACGCCCCTGAGTTCTGCATCAGTCCAGGAACTCCTGGCGAGCTTTACGGCAAAAGTACTCGGTGTTGTTTTCACGCTCTTGGTGATTGCTGCACGCTCTGTCTCGGCGATCAGTAGCGAGTTGGCTATTGTTCAGGTGACGGGTGAGCGTCGCAGCCTTGAGCGACAAGGGGTAAACGCCCGCAGGTACCTTCTCCTTCCACGGGTGCTGGCTCCCGCGATTTCAGGATCAGTGCTCTATCTTTATTTCCTAAGTACGGCCTTGGTTGTCGGCGTATTGATGAGTGATCAGAGTTTTGACCTCTGGCGTGTTGTTCAGGCTTTTCGCACTCTCAGTCCCGCAGACGTCTTGATGGGAGTCCTTCGGACTGGATTGTTTGCGGGTATTGCTCTGGCTTACGTGCAACGCTTTGTGACGCCTCGTGTCCGACGCTTCCCTGATATTCCATTGGCTGCATCTAACGGTGTCTTCCAGGCCATTCTCCTCATGTTGTCACTTGAACTGTTCTATCAGGTTCTCTCAGCATTAGTGCATTCTCTTTCTGTGGTAGTCCAATGAAATCGCAGTCATTTGCTGTTCCATTATTCGCTAGCGGCTGGACTCCAGAGAGTTGCAAGCCGGGGGCAAGATGCGTTCTTCTTTTGCCAGCACAGGACGATTACTTTGACTTAAGTGTTGACTCTATATGTGAGCTCTGGAACCAGGAATCCTTCCGAACTGCCTATCTGGATGTAAAGGCCCCATTCCTTGAGAATATTTCAATTCTGGAGAACCTGTGGTTAGTTCTAGCGAATCATCGATCGGTTACTCTTGAGCAGATTATTCAGAATGCTGACTATCTGCGTCCTCTCTTTTGCTGGAGTGAGAGCGATTTGCATCATTTGTTATCCAGTCGCCCTGGGGATCTTTCCTCAACGCTTCAGGGATGTGCTGTTCTGCTCCGGTCTATGCTGATGGAACCAGATTGGCTTGTTATCAATCACAGCTGGTTTCAGCGGCCATTGCTGCCGAGATCTCAGGTTCTCAGTCTGCTGCAGCAATCTTTGGGTGGTTCACGCTGGCTTCTGTTGTGGCCAGATGGTCAGAGTCCGTTGCCCTCTGAAGTCATCTGGAACAGAATCCCTCTGGAGGCAGGAGAGAAACGGTGACTGAATCCGAGTTTCAGGTCCCCAAACCGCATCTCAATGCTTATCGCCGGTCATCTCTGCTCTTTGGGGTGAGCGGAGGCTTGCTGTTGTTTGCGGTACTCGCTTCGTTTGCTCTGCAACAGGGTTGGTTTCAGCGCCAGTTTCATGTAAGCGTTGTAGCAGCCAACAGTTCGGGCCTTGCTGTTGGAACCCCGGTGCAGCTCTCTGGCTTAAGAGTCGGGAGGCTCCAGCGAATAAGCCTTCTTCCTGACGGTCAGGTGAGACTGCTTCTGCAGATTCCTGCTCGCTATAAGGCATGGATCACTCCAAAAAGTAGCGCACGTATTACGTCAGAGAGTGCATTCTCGAAAAGCTCGATTGATCTGCTGCCGGCACCGATGAATCCTTCCAGGGTTCCTGATCAATTCCAAGTCTCCTACAGCCGGGCGGCTGGTTTTGACGACTTCATGCTAGGTGCAGAAGAGACGCGTAAAGAGCTCAATAGTCTGCTTCGCTCTACTCAACGTATCGCGGATAAGGAGCTCCCAGCTACGCTTAAGGAGATACAAGCGGTTGTATCCAGTAGTAATGCTCTGGCAGGAGTTATTAACCGTGAGCTGCCAGCAACAACTGCTGAACTCCGTGCGTCGCTTCGAAAAGCAGGACGAACCAGCGATGAGGTGGAACGAACACTTGCAGAGCTGCGGCCATCTTTACAGACCTCATTAAGTGAGTTCTCTCAATTGATGCAGCGCAGTAATGCCTTGCTTAAAAGTCTGCAACGTCTACTCGAGCCAATGGTGCCTGTGAATGCCAACCCAGGATCAAACAACGACCTCTGAGAAGACATTTGTCGATAGTGCTGAGTGCTCCCTCAAATTTGACCTGACTCTTTCTTTGAATTTGGAACCCTTCAGATTAGTTCAAACGCAGATACAAAAAAAGGACCTCTAGAAGAGGCCCTTGCATATGCGTTATGCTCAGATAATTCTCTCGAGGAGTTCCTTCGATTCTTCGAACACCTTTAGGGCAGAGCTTAGGCCGATATTTGTCATGTCGCTGACGTCGTCAATCATGTCAAAGGTTTCGCCAACAGACTCAACTGAATCAGAAACCTTGTCTGAGATCCCGTTAAACGTGTCTGCCAAGTCATTTGCTGTATCAACCAAGTCAGAGACTGTCTCTTCATAGGTGCTATACATCGACTCAAGTGTATCCGTGATTCCGTCATCCATGAGTGTGCCGAGATCCTGAAGGGCGTCTTTGATGTTGGTGCCAATATCCTCGATCTTTGAAGTCAAGTCTGAGGCTTCTTCCATCATTACAGTGATATTCTCACCTTCGATGAATTCCCCGAAAGAGGTCGACTCTCCCTCCAGCTTGGTGGGGATTTCCGTCAGCATGGTTCCAACCTGTGAGGCAATTTCATTGGTTGCTTCACTTGTCACTGTTGCCAGGTGATTCTGAATATTCGAGTAGCCTTCGAGAAGTGCTGTGGCACGTGCGCTTAGGCTTTCCCAAGACTGACTCTGATCGGATTCCATTGCTTTGACCTGTTCATCGGACTCTTGGGTTCTGCCCTTGGCTGACTCATATTGCTCCTCATAGGAGGAGCGTGTAGTGTTGATTGTTTCGAGAGTCGAGGCGCAATCTGCTCCAAACTTTTCAAGTCGAGTTGTCAAATCGGTCTCCAGAGTCTCCAACCGCTCGAGAGTCGACTTAACAAGTTCTTGCAGCTCATTGAATTGGGAATCTAGCGTCTCAAAATTTCCGTCTGCAGTTTCTTCGAAGCTGTCCAAGCTAGTATTTAGCTCTTCGATCTGGTTCACACACTCACTGGACTTGGCAGCAAGTGCAATAGCGGTAGCGTCGAAATTAGACATGATCGTGAGTTAGTTAGTTGGTTTGCTTTGGGATGTTTGCAGTAGGTCTGATGTAGTCTCTTACTTAAACATGTCAGGGACCATATCGTAGAGGTCTTTGACGGTATCAACCAGTGGATCAAGTTCGTCAATCACAGCTTGAACAACTTGTCTGGCTGTATCAGACTCTCCGCCTCGAGAGATCATCTTTGTTCCTGCATTACTGATGACGTCGGTCACTTTGTCGACGCATGTATCAATGATGGAGTCAACCTCTTCGTTGATCTTCTCTGTTATGTCAGTGGTGAGTTCTTCCAGCTTTTCGGTCACTTTATCTGTAACAAGACTGCGAAGGATCTCGTCAAATGCCTCTTTGCTCTCCTCGTTGTCCGAGTTAAACAGGCTCAGCAGTGAACCTATATCACCCAGCACGCCATTCAGTCCTTCATCAAGGAGGTTGTACGTCTGCTGCACTTGATCCTGCGATTGTTCTAAGACTGACTGAAATTTATCGGCCTGGTCGTTGACTTGCTCCTGCATTTCCTGGAACAGATCGACGTGGCTCCCGAATGCCTGCTGTAATTCAGAGGAGAAGTCACTCATCGATCCTCGAAAGCCAACTAGTTCACCGAGTCGTGTCGTGGCTAGCCCCTGGAGATCCGAGGCTCCCTGTCGAATTTCTTCGATGGCGCTCTGGAGTTCGCTTGACCCAGCTTCAATGAGTCCATTGAACTCGTTGAACGATGCCTCTACAGAATCAAGCAGTTCAGTTGATTCTTGTATTTTTGCGTTAACCTGTGACTCTAGCTTTGACGTCGCTTCCAGGAGTGATGCAATCAAGGACTCTGTTTCATTCTTCCTTGAGTCAACCTGCTCTTGATAATCAGAGAGCTTATTTTGAACAACCTCCAGCTTTTCTGCCGCATTCTCGATTTGGTTGGGGAGGTCAGTTGCTGCTTTGGTGATGAGTTGGATTGATTCTGCAGTCGACATGATGGGTTCAAAGGCTGTGGTTGGTTACGAATTAATGTCGGAACTATTAGTCGAAGAAGTCGAGAGTGTTATTCAAGGCTTCAAGTGCAGTGCCAACTGTCTTGAGTGCCGGGACCAATGGCATCATCACACCACTAATCGATGAACCAGCTGTCATGGTTACGACAGTCGTTCCCAGCTCCTCGAGTACTGCTTGAAGCATATTCTCTATAGCATCCTCAAAGGCATCGGTCAGCTTTTGTTCAATGTTGTCGCTGATATCAGAGGTGCAGTCGTCAAGAATCGTGGACACATTATCCATTAGCTCCTCTCCGACTGACGTACATGATTCCGAGAAATTCTCCAGGAGATCTTCCAATTGGGATGAAACGCCTGCAAGCGTCTCTTCAATGGATGCGCTCTGTGCCTCAGCTAGTGTCGTGAGAGCCGTGACATAGATGGAGTCAGTCGAGCTCTTAAGAGTATCCAGGAAATTATTTGTGAGCTCATCAAATAGCGAGGATATCCTGTCGGACAATCCAGATAGAGCGTCACCTGATTCAGTCACCTTTGTGCTGAGCTGACTTGCACCCTCAGTAAATAGTGTGATTTCAGAGTTTGTGCTTTCAATCGAAAGGTTTGCATCACCTAGAAACTGACTGATAATGTCCGACAGATCACTCAAGGCTGTGGTAAAGGTCTCTTCCTGATTTGCTAGCTCTTGCTGTGTATTGTTGATTAAGCCGGCTGCCAATTCGATGGTGGTCGTAACTTTAGAGCCGTTGCTTTCAATTGCTGACTGAAACCCTTCCATTACACGATTGATATCGTCTAATCTTGCCTGACTGTTCGATCCGAACTCAGACAGGGATTCCAGTAGGCTGTTCGCATTTTCCTGAAATGCTTGGTTGGCCGACTCTTGGCGTGTCTCTGTTGCTCTTAGATCGCTCGAAGCTTTTTGAAGAACTTCGTCAGTCTGATCGAGAATGCTGCCAAGTTCGATGAGCTTTTTTTCGGATTCTTCGAGATTTGCTCCGTATCCTGAAAGGTCAACACTCATGATTAATCTCCTTTTTTGGAATTGGTTGTGCTTGTTACTTAGGTAATCAGGTCAATCAGTGGCTTAATGGATTCGTAGATGTCAGTGACCTTATCGGTGTACGAAAGTACCTCATCAATAGATGAGATATATTTCTCAATGTCGTCCAGGCCCAGCGAACGGAGCGTTTCAGCTGCATCCTTTAAGGTGCTACTTCCTTCCGTGATTTTCTCGACAATGTCTGATCCGATCAGCGATTCAACAAGAGCTAACTTATCGCCATTGAGCGCTTTCGTTCCATCGAGGAGGTCTTGACTAAGAGATTCAGAGACTTCCACCATGGACTTAAATTGATCTAGAAGCTCATTTGCTTTAGTTGAACAGAGATCCTTGAGCGATGTGAGATTCTCTACTGATCCTTCAAACCCGCCTGTGGCCGTTTCAACTGTGGACCCAATCGTCGTCAGCAGGGCATCTTTCAGCTGATCAACAGCCGTCGTTGTATCATTAAAACTATTTTCAAAGCTCTGAATTAAGTCTGTATAGCTTGTCGATGCTGCGACAAGATTCTGAGAAACATCAAGTGCCGACTGTGTAGTAGTTGCCAAAGATTCTGAGTAGGCGATCACTCTGGCAGTAATTTCCTGCTCGATGGACTCGGCTTTTGCGGTGAATTCAGCTAGCTTTTGATCCAGCTCATCAATTTGTGAGGTGGCGGATTCGCCTAGAGATCCGATAGCATCTGTCATTTGATTGAGTAGTGACAGATTCTCGCTGATGCTTTGCTGCGCCCTTTCTGTCGACTCAACGATGACAGACAGACTTTCATCAAAGGTTGCACGATACTCCTGTATCGCTTCTGCGTAGACATCCATGCCCGCACTCACGGACTGCATCTTGACTTCAGTTTGATCCAGTAAGGTGTCGAGGTCCATGGTGATTAAGCGATCCTCTGCTTAAGGTTAGCCATTGAGTCCTTATCGAACCCACCTGCGTTAAAACTTAATGCTTGGCTTGGTTGGCTTGGTTTGTTCTGCATCAGCTCGTTTGGTGGGTACGAATGAATACTGACAGCAATTGTTGGCTTGCACATTGACCCCACTCACTCTTAGCTGTGATATCGGTCACGCTCCACCTTTGCAGTACGTCTACCCCATAGCTGTTTCCTGGACTTGGACGGTGCTGATGCCAAGGTGCATTTGCCGCTATTGAACTCCAACGCCTGACTTTGAAATTTCCATATCTACAGATCTGTTGACACTCCCCTGCCGCCGAATTATCTTGAATTTAGCGTAATCGCGCTTCTCAAGCGATCTTGTTGCATGGATGCTAATCCTCGGGCTATTCGTGAACTTCAAAGGCAATATGAGAAAGTAAGAAAGATCGTTGACGACTCCCCCATAGCTTCTTCTCTATCTCTTATCCAAGATGAGCTGGCTCTTTGTATGGGGTCTCTCAGCAGTCAGTCTCGGTCACTTCTGTTGCTGGCTAAATCTGAAGACGAGATCTCTTTGCTTCGAAATCTGCTTGAAGTAAATCAAATTGATCAGTTTCAGCTGGCATTGGAACCCAATGACGCGTGCACTTCAACTCAGAAATCTTATTCCGAAATCACCCTTTCTTTTCAGGGCACTCAAGGTCAGCTTTTGACAAAGACTATTGACCCTAAGCCTGGTGCCTCCTTTGTCATTGGCAGGAACGAGCAGCAGAGCTCTGTGGTGGTTGACCGTGATTTGACCCTGATCAGTGGAGTTCACGCTGAGCTTCGCTTTGGTTCTCATTCAGAGTTATCTATTCGTGACCTTGGAAGTCTCAATGGCACGTTTGTGAATCAATTGAAGTGCAAGCCAAGCCAGTGGATTGAGATCTCTTGTGCGGACAAAGTAATTTTTGGAGCACAACATGAACAGCCAGGGACTGCTTCATTGATATTAAAGTCTGACGAGAAACATGTTCCTTCTGAGAGTCACGAATCTCCTTACTCAGTGGCAGTCACAACCGGACTACTACTGCTGTCTGATGATGACCTCGAATCGTGTGCTCAGTCCGTTAAGGCCGCTCTATTGGCTTCCTCAGCATCTACCCTGATCGTCGTTTTGGATCGCTCCAGTACTAAAGCCAGCGATAAAGACCTGGCAAGGCTGGGAGCCAAACTCTCAAGGATCGGTGATTCCGTTCACTTCTTTCCTATTTTCCTCTCACCTCTTATCCCTGATGGGGATTCAACACTGCTGATCCCAGAGGCGCAGCCTGAATATGAATCCTTTCTTGCTCAGATTAAGAGCTCCCATGATGAAACATTCTTTTTGTCATCCCTTGCTCGCTCTTTGAGCAAGGTCGTCAGTCAAGTACGTCAACAGTACGAATCAGCAATCAAGGCTCATACAGAGGAGCAGAGTCCGGACTCTGGCGTATCCAATGAGCTTCCATCGAAACGGAGTGGAGGCTCCTCGTCAAGCACAGTATCGTCTGATTTGATCACTCGTTATGACACTCTAATCCAGATCCTTAAGAACTCATTGGCTGACAAAAAAGCGGAGTTCCTAGATGACTACTCCCCTAACTCGTTAACCAGATCTCTCGAGAAGGAGTTGTCTGATCTCTCTCAGTCACGAGTACGAAAAGAGGATATGGTTCGCATTGCGTTGCAGCCCCCAATTACTCATCAAGGTAGTGAATCGCTTCATGAATACATGCTCAGCTATTGCCACCAGCTTCTTGGTGAGTGGTCCCAGTCAGTGCTAGACATTGTCTTGGATGGGACTGTAGATGGCGATAGTATTTCAAAGCTGTATCTCGAAGCCAGCCATAAAGAGCAAGAGAGCGACAAGGTAACCACCTATTCTCAGTCCGCAACTCGACCAGATATCCGGCTTGACATTAACAGCATTC
>Ga0181583_10001982_pt1 | contig 15250 bp, 14 predicted proteins | sample 071ome_31_FD_132461 | JGI IMG/M metagenome (GOLD analysis project Ga0181583, IMG submission 132461) | Coastal salt marsh microbial communities from the Groves Creek Marsh, Skidaway Island, Georgia - 071405CT metaG (megahit assembly) | ecosystem: Environmental > Aquatic > Marine > Intertidal... | reverse complement strand
CCGGGCTTTCCAGCATTTTTGCTTTTGTATGGTCTTTTACTGCTTGCAAACTATCGCCATGACCATCTGATTTGCCATAATCACAGATTAAAAATCCGCCCCCATAATGGGCAATATGGCGGCTTATCTCTGCCATATAGAATTCTGACAGGGGGCTGATCTCATAAATATCCCCCTCTTTCGGGCGGACGGGCAAAAATGCGCTTTCCTGCTCTGACGGGCGAAGGGGCGCCCCATCGGTAAAGATAAAGCGCCCTTTTTCTATATCTATCATCCGCCAAATCCATTCTCCGCGACGAAAACAGGCCTGGCGTACGCCCAGCGCATCAAAAAATTCATTGGCGATCCCGAAAAGGGGTTTTGGCGGTAATTGGGCTATCTGGTCACAAAATAGCGGGGCAAGCGGGGCAATTTTTTCGGCAAGGCGGCGGCGAAGATAGGGGCTGGCTTCCAGAAAATAGGGATCAGCACGGCTTAGGGGCGGGCAAATTTTTTGACAGGTTTTATGCATATCGGTAAATAATGTGCCGCGCCCGGGCCCGGCTTCAAACCGAAACATCTGCGGCGCGTCCGGCTGGCCGGAAGCCTGCCAGAGATAGGCCAGAAAACCGGCCATCATCTCGCCAAAGAGCTGGCTAATTTCGGGGGCGGTGATAAAATCGCCCTTGCGGCCAAAGCGATCCTGGACTGCATAATAGCCATACTCGGGATGGGAAAGCGCGGTCTGCATAAACTGGTCAATATGCAACGGCCCATTGGCCTTTATCTGGTCAGCTATTATATCGCGGCAACGCATCTGGTCTTATATATCCTTGCCCGATTGGCGGGCGCGTATGGCAATCGTAATGCCAGCGATTCCGAGGGCTATCATCGGCAAGCTAAGCAGCTGTCCCATGGTAAGAGACAGGCTTCCAGCGCTGAAAAAGCCAAGATGGCTATCGGGCGCGCGCACATATTCAATACAAAAACGCGCCAGGCCATATCCAAGTAAAAATCCGCACATCACCCCCCCGTTTTTCAGGCCAAGCCTATATTTGATCCGGCTCAGGATAAAAAGCAGAATAAATAAAATTACACCTTCAAAAACCGCTTCATACAGCTGGCTTGGGTGGCGCGGTTCAGGCCCGCCGCGCGGAAAGATAATGCCAAAGGGATGGTCGGTGATGCGGCCAAACAGCTCGCCATTAATGAAATTAGCCATCCGGCCAAAAAATAATCCAATAGGTGCGATAACCGCGACTTCGTCTGCCAGACCAAGGGGCGGCAGGCGATAGCGATAAGCGGTATATAAAATGGCAACCATGACCCCTAGCATACCTCCATGAAAGGACATACCGCCTTCCCAAACCCGGATAATGGCAAGGGGGTCAGCCAGATATAGCCCGGGATTGTAAAAAAATACATAGCCCAGCCGCCCCCCGATAATTATGCCGAAAATGGAAGCGTTTAACAGCGTTTCCAGTTGCACCTGGCTGAGGATAGAACGCCCGGACGAAATCTGACGGCGCATAAACAGCCAGCCTAGAATAATCCCTGCCATATAGGAAAGCGCATACCAGCGGATATCTATCGGGCCGATGGAAAAGGCTACCGGGTCAATATTCGGGAATGTGAAAAGCGGGGTTTGCGCCATATTTTAAACACCTGTCCTGGAGAATATCTATATAGCCTGTTTAGGATATCTTCTCTAGCACTAAAGGGAATCGCTGAAAATATAGCCCAAAGGGGCAGGTGTGGATTTTCCCTTGTGACTGTTCTATATAATAGGCTTAGAACCAACAGCTTTGCTCGGTACAAAAAGGCGACACAGATGAAACCACGCTCTAATCTTATCTCTGATCTGGCACAAATGGCAAATGGCGCAGCCTCTGTGCTGGGGACAATGCGCGAGGATGTGCAGATGATGCGGCGTGGCCGTGCCGAACGCAGCCAGGCAGCCGCCGGCATGGTCACACAAGAGGATTTTGAAGCCCTGATGTCACGGGTCGATGCCTTGTCAGCGCGAATCGCGCATCTGGAATCACAGCTAAAACAGCCCGCAAAGGCCAAACGCGCAACGACAAAGAAAAAACAAGGCTGACAGGATAAAAATTTGCCGTTTCAAAAGCGGCGAGGAATCACCGAAAAACAGGCAAAAACCACAAGTTGATGTGGTTTGCTGTGCGGCTATACACAATATTTTGTGTTGAAGCGATTTTCAATATTGGTTAGAGATAGAGGGAAGCTGGGCGTTATCTGCCAGGCTTTTATGGGCAGGTTTTCGCCCATATGAACCCTTATCTTTAGCCGGGCAAAATATCTGATGTCGTTGCAAAATCCACATGATGAAATGATCCTGGAAGACCCGATTGAGCTGGTATCGCGTCTGGTGGTTGCACAGGACTGGTTTTTGAAACAGACAAGCGCGCATGGATTGCTGGCAGATGTACCCGGACGTTGGGGGCATTATCAATTGCTGGCAGACTGGCACGCAGATACCGAAGTGCTAAACGTCGAAGCCCGGCTGGATGTGCTGATTGAGCGCGAGGACGAGATGGCGGTGCAGCGGTTGCTGGCAGAACTAAATACCGAATTATATCTTGGCCATTTCCAGCTTTCGCCTGACCGCCAGCATATTATTTTACGATGCCGGCTGCCGTTACGAGGGGCGGGCGGGGCGACCCCGGAACAGATTGAGGATGTTGTCGATGTCCTCTTGGGTCAGTGCGAGCAGGCCGCCCCCATTTTATGCCAGCTTGTCTATGGCAAGGTATCTGAAGATATTTCTACGACCGCTCTGGCAATGACACCGGCAATGGGCGAAGCCTGAATATTTTTTCAAAGCCCCTTCTGCCTTTCCCGATAATTTATGATAGAATAGCCCCGTGATGTGGCACTATCGCATCCATGCGGCGAGGAGCGAGGGATAAAATGCAAAATATTTGTCTGATAGGGTGCGGGAAAATGGGCAGTGCTATGCTGGCAGGCTGGCAAAAGGATGCCCGTTTATCGGCTGAATTTCATGTCATAGAGCCGTATTTGTCTGCCCCCGAGCTTGGCAGGGAAAACAGCTATTTTTATGCCGATATCGCTGCCTTGCCGCCTGGTTATCGCGCAGATCTGGTGGTATTGGCCGTCAAGCCGCAAATGATGGCAGAGGTGCTGGCACAGGCAAAATCCATTAAAGGGGACAGAACAAGCTGGCTATCCATCGCGGCCGGCCTGTCCACGCAAAAATTATCGGCAATGCTGGATGGCGAGAAAAAAATATTACGCGCCATGCCCAATACGCCGGCAGCAATCGCGATGGGCATTACCGCTTTATTTGCCTGTGCAGATGTGCCGCCCGAAATATGTGAATTATCCGAACGCCTGCTTCGTGCCTGTGGCGAGGTTGTCCGGCTGGAGGAAGAAAAATTAATGGATGCGGTCACCGCCCTGTCCGGGTCGGGGCCAGCTTATGTATTTTTGCTGGCAGAAGCGTTGGCGGCGGGCGGTGCGCGCCTTGGCCTGCCAGAAGATATGGCGATGCAGCTGGCCATCCAAACTATCAGAGGGGCAGGCGCGCTGATGGCAGCAGATGATAGCCCGCCGGCCATTTTGCGTGAAAATGTTACCTCCAAGGGCGGGACAACTGCTGCGGCTCTATCTGTATTGATGGCAGATGGCGGCATGGCAAGGCTGATGGGCGAGGCGTTAGAGGCCGCCGCCAGACGCGCAGCAGAGCTGGATGCACAAGGTTAGGCAAAATAGCACAGATAGCGCATAACCGGCATTCTTACATATGCTTGCTTTATGGCCATTTCCGCCCCATATCATAGGGATGACAGCCAAATAAAGAGACGTAAAATGACAGAAGCTATGGCAGATAAAAGGGCAATGCTGGCAGGGTTGCACGAGGCATTATGGGCGGCGCTTGGTAGCCATGATTATCACCTGATCCGTCTAGAAAATCTGGCAGAGGCGGCTGGTATGAGCCCGCAACAGGCTGTGCTGGTGGCCGGTTCTGTTGATCGTGTTCTGCTCAGTGCGATAGGGGCGATAGATGAGGCTGTCCTGGTTCAATCTGCGACAGATTTTGGCGAGGATGAAAGCGCTACTGTTCATGAAAAATTGCTGGAAGGGCTGGTGCAAAGATTTGAAGCCTATGGTGACAAGCGCCCTGCCTTGCAGACCATTGCCAGAGCCTGTCCCGGCCATCCGGCATTGGCAATGATGTTATCGGCCAATTTATATCACTATATCGACCGGCTGTTATATATCTGCGGAGATACCGAACAGAGCTTTCGCCGCATGGCGCGTATCAAGGGGGTCTGTGCGGTAGCGGTAAAAGCCGGGTCAAGCTGGCAGCGCGATGATAGCCCGGATTTATCCAGGACAATGAAGGTTCTGGACAGGGATTTGAAAACCGCAGCAGAATGGGCTGTCAGCTTGCGGCTATTATCTGTTCAGAAAGGTATGACAGAAGAAGATGATCACCTTTGATGATTTTTTAAAAGTGGATATTCGGGTCGGGCGTATTATCGAGGTAGAGGCGTTTCCTGAAGCCAGAAAACCTGCCTGGAAATTGAAAATTGATTTTGGCAGCGATATCGGGGTGAAAAAATCCTCTGCTCAAATCACCGTTCTGTATGACGCAGAAAGCTTGCTTGGACGGCAAATATTGGCAGTGGTTAATTTCCCGCCTCGCCAGATTGGCCCTTTTATGTCTGAAGTGCTGACCCTGGGCGTGAGTGATGCGGCCGGCGCGATTGTCCTGATCCAACCTGACAATGAGGTTAAAGAGGGCGCGCGCCTGCATTAGGTGCGGCGGTGACCAGCACGCCCCTAGACAGGTAGCTGAACAATAATACGCAAACCGCCAAGCGGGCTTTCATCCAGCGTGATTTCCCCGCCATGGCCAAGGATGATATCGCTGGCGATGGCCAGACCCAGCCCGGTGCCCCCGGTAGAACGATTGCGCGATCCCTCCAGCCGGACAAAGGGGCGCAAGGCATCGGCACGAAATTCAGGCTCAATGCCCGGCCCATCATCATCAATAAAAATAAAGATATTATCATTGCGGGTCTTTGTCCGAATTTCTGCGCGTTTGGCATAGCGCATGGCATTACCTATCAGATTGTCGAGCGCGCGGCGCATCGCTTGCGGGCGCATGGCCAGATTGGGTATCGCGCTGTCTGGCGGGTCAAATATGATACGGCCGGAGGCGGTGCGTTCATATTGGCTTATAATCTGGCGCAACAGCTCCGGAATACTGCCCGTTTTGGCACTTTCCTCGCCTTCGCCTCTGGCAAAGGCCAGATAGCCATCGATCATTTGCTCCAGCTCTATGATGTCTTCTTCCAGCGCGTCTGTCTCGGGTGTTTTTGGCATTAAAGCCATTTGCAGCCGCATACGTGTAAGGGGGGTGCGTAAATCATGGCTGACCCCGGCCAGCATCGCGGTTCGCTCGGATATCTGGCGGTTAATGCGGTGGCGCATCGCCTGAAAAGCACGGCCAGCCAGGCGAACCTCTCTTGCACCTGAAAGCTGCCAGGCATCGGTTTCGCGCCCCAGCCCCAGCTGTCTGGCGGCATGGGCCAGCTGGCGAATAGGCCGGACTTGTGCACGCATAAATACCAGCGCAATCGAAAACAAGATAATGGAAGTGCCGATTGTCCAGCCTAAAAATGTCCAGCCTGTTGAGCTGATAATGCGTTTGCGACCGGCCAGAATATGCAAAACCCCATTTGCCAGCTGGACATGAATAGCGATTTCATCCTCGCTATTATCCAAATCCAGAGAAAAGGGGAAATCAAGCCGCCCACGCAATGTATTGGTCAGGGATAATTCAGCATAGCTTTCCGGCTCGGATTTCAGGACGTCTGCGGACAGGATTTCTGATGGTGAAAAAGACAGCTTGAAGCCAAAATAACGCAAGGCCATTTTTTGCAGTTCGGGCAATTCCTCTTGTGTAAATTGGGCGCCTGCCTGTGTGACCAGCAGCTGGATTTCCCCAGAAAGGCTGTTGGCCATTTGCCGTGTAACCGAATCCCAATGTCGCTCATAAAAAATAAAGACCGTCACAATTTGCACCAGAATCATCGGGATTAATATGATACCCAGCATTCTGCCGAAAAGGGTCTTTGGCATATAATTTCGTAACTGCATAAATTCTCTGCCAGGATTATCGGTTATCGGATTATAGTGTTATCCTATCCAACTATGTCAGGCTAGGATAGCCATCCGGACAGCTTCAGGCAAAATCCTAATTTGTTCGCAATAGCCATCCCTTGCCTCTGCTGGTTTGCAAATAGACAGGAAAGCGCGGATCGGCTTCTAGCTTGGTACGCAAACGGGCTACGGCCACATCAATAGAGCGGCCTTTCATGCGCCCGTTAAGCTGGGCAGAAATATCGTCGCGTGATAGCACCTGATTAGGGGCGGCGGCAAAACAGCTTAATAAATCCTGCTCGGCCGTGGTGATATGCACGCGCTGGCCAGCCTCGGTCAAAATATGGCTGTCACAATCAAAGGTGAAAGCCCCGAATTTTACCAGCCCGGTTGCGGTTTGCTGCGCCTGCCTCTCCAGAATGCGCTGGATGCGTAGAATCAGCTCGCGCGGCTCAAACGGTTTGGCGATATAATCATCTGCCCCGACCTCCAGCCCGCCTATTCTGTCCTCTGTCTCGTTCATGGCAGTTAAAAACAATGCTGGAATAGACGAAGCCTTGCGGATGTCGGCCAGCAGTTCCAGGCCGGTTTCACCAGGCATCATCACATCTATGACCAGCAAATCAAATTGCATATTTTTCAAAATATTACGGGCTTGTGCCGCGCTTTCCGCCCCACTTACCAAAAAGCCGCTTTCCTGCAGAAAACGGCTTAGCAAATCGCGTAAACGTGCATCATCATCAACTACCAGAATATGCGGGGCGTTGTCATGCATCATTCAATTAGGTCCGGATAGCGGGCTTGCAGGGCAGCGCGTTCATCCTCATTGATCAAATTGGCCAGTACATCCTGAAAGCCGGCCACCGCTTCCCCACCACATACACTAAAGGCAGCTGCAAATCTTTTACATTGCAAATCGGTTAGCCGCTCTTCAAGACCAAGCCCTTTATCGGTGAGGGATAACAGACGCTGGCGTTTATCGCGCGCGCCCTGTTCCTGATGAATATAGCCTTCTGCTACAAGATGCGAGAGAACGCGTGACAGACTCTGTTTGGTAATTTTCAGAATGGTTAGCAGATCGCTGACTGTCATATTGGGCTGGCGGCCAACAAAATAAATGACCCGGTGATGGGCGCGCCCCAGACCCAGCTCTGCCAGCACATCATCTGCCTCGCCGGTGAAGTCGCGATAGGCAAAAAACATCAGCTCGATGCCCCGGCGCAAATCCTGTTTACGCAAATACAGACCCTTTTGCGGGCGGGCAGGAATTTTATTTGAAGGATTTATGTCAGCCATGTTGACCAATAATAATGATACTGCTAAAAAAATAAAGATTTTTGATGAAAATTATTCTAAAGCGGTAATTTTCGTCAGATTGAAACAAATTCGCGCCTTTCATCCTATCATAGCTTGAAAGGGCGCGCTTTAATAAAAACTTTTTTGGAGAGCGCGATGAGCCTAATTCCATTTGATGATCGTGATGGCTTTATCTGGATGGATGGAGAGATGGTGTCCTGGCGGGATGCCAAAACCCATACATTGACCCATGCCTTGCATTATGCCTCGCAAGTGTTTGAGGGCGAGCGCGCTTATGGCGGTAAAATCTTTAAATCCAGAGCCCATACGGAACGGTTGCGGGCTTCCTGTCGCTATCTGGATTTTGACCTGCCTGTTAGTGATGAGGAAATGGATCGCCTGAAAGACGAGGTGTTGAAAGCCAATAATATTATCGATGGCTATGTGCGTGCCTTTTGCTGGCGCGGATCCGAGATGATGGCGATTTCTGCCCAGCAGACCAAAATTCATCTGGCAATCGCTGCCTGGCAATGGCCAAGCTATTTTGACCCGGAAACCAAGATGAAAGGCATTACGCTGGATGTGTCGAGCTGGCGCCGCCCATCGCCGCAATCCGCACCGGTTCATGCCAAGGCAGCCGGGCTATATACCATCTGCACACTGTCCAAGCATAATGCCGAAAAACACGGCTATCAGGATTCGCTGATGCTGGATTATCGCGGGTATATTGCCGAAGCTACGGGGGCGAATGTGTTTTTCCTGATGGAAGATGGCAAGCTGCATACCCCGCTGGCTGATTGTTTTCTGAACGGCATTACCCGCCAGACTATTATTGAAATGGCAAAGGAAAAGGGCATAGAGGTGGTAGAGCGTCATATTGAGCTGAAAGAACTGGCCAATGTAAAGGAATGTTTCCTGACAGGTACTGCTGCTGAAGTCACCCCTGTATCACAAATTGGCGATTTTCATTTCACGCCGGATGCGCTGACACGCGATTTTGTGCAAGGCTATTCTGATCTGGTAAATAACCACGCCTGAGGCGTTTACCAGTAAAGTAATAAAAGCAGATAATCAGATAGAGGCACGCATGATAGCGTGCCTTTATTTTTTTAAATGCGGAATGCTGGCCTGAAAATAGGCCAACCCTGTTTGTATTGTTAAAATGGCAGAAATCCATAATAGAATAATGCCTGCCCTATCCAGCCAGATAAATTGCGGAAAGGCTGGTACAGCTATCAGCACACCAAGTGCGGTCATCTGAATGGCGGTTTTCCATTTTGCCGCCAGCGATACAGGCACAACTACCTTTGCCCCAGCCAGATATTCGCGCAAGCCCGAGACCAGAAATTCCCGAAACAGAATGATAAGGGCTGGTACTAGAAACAGGACATCTACACCGCGTTGCGCGGCAAAGGCGATAAGACAGGCGGCTATCAGCAGCTTGTCCGCGATAGGGTCGAGCATTCGCCCTACCGATGAGACAATATTTAGCCGCCGTGCCATCCAGCCATCCAGCCAGTCACTAAATCCGGCAAAACAAAACAGGCCAAGTGCCAGCGCGCCCAGAAAGGCCGATGATGGCTGCCATAAAATTGCGGCTATCACAGGCGCAAGAACAATCCGTATCAGGGTGATAACATTGGGCAGATTATTCAGCATAATTTTTCTGGCTCATCTGGTTGTTGCAACATATTGCACTATCACTATATCGCGCATCATTGCGCTTATCCCTTCCAGTTTTAATCGGGGTAAGCAATGGCGTCCAGTAAACAAACCGATAAAGGGGGCGCTATTTTTATCCTTATGAACCGAAAACAGGTTTTTTTGCCGGAAATAAAAAAGCGACAGGCTTGCGGGGATTACGCGCCCGCCCGGTGAAACCAGTCATAGATGCGCCGGGCAATGGCTTGGGATATACCCTCTACAGCGGCCAGATCGCGCACCCCTGCACGTGATACCGCCCGGGCAGAACCAAAATGGGTCAGCAAGGCTTTTTTGCGTCTGGCACCAATACCCGGGACATTATCCAGAGGCGAGCTCAGGGCTTGTTTTGTGCGTTTCGCGCGATGGGTGCCGATGGCAAAACGATGCGACTCATCGCGCAGCCGTTGCAAGAAATGCATGGCCGGGCTGTCCATTGGCAGGGTAAAGTTGTCTTGCCCGCGTATATGGAATTGCTCTTTGCCTGCATTTCGATCCGGGCCTTTGGAAATAGCGACAACCGCAATATCCTCCAGCCCAAGCTCATCCATTACCTCATGCACGGCATTTAACTGGCCGCGTCCGCCATCTATCAGTAACAGGTCTGGCCAGCTGGTAAGCTGGCGGTCGGGATCCTCTTTTAGAGCGCGTTCAAATCGGCGGAAAATCATCTGCCGCATCATGGCAAAATCATCCCCGTCGCTGGCGGCGTGTTTGCCCTCGGATTTCATATTGAATTTGCGATAGGCAGATTTGATAAAGCCTTCGCGGCCGGCTACCACCATCGCGCCAATAGCGTGTGCCCCCTGAATATGAGAATTATCATAAATCTCTATTCGCTCAGGGGGAGATTCCAGACCAAAGGTTTCCGCTAACTGACCCAGCAAACGGATTTGTGAGGCTGAATCTGCCTGATGACGGGCAAGCGCTTCTTCGGCATTTTTTATCGCATTGGCCATCAGCTGGCGCCGCGTGCCGCGCTGGGGGGTGCTAATCTCTATTTTGCGCTCTGCAATTTTGGACAAGGCATCTGCCAGCAATGCGGTTTGCGCGGGCTGGGCAGAGACCAGAATTTTTGCCGGTGGTATACGCTCATCATAAAATTGGCCGATAAAGGCAGCCAGAACATCGGCTGTTTCTGCCTCCGCCTCATGTTTGGGAAAATAGGCGGCATTGCCAAAATTGGTATCCGAACGGATAAAGAAAATCTGCACACAAGATTGCCCGCCCGAACGATGCAGGGCAATGATATCGGCATCGCCCAGCCCATCTGTATTGATATCCTGATTGGCCTGAATAGCGGTCAAGGCGCGAATACGGTTGCGCCAGATAGCAGCTGTTTCAAAATCCAGCTCGTCTGATGCGTCTTGCATCGCTGTGGCATATTCACGCTGGATGGCAGCAGACTGGCCAGATAAAAATTTCTGTGCGGCGGCAACCTGCCGGGCATAATCGGCCACACTGACCATGCCCACACAAGGGGCTGTACAGCGCTTGATCTGATATTGCAAACAGGGACGCGAGCGGGCGTCATAATAGCTGTCACTGCAATTTCTCAGCAAAAAGGCGCGCGAAAGCGAGGACAGGGTTCGGTTGACTGCCCCGGCTGAGGCAAAAGGGCCAAAATACTGACCCTTGCGTCTTTGTGCGCCGCGATGCTTGGTCATTTGCGGATAGTCATGATCGCCGGTAATCAGGATATAGGCAAAGCTTTTGTCATCTTTGAGCAGGATATTAAAACGTGGCCGGTGCTGTTTAATCAGATTGGATTCCAGCAACAGGGCTTCTACTTCGGAATTGGTGACGGTGATTTCCAATTTTCGGGTCAGGGCGACCATTTGCATCAGGCGGGTGGATAATCTGTTGGGCTGGGTATAGCTGGTTACCCGCCTGGCCAGATGGCGTGCCTTGCCAACATATAAACAATTATCAGCCGCATCAAACATCCGATAGACGCCTGGCTGATGGGGCAGGGTCTTTATTTTGGATTTTAAAAAAGCCAGCCCTTTGGCAAAATCCGGCTCAGCTGCCATTTCCGACGTTTCATCCAGAACAGCGTTTGCAAGGGTATCTTTTTTTATTCGGTCAGGGCACATAAAAATTAATTTGGTCTGTTTGCCCTGCAGAAGCAAGGGGCAAGCGTGAACCCGCATAGGTCTTCCACCACCCTGGTTAAAGAATCATAGGGGTGAATCGTCAAAATTTTCAAAAAAAGAACAGGAATTTTTATCCCCTCAGCCTGTGGATAAGCTTGTGTATTAATTTGCCATTTACGGCTGAGAGGCGCAGAATTCCGTAAGTTTTACAAAAATGCCTAATTCTTAGGCAGTTTAAAAATTATCAATAAAAACAATATTTTATATAAAATCAATGGGTAATTTATTCTTTTTTTTATACCCTTCTCCTCTCTTTTGACAAGATTAAGGCAAATTGGGGGTGGATGTGTACAACTATACAGTGCCAAACAGGCTCTCAAGGCTGAGGAAACAAAGATAAAATCCAATGAAAACAGAACCCCATCTAGCCGTAATTGGCCTGTCCCGATAACTGAAGACAAGCAGGATGAGCGATATGGCAAGCAGAAAAATAACCGGTAATACAACTATCTGAAAATCGATTACAAGGCTGCCAGCCAGCCCCGCCCCGCCAAGTGCAATAAGTAAATTAAATAAATTCGAGCCCATCACATTGCCAAGCGCGATATCATTTCTTTTATGCAAAATACTGGCTGCAACCGAAATGATTTCTGGCAAGGACGTACCAATCGCAATAATGGTCAGGCCGATAAAGGCCTCGCTCCAGCCAGACAGACGTGCCAGTTCAATTCCGCCCTCGACAAACAGATCCGCGCCAAAAACAAGCGCAAGGATACCGCCAATTGTATAGAAAAGAGCGGTTTTCCAGGAGCGCTTTTCGCCTGTCTCATCCTGTGCCGAGTCTGTTTTCTGCCCCTTTAATATATGCATCAGATACCCGATATAGCCGCCGATCAGGACAAGGCTGATAATAATCCCCATCGTCCCGGCATAGAGACCAAAAAAGAGCGCAAAAATAATAAAAAAGGTCACCAGAAGCAGGCATTTTAAATCCCATCTGGTGAGACTGTCACTGGTGATGACAGGGGCAGCCAATGCGCCCATGCCCAGTACCAGCAGGCTGTTCGCCAGATTTGATCCCAGCACATTTCCCCAGGCAATCGCCGGGCTGTTCTGTAGTACCGCATTTACCGATACCAGTAATTCCGGGGCAGAGGTTCCGCCAGCGATGATGACAAAGGCGATGATGCGCGCCGGAATATTAAATCGTTCTGCCAGCCCGATTGTACCGGGAATAAGGATAGCCCCGCCCCCTAATAGCAATGCTAGTCCGCAAAAAATAATGAACAGGCTGGTCAGCATCTTATCGCGCCTTTTAACAGAGAAAAGCAGAGGCAAAATTGCGAGCAAACCTTAACGGCTTTATCCTGAAGGTTCAATGCGCATCTTGCGTATCAAGGCAAAAATAAGGAGAGACAGAGATGGAACATAATCCTGTTGTATGGTTCGAAATCTATGTAGAGGATATGGCACGTGCCAAAGCCTTTTATGAAGAGCTGCTGAATACAGAGCTGGAAGAGGCCAAAATGGACGGGCTGGAGATGTGGATATTCCCGCATGATATCGAAAAAAACGGGGCGACAGGCGCGCTTGTGCGTCATGAAATGCGCCCGCCTAATCTGCATGGCACGCTGGTCTATTTTTCGGTGCCGGATTGCGGGGAAAGGCAAAGCTGGGCAGAGGCTAAAAACAGATCAGTTTATGTGCCAAAAACCGATATTGGCGAGCATGGATTTATCGCCATCATAGGGGATAGTGAGGGCAATAGTATCGGCCTGCACTCAATGGTGTGATAAAAGCGGTTTTTGCTGCCGCATGAATGGGTAAAGGCACTGGTTCAGCCGCAAGCCTAGCGGCGTGGTCGGCGGCCGGATGGCGGCTGGATAGGTGCGTCTATTTCAGCCTTGCCGGTGAAAGATTTTTTAATGGTGGCCGGCATACCCGGTGCATCCAATCCCAACTCTTTGGCCTCCAGCCGCTTAATCTCGTCGCGCAGGCGGGCCGCCTCCTCAAATTCCAGATTGGCGGCTGCTTCTCGCATCTTGCCTTCAAATTCGGCAATGATGGTTTTAATATCCTTGCCAACCAGTGTCTCGCCTGCCCCGGCCTTGACATTGACATGGTCAGCGCGCTCGTAAACAGAATCCAGAATATCGGCAATATCCTTTTTAATGGTTTGCGGGGTAATGCCATGGGCATCATTCCATTCCTGTTGTTTGGTGCGGCGGCGTTCGGTTTCATCCAGCGCATAGCGCATGGAATCAGTGATTTTATCGGCATAGAGAATAACCCGGCCTTCGGCATTTCGCGCGGCTCGGCCGATGGTCTGGATAAGCGAGGTGCGCGAGCGTAAATAGCCCTCCTTATCGGCATCCAAAATCCCGACCAGCGCACATTCCGGAATATCCAGCCCTTCACGCAGCAGGTTAATGCCTATCAGCACATCAAATACCCCCAGCCGCAAATCGCGGATAATTTCAATGCGCTCCAGCGTATCCACATCGGAATGGACATAGCGCACCTTTATGCCGGCCTCATGCATATATTCGGTCAGTGCTTCGGCCATCTTCTTGGTAAGGGTGGTGACCAGAACACGGGTGCCATTTTCGGCTGCCTCGCGGCATTCTGCGATAATATCATCGACTTGTGTTTCGGTTGGCCGAACGATACAGACCGGGTCAATTAGGCCGGTTGGGCGCACGATTTGTTCGGTAAAGACACCGCCGGTGCGTTCCAGCTCCCAATTGCCGGGCGTGGCAGATACATAAATGGTTTGCGGGCGGAACTGTTCCCACTCCTCGAATTTCAGCGGCCGGTTATCCAGGCAGGAAGGCAGGCGAAATCCATATTCGGATAGCGTGCTCTTGCGGGCAAAATCGCCCTTATACATGGCCCCGATTTGCGGGACAGTCACATGGCTTTCATCAATGATCAGCAACGCATTTTCCGGCAGATATTCAAACAGGGTCGGGGGCGGCTCGCCAGCGCCTCTGCCAGATAGATAGCGCGAATAATTTTCAATGCCGTTACAGCTGCCGGTTGCCTCTATCATCTCCAGATCAAATTGGGTGCGCTGTTGCAAACGCTGGGCTTCCAGCAATTTGCCGGCCGCTTCAAATTCTGCCAGACGGCCGGTCAGCTCTGTGCCAATCAGCTTGACCGCCTGTTGCAGGGTCGGGCGCGGGGTCACATAGTGGGAATTGGCAAAGATGGTAATTTTGTCCAGCCGGGCGGTTTTCTCGCCTGTCAGCGGATCAAATTCCCATATCTCTTCTATTTCATCGCCAAACAGGCTGACCCGCCAGGCCCGGTCTTCCAGATGGGCAGGAAAGATTTCGACATTATCGCCGCGCACGCGAAAGCTGCCGCGCACAAAATTCAGATCATTGCGCCGATATTGCAATTCGGTCAGATTGCGGAGCAGGGTTTGCCGCTCAATCTCGTCTTCTATGGCCAGACGCAAGGTCATGGTGGAATAGGTTTCCACTGACCCGATACCATAGATACAGGACACTGATGCAACAATGATGACATCATCGCGTTCCAAAAGGGCGCGGGTAGCTGAATGGCGCATCCTGTCTATCTGCTCATTGATCGAGCTTTCCTTTTCGATATAGAGATCAGAGCGCGGCACATAGGCTTCCGGCTGATAATAATCATAGTAAGAGACAAAATATTCCACTGCATTATCGGGAAACAGGGCTTTCATCTCGCCATAAAGCTGGGCTGCCAGCGTTTTGTTTGGCGCCAGAATAAGGGCCGGGCGCCTGGCCTGTTCAATCACATGGGCAATGGTAAAGGTTTTGCCAGAGCCGGTTACGCCTAACAGAACCTGATCGCGCTCGCCTTCTGCGATACCGGCCGATAGCTCGGTTATGGCGGCAGGCTGATCGCCATTGGGTGCAAATTCCGATGACAGATGATAGTCAGCCGGCAGGGGTTGCCGGTCAGTCAGAATATTTTCGCGTTGAAGGATATCTGCAGAGCTGTCCATGCCAATCAAGATAGTGCGGGTAAGACAAAAT
>Ga0181583_10001974_pt1 | contig 15291 bp, 10 predicted proteins | sample 071ome_31_FD_132461 | JGI IMG/M metagenome (GOLD analysis project Ga0181583, IMG submission 132461) | Coastal salt marsh microbial communities from the Groves Creek Marsh, Skidaway Island, Georgia - 071405CT metaG (megahit assembly) | ecosystem: Environmental > Aquatic > Marine > Intertidal... | reverse complement strand
TGTGATCGATACGCGAGTGATTCGCATCAAGTCGACGAGCGCGTCGTCTCGTCGGTAGTCGTAGCTTTTAATTCCAAATTTGAAACAATAGTCTCGTGCTTCGTCGGCGTTCAAATCACGAGAGACACCTCAGCTGGAAGGCACTCGTCGTCGCGCGTCGTGTCGAAGCGCCCGTACCGCGAGAGCCCGCCAAGAGTGACGGGAGCGCGAGATGTCATCTCTGATCACGTCCAGACTGGCGCAAGAGCGCAAGGACTGGCGCAAAGACCACCCGCACGGTTTCATCGCGAAACCATCGACGACTCGGGACGCCAAAGGTGACGTGACGACGAATCTGCAGGTGTGGGACTGTAAGATCCCAGGGAAGCCCGACACGCCCTGGGCCGGAGGGCTGTATCCGCTCAGGTTGGAGTTCGGACACGATTACCCGGCGAAACCTCCCCGGGTGGCGTTTCCAGCTGGATTCTTTCACCCAAACGTGTATCCAACCGGCAAGGTGTGCTTGAGCATTCTGAACGAAGAGAAGGGGTGGAAACCGTCCGTCTCCATCAAGCAAATTTTGGTTGGAGTGCAGGAGTTACTGGATTCGCCGAACATGCACGATCCAGCGCAGGCAGAGGCGTACGATCAGTTGCGGCGATCGAAAGCAAACTACGTCAAGCGCGTCAAGGAACAGGCGAAGAGATACGGTAGTCACTCCGGTGGAGCTGGCGATGAAATCGTCGTTCTGTGAGGGAATTCATTCATGCTCTTAGTTTGTAACAATCAAATTTTAGTGGTAGCATACATTCTCCGACTCAAATGGAGTCATCATCGCGCGCTTCATCACACACCACGTTTTAGTCAAGCGTTTCATCGTGCAGGTGCTTGAGAAACTTCATCATGTCCAGATAATCCGCGCACGAGTAAGCCTCCTTGTTCGCCTCGAACAGTTGCAAAATTTTGTGTAAACGCTTTCTGTCCCGCTCGGGTGAATATCCCTCTTTGGCGAGCAAATACTGTCTAAGACGCCGGTAGTCCGCCTCCATGCCCATTGGATCATCGTAACGTCTGTCTTCGATCATGGCTGAATTTTCCCACGCAATTCGAAGATCTTTCAACAATTCAGGAATCGAAACTTGGATTTCAACTTCATCGAGCAGAAACTTGATGGTTTCGAAATCTATATTTTCAGCCGCTTGATGCGCGAAGAACTTTTCTTGTTGTCGCAGCGGAGAGTGAACATCTTTCCAAAAGCATCTCAACGCACTCACGTTTGAACAGAAAATTGCGCTCTCGACGTGCGATCGATCCACCTGGATACCGTTATCAATCAACCAGCGCACTATATCTGCGCCATGAACAGTGCTCCAATTATTTATCAATGTGGTGAGGTGATTACTCGTCGGCACCGCCCCTTCCTTGGCTAGGAACTCCAAGTAAGGCACCATCGAATGTGAAATCAACCCAGTGTTGATTAGAAATTCGGTATAGAAATCAGGAAAGACGTTTGGAGAAGGAAAGTATTTGGCTCTGTTGTCGTTGAAAATGTCTTTAAAAATCTCAAACTTGTCCGTTCGCATCGCCCATCTCAGAGCATTTCTCGCGTCGTACTGAACGTTGTTGCTTTGCATCCAACGAAAAGATTCTTCAGCTTTCGGATTCTGAAACAGTTTCTGCATCGTCGAAGAGTAAGAGGAGGTCAAACAAGACCAAGAAGGGTTGTTGTCGATGCAGCTCTTGCATTGCGCGAGCACCGCATCGAGCGTGCAGGTACAGATCCCCGGTTCACGGACGCAACGAGTTTTCGTCTCTGGTGCCTTCTTCGGTGCTGTTTTAGCTTTCTTCACCTTTGAAGCGCGCGACGCATTGCTCGCGGCGTTACCACCCTCTGCCATTTTTGTTTTCTTTTTCTGCTCACCGAGCGCGTCGGTCGTGTCGCGAAGTCGAGCGACGCGCGTCGAGAAGTGTCGGGCTTTTCTGCTTTCTCGGATTTCATGACGAGCGCATCGATTGAACAATGTGAAAAATCCATCGCTCGCGATCTGCAGTTCTTCTAATGAGCTGAAATCGATATTTCATCTCAGAGCTATTATTTCTAAATTGCTATTTTACATTTGAGCGATGATGATCAAGCGCTACGCCGTCTTTGGACGCATGGGACGCAACGGCATCGCTGATCCATCAGAGGTCCGCGTGAACTCAAACAACACCGCCGGAGATCTGTAGATACGTATGAGGAGCCAGTATAGGCGCTCTTCCAATAAGAAGTCGCGTACTTGACGAGCGCTATAAATATCGCTGCATAGTGATATGAGGCGATGCGTCGAAGGTAAATCGATGTGCTGAATACTACCGACCAAATTGTTCGTGAATCCTCTCACGATCGACGACAGCGTCAAAATGTATACGACATACACACCAGTGAGACCACCGACAAACTGGCTGAATGTGGCGAAAACGCCGGTAGGGACTTCAGAAGATATCAGGACGATTTCTGGACCGTTTTCGAACGCGTGACAAGGCTGCCACCAATTTAGGCGTTGACGTCCATTCGTGGATGTGCCGCGTTTTGCCGTCACGTAAGTGCCACAATCGACCGACCACCACGGCGCCGTCGAATTGATACTGTTCAGAGCTAGTGTACAGCTTACGCTTTGCTCACTCGAATATTTCGGCACCGGTCTACCTTTTCCGTGTAAATGCCACACTCGTGGGTAAATATCTTCAAGGAAAACATTTATCTGTTCTCCGTTTATCACTCTGATCAAGGCTTCCGCTTCCTCCTGCGAAAACTCGTAATCGATGCCATCGGAGTACAAAATGGGATTGTCCAGGGGTAGGTGACGTTTAAATATCCAACCTGTGTTTAGACTGGCACCCTTTGAGAGTGACTTTTTCAGAGCTTCGATCGACGGTGGAGGCATTGACCAAACCGAATCGCTGTCTCGTGCGAGGCATACTTCTTGAATCTGACCCGGTTTGTTTATCAGTGGCATCGGAGCATCTGCTCGTAACGCCTGCCACGACGCAGTTTGAATAGTTTTCCTAAAACCACCGTCGAAGATGGGGTACGTGAAAGTGTTCTCAGCTCCGATCAAACTCATGTTGAAGCGTACGTCGTACACCGGATTGATGTCAACTTGTGGGTTGGACGTGCTGAATACGAAGAACGGCACCACTAGCAAGCTGAAGATGATTGTGAATAGACCGCCTCCTTCGAGGAACACTTTTTTCCACCACGGCTGCGGTGCTCCGAACGGGTGATATTTTCTGTACGTATTGTTACGCACGTTGATTCTGAACAAATCCCGCGAGATATTCTCGAGCTTTAACCAATCGTAAAGATCCAGGGCGCTATCCGTGCACGCGTACTCGAGCAAGACGCGTAACTCGTACATGAACGGTATGGAAAAGTACGTCATGAAAGCACCGAACGAAATTATATCAGATCGTTGGAAAATCAAGCTGTTTGTGAATACTTCGGCGGGGAAGCCAGAGCGAATTTGGCGGGCCCCTAGTCCGAAGGATACAGACTTTACCAAGAAGAAAAACTGTAAATACGAATGATGAGTCGTTGTATTGTTGTGGTAAATCCTCAAAAGAAATGCAACGAACCCGGCGTACGTCAAGTAATGATAGAAGACTTTAGCAACCTTTGCTTTCTTCATGTAAATGACTCCGTCGGCGACGATGAGCACCAGACAGACAAACACCGAGACGACGTAGTCAATTTTGAACAAGCCTTGATAGTAGGTTTCCACCAGCGCATCGGAGTCAGAGTCCACGGTGCTTTGGTAGAAGATAGCGACGAAAATGATTGCCAAGATATCAAAGCAAAGCGTTGCGGTGTAGAAATCTTGCCCCTCTTGATGGAAACCGCGAACCGATGTGAGACCTAGCGGCAGAGCGTCCGCATCGCCGGCGGCTTCTCGCAGCTGCAAGGCTTTCAAAGTTTTACTCACTTCGGCACTAGGGCACAACAGTGACGTAGACGCAAGAATACGAAATATCGCGACGGAGTGTTCTGGATCGTTCTGCAAACCTTCAGCGTCTGCTTGGACGAATTCAAGCGTGTAGTACGTTGATGGCGCGTCGCCAGACAACATCTGATGACTGACGAGAGCTTCGTTCACGCGCGCTGTCATGTCATCCCAATCGGTCAGTGTGCTTTTTTCTGATAACACAGAAAGTGACACGAATGAAGGTCCGTACTCCGCCTCTTCAGTCAAGATGCGCTGAAAGAAATTATCAGCTTCCGCCAGAATACTTCGCGACACCTCAATGTGCAGAGGCGAAGACTCTGCATCCGTGTGGAGCTCGTAAGTGCCAATGTTAAAATTCTTCAATCGTGAAAAGATGGCATCAATAGCGAATGATCTTTCGTCGTTCTCATCATCTGGCTCATCCGTCTTTGCGTTGTCAACATGCACAAGAGTTTGTTGCGCGTTGTGATGTATCATCACGACGACGTACGCCATGAATGCACCAATCACGTTGGGTATAAACGCAACATTCGCAGTGGAAAACCCGAATATCAAAGGTACGTACGAGCACATCGTCACATCCGTACACTGAAGAGTGCATGGAATCGTCAAGACGTATCCAATCAACAATATCGACTCCGCATAATAGAGAATCAAACGCCAGAATCCATGCGGTACCTTCGGGTACGCCATCAATCCATATGCGAGTATGGATGTTGGGAAAACGATTGTGACGAGGGAAAAATCGATAGCAAATGACAGGAGCATGAAAAAGTAAGACATCGAATAATGAGGCGCTGCGATCCACGGCCATGTCTTGAGAAAAGCTCCGAACACCAGACCAAACGTCGAGCTTTTATCCATGAGCCAAATGTGAAGCAGCGTTGTCAACGTCTTTTCCTTGTCCTGCAAGCTCTTTCGCATGTTCATCTCATACTCGTGGATGTTCTCTGCATTTGAATCGGCTTCTTCTTGTGGAAGGTCATCTTCAAAACCCTGATAGTCCGTCACATCTTCTTCCATCCACTCATCAGCGAGGTCATCGGGATCACCGCCTTGACCTCGTCTACGACGCAATGTGTCACTAGGGGGTTTGCGGTCACCTGTGTGGCGTCGTGGACTACCTTGCCTACGACTTTCGACGGCTAAAATTTCTCGCGATAAGGTCGTGATTTCATCTCTGATATCCTCGACTCGTCGACGTCGATTATCTTTTTCCTTCATCTTTGCCAAACACGCAGAGAGACTTTCGCGGACCCAACCGTGTTTGAGAGCGTCGTTCACGATCTGCTCAGCTTCGATCGACTGACGCATCATGACCATCGCCGCTTTGTATTTTGGTTGAGTGATGATACTCCGCAGGAGGTGAACGACGCCAAAAATGAACAAATCTGGAGAAAGTTGTCCGGCTTGCATTCCGAGCACCGTCGGAAGCTTGTAAAAGCCCATCCCCTGAAGAAACGAACATTCCGAATCGGACGGGCCGTACCAACTCCCCAGTAAGGCTTCCATGGGCGCCTGGTATAAGAGAACGGCTCCGATGACGGTGATGTTGTAGATTTGTAGCAGCCTTAAACCTGTCTGACTATCCTTACTCAGATCGTCGCGCGATCGGAGGAAGTAAAACGGCAGAATCAAATAGCCGACGTGTATCAAATCCCTTGAGAAAGTGCCGAGTACAATCACTGATACGAGCGCCCACTCAACGGCGTATCTCAAATAGAAATACCGTACCCACTCCAACAGCGTCCACGTGGCACTCGCCTCCCACGAAAGCGGTGCAAAAACTATATCCATATATGACGTCTCTTGAGCCCGCGACGGAAGCAGGGCTGTCTGAGTCGGGGTCTGACGGGGAATCATAGTTGAAACAAGTTCTGCAACCATTTGATCGTCCATTTCTTCACCTTCAGCTTGCGTAGCTTCGATTGTAAGTCTAGCTCGCTCTTCCAAACCAGCTAAAATGGCATCCATCCTCAGCTGACATGCAGCGATGAAAAAGGCACTGAAGTAACCAAACAACATCATTTTGCTACACGGAAGGAAAGCGAGCCACTGCTTTGTTTCTCGAGTCAATCTGAGCTTTTTAGAGTCGACAGAAAGAAGGGATCTCAAAGCTGGCGGTGGGGACGGGGGTGGAGGAGGAGTCAACCCATCAACGCCACTACCTATAACTTCAATCGATACACTATACTGCCACAAGACGATTAAAGCACACACCATCGTAGTGAAGCGCCACAGAAGTAGTCTATCTCGAGGATATGAACCAAGTTTGCTATTGGCTAACTTCCATGTGACTCCCAAATACAAGAGCGAGAGAACATTTGTTGAAGCGATTCCAACGATGGCAAAGACGACGTACAGCAAGCCCGGCATGAGATTTCCCAACATGCCTTCAATCAATTCCGGCACTATAGATAAGAACATCGCAAGCTGCCCAAAGTTTGTACGTGCGTTTTCTTGTATCCGTTTCATAAATTCTAAACGTGCTTTGTCGCTTCCAGAATTACTGTGATTATCTCCCAAGTCAGACAAGCTATCGGATTCCGCTTCATCATCACTGACGTCTACGCTATCCATCGACACGCTCGATTCCATCATTTCAGCTTTTCTTTTTATCAACACAGTGCGTGTATCCCGTTGAGGCCAGAATAAGTGACATGGCTCAGGAGAGCAGCCGGACTTGAGCGCCGGCGGTAACTTACTCAACCATCCTCTCGTGACCTTCGTCAATTCTACTGAGAAAATCACCAGAACTGGATAGCGAAGCATCGATTCGTTTTCAGGAACGAACCCAACGGACGATTTGGGCCATTTGTGAGCACCTAGTACTTGTAAAATACTCCAATGTTCACCGTGTTGCATCCACTGGATTTTGTAAGCGTAATCCACGATTGCCGAGACCAACGCGATGGTACCCACCAACTCAGTTGGTCCCTCCGCCGTTTTCATGGAAAACGTTGACGCTATGAGAGCAGCTAGCATCAGAAGACCCAGAAGATCGCGCCTTTCTAATACGAGTAAGATCGTGCAAATGGTCACGACCTTGTTTGCGTGTAAAATTATTGCTCTCTTAAGAAGCGGAAGAAATCCAAGTTCAGTTGCAGCCAATGGTAAGCTCCTACGTTCGTCCATCGAGCTGGTCAACGAAAGCAATCCGATTTCATGAAAGTAAGTGAAAACAAGCAAGATACTTGGTCCAAGCAATTCTGACATGAGCTTTCCAGGCTCCACATTTTGAGCTAAACCAACAGTGTTTTCAAGAAAGGCGGTCAAATCACTCGAAAATCCAAATATCTTATCAAGTGGAAAAGCACCAAAAGCGTAACGCACGGCCAAATTACACAGACAGTATAAAAGAATTGGTCGCCATCGTCTGGAATCGGTTTCATGTGGGTGCCGTTTGACGATGCAGTTGAGACCTAGAAGTGCCAACAGCACCAGGTTGATCAACGAACATTTTGACACTTCCAGTGTGGTTAAACCTACCAGAAGGACGAAATATGCGCCGAAACGAGCGACAAGTTTCATAGTCATCGATGAGAACTCATAAAGCAAAGCTTTTCCCAATGAAGTGATGGCATTCAAAGTCCCTTGACTCGCCATCTCCGAGGGCTCACTTTCCGGCGTGAGCGCATTCAATACTTTTTGGAGGTACAAAACGATACAAATGACCACGAGAATGCACGCAAACGGTCCCGTTGTGTGGATCGTACTCGACTGCCCGAGTCCCACCAACCCTAACGTCGTCTTCCATCGTGACTCATATCCACTGAAAATACCGATGCGTGTCGCTATCGCCCAAAAGTACAACACAGCGATGATACCTGCTAAAATCTGTGCTGTGAGGTGTAAAATTGTACGATCACCCGGTTTGACAATGTTGAATAGGAAGGCCAACAATAATGCTGCGTGGATGAAGTCTGCTCTGGACAGTGCCACGATCCAGAGTGCGAACGGTACCAACAAGTGCGATATCAATTGAACAAGCGGCAAATCTCTGGCGCTCTCCGCCTGGTGCTGCTCTATTTCAAGATCATCTAACGGAACGAAATCCGTAAGAGTGCCGTTTTCAACACATTCTTCGAGCTCATCGTCCGTCGGAGTACTTTTAGCATTCTTTGTGAGCCAACCAACGAGTACAAGAGACAATACCAGGATGCCCATGTAACATGCGTTGGTGCCAGACTGCTCTCCATCACGCGCTGGTAGCGCCCCGAAAATGTCCAAAAGAGCTCTAACTTTACCGTTCATCGATGCTATCACGATTGGTGGTATGCAAAGCAAGATGTACTCACCCAAAGTCCACGCCACCAAGTACGTGAAAATCGACGGACCAAGAATCTTGGCGAACGTTTTATGTCGCACGGGATGTACGATGAGCACGAGGCCGACTAAAAGCATCGGATACGCCACAACGTTGCTCACTAGCAATCCCACGAGCAACAATGCAAATCCTCCCAGAATACCTCCGAAACGAGCTAATAAGCGATCAACTATGATGTCCCGACCGAGCGCATCAGGAACGTCTGAATGAGCATCGTCCTCCATCAACGGTCTGCGGATATCATCATCTCGCTCAACGACAGGTTCACCACCATTAGCCTCTAACGCACACAGGCCCATAAATAACACTCCAATCGAAATTATTTGAGTCAAGCGCAGTAGTCGTGCAACCGGTCCCTCGGTCCTATCCATCGAGTACAGACCGAGTAGTTGCGCTGATGACTCTCGGGCTGCGCTTTGTAATTCTGGTAGCTGATACATGTATATCGTCATAAAGTGGATCGCCGTATAGCATAAGCATCCCATGGCAGCGCTAGATGGCAATTTCAGCAATCTTTCCCTCGCCATTTCAAATTTCAAGTTGCCACTGCCGTTTCGCAACTCTGAGACGAAATACGACACCACGAATAACAAGTACACAACAGACGACAGTGATGGAACTGTCACCGTCGCGACCGATGCCGCTCCCACCGTCAATCTCAGAACTAATTTTTGCGAGCTTGCCGGTGCGGTCGGTGCTGTCGAGCCGTCAAGCTCACTCTGGCTCATCCTGTCGTTGTAAAGCTTGCTCGCTCCCGCCACGGCTATCCCAAAGTAAGGCACAAAGAACAGCACGTAATCTATCACCCCATCTAACTTTCCAAATCCTATATACCTCAATACGTTCGCTTGCCATGTGTTCTTCGGCCAAGTCGGCCCAAAGATTATGTACGCGCTCTGCGTCGCGCAATTTCCTAGAAGAACGAACATACACAATCCCAATACCCCCCACCACGCGTCTCTCTGCGTTCGAGAGAGAACAAAAGTATTCTTTCTCCCGTCGTACACGCGATCCACCGCGAAAGCCATCAAAAATCCAAAACTCTGCGAAGGGAAAGCGCATGGTGTTCACGATGGGTCAGTCGTCCAGATTCGCTCGACCACGCCTCGATCAACGCGAGCGCCGATGGATTTTACGCACCAGGACCGATGGTCTTTGCTCCGCCGCGTTTATGCTCACGGCGATGAGGAGCATGGCGCTCGACATCGCCGCGAGTGGATCGACGCCCATGACGAGTGTCGGGCGTCGAATTCTGTCGAAATCTCTCCAGTACTCAGTGTTCGCCGTGTCGCGAGATGGCGCCGTCGAGCGTGCCCGTTCGCGCCGCGGCGAAATGCGCGCGCGCGAGTGCCACGCCGCGGTGCGAGCGTCGCTCGCGGTTTAGGGCGACGATGAAGGCGCCGGTGGCGCGCTGCGCGCAGCGGTGCAGTACTCGAGCGTCGGTTATCGCGTCGACAGAGGGCGTGTTTGCGGTCTTGACGGGCGCGGCGGCGATCGGGCAACACTTGGAGGACAATAGTAAATTAGGTTCTCGCGTCTCAGCTCCCATTTTGGCGATGGCGACGACGAGCGCGTTGTCCACGGCTGGGTTGTTGCCGACGGCGAGCATTGCATACGACGTCGTGTGGGATCATTTAATGCCGATAGGCGTCGTGCTCGCTCTGCTATCTTCTTCGAGCGTTGCATCTAGTCGTGATAAAATAGACAAAGATACCGGTTGGCAGGTGTTGCGCGGATTTATCGTCGGTGCGTTCGGAACGATTGTCGGAACGTACCTGTCGTTTGCGTGCATTGGTCGAGCACTAGGAGCAGACGGCTGGAAAATTGCGAGTTGTCTGTGCTCTTCATACATAGGTGGATCGATTAATTTTGCAGCAACGGCAAAGGCGCTCGATATGGTCAATTCAGGGGGTCAGGCGTTACTGACGGCGGGGATGGCTGCCGATAACTTGGCGATGGCGATGTATCTGGGAATTCTATTCCTCATCAAGACGGACGGACCGAAACCGGTTGAAAACGCCGATATTGATCAAGTTGAAACAAGGCGCCAGATTCCAACGAAATCTTCGCTTTGTGCTACGTGTGCGGTAGCACTAATCGTGCTGCGTCTTTCGCATTCACTTGCAGCGGCTGCGGGTGTCCCGAGTTTTAATCTTGGCATCACGTGCATTTTGGCTCCATGCGTCGCATGGGCTATGAGAAAAGTGTCGCAGATGGAAAATGTACGTATTTGGAATTTATGCAGCATCACTGCGATGCCTGGGGCTCAAGAAATCAGCGGCGCGTTCATGCTTGTATTTTTCGCAACTCTCGGCGCAATGGTAGATTTGCGCTCTGGCGCGTTGGCGTCTTTGCCGATGTTGGCTTTCATCGGCATTCTACTCGTCACTCAGCTCGTATTTACGCTCCTTGTCGGTCATAAGCTATTAAAGATCCCTCTGTGGGCCGTGCTCGTCGCCACGAACGCGAACGTGGGTGGTCCGGCTACTGCTGCCGCGCTGGCTTCAGCGCGAGGTTGGCATCGAGCAACTTCACCGGCGGTGATGACGGGCATTTTTGGATACTCGGTGGCGACACTGATTGGTATGTGCGTTGGAAAAACGTTAGTATCATTAGGTTAGATTAGGATTCCGTAGGAAAAAGAGAAATTCGATTAAAGATTGTTCGCTATATCGTACATTTGTAATCATGCTGTCACCGCTTCCTGATTCGCACGTTCTTCGGCCTGCATCTTCTCACGCTGCGCGAGTTCATTTGCTCCAACTTTGAATGAGCCTGGATTGATTGCCACTGTTTTAGTGGTGTTGTTGGTTTTGTAAATGCCAACCAATCGATCCGCTAGTTCGAACATGTTGTTCCGCAAGGAGATGATCACAAACTGCGCATTCTTTGTTCTCTCCTTGATGTAGTGACCAACAATGGAAACATTTTTGAAATCCAACGCGGCGTCGATTTCATCCATCACGTAAAGCGGAGTAGGTTTGTAATGGTGGAGGGCGAAGACGAGAGCGAGTGAAGATAACGTCTTTTCTCCACCAGACAAGTTGGCAATATTCTTCCAGCTCTTCTTCGGCGGGCGTACGCTGAACACGATACCTTCCGAGAAAGGATCGAGTGAATCGACAAGTTCCAGCTCGGCATCACCACCGAGAGTGATCATTTGATACATTTCTTTCAATTTCAGTGAAATAATGTTGAATCCGTCCATGAACTCGTTGAGTCTCTTTTGTTTCAGCTTATCGTAGGCTTCGCGAATATTATCACGCTCTTCGGTTGCCGCGCTCAACTCAGCCGCACGCTCCTCGTACTCTTCCGCCTTCTTTGCGAACGCTTCTATCGAAGACATGTCTGGTTTGGCCGCCGCGAGCTCTTCTTCTAACATGACAGCCTTTTCTTGCATCTCGTCCGTGGTGTGCTGCGCGAGCTGTTCGTCATCGAGCAACTCTGGCACTTCACCTTCGGCATAAAGCGGAGTACGCTCCTTGGTCACCTTGGCGATTTCCTTGTTCCAGTGTTTTTCCTTTTCCTTGTTTTCCTTTTCGAGGACGGCGATGTCGTCCAACTTCGCTTGAATGTCAACCTCAACGCCTCGAATCGTGCCGACAATTTTCATGATTTCATCAAGAGCTTTCTGCGCCTCGCTCAATTCACCTCCCTTGGCGTCGAGTTGCTGCTTGAATTCATTCTGAGATTCCAGCACCGCAGCAGCACCATCTTCCAGGGCTTTGAATTCAGCTTTACTATTTTCAATATCAGTTTTGATCTGTTCGACTTCTGCTTGACCTTCCTCGATGGCCTTGGATAAACGAGTGGTCGTCTTTTCGTGAGACTTGGCCTTGGCGCGTTTCTCCGTGACTGCATCGGCAGCCGCGGTGATGCCGACCGTAAGATCTTTCACAAGCGCGCGCTGTTTTCGCAATGGCTCACCTCCAACGTTATCCAGAGCTTCTTGCAACTCTTGCTCCTTGTTTTTCAAGGCAGAAGCCCCGGCGATGACTTCATCCAATGCATTCTTGGCCTTTTCAACTTCCTTGTCGAGTCTCTTGAGTTCAGCTGCGTCATCCTTGCTCGCTTCGTGCGCAGCTTCGAGCTCACCCAAACGATTCGACAAATCGGTCGCCTTGGACTCAGCAGCGTCTAATTCAGCTTGCAATTTCGGAAGTGTTCGCTCAATCTTGCTGACCGCTGCCTCTGCGTCACGAGCCTCTTGAAGAGAGGTGAGCGCCTGCTTACGACAGCGTTCGTACAGAGTCCCAGCCTTCTCAAGCTCTTTCTCCGCCAACTGAATCTCTTTTGCCACCTCGGCGGCATTTTGAACTACCGGTGCTTCATTACCAACGCGCATCGCGCCAGAGCGAGGTCTCGAGCCGCCGCCAGACAACGTACCGCTCGTTTCAAACAGCTGACCTTGTAACGTGACGACGCGACGACGCGTCTCGCCATATGCCAAACGCGACGCCTGGTCAAGATCATCGGCCACCAGTGTATCTCTGACACCATGGTAGAAAGCGACTGCAAAACGCTCTTCAGCTGGCTTGATAAGATCGATCAATCGAGGCACGTTTTCCGGATTTTTAACATTCGCCTGGATCTTTTGCACGTAGTGTTTTTGCTTGTCGAGCGCCACAAAGTCACCTCTGCCGAGGTTGTTTTTACGCAGGTAAGACACACACTGTTGCGCATCAGCCGTAGTCTCAACTAGGATATAATTGAGCGAACCGCATGCGGTTGAGACGGCGATGTCATATTTTTTATCGATCGCACCGAGGTCACCAAGACGGCCAAGCACGCCCTTGAGTGCGCCAGCCGCCTGCGCATCGAGCAAAGCTTTCACCATGGCATTCTGACTCTGTTCCGACTCCGCCGCGGCTCGGCGTTGTTCGAGTTTACCACGAATTTCTCGTGTCTCCGCTTGGGCCGATGCCTCTTTCTCTTTGGCTTCAGCTTCAGCCGCTCTGGCCTTTGCGGCTCGAGAGCGTTCCGACGCCAATGCCTCCTCTTCTTCGCCGATGGTGGTCTTCAATTCTTTCGCCTTTGTGAGAGCATCCTTTTTGCCTTCTCGCGCCGTGATGAGGGCTTTCTCCGCTTCGGCATGTTTGTCGAGAAGTAGCGCTCGTTCGGCAGTGGCAACATCGAACGCTCCTTGCGCATCCGCGAGCTTTCCTTCCCACGGCGCCAACTCCTTTTGCACATGGTCGAGTTGCGCGCCTATTTCAGCCATTTCACCCTTCAAGCTGTCAAGCAAAGCGCTCAGAGCTGCCTCTTCTTTCTCAACACGGCTTTCCAAATCAGCCTTTTTCGACTCCAAGGCTGGGACATCCTTTTCAATCTCTGCGCACTCCACCGCCATTTGCTTTTGCTTTTCAGTGTCCTTCGTAATTTTGGCTTCGGTCTTCTTCACCTTAGCCTTCATATTCTTCAAATCTTCACGATATTTGACATCTTTACGTTCGAAATCAGCAAAATCTTTGACGCTCTTGTCGTAAGCAGCCTGAATCTTAGATAACTCTCCGGCGAGCTCTCCTTTTCTTCCTTCCGCAGATTTCAGAGCATCCTCGTGTTCGGAATGTTTCGCGCGCTCCTCTTCGAGCTTTTGCGTGAGCGCATCTTTATTCTCTTGAATCGTGGCCAAGTTTTTCTGAGTCTCCTGGATGAAAAGTTGGTACATCGTCGACCTCGTGGACAGAAGCTCCTTTTCTTTTTCCAAGAACGCCTCGGCCTCAGCCTTGACAATCGCGAGCGCGTCCTTCTCGCCTTCGACGAACTTTAATCTGTTCACCATGACGTCGCGCTTCTCGTTGAGTTCCTCCAGCTTCTTGCTCGCCTCTTCGATGGGTTCAACGTATTGCAAAGTACCGACGATATCTTCCAAATACTCCAAGAGGCCCTCGTCTCCCGGTGCCGCGCCCTTCGGTTTCATCATGGAGATTTGTTCAACTTCCCCCTGCAAGATGAGGAAACGATTGTTGTTCAGATCGACGTCTTTCGACTTGAGGAGCTTCGTCACTTCGGTGAACGAACTCGTCTTATCGTCGACAAAGTATTTGCTCGAATTGTTCCTGTACGCTTCGCGCGAGATGACAAAATCTGAATTCGGAACCACGTCGTATCCCTCTTCGTCGTCCTCGTGATCGATGATTTCGTGAAAGTGCACCTCGACGCGCGCGTACTCCAAGTTTCTGAAATCCGTCGAGTTGTGAATCAGCTCGCTCACCTTGTTCAAACGCAACTGCTTCGCTCGCTTCCCGAACACGAACATCATCGCATCGATCACGTTCGATTTACCGCTTCCGTTCGGTCCGACAACCGACGAAAAAGACTATCATCATCCGTCGCGCGCGTGCGCGCGCACGTCGCCGTCAGTCTCTCGCCTCCGCGTCCGAATCGATGCGCGACGAGCGTCGAACGCATCGCTACGTGCGTACCTTGTGAAACGGTCCGACGTGTTGCGCTCCCGCGTACGACTTAAAATTCTCCAGCACCATCTTCTTGATCGCCAACCGCGGTCGCCGTCCCTTGGCCTCACCGTCGTCCGCGTCGCGTTCCCGTCTCGTCGTCATCGTCGCATCGTCCTCGGTCGTCGTCGACATGTCGCGAGACGCGTCGAGACGAGTCGACGCGAACGACCCGTCGAACTCGACGTTCGGTCGTCCCCGCGCGTCTTCGTCGCCTCCCTCGCGCGCGCCGAGTCCGTCCGTCGCGCGTCCGTACGTCTCCGCGCGCGTCTGTCTGTCGTCGTCCCAACGGCCGCGCCCCGACGACGAGCCGGTTCCCCTCTCGGTGCCCGAAAAACGAGAAGATTAGCTACCATCATTGTTAGGTTTCATTGGTGTCACTTTACGATTCATTGTATTGTATTAAGATGGTAGTTTTACTTAGAAGAGAGCGCACATACGTCTCGCCGATTTGAACCGAAGACGACGCGAGGGAAATTCAAACGCGTCGCCTGTCGTCGTCGTCAGACATCGGTCGTCGGGGGGAGATGGCGAAGGAAGACGG
>Ga0181583_10001968_pt1 | contig 15300 bp, 4 predicted proteins | sample 071ome_31_FD_132461 | JGI IMG/M metagenome (GOLD analysis project Ga0181583, IMG submission 132461) | Coastal salt marsh microbial communities from the Groves Creek Marsh, Skidaway Island, Georgia - 071405CT metaG (megahit assembly) | ecosystem: Environmental > Aquatic > Marine > Intertidal zone... | reverse complement strand
TGCCCCTGCCGACGCCCCCCGTGGCGGTCCTGCCGCTGGGGACGGGGAACGACCTGGCCCGGTGCCTCGGGTGGGGCGGGGGGATCGCGGGCTTCAAGCAGCGGGGGCTCCCGGCCGTGCTGCGGGACGTGGAGTTCTCCCCCGTCGCGCTGCTGGACCGGTGGGCGGCCTCGTTCGCGCGCCTGCCCGGGCACGAGGTGGAGGAGCGCCTGGCCCGGGCGGGCCTGAGCGCCGAGGACGTCTCGGGCGGGACCCCCGGGGGCGGGACGCCCGGGGGGGCGGCGGGGGAGCGCGGGGCGGGCCCCGGCTCGCCCGCGGGCGGCAGCCCGCGCGAGGGGTCGCGGGGCTCGCCCGCCCGCCCGGCCCGGCGCAGGTCGCGGGAGGAGCCCCCCCCGCCGCGCGGCGAGTCGCTCCGCGAGGCGCTGGCGAGCCGGCTCGGGAGGCCCCCCCGCCGGGCGGCCCCCGCGCCGGGCCCGGCGGGGGACCGGGAGCTCCTCTTCAACAACTACATCGGCATAGGGATCGACGCCAAGGTGGCGCTGGACTTCCACCGCATGCGGGAGGTGCACCCCAACTGGTTCCAGAGCCAGGTGGGGAACAAGGTCTGGTACGGGACGCTGGGGGCCACGGACCTCCTGGCGCGGGCGTGCTGGCACGTGCCGCGGAGCGTCGAGCTCGAGGTGGACGGGGAGGAGGTGTGCCTGCCGGGGGACCTGGAGGGGATCGTGGTCCTCAACATCGCCAGCCACATGGGGGGCGTGGACCTGTGGGCGTCGGCGGTGCAGGGCGGGGCGGCGGCGGGGGCGGGGGCGGGGGCGACGCCGCGGGCGTCCTACGGGCAGCTGCCGCCGCTGAGCGCCCCGGCGCCGCGGTGGCTCCCGCAGCACCTGGACGACGGGGTGATAGAGATCGTCGGCATCCGGTCGGCGGTGCACATGGGGCAGATCCAGGTGGGGCTCTCGCGGGCCGTCCCCGTCGCCCAGGGGCGCGAGGTCGTCGTCCGGACGCTCGCGGACCTCCCCGTGCAAGTGGACGGCGAGCCGTGGCTGATGCCGCCGTCGGTGGTCCGCGTCACCTACGCGGGCGTGTCCCGGGTGCTCCGGCGGCCCCGCTCGGGCCCCGCGGCCAGCGTGGCGGAGGCCGTCAGCGAGGTGCTCCTCGCCGCCGAGGGCTTCGACGTCATCAGCGGGGACCAGCGGCGGGAGCTCGCCACGGCCATCTCTGTGCGCATCGCGCCCCTCATCTGACGTGCGGGGCGGGCGGAAGCGCGCCGCCTGGGCGAGGAAGTGGCCTCGGTCGGGGGGCTGGGGAGCTCCTGCAGGAACCACATTGACCGGGACTGCCGGAATCGCCTGGGTGACCCGCGGACACCGCTCGGCCAGGGACCTTGGGCGTGAGCTGTCAGGGCAGCGGTAACCTGCCGGGCGCTGCCAGGTGGGCACCCTGACCCTTCGTCAGGGATAGCCCACTCGCGCAGTGAAGTCTCGTGTCCGGCACAACCGGGGGAGCTCGTATGTTAAACCGTGCATTTGAGCCGACGCTCGTGCGCCAGGAGGGCGAAAAAGAGCCGGTTGGGAGGCGGTCCCGGGACCTCCCTCATCTTCGATAAACGGGACGAACGGAGTGCCCAGGTGCCCAGCCCCACGCAGCCTGCGGTTCACCCTGCGGGTGAGCCTGCGGCCGAGAGGAACCGCGTTGTTTTGCCGCCTTGAAACTTGCCGCCTTGAAACTCGCCGCCTTGAAACTCGCCGCCTTATCTTGGAATGGGGGGCAACGTGGGAAGCGGCGCCTCAGTTTCTATCGCAGGGTTGGGTCAGGCCTCAATCAACACTATGGAGGCGGGTCCGCGTAGAGGAAATGGCGCGGACCCTCCGATACCGGCGGGGTCCAGCCACGCGAGCCCGGCCGGCCCATCCATCCCTTCCTCGCTCTCGATGGCGAAAACCCGGGCCCTTCCCGGCAACGCGCTGGGTCCCCGCAAGTCGCGGTTGCCGATGATGAGCGGAAACTTGAGCCTGGTACCGGAAGGTGACCCTCTACCCGGCTCGAATGAGGATCGTGGGCCCCGCCCTCCAAAAAATGGTGCGTTGCACTCAGCTCCTCGCCCGCGTTTTCCGAGGCTTCCCCGCGAGCGTCCTCACCCGCAGGCGAGGTCCTGAGGACGGACTCTGTCCCGACGGCCCCCCCCAGGGAGAGGCAGTCCCGGAAACGCAGGAGCCAGGTCCGGCAAGCCAGCCAGGAGGGCGCCGCCGTGGGGGGCACCCGTGGCGACGGGCCGGGGCCCGAGACCGACCTCGTGTCGGCGTACAGGAAGCAGCACCCGGCCGCTCCTGCGCGGTACTTTGCGAGGGCGGGGGTGGAGAAGGCAGCGACTCTGGCGCTGGCGGTCGTCGACTCGAAGCCGTGGAACGCCATGCTGGTCGTGGGGACCCTGTACCTCTCCTTTGGCAAGGAGATCTCCTGGGTCCTGCTCATTGGCCCCGGCGACCGCCCCCACTACCCCGGGCTGCAGACCCTCTGCGACGTCATCGTCATGGCGCTGGTCTTCGTCTCCTCCACCTGCTACCACCTGGCATGCCTGGTCAAGTACCGGATCCCGATCCAGCGGCGATTCCTGCGGCGCATGGCGATCGCCGAGTTCTTCGTCAACTTGACGGCGCTGGGGGTGGTGGTCTCGTCGGCCGGGCAGGTCAACTTCACGCAGGCGCCGCCGCTGGCGCCGTCGGTGCCCAACACCTCGTGGACCGAGGTGCTCCCCAGCAGCGGCTTCATCATCCGCTTCTGCCCCTTCGGGGGCATCAGCGCCCTCCCCTTCCTCCTCATCTCCGTCATGATGCTCCGCCGCTCCAAGATGCTCGACATGTTCGGGACAGACGTGCTCAGCCCCATGATTCTTCAGGCGTCCTTCACTTTATCCATCATGGCGACAACCTGCGGCGCCCTGCTCATCTTCACCGGCTTTTGCATGCTCGCGTCCCGGTACCCGGAGGTCGAGAGCACGCTCTTCGCGCCCGTCATGTGGTGGATCGGCGAGATGGAGGCGTCCCTTGAGTTCTTGTACCACCAGACACGAGGCGAAACCCTCCCGTCCGACCCGGCTCGGTTCGCGGCGCTGGTAGAGAAGGCCGTGGCGGACATGGCGGCGGCGAACACGTCGGTGGAACTCAAGTACGCCTCCGCCAACGGCAATCAGTGGGTCTCGCCCGATCTGGCCGACGGTCTGGTGGGAAAGGTGGTGCGGCTCAAACCTAGGGGGGTCCACGCCAACTCAGAGGAGGAGTACCTGTTCAGCATTGACAAGATCTTCTCGGTGCAGTGCCGGTGGGACACGTACGTGACCCTCGCCGCTCTGGTGACATTCCTTGCCTTTTACGTGTCGGTCAAGACGTCGACGCGGGCGCTCGTCATCTCGCCCCTAGAGGCCACCCTGGATGCGATCCGGCAGGCGGCTGAGGCGATCGGGGGGAAGGACCGCTCTGGCGCGTCGGGGACTTTGCAGCGTGGGCCCATCCCCATCGGGGACGCCGTGACGAAGATCCTCCAGTACATCGGGGGCGGCGTGGAGCCCGCGGCCGGGTTCAGGTCGCCGCACGACCTGGCTCTGCCCAGCGAGGGACCGGGGCTGAAAGGGGGGCGCCCAGTGGAAACCCGGAGCAGTTACGAGAAGCAGTACGCTTCGGTGCGTGGGTCCTCCATCATGGGCGAGTTCAGCATGTCGGAGAACCCCTTGACGTCAGACGCGGGGTCGGACGGAGGGGAGGCCATCATGGAGGCGGATGAGAGGAGGGAAGGTCCTTCGCGGGGCCGGCTGTCGGGGCGGTCATCGCAGGCTGGCAACCTCGGGGAGGACGAGACAAAGCGGGCGCTGCGGATGACCTTCCACCCGCGCCTCCTCAACGGCATGGGCACCCCCGCGTGGCCCTCGTACTCCATGCAGCGGGAGGACCTCCTGCCCATCACCAATCTGCTTTTCGTCAAGATGCGCATCCCGGCGTCGCTGTGCGCGAGAGAAACGTTCGTGGCGTGGTCGCGGATCGTCTTTGAGCGCCACTCGCGCCTGCCCTTCCATTGCCCCAACCACACCGTTGGCACCCTCCACGCCATCCTCTGCCTCACCCGCCCTGCCCAGTTCAACGTCCTGGGCTTCACGCGGCGGCTGGCCCTCATGATCGCCACGATGGGCGCCGGCGCGGCCGCCATGGGGCTCACGGACCAGGAGCTCGCCGACGCCCGGCACCCTCTCACTCGCCAGTACTGGCAGCACCCCCAAGCCAACGCGGCCATGGCCATCGTCCTTGAGGCCGCGGAGGAGCCCGGGGCGGACGTCTTCGAGATGTTCGAGAAGGGCGAGCGGGAGGACCTCGTTGGCCTGGTGGCGTCGTGTGTCCACGCGTCGCTCTACAACCGCAACCTGGTCCGCGACCTCAAGCTTGAGGCCTCCATCCAGCAGGTGACCCGGGCCCAGAACCGGGCCACCATGTCTATCAGCGATCGAGTGACCCCGGTCGACCCTAAGGCCGAGACGGCCGGCTTCGTGAGCAAGAACCCGGGGCTCGCGATGCGCACCATCGCAGCGCTGAGCCAGTTGTACCACGGATGGTCCAGCGAGAGCGAGTTCGCGCTGTGGGAGGACGCGGCCGTGCTGCAGGATGCCACGACGCGAGGGCTCCTGGCGCCGTCGGAGGGATCCCGGAGTGGCAAGTCCGCCACGGCGGTGAAGCGCCGGGCTTTCTGGGAGGAGAAGCTCGCCCTGTTCCAGGTCCTGGGGCAGGAGATCTCGACATTCGCTGACCTCGCCAGCCTCGTCGACGCCAACCTGAACATCAAAGACGCCCGGGCGGCCAGGCCCCGGGCCGTGGGACCCACTGCCTTCGATCACGGGATCCACGACGAGATGGAGAACAGCAGCGTGCCAAGCCTGACCGAGCTCGCCTGACCTTCTGCGACGGTGGCAGGCGCCCCAGTGCAGAGACTCGTGCCAAAGTAGACAGTCGAAACAGGCGCACGGGACAGGCCAGTCCCGGGCACCTTAGAGGGGCAGCAGTGGCGCAGCGAGGAACAGACCGTTGTCGTAGTGGCGCGCCGCTCAAGGGGACCGCCTTCATAGCATTCCCTTGTGTGCGAGACGAGGCGGAGACGGGGTGTTGGGAGATCTGCGCGGACAAATTACGATTATCGCGAGCATATTGGTACGTCATGCCCCGTCATCATCAAGCCCAACTTGCGATTCGGAGCCGTGCGCAGCGCAGCCACCGCTTAGATGCGTAATAACTCGAGCAACAGTTCCTACCGCCGTCCAACCACAGCCCCCAGCCATCCGCCTTCTACGTGCGGTCTAGTATCTTCGAATCGCAAGAGCATGGAGCCGACTCCACGAGGCGGTTACGCGAATGCCACGTGCGCACGAACCTCGCAGGGTTTGTGGGACGAGGGCGTCCGATGATTTGACGGATGGGGAAGAAAGGAAAGGGGAAACAGAGGGGGGGGGGATCCCAGCAGCTCAAGCGTGGGGATGCCGGGACGTCCAGCTCTGTCTCCGCACCGCGGAATCAGGCGGCGGACTCAGGGAGGGCAACCGATGAGGTGACGCCCCTTCCCCTGCCGACCACCTCCGGTTCGTCCTGCGATCGATGCGGCGGAGAATCTGGATCCATTTCGTCGCAGTCCCAAATATCACGAGCCAAAAAAATCGTATTACAGCCGTCAATGTGGCCCAGATTCCCCTTTCTCTCATCCCCGGCCCTCGAACCCGGGCCCCCCCGGGAGCCGAACACCGAGCCCTCCTCTCCCCTCTCTGGCGCGCGACGCAGGGGACGAGGGAGAGGTCCTCCAAGGTCGCGCAAATTGTGATGTCCCTGCTGGCCCCGCGCGCCCTCCACGCGGCGGTGCGGGCCTCGGGCGTCGCCGAGGGCCCTGTCCAGCTGGCCCCCGCTGGGGCCTGCTGCCTCTCGGCCGCGGCCCTGCTGGGCGCGCCGCCGGGGCTCCTCGAGTTCCTGTGCCGGGTGCCGTGGGACCTCCTGACCGGCGTCGACAGCAGCGGGGGCGCCGAAATCAACGACATCCTCCGCGAGGCCGCCCAGTCCTCGGCCAGCACCGGCCCCGCGCGCGCCGCGCTCGTCAACCTGCCGCTTGACGCGGCCATGCTCGACGTGCTGCTGTCCTTCCTCTGCCTGCCCCAGGTCTCCGAGTTCCTGCCGCCCGTGCTGCGCGGGCTCGCGCCCCAGGCGGCCGAGGGCAGCGACGCAGACCCGTCCCTCACGGACGCCAGCGGGCGCCTCACCCTGGCGGGGGCCAGCGCCCTGTTGGACGGGGCCACCCCGCTGCACTGCGCGGCACTCCGCGGGCAGGCGGCGGCGGTGGAGCAGCTGCTCTTGTCCGGGGCGGACGTAACACTGACTACGGCCGCGGGGCAGGTCCCGCTGGAGCTCCTGCCCAAGTGCCGGTGGGTGGGCGGGCAGCACACGTGCCACTGCCAGGCCCCGGGGGAGGCTGCCGCGCTGGGGAAGTGCTCGGTGGACGTGGCCTGGCAGCTCCTCCTGCTCCATGGCGCCCTGTGGCTCCGCGGTGGGCTGGTCCTGTGGGCGGTCATGGCGCTTCTCAGCGCCCTCGCCGCCGTCGGGGTCATCTTCCGCGAGCCCCCGCAGCGGAGTGCCAAGCTCGCCAAGCACCTCCAGTGGCGCACCCGCCACGTCCAGGCCACCGTCCAGAAGCAGACTGAGGGTCTTCTCCGGCAGATCCGGCAGGAGGCGCAGCAGGGGCGCGCCCACCTGGGCCTCTCCCCCGACGGCTCCGCGCGTCTGCCCCCCGCCTCGGCCCCGGGCGCCGCCGGGGGCAACTGCCAGGTCGTCCAGACCGAGGACGCGTACCAGTGCTTTGTGCGGGCTGTGCACGCTGTGCAGCGGCTCGACCGGCAGCGGGAGCTCGAGGGAGACCTGGGGGCGGCGCCCGAGCTGGGCCTGACGGAGCGCGCGGAGCTCTACCGGCTGTGGGCAGAGTCGATGCTGCTGCAGCACCGCGCGTGCGCGTGCAACACGTGCGCCGAGACGCTGAGTCAGGTGGCGTCCATGGCGCACCTGCAGGTGTCGCGGCACTTCGCGGCGGCGGAGGAGGCGATCGAGTCGTCGCTGGCGCTGGCGCCGCTGCCGTCGCTGGAGGTGTCGCTGTCCCCCGGGCGGGGCAGCGAGCGGGAGGGGGGCCCGGACGCGACGGCGACGCCGGAGGGGCCGGCGGCCCCCGCCCCCGCGGACAGGACGCTGGCCGGGGTGACGGTGCTGTCCGGGAACGGCGCCGACCTCTCTGCGCTCAGGGAGCTCCTTCTCCCGCTCTCAATGCCTGCGGGCCTAAGGGGCGAGGGCGGGCAGGGGGGCGCGGCCGCCCCCGGGGACGCGGCGGGCGAGGGCGCCCGGGCGACGGCCGAGTGGTGCGGCGTGGGGGTGAACCTGGCGCGGATCGTCGGGGCGCACATGTCGGTGCTCGTGGAGGTCGAGTGCGCGGTGTCGCCGTCGCCGTCGTGCCTGGCGTGCGCGCAGCAGTGCCTGACGCAGTGGCGGAAGCTGTCGAGCCAGGGCCTCCTCGCGATCGCGGGGTGCGCGGCGAGCGCCGTCACCGACGCGGAGCGGCTCGAGGCATGGGCGAGGCAGGCGCACTCGAGTATCCGGGTCGTCGAGGCGCTCTGCGACGGTAGCCTCCTCCCCGACCAGACCATAGAGGAGGCGCTCGGGGAGGCGCTGGCCACCGTGGAGCTGGGACCGCTGCTCGGGCCTAGCCGTGCCGCGACCGAGGTGCGCCTGGCGTCCGGGGTGACGGCGGAGCGCGTGGAGGGCATCCGGCGCGCCCTCCAGTACCACTCGCGCCACGCAGACCCCGAGACGGTGCGCCTCGCCACTGAGGTCCTGGCCGCCTCGGAGCAGGAGCTCGCCACGCAAGAGCGCCTCTCGCACCTCACCTCGGCCGGCGACGCGCTCCCGGACGCGGAGGTGGAGGAGCTGGAGGGCCTCATCGGGCGGGCCGCGGGCTACCCGAGGCTCGACGGGCTCCGGGAGAGGGCCGTGACCGTGCTTGACCGCTGCCGCGCGTCTCAGGAGGCTCTGCGGAACCTCCGCGGGGCGATGGCGGCCGTGCTCCAGCACGGGGACGGCCACTCGGCGGCGGCGGGGGACCACGGCCCGGGGTCGGACACGGAGCGGTCGGTGGCGGTCTCGGACGCGGCAAGCCGGGACCTGTCCGGGCAGTGCACCCCCGGGAAGGAGCCGAGCGTGCTGGAGATCGCCGACTCGAGCGGGCCCGAGAAGCTCGAGGCCCTGAGGGGCGCGGCGGCGACTCTTGAGAGCGCCATGCTGGCGGTGCAGCAGGCGAGCATGGGGGCGTCGCTCAGCGACGCGCGGAGGCTCCTGCGCACGCTCCAGGCCAAGGTGGAGGGCGTCGAGGCCTTCGCCACCCTCCGTGAGGCAATGGACGGGGTGCTCGGGGCGCACCCGGGGGCTGCGGGCGACGGGGGTTCGACCCCGCGCGCCGCCCGCCTGCGCCTCCGCGCGGCCATCACCGCCGCCGAGTCGGCCATCCAGTCCCTCAAGGGCGTCGTGTGCTCGGGCGAGGTCGCCGCCCTGCAGGAGCGCCTCTCGGTCGCCCGCACCCGCTCCCACGCCGAGCGGGCCATCGAGTCGCTGGACCGGGTGGCGTCCTCCCTGTCGCAGATGTCCGACCTCCACAAGCTCGACCTGGCCATCCGCGAGGCCGAGAAGTACGCCGACCGGGACGGCGTGTCCGTCCCCTCCCTCGAGCTCGCCCGCGCCCACCGGGCGGAGCTCGAGCAGTCCCAGCGGGCCCAGCAGGCCCTGTACCGGGCCTGTCTCCAGCTGAAGCACGCCGACAAGGCCGGGCGGGAGGCGGCCGAGGAGGCGGTCCGGGACGCCATCGCGCGGGCCCTCGAGTTCCTGGACGCGGGGGCCGGGGAGAGGCGCCTGGCGTTCGCGGGGGAGTACCTGAGGGGCGAGGTGGCCCGGGCGCGGGGGCAGCTCGAGTCGTGGAAGGCGGCCGAGTCGGCGCAGGTGGAGCTGATGCGGGTCCTGGCGACCGCCACGGCGGCGAGGGAGGTCGAGGCAGCCATCGCCGAGGCCTCGGGCGCCGGGGTCCGCGTGTCCCGGGCGCGCAAGGTCCTGCGGGCGATGCAGGCGCTGGAGGCGGCGCTGGGGCAGACGGCGCTGCGGGGGACGACGCTGGCGGCGGTGGAGGAGGCGGTCAAGACGGCCCGGATGGCGGCCGTGAACGAGGCCGTCGTGGACGGGGCGGAGGCGGTGCTCGCGGATCGCCGCCTGCGCTTCGCGGAGCAGGAGCTCGAGGCGGCCCTCTCGACGTGGGCGGCAGGGGTGACGCCGCAGGCGCGGGCGGCAGCGACGGGGGCGATGGGGGTCGCGCGGGACCTGCTGCAGCGGGAGGCCGGCGGGCCGGCGGGGGGGGGCTCGGAGCGGCAGTCCCGCGAGGCCTCCGTCGCCAGCGTGGCGGACAGCGCGGCCGGAGACGGCGGGAGCGACACGAGCGGCGCGGCAGGGGACCGGGGCGCGGCCAGGGTGCGGGCTCTCCTCGAGCGTCTGGAGGGCCTCGTGAAGGCGCAGCGGGTGCTGGACGAGAAGCAGGAGAAGGAGACGCGACTGCGCGAGGCCGAGGCGCGCAAGGAGATCGAGCAGCGCAAGGAGAAGCTCATGAACGAGGCGGCCTCGGCGGCGGCCGCCGCCCCGGGGGCCGGCGCCCCGGGCAAGGACCCGAGGCGGCCCGAGCCCGCGGCGGCCAAGGGAAACAGGAAGCGCACGGACACCCGGCAGCGCATCGCCGTGGCCATCCATATCGGCGGCGCGGGCGGGAAGCGCGACGGCAAGCCCGCCGATCGCGACGAGCGCCGCGGCCGCCCAGCCCGGGTGCAGAGCATCTCGTCTTCCAGCACCCGGGCCGAGCGGGCCGACGCGGCGGGGGACGAGACCGCGCCCTCCCCGCCGCAGGCCGGCAGGAAGGGGGCCGGGGCGTCCCGTGCGGGCACAGCCCTCGAGGGCCCGGCGGCGGGGGCCCCCGCGACGGACTCGGAGCTGGCCGCCGGCGCCCCCCGCGCCGCCCATCAGCGGAACCCGACGTGGGCGCAGCTGGAGGACGACCTGCTGCGGGAGACGACGATGCTGGCGCGCGGAGACTCGCTCACTCGCGGGGACCCCCTCGCGGACCCCGCCAGCGCCCTGGCCTCGTCGCCGGGGCGGGCGTGGGCGGGGCACAGCATGCACAGCATGCACAGCCAGCACAGCCGACACAGCCGAGGGAACTCGGCCGCGCACGCGGTCCACCGGGGCGCGGAGGGCTCCCACAGCCCGTCGGCGTGGGCCAGCGCGTCCGACCTACACGCCGAGCTCCTCCAGCTCCTCCTCCCGGACGGTCAGGGGGCGGTGTGGGGCACGTCCCCGCCGCCACCCCACCAGGGGCCCCTGTTCGAAGACCCCCTGGGCGCGGCGCCGGGGATGGACCGGCGGCTGTCGGCGCCCCTGGCGGAAGAGGCGGCCAAGCCGCTCCCGCGGCACGCGCGGGCCCCGTCCGTGGGGGCCCAGGGCGCCGCGCCCAAGGGCGGGGCCCGGCCCCCCCTCTTCGGCGGGGGCCCGCTGACGGCGCCGATGCCGGGGCCCGGCGACGCCCCCGCCAGGGACGACTCGTCGGCCGGCGGGTCGGCCTCCGCGACGCCGTCCCTCTCGAGCTTCTTCCCGACGAGCCTCTTCAGCGGCGTCTTCGGCGGCATCGTGCCCAGCATCCCCCTCACCCCGAAGAACGACGCCGGCGCCGGCGGCCCCGGGCCCGCCCCCCGCAAGGGCTTCTTCGGGACCTCGGCGGGCAGCCCCCCGCCGAGCCCCCCCCGCGTGGTGCCCCCGGGGGCCAACCCGTTCCTGTCGTCCGGGGCCCACACCGTCGCCCAGGTCGAGGCCTTCCTCCCCGGCCTCAGCGACGGCGGCGACGCCTCGGAGCGCGGGGGCTCCCCGGGGGGGGAGCGGGCGGCCCCCGGGCTCCCCGGCGAGGGGGGCGCGCTGCAGAGCCCGGGCAAGCGGGGCTGGGCGGTCGGGCCCGGGGAGCTCTCGGCCTCGGCCCTGCCGTTCACGGCGTCGGGCGCCGGCCTCCGCGGCCCCCACGACTCCCCCTCCCGGCACCCGGGAGGCCCCTACCCGGGGGCCCTTCTCCCCTGGGCGGGGCAGCAGGAGTGGGCCGGGAGCGGGTCGGGCGGGGTGAAGATCCCGGCCAAGAGGCCCCTGCCGCCGCCCCGGCCGGGGGTGGTCCCGCCCCTGGACCTCTCGGGCCTGTTCGGGGGCGGGGTGGGGCCCGCGGGGGGGGGCGGGGCCCCGGGGTCGGGGGGCCCGGGGTCGGGGGGCCGCGGCCTCGAGGGCGGGCCGGGGGTCCGGAAGGACCGCCGCACCCCCCGCAGCCAGGCCAACAGCGCCCGCTCCCGGCAGGCCCGCGGGAGCTCCGGGGGGTCCCGCCGGACCCCCCCCACGCGCGCCAAGGGGCCCCGCCCCCGGGGCTCCCGCGGGCGAGCCCTCAAGTACGACGCCGGGGGGAGCTCGAGCGAGGCGGAGCGGCCGGGGGGCTCGCGCAAGTCCGCCGCGCGGCCGCGGGCCGGGGTGGACGTGTCGGTGAGGGGGAACGCGTGGGATAGCCCCCGGTCGGGGAACGAGGGGGACCGCGAATAGCGGCGATGTTCAATCCCCAGCGCCGGCGAGGCGCGTCGCGGGGCGGCTCAGGCGCCGGCCGCCGAGGGCCAGGGCCCCGGGATCCGCGCGGCGAGGGCCAGGGCGCGGGCCGCCGGCCCCGCCCCCAGGGTCCACGCCGCGCGCCCCAGTACGAGCGCGAGGGCCGCGAGCGGGAGTCCCACCAGGGCGACCGCCAGCGCCGCGTCGCGCACGGTCCGGTCCAGCTGCGCCTTCATCTCGGACAGCGGGCGGCTCCCCCGGAGCTCGAAGAGCACGGGCCTGCGGAACAGGAAGGGAGCCGCGCGGCTGGCGAGGGCCAGCACCATAGTCGAGAGGACCAGGCGGTCCCGGTTGCGCACGAAGCCCACCGAGACGTCCGTCGCGGCCAGGGCGTCCGGGAGCCGCGCCTCCGAGTAGCGCGCCAGCGCCGCCTGCAGCCCGGCCTCGGAGCCCCCGCGCACGCCCCGGAGGGAGTCGGAGAGGGCGACGGCCGACTCGAGGGCCGCGTTGCAGCCGAGCCCGAGCGAGGGGGACATGGAGTGCGCGCTGTCCCCGACCAGCGCCACGCCGTCCCCGCACAGCCGGGAGCACCACAGGTGGTAGCCTCCCCCGAAGGGCTCCAGGGGGGCCGGCGCCCCCTCCCGGGGCCCCGGGGGGTCCCCCCAGAGCCCCGTCTGGCGCCGCGCGCTCCCGGCCGCGATCTGCTCGAACACGTCCTCCAGCACCCCCGGCCGCACCCGGTCCCCCCACTGCCGCTCCAGCTCCCGCAGCGTGAGCCCCTCCGCCCACCGCTCGGGCCCCAGCACCACCACGCGGCACCCGCGGCCCGCGGCCCGGGCCCGCTCCCGCGCCACCCCCCGCAGGCTCGACATCACCATCATAGTGGGGCGCTCCGACCCCCCCCCGCGCCCCTCGGGGCCCTCGGTCGACGGCACGGCGCGCGCCCCGGGGAGCACGTGCGTCCACCCGTCCCCCGGCGAGCGCTCGGACCCCCGCCCCGGTCCCCCCCCCGCCCCGGGCAGCAGGAAGTCGGACGGCTCCGAAGTGCGCGCCGTGAAGTACCCCCACGACGACTTCTCCAGCCGCGCCTCGAACCCAGCCTCCTGGGCCTCCAGCGCGTCCCGCACGACGCTGTGCACCCCGTCCGCACCCACCAGCAGGTCGTAACCCAGCGTCAGCTCGTCGCCGTGAGCGTAGAGGAGGCCGTCGCTGGTCGAGTCGGACCCGCACCGGCCCCGGGACGGCTCCCGGGCGGGGGACGGCGGGTCGGCGCCTTCCCCGCCCGGGCGCGGCGCCGTGTCGGACCTCGCCGACTCCATGGACCCCGCGCGCTCCGCCGGGCGGGCCAGCAGCACGCCGCCCGCCCCGGCGCCCCGGGCGGCGGCGGCGGCGGGCAGCTGCTGGGCCGTGACCGTCTTGGAGGCCAGGTCCACGCGGAGCGCCCGGCACCCCCAGAAGGCCCGCACGGACCCCTCCACCCGCGACGCCTCCAGCTCCTCCAGGATGGCCCCGGCCACCTCGTGACGCGACCCGTACACGGGGCGCCCCGCCGCCGGGCGGACCGTCGCGCGCCGCCCCCCGCGAGGGGGGTGCGACACGGAGCCCCTCCAGCGGGGGAGGAGGCGGGTGGGGTCCGCGATGCCGGCCCGGGCGAGCGCCCTGACGCCCCTCTCGAACTGCGCGGGGTGGGGGAGAGGACGGGTGCTCGCGGGGGGGGAAGGGGACGGGGAACGGCGCCCGGGCGCCCGTGGGCCCTGCGGGGAGGGGCCCCGCCCCTGGGCCCGTCGGGTAGGCGCGCCGGACTCACGATCACGATCTCGTACGATCGGTCCCTTTCCACCTCCTGTTCGTCGAGGTAGCGGGGGTCGTCGCCGCAGTCCAGCACCTGCGGGAAGGGGTCGTTGGGAGGGCTACGGAATCACGGCCTCGCCGACGAGGGCTGGGGTGCACGGCGGGAAGAGGGTCGCGGGGGCACCGATGAAGTGATCCGGTGCCTCATCGCGGTGGCAAGGCTGCGTCTCTTCCAGGCCGAGGGCGCGCGGCTCCTCCGTTCACCTTGACAGCCCAACCTTGACGGGCGAGCAGCGTCGCCGTGAGCAGCCCCGCGGGGCCGCCTCCGATGATCAAGGCCCTACTGACCATGGCCCCCGCGAGATACCCCGGTGGGCGACTCCTGTGGGACTTTCTGGGAGTGCTCACGGGTGTCGCACTACACCCCCTGCCCACTCGAGTTCAGCTCGAGTTCAGCGCGATGGGCGCTATGTAGAGCTCATTGACGGTACATGCCACTTTCTACGCCCCTCACCGGCCGCTCTCGCGGCCCTTAAAAGGACTATGCAAGCCCTCGTGCCGAATCCGCCCCCAGTCGGGCTCAGGAGCCGGGCCGCGGGTTCCACCCCCCCGCTCCCTTCCCACCCGGCACCTATTTGCCGCCCGCCCCCCCCGCACTTCAGCGAATTCCTGTACATTTTCCAGTGGTGTCTCAGTGGAAGCGTAGCCAGGTGCGGCATGGCCCCCCACCCCCTCTGCATGCGGGCCACGAGCGCCCCTTTTCGGATAAATGCCACCGCCCCGTCCCGGTCTCCCCCACCCCTTCCGCTTGAGGTTATGGTTTCGATTTCATGTTTTCAATGCACGCGCGCAGGATGCACGCCGAGTCCTTCAAGGTGAACAGCCCCAACGTGGTCTACGGGGAGGACTTCATCGAGAGCACCTACGAGTACCTCTCGACCGACGTGTCCAAGGGCGAGGATGGCAGCGTCACTGTTACTCCTCAGACCACCACCTACCAGTTCCGCACGAACACCAAGGTCCCTAAGCTCGGGTGAGGACCCCTTCCCGCCGGGCTCCGGAATTTTCGATTTGTCCCCCGCCTCAACGGGCACGCATTTCCGCCGCAACCTTCTCCGGGCGTCATTTTTACCGTCTTTCCACGGCCGGATCCCCCTAGCGTGCCCCCCTCGCGTCACCGCGACCCGGCCCCACGGTCCCCCACTCCGCCCGCGGGAGCGCCCGTTCCCGTCGCGCGCGGACCCCGGCTCCAGCCGCTGCGATCCTGGGCGGCGATGTTTGCCCCAGGCAGCCGCTAGACCCTCGGAACCGCCCCTCCTGCGTGCCGTGGGTGGTGGGACTCGGGAGCCGTTGTCGTGGGGTCCTCGTGTCCCTCGAGCCTTCTCAAATGAAACTTCTAGATTTCCCAGCCGTCGGCTCCCCCCGGGCCGCCGGACGCGCGCCCTGTCGACGCGACGCCCCCTATACGCCGAGCGCGACCGGTACCCCCCCCCCCGATCCCGCTGGCGCGGTCCGGGGCGCGGTGCAGCGGCCTGCGGATGCCGGGCCCGCCTTGCGCGCCCGCTGGCTCCTCGCCCGGGCCGTGTTGCCGGCCGCCCACCCTACCAACCGCTCTCTCGTTGGGAGTGACCCCCCCCCGGACCCCGGGCCGCCGCCCTGGTCCCCCCCGTCGCGCCACTCGCCCGCTCGGCAACGGGGGGCCGACAATCCTCCCCGTGGCGGGACGCCCCCCCGGGCGCCCGCTGCCGCCCCCCGGGGCGCGAAGCGCGCGGACTGCTCAGCGCGTGAGCCTCCCCCCCTC
>Ga0181583_10001962_pt1 | contig 15311 bp, 16 predicted proteins | sample 071ome_31_FD_132461 | JGI IMG/M metagenome (GOLD analysis project Ga0181583, IMG submission 132461) | Coastal salt marsh microbial communities from the Groves Creek Marsh, Skidaway Island, Georgia - 071405CT metaG (megahit assembly) | ecosystem: Environmental > Aquatic > Marine > Intertidal... | reverse complement strand
TAAAGATATAATTAAAAGTGTTCGAAATTTAAGAGTTAAATTAAAACTTCCTAATAAACAACCATTAAATTCAATAACTATTATTTCTGACGATAATCTTATTCCAAAACAGATTGAAATAATTGAAGATCTTATCAAAAACGAAGTAAATGTAAAAAACATAATAATAGACACAAAAGTTGATGATTGGATTCAATATGATCTAAAACCTAATTTTCAAATGCTTGGACCAAAGTTAGGAAAAGATATAAACAAAGTTGTGAACTATCTTTCTAATTTAGATGATTCTGAAAAAAGAGCTCTTTTAAAGCAAAGTAATTTTTTAATTGAGAATTTGGACATTAAGGTTTCTGAAATTGATATTAAATTGAGTTCTAAATCAGATAGTGAAAACTTTGAAATAGTTGAGAAATTTGGAATAATTTTAGATACAGAAATTTCTGAAGACCTTAAGAAAGAACGATTATCTAGAGAAATTGTATCTATTATTCAACAAAAAAGAAAATCTGATGGTTATGAAATTACCGATAGAGTTATAGTAGAAGTTATTTCAGATGAAGAAATTATCAAAAGCAGTATAAGTGACTTTAATGAATACATAAAAAATGAAACCTTAGCTACAGATCTCGTTTTCATTAGCAAGGTTGGTGATGAGAAGGTTTTAGATTATAACTTTAGTGTTGAATTACAAAATTCAACAAACAAATCTTAGAACATAAGGCTGTAAAAAGTTAAAGCCAAAAATTAAGATTATCGGAGATAAATCAATACCAGCCATACCAACTCTGAAAACAGGCACTCTTGATCTAATAGGATTTAATAATTTTTCATAAAATCTATCTAAAACTGCTTTTATTTGACCAATAGGATGATCATAAGGTACTTGAATCCAACTTAAAATAATCCAAGCGAACAAACTATAGTAAAAAAGTCGGAAAATTAAATATACAGAACTACACATTTAAGCGATATAGTCCTAATTGTTGAAGTCTTTCTCTTTCTGATGAACTCAACGAAGTAGAAGATGGAATTATAAGATACACACCATCTTTATTTATAACTCTCATAGTTGAATTGCTCATAAACGCCATACCTGTAACGAAATCTAAAATCCTTCTTCTTTCTTGTTGGTCAGGTATATCTCTTACATCCATTGCTACGATAAATTCATCTTTAATTGCAACACCTAAGCTTTGTATTTCAGAAAAAGACCTCAAAGCTTTAATTTCAACTTCATCTTTTGAATTGTGAATTCTTATATTTCCAACAAATTCTTCATTTAGAAATTTATTTTCGTTAGTAGGCCTAACAGTTTTTGGCTGTAGGTTGTCAGAAACTTCCAAATTAGTTGGTTGCTTTAAGCCTATTGAGATCAAAAATTTTTCAAACATTATTAAATAGTTTAGTACCGATTCTAACGATTGTTGCACCATAGTCTAAAGCTACTTCATAATCGCCTGACATACCCATAGATAATTCTCCTTTATAAAAATCATATTCTTTTTTAATATCGTTATTAATTTTTTGCATTCTTGAATATATATTTTTTGGATCAGATTTGATATTAGGTATAGTCATGAGACCACTTGGAAATATGTTCTTTTCTATACAATTATGAAGTATTTTGTTTAAAAAGTTCTCGTTTATTCCACTTTTGTTTTGATCATTATCTAAATTCATCTGAATAAAAAAATCACCTTTGTAATCAAACTTTTTAATTATTTCAATTTCTTTTAGACGTGAAATAGTGTGTATATGTGAAAAGTTTTTACAAATTTCTTTTAATTTTCTCGATTGTACTGGAGCAATGAAGTGATAATTGACATCTTTATACTCACTCGAATGTTCGTAAAAATCAATGAGTCTATTTTCTCCAAAATCTCTAAAATTCATATCATAAATAAATTTAATTTCTTGAATGCTTTTATTTTTAACAACAGGTAATAAATTGGCATTGTAGCTTGAAATCCTGCTTATTATCTTATCTAAATTTATCGCCATATTAGTGAAAATTGTCTTTCAGAAGTTCCGTTTTCTCGATATGAAAAATAATCCTTATCACAAATAGTACAAATTTTTGACACTTCTAACTTAAATGAATACTTTTTAGATAGATCTTTTATTTTTTTTGAAAGTTGTAAGTAATATTTTGATTCTTTAACTTTAACAAATTCACCAAGTTTTTTATATAAATCGCTTTGTACTTCATAACAACAACTTTGAGCATGTGGTCCGATAGATACTTTTAAATTATTATGATCAAAATTTTTAAGTGATTTCTCAAAAATTCTATTTTCAATACCTCTCCAGCCTGAATGAACAGCACCTACAAACTTGTCGTCATCTAATAGTATGGGCATGCAATCAGCAGTTTTTACAACCAAAGCAAGTTTTTTTTGTCCTGTTATTAAAGAATCAGATTCAAATTCACCATTTGTTTTAACCATTTTGACAATATCAGAATGGGTTTGAAACATACTGGAGTGCATTTCAATATTGTGTTGTTTTAAAACGCAACTAAATTTTTCGTCAAATTTATTTAGATATAAAGCATTTTTAATTAATTTTGATGAAATCATCCTTGAATAAAGTCAGGAAGACCTTCACCTCCATCAAAATCTCCAATATTTTCATCTTTAAGTCTTCTATTTGGTCTTGGTCCAAAACCAGCTGCAACAACAGTAACCTCTACTGCATCACCTAATGTTTCATCAATAGTATGTCCGAATATAATTTCAGCATTGTCGTCAGCTTTTTCTGTAATTACTCTTGCAGCTTCATTAATTTCCTGAAGTTTTAAATCTTCTGATCCTGTAATTGTAATTAAGACTCCCTCTGCACCGTCCATAGTAGCTTCGAGTAATGGTGAAGAAATAGCGGCTTGAGCAGCATTTGGAGCTCTTTGTTCTCCTGTTGATCTTCCAATTCCCAAAACTGCGTTACCAGCATCCTTAAGAATAGTTTTTACATCAGCAAAGTCTACATTTATAACTCCTGGTTGAGTTATTAATCCTGAGATTCCTTTTACACCATTTGATAAGATTTCATCAGACTTAATGTAAGCTTCACTTGCTTTTAAATCTTTATCACTAATTTGCAACAATCTATCATTAGGTATGACAATTAAAGTATCTAAGACATCTCTCAAGGCTTGAACTCCTTCTTCAGCTTGAACAGATCTTCTTCTTCCTTCAAAGCCAAAAGGTCTTGTAACCACACCGACAGTTAGTGCACCCAATTCATGTGCAATTTCAGCAATAATTGGTGATGCACCTGTTCCAGTACCTCCACCTTCACCTGCTGTGATGAAAACCATGTCTGAACCCTTAAGTGCTTCTTCGATTAATTCTCTTGAATCAATTGCTGCTTGTCTACCTACTTCAGGATTTGCACCAGCACCTAGACCACGAGTTGTTTTTCTACCTAAATCTAATTTTAAATCTGCTTTCGAACCTAAAAGACTTTGTGCATCTGTATTTGCTGCAACAAAATCGACTCCCTTAATACCCATTTTAATCATTCTGTTAACGGCATTTGTACCACCGCCGCCAACACCAACAACTTTAATTACCGCGGTGTAATTTCTTGGTCTCATGTTTAAAGTTACTCCTTTTTCTTTTTTTGTTTTTCGAGTTGTAGCCATTTATAAATCTCCAATTTGTTAAAAAAAGAATATCACTTAACACGTGTTAAACAAACAATTTTTTTATAATTTATCTAAACCTAAAGTTTAGATTTAGATATTACAATTTGTGATTAGTTCTTCTGAACCGATAAAACTAACATCTCCATTACACGAGTTGTTTTGCAGAAAGTAGCCCAGAGCGGAAGCCTTTTTCCCTAGATCTATTGGATATCCGAAGTCAACAGTTGTTTCTTGGAGGTCCCCTACTAAGTTGCTTCCAGAGAAAGTTAGTTCTATCGTTTTCGAAGCAAGGTTATAACTATCTAAAGTTGCAATAAATGAGACTAATTCACCATAAAATGTTTCAGGAACAGGTCCATTGCGTATGGTAATAGAAGCTAAATCAGCTTTATTTTGATCATTGTATGCAACTACACTTGCGTTTTTTAAAAGGACCAATACCTCAGGAATTGACTTTCTTAAATCAACTATAATTGCCATCTTTTTAGTTTCGATTAGGTTTATTGATAGCGAGTTTGGATAATTTTTTGTGATCTCTATCCCCTCGAGCTCGTCATATTTATTCAGAATAGTATCAAAAGTTGTATCGCTTACAGTCCATATAGAGTCTCCTTTTGATATCAACATGAACTCTTTTACTAAATTTTGATATGATACATTCTCAACAACAATCTGAGAAACTCTATAAGTTGAAGAATTGTAAGTAAATAAAATGTTAATTGCGAAAATTATGAAAAATGTAAAGACTAAGAATTTCTTTAGTAGATTTTTTTCTTGATCAGTATAATTTAGAGCCATTACTCAAAAGTTCCAACAAATTTAATCTCTTCTTCAAGTAGGATTTCATGCTTTTCTCTAACAACACCCTTTACATGTTGTACTAATTCATACAGAGAAGAGGACTTGGCACCTTTTTCAGCTATAAAAAAATTAGCATGTTTTTCACTCACTCTAACTTTATCAATTGAAAATCCTTTTAAACCTGATGCTTCTATCAAGTACCCTGCAGAATTTTCACTAGGATTTTTAAAAACACTTCCTGCATTGTATATGGCTGAAGGCTGTGAAGACTTTCTTTTTGCATTCAACTCAGACATGAAATTGTATATATCTTCTTTTTTAGACTTACTAAATTGAAATTCTGCAGAAAGTATAAGGTAATTATCTAGAAAATCTCCATCCCTATAACCAAATTTGAATTGACTTTTTTGTATAGTTTTAATAGTTTTATTACTAAATTCATAAACTGTAATCGACTTTAAATACTCTGAGATTTCACTACCCCAACAACCTGCATTTCCTCTGATTGCGCCTCCAACTGACCCAGGAATTCCTAAAAGAAACTCTCCACCTGTTATTGAATTGTTGTAAAGTGCTCTAGATAAATCTGGAAGAAATACACCACTACCAGCCAGTACTTCAGATGTTGTATTATTAATTGAGATATCTTTAATTTTCGGAATTATAAGAAGCTTATCAAAATCTTTATCCGAAAAAGCTACGTTAGAACCTTTACCTAATATATAAAAATTATCATAATGAATTTCATCTTCTATTTGTAAAATATCATCTATTGTCTCAATAATTACAACATTTTCACAAACACCACCAAATCTGTAGGTGGTTAAATTTGAAATTTTTTCTCTAGTTCTTTTCATTAAAATACTTTAATACTTGAGGACCAAGCAAAGTTATATCACCTGCACCAAGGGTCAGTATTAAGTCTCCTTCTTTAATTATATCTTTAAGAAAATGAGGTACCATTCTTGGTGATTTTAAATATTTAATTTTTTCAGATGCAAAATTTGCACTATTTACTCCTGGTATAGGCTTCTCACCAGCAGAATATATATCCGTAACTATAGAAATATCAGAAAGTTCAAGACTTGCCTTTAATTCATTGAAATTATCTTTTGTTCTTGTATATCTATGTGGTTGAAATATTGTAATTAATCTTCCCTCTGAAAATTCTTTGAACGATTTTATTGTTGAAATAATTTCTGTTGGGTGATGTGCATAATCGTCATAAATCTTAACTCCATTGAACTCTCCTATGAATTCAGCACGTCTTTTAACTCCATCGAAATGCTCAATAGCAGACAAACTGTCATCTATTGAAATTCCATTTAAATACGCCAAAGCAATCACACCAGTTATATTTGATATAAAATGTTTTCCAATTAACTTTGTGTTTATTTTGTATTTTTTAGCGTTTACCAATATTTCATTACCACCTAATAGCTGAAAATCAGAACCGTTCTCTTTTGAGTAAGTTATATGACTATCCTTAGAAATCAATTTGAGACTTTTATCATCTAAATTTAAAACCGTATTATTTTCTACATTTGAAATTACAGATTCAAATGCATCTACTAAATTTTCAAAAGATCCATAATGGTCAATATGATCAAAATCAATATTTGTAACCAAAAGAGTGTTGATTTTAAAGTTTTCAAAAGTATTAAAAGCTTCATCTGTTTCTAGTATCAATGGATATTCATATCCAGCAAAATTTCCTCCTACACCTCCAAATGATGTAATTCCTCCAAAAATATAGGAAGCTGGTATGTTGTTAAAATTATAAATATGAGCTAACAATGCTGTACTAGAAGTCTTTCCGTGAGTACCCGTTACTCCTACTACATTAAAATGCTTAGTAATTTCATCCAAGAATTCAGGTCTAGTTAAGACATTTGCTGAACCCATATGGTTTTTTAAAAATGTATCTTTGATATTTATTGCTGATGAAACAATATAAAGTGAATTTTGATTATATATATTGTTAGAAATATCCAACTCGATTGATAAGCCATCATTAGATAACAAATCTGTAACGTATGATGTTCTTTGATCATAACCTTTTGTGTTTACCCCGCTCTGGTGTAAAAATTTTGCAATAGAACTCATTCCTGAGCCACCTATTCCCAATATGTAAACTTCTTTATATTTATTTAAAAAATTCTTCATAAACAATTTCACTTATTACACGTTTACCATTTGGAATTTTAGTTGTTTGCGATTTATCTTTTAAATAAACATCATTTATATTTTTTAATAATTTTTCTAATTCATAGAAGTTGTTAACGATATTTGCAAAATTATTATCTTCCAAAAATTTTGCATTTAAATATTGATGACTTGAGGTTGTTCCATGTTTAAAAGGAATTAAAATTTGTGGAATACCTAAATATGCAGGCTCTAAAGATCCTCCGCCAGACCGTCCTACAATAAGTTGGACTTTTTTATAAAACTCATCCATATTTTCTAGGAATTCGAAAGATAGATAGTTTTCATGTTGTAAATTTAAAGACTTCTGTTTTCCTGTAATATGCAATACTTTAAATGACTCAATTAAATCTGAATATATAAATTTTTCAACAAATGAATTAATTTCGTCAGAACCTTGGCTACCACCAACAAAACCAATAGAAACTATGTTATCGATTTTTGAAAATGGTTTTAAATTAGTATTTACAACTGGACCTGTATATATTAATTTATTGTTATTGATATTTTCGGTACTCTCAAAAGAGGTAAAAACTTTGTTAGCGAACATCGTAGCAATTTTGTTTCCTAGACCTGCAAACTTATTTTGCTCCTGAAGAAAAACTAAGGATTTTTTTAATTTTCCGACTATTGCAGCAATTGGTGAAATATAAGAACCTGTAGAGAAGACTATCTTTATATTTTTACCTTTTAATATCTTAAGTATGTCGGTTGTAGATTTAATTAATTTAAAAGAATTAAAAATATAATTCAACTTTCCAGAACTTGATGAATAGAAATTTATGACAAAAACATCAACATTTAAATCATTTAGATACTTTTCACCTCGGTAGTCAGTAATTACTCCAATTTTTTTATTATCAAAACCATTAGAAATTAATTCATTAATTATATTTTTGGCTGGCAAAACATGGCCACCAGTACCTACACAAAAAAAATATATATAATCATTCATCATTAATTGAATACATAACTCCAAAACCTACAAAAATTGAGACCATTGCACTCGACCCGTAGGATACAAATGGTAACACCATTCCTGTAATTGGAACGATACCTACTGCACCTCCTAAATTTACTACAGTTTGAAAAAGCACCCAAGCAGCAATGCCAAAACAATATAATTTTTTAAACTCATTGTTGGTGTTTAAGCCCATTAAAAAGGTTGTTGTAATTAATATAAAAAATCCGAGAATTATAAGAAACAAACCAAAGAATCCGTACTCCTCACCAATTATTGAAGATATAAAATCTGAGTAGGAATTGGGTAAAGATCCCCACCTGGCCCTTGATGTACCAGGTCCTAGACCAAACAATCCTCCTGAGCTAATAGCTATTCTACTCTGATTAAGTTGATAGCAATCTCCTAATAGGTCTACTCCTACATCACACTTACCTTCTAGCCAGGTTTTGATTCTTACCAATCTATAGCTTTCTGCTCTAGCTAGAGAAATTAATGGCAATAATGAAAGAGCAACAATTGATGTAGGGTAAATAATTTTAACTCTAGACATAAAAATTTGTGCTACAACAATTACACAAAGTGTTGCAAATGTTCCATAATCGGGTTCGAGTAATACAAGGAATGCGCACAAGAAAGGTAGCGCTATTGCTCTTGTTAACACTGTAAACTCTGGCAATTTGCTCAACTCATTAGACAATATTTTTGCAACCCACAAAATAATAATTGGTTTAGCTAATTCACTTGGTTGAAGATTAACTATACCAATGTCAATCCACCTTCTACTTCCACCAACGACTATTCCATAAGTTAAAACTAAAAATAAAACCACTGTTACAGATACGATTAGAAAAAATGAAAAGTCGAGAATTGTGTCTTGATTTAATTTTTTAATTATATTGAAAGCAACAACACCAATAATTATTGCAGTTAAATGCCTTTTTATAAAATAAAAATTATCACCGTAAAGATTAAGCCCTTCAACTGATGAAGCAGAAACATTCATTAGTATTCCAAAAGATATTAAAAATACTAAAGAAAACATATTAGTTCTTCTAATGTAGTTGTCTAATATCATTTGAAATCTTTCAAAATAGTTTTTTTAAAAAAATTACCTCTATCTTCATAGTTATCAAAATCATTAAAACTTGCCCCTCCACAACTAAACAAAACAGTTTTAATATCATTGAGGTTTTCTTTAATAATTTCTGATATTTCAAAAATAGAATCATATTTTATAAAAATTTGCTCACTTGATTCTTTTTGAACATTCATATTTTTTGGAAATAAAACAATCTTTACATTGTTACTAACTTTAAAATTCGATAATTCAACATTTTTATCTATTCCATGCAATATAAGTAAGCCATTGGAAATTTTTTTTGTAGCTTCGTACACTGCTTTAAAATTTGTAGCTTTTGAATCGTTAATAAATTCAATATCGTTGTAGGTATGAAATCTCTCAAATCTATGTGGGGAAATAGAAACATCGTTCAACATATCTAAGACTTCGCTTTTATCTATTTTATAAATCTCACTAACTAGCAACAACGTGTTAATAAATTCATCAAATAAAAAACTATGTTCATAGGTGGTTGTATCTGATGGTCTTATTACATCTTTTGAAATCTCATTGTTTAATTTATTATCTACACTACCTAAAATCTTTATATTTTTATTATTTTCAAAATTAAATAATTTTAATTTTGTAATTGCATAGCTGTTAAAACTCTTGTGCCAATCAATGTGATCTGGGAAAATATTTAATATAACAGCCGAATCAAGTTTAAGACTACTAGTATATTCAATTTGAAAACTTGAAAGTTCAAGGACGACATATTCATAATTAACTTCGTCTAATAAAATTTCTAAAGGTGAGTTGCCGATGTTTCCAGCACTAATGGACGTAAAGCCACGTTTTATAAGAAGATCATTTAAAATTGTTACAAAAGAAGATTTTCCATTAGTGCCTGTAACTGCAATCAATTTTGAATTTGTTAATTCTGAAAATATTTCAATATCTGTAGTTATCTTTATTTTTTTACTTTTTGCATTTTTAATAATGTGATGATCAGGGTTTATACCAGGCGAAACTATTACTTCATTAATGTTTTCATATCCATAATCAAGAAAAGTATTGTTATTTGGAAGATTGTCGTCAAATATACAGTATTTTTTATCATTTTTTTTAAAATACTTTTCTACTGACTTACCAGTTTTTCCATAACCTAGAATTAATGAAGTCATTATTGACCAAATAAAACAAAATCTGCGTAAAATAAACCAAGACCAAAGACAATTGCGATTCCATTAATTATCCAAAACCTTACAATTATTGTTGTTTCGGCCCAATTTTTCATTTCAAAATGATGATGAATAGGAGCCATTTTAAAAATTCTTTTTTTACGATATTTAAAAGATAAAATTTGTAACACTACTGAAACTCCCTCAAAAATAAATAAAAAACAAAAGAAAAATATTAAACCATCCGCCCCGAGAGCAAATAATACTAATGGAATTAAAGCACCTATAAAATGTGAGCCAATGTCGCCCATTATAATTTTTGCTGGATAAGTATTCCACCAAAGAAATGCCAAACAAGCACCTGCTGTTGCAGAAATTAACCTTGAGATATCAACAAGTAAAAATGAATCTATAACAAAATTGGAATAATACCCTGGGTGCCTATAAATCCAGAAAGATATTATTAATATACCACCAAGAGTTAGAACACTACTTCCACCTACTAGCCCATCTAAGCCGTCTGTGAAGTTTACTGAGTTAGTTATTCCTAAAAGTAAAAATATTATTAAGATCCATTTAATAATTCCAACTTCAATGCCTAATCCACTAAAGAAATAAAATTGTGTATCGTAACCAAGATTGTAGAAATAATAAGAAGCAATAACACCGATTATTAATTGGAGTAAAAATTTCTGTTTTGGCTTGAGTCCTAAATTTCTACCTTCTTTAACTTTATAAAGATCATCTATCAATCCAACTAAGCCCATCAAGCTTGCAATAACGAGGAGGTTAACAACTTCTACATTAACATCAATAAACTCAACTTTAAAACCCTCTCCAATCGTCCAGAAATTAATATGTGATAGAAAATAACCAATACATGTTCCAACTATTATAAAAATCCCACCCATAGTAGGTGTTCCCTTTTTATGATCATGGAACTGAAGTTCTTCTTGTATTTCTTGACCAATACTTTTTGACTTAAAGTAGTTAACACCAAGATATGTTGAAAATAAAACAAAAATAAAAGAAATCCCACCTGAAACTATAATCCCTATCATTTAATTAACTCCAAAATATCCTCAACTACTTTACCATCTGAGAATTCGAAGTGTTCTCCGTTTATTTCTTGGTATTTTTCATGTCCCTTTCCCAATACTAATAACACTTCATCATTTTTAATTAAATTAATGCCCTGCTTTATTGCTTGATACCTGTCTAAAACTATCTCAACATCTTTATTTAAAGGTATTCCAGATAAAATTTCTCTTGCTATTTCTAGTGGGTTTTCTTTTCTAGGATTGTCATTTGTAAGTATTATTTTGCTGGAATTACTTAATGAATTTCCCATAAATTTTCTTTTAGAGGAGTCTCTGTTGCCACCTGCCCCTACAATTGTTACTACTTTATTATATTTTTCTAAAGCAAAATTTATAACTTCACTTATAGCTTCAGGAGTGTGAGCATAATCAATAATTACATTTTTATTATTTTTACTAATTAATTGAAATCTTCCGGGAGGATTACAAACTAAAGGAATATTATTTATCAATTTGTTTAAATCATATTCTTCTGAAAAATACAACATTCCAAAAGCTAACAAGAAATTTTCTACAAATTTTGGTCCCATAAAGGAAATATTTGATTCTACATAACTATCTTCGATTCTAAATTTAATTACATCTTCCTCGCTAGAATATTGAATTAACTGTATGTCATTTTCTTCACGCAAGCCAACACTATATGAAGGTATCTTCGTATTATTTTTTAACAAATTGCCATATTCGCTATCAATATAAACAAACTTCTCTGAAACATTATTGTTAAATAATTTTGATTTTGCTTCAAAATACTTATCTAAACTACCGTGATAATCTAAATGATCCTGACTTAAGTTTGTAAATCCTGAAACCCTAAATTTTAAATCACGTAATCTGTTTTGATCTAAAGCATGTGACGAAACTTCTATAGCAACTGATTCAACACTCTTTGAACTAAGAGATAACAATTTAACTAGATTAAATAATTTTGGTGTTGTCAAATGAGTTTCATTTGTAAATTGGAATAAATCTTTTTCATCTACTGTACCAACAAGCAAATTGGATTCTCCTATTAATTGATTTATAAAATAACAAGTTGTTGTTTTCCCATTTGTGCCAGTAACTCCGTAATAAGAAAGGTCTAAATAATTTTCATAAATTTTGTTAAGAACATATCTAAAACTTTCATAAAAATTTTCCAAAATAATAATTTTATTATTTTCTATTTTGCACAAATTCGATGTAAGAATTAATTTTGGATTTAATTTTAAGGAGCTAGATACAAGTTTATTTAGCTTAGCTTCATCCTGATGGTCTAAAATTAAAATTGACTCATCAACTACATCCAGAGTACTGTTTACAATATTTTTGTAATCTAGATTTAGACTATCTAATTCATTTGTTTTCATTTATTATCACCTGATGAAAAATAGCTCACAATTGTTTTAAATATTGGAGCTGCAGTAGAACCACCAGTAACATATTCATATTCTGGTGAAGTCGTTGATGCACCCCATAATATAACTGAACCAACTATAGGACCTTCAGTTGTTTCTGCGAAGCCTGTAAATGAAGTATTAAATCTCTCACTAGAATATCCGACGCCTTCAATGTGTGTTCTGGATGTACCAGTTTTTCCGCCAATTATATAACCTTCCATCTGTAGCGACTTTGCTGTACCATTTTCACCTTCAACAACATTTATTAAAAAACCCTTCAGTATTTTTGAAAGCTCCTCATTAATGACTTGAGTCCTATTTGAATTTAAATATGGTTTCTTTACTAATGAAAGACTAATGTCTTTTCCGCCATTAACAATAATGCTATAAGCTTTTACCATTTGCATTTGTGTGACGTTAGCTGAATAGCCAATAGACAATGAGCTTAGACAAGTTGCACATGTTTTATTTTTATCAAAACTACCTTTCGCTTCACCGGTTAACTCAATTCCGGTTTTACTTGTAAAGCCAAATTTTGTTAAAAAATCTTCTAGTTGATTAACATCTAAGTCTTCAGTAGCTAATATTGTGCCAACGTTTGAAGATCTTTCAATAATCTCTTCAACCGTTAAAACGTAAGTATCATGTTTAAGAAAATCCCTGTAGCAACCTCTGTATCCTACATAATTTTTGTCACAGGACCCTGGAATTATTTCTATTGTATCTTCGACAATATATTCTTTATCTAAAGATATATTCTTTTCATTAATCGCGTGACCTATAGAAAATATTTTAAATGATGAACCTGGCTCATATTGAGCTCTAGTACTGATGAGATTTATATTGTAAAATTCATTTTGGTTTTTTTGCTCAGCCGAAATGATTATTTCACCTGTTTTTGCATTTGCAAATACAACAGAGCAATTAAAAGCATTGGTTTCTAACAAAGCTTCAGAACAAAGTTGTTCTGTAAGGTACTGTAATTCAGAATCTAAAGTTAATAGAAGGTCCTCACCATGAATTGGTTGTGTAGTTCTTATTTCTCCTTGTGGAATTATTTTTCCATTTGGTGATACTTCGTACTTTATTTCACCATCAATTCCTTGAAGTTGGTAATCAAAATATAACTCAAGTCCCTCTATTCCATTTCCATCTACATCAACATTTCCAACAATACTCTTAAAAGATTCATTGTGATTAATTCTTTTATTTGATTCTTCCAGAATTACACCATCGATTAACCACGATTCTATTTCTAATCCTTTTTCGTAGTCAATATTTCTAGCTAAATAGAAATATTTATTAGAGTTTGTAATTTTTTCATAAATTTTTTCTTTGCTAAGACCCAAAAAAGAAGAAAGTATATTTGATACTTCATAAGGATTATTTATTTCTTTTGGTCTTATTCCAACATTAAATGATCGTGTTGTTGAAGTAATAAGGTTTAGGTTTCTGTCATAAATGCTACCACGTTTAGACTTCAGTACCTCAGTTTCAACCCTATAGGACAACGCCTGATTTTGAAAATATTCTGAATTAGAAAATTGCAATGTATAAACATTTTGTAAAAATAAACCTGAAAAAAATATAAAACCTACAACGACAAGAGTTGATAAGAGCCATATTTTAAATTTATATACATTCATCTTCCAAATATTCCTAAAGTTTTGGGTTCCTCATTATTCATATGTGATTTGTATGGAATGGTTAAATTTTTATTGACTACTTTTACCTCTAACTTTCTCATATTTAAATCATTAGAAATTTTGTCAATATTTACAATTGAGTATTTTTCTTCATATAAATATTTTGTTAAATCACTTTGAATTTCTAGCTCAATTAATTCAGAATTTAAATTGGAAAGTTCATCTGAAAGATTGTTAATAGTTATATTTGTTATCAAATTAGCCAATACAGATCCTAAAAATAAAAATGACATCGTAAGTAATAAATTTTTTAATTTCACAATCTCACCACATGTCTTAAAATTGCAGATTTAGATTTTGGATTATTTTTAACTTCTAGTTTTGAAGGTTTTATTTTTTTAGGTTTGCCTATTTTGAATTCTGGTTGAATTTCACAATTACAAATTGGAGATGAAAAGTCACATATACATTCCAATGAAATATCATTAAAAAAATCTTTTACAATTTTGTCCTCAAGAGATTGATATGTTAAACAAATAATTTTTCCACCTTTTGATATGTACTTACTAACACTCTTCAAAGAGTCTTTTATTTGACTCAATTCGTCATTAACTTCAATACGTAAAGCTTGAAAAATTCTTCTTATACTTTTATTTGTATAAATTGGATTTTGTTTAGGCAAAATATTTATTAATAACTCAACCAAGTCATTAGTTGTATTTAAATTACGGTTTTCAGATAAAACATTTGCAATTTTTTTAGAATATTTTTCTTCACCATATTCTATAAATACTCTTTTCAATTCTTCAGATGAGTAATTATCTAAAATCTCCTTGGCCGTAACTCCACTTTTAGTATCCATTCTCATATCTAGAGGCCCATCCAATTGAAATGAAAAGCCTCTAGAAGCAGATGAAATCTGGTGAGTTGAAACCCCATAATCGAAAAAAATTCCTGATATATTTGTAATTTTGTTGTTATCAAAAAAATTAGGAATATTAACAAAATCACACTTACTCACATTATGAGAAGCGTCAGAATTATCAATTGAATCACCATCTCTATCAAATCCAATTAGGTCTAAATGAGGAAAATCCAAAAAAGTTTTAAAATGAGAACCATTTCCGTAAGTTGCATCAATAAAAAACCCTTCAGGTAAATCTGCAACTAAATTTTGCACCTCAGAAACCATTACTGGTTCATGTATTACATACTCTGCCCTGTTTGTATTCATACCCAGCTCTCTAGTACTGGCACCAATTGGAAAGTTGGGCGGAGTAAGGGTATTCCAATTTAGTTGTCTAGAGAGCTGGCTATGAACTTATTCTT
>Ga0181583_10001961_pt1 | contig 15314 bp, 13 predicted proteins | sample 071ome_31_FD_132461 | JGI IMG/M metagenome (GOLD analysis project Ga0181583, IMG submission 132461) | Coastal salt marsh microbial communities from the Groves Creek Marsh, Skidaway Island, Georgia - 071405CT metaG (megahit assembly) | ecosystem: Environmental > Aquatic > Marine > Intertidal... | reverse complement strand
TACCATTTTATGCCTCCCCGACGAGGCGGCCATAGAAGCCGTGCAGATGGTAGCAGAATTACAAGGCGACATCCGGCTGATAGATGCGTCTTCTGCCCACCGTATTCACGCTGATTTTGTCTACGGCTTTGCCGAGATGACAAAAACCCAGGCAGAAAAAATCGCCAATGCCCGTTATGTAAGCAATCCAGGATGCTATCCAACCGGATTTATTGCACTGGCACGCCCCCTGATAGAGGCTGGTCTTCTTGCCCCGGAAACACGCCTTACCGCCCCGTCTGTCAGCGGTTATAGTGGCGGCGGCAAGGCTATGATCGTCCGTTATGAGGCAGGCAATGCCCCGGCTTTTGGCACCTATGCGCTGAGCCTTGCCCACAAGCATTTGCCAGAAATGCAAAAACATTCCGGCCTGAAAGACAAGCCTGTATTTCTGCCTTCGGTAGGCCAGTTTGCACAAGGGATGCTGGTGAATATCCCCTTGCATCAGGCACAATTTACCAAAGCGGTTGGCGCAGATGATATCCTGAAATGCTATCAGGCCGCCTATCAGGATGCGCCGCTTATATCTGTGATGGATGCCAGCGCACTGGATGCCCATAATTTTCTGGTGGCAGAAAAGCTGGCCGGGCGCGATATTATGGAGCTATGTGTCTTTGCCAATGCCGAAGCCAGCCAATTTGTGCTGACCGCGCGTCTGGATAATCTGGGCAAGGGGGCAGCCGGAGCAGCCGTGCAAAATATGAATCTGATGCTGGGCATAGATAGCGTGAGCGGCTTGCAGCTGTAAATCAATCTTATGGGCAGAAATGTTTTGCGGTACAAGCCATGTTGAAAATTCCGGAAATGACGATGCGGGAACGTGCCTTTGGCTATCCCTATGATGCGCCGCAAGGGCCATATCTTTTGCAAAATGGCTATCAACTGGCCTTGTCAGAAGAATATGATTTTAGCGGCCGCGTGGCGGTGTTATCGGTCGGCTCGAACCGCGCCCCTGCCCAGCTTTATCGCAAATTTGGTGATCAGGCAGAAGTGCCAGTAACCCCTGTTAAGGTTCAGGATTGCGATATTGTCCATGTTGCCAATCTAGCAGATTACGGTGCTGTGCCCTGTTCTGCTTTCCCCTGTGCTGGCGCGTCTATCACCTTGAATATCGCCTGGCTATTGCCGGATCAGCTGGCAGTCATGCATGCCACCGAATCTCTGGGTCAGGCCTATGACTGGGTGGAATGGGATTTAGGTGCGGTAACGCCCCTGTCCCATGCACTGCCCGCCAGATTATTTGGCTATTCGGCTATTGCCGGGGCATTTAATTTATCCGGAGAAGGGCCATTTGCCTTAGACAAAATCGCGGCAACAGACAGGCAGTTTGCCTCAGCCACCCAATATCAGATGCAGGAACAGATTTTTGCGGCAATCGGCGGGGAAGTCCCGGACCTGGATAGCTTTGTTCAACAGGTACAAAATAAGGCCAGCTTGCGCCATTCTATTCGCCGGTTGTTGGCCGAACAGGCAGTTCAGCCTGAAAATTGCCCCTGGCACAAAAGCACAGAATTAACAGGCTGATAAGGCTAGGCGGTCAACTGGTCTATCAGAAAGCCGGCCGTCAGAAGCAAGCCTGTATCGCGGTTGGATTTAAACAGGCGCAAGGCTTTATCGGGATTGTCTGTCTCTATTTGCAGAGCTTGCCAGCCAAGATGAAAGATAGCCAATACCATCCCTGTCATCCAGAAACCTGTGCCGGACAGGCTGTAAAATCCGATGGACCAACAGCCTGCTGCAAGGCCATAGGATAGGGCTACCCCTATTTGCAAATGCTGGCCAAGTGTAAGGGCAGAGGATTTCACCCCGGTTATTTTGTCATCTGCCATATCCTGGACAGCATAAATTGTATCATAGCCGATAACCCAGAAAACTGTGCCAATATAAATCAGCATCAGGCCAAAAGGCGGCCATCCTGCCCATAAAAGAGAGGCAGCGACCGGAACGCCCCAGCTAAAGGTAAGCCCCAGAATAGCCTGGGGAAATCCAAATACCCGTTTGGCCAGCGGATATAACAGGATAAGCGGGCCAGCCGATAGCCCGACCAGCCAGCTGCGCGGCGGAAATTGCAAGAGCAGGGCAAGGCCAATGCCGACTAACAATGCCAGAAATAAAAAGGCAGAAAACAGGCTGATTTGCCCGGACGCAAGCGGGCGCGTGCTGGTGCGTGCTATTTTTTTATCAATATTTCTGTCCCATAAATCATTGATTACACATCCCGCTGCTCGCATCACAATCGCGCCGATTAAAAATATTCCCATCAGAAAAATGGCGGTGGCAAAATCCGGGCTATAGCCTGCCAAAACCCACCATCCGGGCAATAATAACAGCCACCAGCCTATTGGCCTGTCCAGCCGTGCCAGCGTGATATAGGGATAGGCAGATGTGGGCAAATAGTGCCAAAAACCATCCAGGCGAATATCGCTGGCAGATGGGGCTGGTTTTTTCGGCTTTTGAGGGTGTTTGGTCATAATCTTTACAACTATCCGAGCCAGCAAGCGATGTCCATGAAAGTTTTGCCTGACAGGCTGTGCCCCGGTAATAGCAACTTGCCGCCCGAAAAGGACGCGTATAAAAGCACTTGCCTTGACAAGCGGTTTCATCCTACATCTGAAAGCTATGAATGCCGGCTTACCATCTATCCGACTATTTACTGACCAGCCTTTGACAGAAGGCACGGCTATCCAGCTAACAGGCGAGGCAGCCCATTATCTGGCTAACGTAATGCGCCGGCGCATTGGCGACCAGATTGAGCTGTTTAATGGCAGAGATGACAGCTTTGTGGCAGAGATTACCGAGGTCAGCAAAAAATCGGTTATGGTAGGTCTCGTTGGAATAGGGCGCAAAATGACCCTCTCCCCCGATATCTGGCTATTATTTGCCCCGATAAAGCGCACCCGCCTTGATTTTATGGCACAAAAGGCAACCGAGCTGGGCGCACGCCTGATCCAGCCGGTGGATACAGATTTCTGTCAGGTCGGGCGAGTAAAAACAGACCGTTTGCGGGCAAATGCAATAGAGGCGGCCGAACAGACAGGCCGGCTGGATATACCGGAAATCGGGGAATTTATAGCGCTGGAAAAATACCTCTCAAACTGGCCGGAAGACAGGATTGTTTTATTTTGCGACGAGATATTTGCCAGCCAGCTAGCTGCAGATACAGCCGAAATCCCCCCTGATATGATAGCGGCCTTGCAACAGATAAAAGGGCGCAAGGCTGCGTTACTTATAGGCCCGGAAGGCGGTTTTTCGGATAAGGAGCGTACCCTTATCCTGGAATGTCCGGAAGTGATACAAATCAGCCTTGGCCCTCGTATATTAAGAAGTGATACAGCGGCATTGGCTGCGCTTAGCCTGTATCAGGCAGTGTGCGGGGATTGGCATGACAGTTTCTAATTCTTGTTTTCTGCGTCCTTATATGTCATTGCCTTTATGCATTATTCCTGTGGCTGTCACCGACCAGCATTAAGAGACTGAAGATATGAACAAACATAAGAGCGCCCAGCCCGTAACCGACCGCGCCCAACTGGTCGACTGGTTCGCCCAAAAAGGCAAGCCAAAATCAGCGTGGCGTATCGGAACAGAACATGAAAAATTCCTTTTCCACAAGGGCAGTTTTAAACCTGTTGCCTATGAAGGGGCGCAAGGGGTTGGCCAGCTATTAAGCCTGCTTGAACAGCAATTTGATATGCAGCCCATTATCGAAAAAGGGCATATTATCGGCCTGAAAAGTGCCGATGGCGGGTCTGTGACGCTGGAGCCGGGCGGCCAATTAGAGCTATCGGGTGCGCCCCTGGTCAGCTTGCATGAAACGTGCGCGGAAACCGGGGCGCATTTGCGCCAGATGCGCGAGGTCACAAACCCTCTGGATATCTGTATGCTGGGGGTAGGCTTCCAGCCCTTATGGGGGCGCGGCGATATTTCCTGGATGCCAAAGGGGCGCTATAAAATTATGCGCGAATATATGCCAAAGCGCGGTAATCTGGGTCTGGATATGATGCTGCGTTCCTGTACGGTTCAGGTGAATCTGGATTACGCAGATGAACGCGATATGGTGCGCAAATTCAGAACCTCTCTTGCGCTTCAGCCAATTGCTACTGCCCTGTTTGCGAACTCGCCTTTCAAAGATGGTATGCCGTCCGGGCTGAAATCGACGCGGGCGCAAGCCTGGACAGATACCGATCCCGATAGATGCGGTGTTCCGGCCTTTGTGTTTGAGCCGGATTTTGGCTATGCAAGATGGGTGGATTATATCCTGGATGTGCCGATGTATTTCCTGCATCGCGGTGATGATTATATCGATGTTTCCGGCCTGTCCTTTCGTGACTTTATGGCTGGAAAACTGCCCGGCTTTGAGGGGCAATATCCAACTATGGAAGATTTTGAAGATCACATGACCACCGCTTTTCCGGAAGTCCGTCTGAAGGGGTATCTGGAAATGCGCGGGGCAGATGGCGGCAGCTGGGGCAATATTTGTGCGCTGCCTGCGCTCTGGGTCGGGCTGTTATATGATGATGCAGCACTGGATGCAGCAGAAAAGCTGGTCGGGGATTTTACCGCCAGTGATGTAGAGACAGCACGCATGGCTGTTGCAACAGATGGTCTGCAAGCCGAAATGGCCGGCTGGTCGGTGCATGAGCTGGCCAGCGAGACGCTGAAAATTGCCGAGGCAGGTTTGAAAAGCCGTGCCATGCTGGATGATAAAGGCCAGGATGAAGCCAAATTTTTAGCCCCCTTGCAGGAAATTGTTGCTTCTGGCAAAACCCACGCAGATATCATGCTGGAAAAATATCATGCCGAATGGGGGCAGGATATCAGCCATGTTTTCAAGGAATATCATTACTAGGCCAGGGCACGAACATCCGGCTTTATACATTACAGGCTGATCCATAGCTGAATCCTGAAAAAACAGGCCAGAAATCATGTTTGCACTGCTTTTAATCACCTTTGTCAATTTTGTGGGGATAGGCGCGCTTATCCCTGTTCTGCCCTTTACGGTGATTGAACATCTTGGTTATTCGGAAACAGTGATGAGCGCACTTTTGGCCAGCTTTGCGCTGGCTATGTTTATCGCCAATCCGATATTGGGACGTCTGTCAGACAGGGTTGGCCGGCAACCTGTTTTGCTTGTCTCTCTTATGATTGGCACGGCTGCCCATCTATGGTTTGCGTTAAGCAATGATATTATTTCCATGTTTGCTGCACGGATTATTGCCGGGCTATCGGCTGGAAATATCGGGGTGATACAGGCGATTATTGCCGATAATTCCAGGCCGGAGGAACGCGCGCGTATCATGGGATTTTTAGGGGCGGCAATTGGTTCCGGTTTTGTGCTGGGCCCTGCTCTGGGCGGCTTGCTGGGCGGGATAGGCTCAGGGCCTGTCCATCAAACACCGTTTTTAATAGCTGCTTTATTTTCTTTTATCGCGGTTTGCCTGACCCTACGGCTGAAATTTCGCAGCTCTGCCCCATCTAAAAGCAGCGATAGACAAAATTTTCCGGCCGCGTTGCGAGCGATGCTCTCCAGCCCTATCGGGCTGTTTGCGCTGGCTTTTTTCTGCCTGAATCTGGCCTTTGCACAGGTAGAGGCATCCTATGTGCTATTGGTGCGTGATGTGCTGGATTTTGGCCCCCGCCAGACAGGCTGGCTTTTTACCTATATCGGGGTCTGTATCATTCTGGTGCAAGGCGGTCTTATTGGACGGCTGACCCGCAGATTTGGCGAAATGCCGATTGTGGTAACCGGGGTAGCGGTGCTGGCCTTTGGACAATTTTTCAGCGCATTTATCGCAGGTGAATCAGGCACTGGCGCGATGATATTTGCTGCCGTGATATTATCTACCAGCCTGGTATGTATTGGATTTGCCCTGACAAACCCTACCTTGTCAGCTGCTTCGTCTCATGTGGCGCGCGCCGATCAGATGGGCGGGGCATTGGGGCTGGTACAGGGCTTTGGCTCGATGGGGCAAGTGATTGGCCTGACCATTGCAGGCCCGCTTTATCAGGCGGGAACAGGCCAGCTCTCTTTCGGGTTTGGTTGCGCGATAAGCTGTGTTTTACTGGTCATTGTCTGGCAGATAAAAATCCGCCGCATCACGCCTGCAAAGCCCTGATAAATAGCTGGCCGGATAATTTAGGCAGCTTCTGTACCGCCAACGGTGATACCGCCCATTTTCAAGGTAGGCTGACCGACCCCCACAGGGACTGACTGGCCTGCCTTGCCGCAGGTGCCAACGCCCCTGTCCAATGCCATATCATTGCCGATCATGGTGATTTTTGACATCGCATCAGGCCCGCTGCCAATAAGGGTAGCCCCTTTGACAGGAGCGCCAATCTTGCCATTTTCCACCAGATAGGCTTCCGAGGCAGAAAACACGAATTTCCCGGAGGTGATATCGACCTGACCACCGCCAAAATTCACCGCATAGAGGCCTTTTTTCATGGAAGAGACAATCTCTTGCGGGTCATACTCGCCATTTTCCATAAAGGTATTGGTCATCCGCGGCATGGGTAAATGGGCATAGGATTCGCGCCGGCCATTGCCTGTGGCCGCTACCCCCATCAGACGGGCATTCTGCCTGTCCTGCATATAGCCTTTCAAGATGCCATCCTCTATCAGGACATTACGGGCAGAAGATGTGCCTTCATCATCAATGGTGATTGAACCGCGCCTGTCTGTCATTGTGCCATCATCTACAACAGTTACCCCTTTGGCGGCGACCTGCTCGCCAATGCGGCCAGAAAAAACAGATGTTCCTTTTCGGTTAAAATCCCCTTCCAGACCATGTCCGACAGCCTCATGCAGCATCACCCCCGGCCAGCCCGCGCCCAGCACAATTTCCATCTCGCCTGCCGGGGCAGAGACCGAATCAAGGTTTAGCAGGGCAATCCGCAAGGCTTCATTCACTTCTGCCTGCCAGAGCGCATCATCCAGATAGCGGGCAAACATAAACCGTCCGCCTGTCCCGCTGGAGCCGGTTTCCATACGGCCATTTTGTTCAACCACAATGGCCACATTCAGCCGCACAAGCGGGCGAATATCGGCATAGCTGGTATAATCAGGACGGATAATCTGTACAGCTTGCCACGAGCCGGCAATGCTGGCACTCACCTGGCGCACACGCGGGTCTGCTGTGCGGGCATAGCTATCGATTTTTTGCAATAACGCCACCTTGTCGCCAAAAGGGGTCTGGGCAAGCGGATTTAAATCGCTATAAAGCGGCTTGTTATGGCCGGCTTTCGGTGGCAGGGCAAGCTGACCGGCATGACCGGAAGCCACAGAGGATACGGTTTCGGCTGCCCGGCGAAGGGCGCTTTGGGATAGCTCGCCTGCATGGGCAAAGGCATCTGCTTCACCAGCGATGGCGCGCAAGCCAAACCCTGCGCTTTGGTCATAGGTTGCGGTTTTTAGCCGACCATCATCAAAAGCCAGCATTTCCGAATGCCGCATCTCCAGATATAAATCCCCGTCATCTGCCCCCGAGAGACATTCTGCTACAATCGAGAAAGTATTTTCTTTATCCAGGCCTGTCTTGCCGAAAAATAGCGCATCTGTCTGGTCGATAAGGGTCATGAGTTCCACCTTTTAATTTCTAGCCGTTTTCCAATGGAAAAAAGCCATATAAACCTGTCTGTTAACTATGGTTGGTTTGCCTGTTTCTTTCAAGGGGTAGCAGCAAAAACAGCTGCATCAGAATGGCGATTTGTCAAATTGCTTTGCATGGTGCAAAAAAATGCGCGACAGGCCGTCGCAGTGGGTTTTCATGAGCGAAAAAAACCGCTAGAAGTGGGGGAGTAATATCATGTGATCATCCCGTCTGATCTACATCTAGGAATTTTAAGAGTGGTAAAGCCGGGTTAAATTGGTCAACAGATCCTTACGTTGAAGGGGGAAAAAAGATGAATTTGCGCAGCCTTCTATCTGCCGCTATGCCGGTTATGATGGCTTTCGGTTTGTTATGTGTAAGCACCGCCTATGCGGCTGAGCCTCAGCCTTGGCAGCTGGGACTTCAGGAACCGGCCGGCTCTATCGCCGAAAAAGCTACCAGCCTGCATAATATGTTGTTGGTGATTATCACAGCCATTTCACTATTTGTGCTGGGATTGCTGGTTTATGTTTGTTTGCGCTTTCGTGCATCGGCCAATCCAAAGCCGTCCAAAACATCGCATAATACGATTATCGAGATTTTATGGACAGTTGTACCTGTCCTGATTCTGGTGGTGATCGCTGTACCCTCTTTCCAGCTTCTATATTATCTGGACAAGACCAAAGATACCGAAATGGTGGTCAAGGTAACTGGCAATCAATGGTACTGGAATTATGAATATCCGGATGAAGCGATCGCCTTTGACAGCTATCTGGTTGCCGAAGAGGATTTGCAAGAAGGCCAAAAGCGGTTGCTGACAGTGGATAATCCTATGGTAGTGCCTGCTGGTACACGCATTAAATTGCTGGTAACCGGCAATGATGTGATGCATAGCTTTTTTGTGCCATCACTTGCGGTACAGATTTATTCCATTGCTGGCCGCGTAAATGAGGCTTGGATAGATGTACCAGAAGGGACGCAAACCTATTACGGGCAATGCAACCAGATTTGCGGCGTTAATCACGCCTATATGCCTATTGTTATCAAAGCGCTGAATAAAGAAGATTATGCAAAATGGCTGGAAAAGGCCAAAGAAGAGTTCGCTTCTGCAGAAATCTTGCCGACAACAACGCTTTTGGCTTCGGCTAACTAGTTTTATTGACAGAGCAGGGAGATAAAAAATGAGTGCCCAGACACACGCAGCAGATGCCGGTCACGCGAACCCTACCGGGTTTGTACGCCGTTGGCTGTATTCAACAAACCACAAGGATATCGGGACGATGTATATCATCTTCTCGATTCTGGCCGCATTAATCGGCGGTGGTTTTTCAATTTTCATGCGAATGGAGCTGATGGAGCCAGGCGTCCAATATATGGCAGATGGTCATGTATGGAACGTCTTTACCACCGCCCATGGTTTGATCATGGTGTTCTTTGTGGTGATGCCGGGTCTGATTGGCGGATTTGGCAACTGGTTTGTGCCGATTATGATCGGTGCGCCGGATATGGCCTTTCCGCGCATGAATAATATCTCTTTCTGGCTGTTACCACCTTCCTTCATACTGCTGCTGCTCTCAGCTGTGATGGATGGCGGGGCAGGGGTTGGCTGGACGATTTATCCGCCAATGTCCAGCTCTGCTGGTACGCCGGGTATGTCGATGGATTTGGCCATTTTGTCTCTGCATTTGGCAGGTGTGTCTTCTATTTTGGGAGCGGCGAACTTTATCACCACCATCTTTAATATGCGCACACCGGGCATGACTTTGCACAAAATGCCATTATTTGCATGGGCGATGCTGATCACCGCTTTCTTGCTGTTGCTGGCTGTTCCTGTATTGGCAGGGGCAATTACCATGCTGCTGACAGACAGAAATTTCGGGACAACCTTCTTTATCCCTGAAGGGGGCGGTGACCCGATTTTGTTTCTGCATCTGTTCTGGTTCTTTGGTCATCCGGAAGTGTATATTATGATTCTGCCAGCCTTTGGCATTGTCAGCCATATTATCTCGACCTTTTCCCGCAAGCCTATTTTTGGTTATCTCGGCATGGCCTATGCTATGGTAGCTATTGGTTTTGTTGGCTTTATTGTATGGGCGCACCATATGTATACCGTCGGTCTGGATGTGGATACACGTGCCTATTTCACCGCTGCAACAATGGTGATTGCTGTGCCAACAGGGGTAAAAATCTTCTCATGGATTGCCACCATGTGGGGCGGTTCCATGACCTTTAGAACGCCTATGTTATGGGCGATTGGTTTTATCTTCCTGTTCACTGTTGGCGGTGTAACAGGGGTGGTATTGGCCAATGCCGGTATGGATGTGGTGTTGCATAATACCTATTATGTGATTGCCCACTTCCATTATGTGCTGTCTCTGGGGGCGGTATTTGGTCTGTTTGCCGGTTTTTATTACTGGTTCTCCAAGATGACCGGCTTTGAATATCACGAAGGGCTGGGCAAGATGCATTTCTGGATCACCTTTGTCGGCGTGAATTTAACCTTCTTCCCAATGCACTTTTTGGGTCTGGCCGGTATGCCGCGTCGTTATATCGACTATCCGGATGCCTTTGCCGGCTGGAACTATGTGGCCTCTATCGGCTCTTATATCAGCGCCTTTGGCACATTGATCTTCCTTGTGCTAATCGCCGAAGCCTTTATCAGCCGCAGGAAAGCAGCCGACAACCCATGGGGTGAAGGGGCAACAACCCTTGAATGGCAGTTATCGTCACCGCCGCCATATCACACCTTTGATGCGTTGCCGAAGGTAAAATAGGGCTGGTATCAGACAGCGAACAGGATTGCCGTTATTATGACACAGCAAATCATACAAGCCGAACAACAACTGGCTGTTGCCGATAGTCCTGCAACAGTCGGTGCGTTTTTCCAGTTGATGAAGCCGCGTGTTATGAGTCTGGTAATTTTTACCGGCTTTGCCGGTATGTTCCTGGCGCCAGGTCAGATGCATCCCGTTCTGGCAGCCATAGCACTATTTGCGATTGCCGCAGGGGCAGGGGCATCAGGTGCGATAAATCAATGGTATGACCGCGATATTGACGCGGTCATGACCCGTACACGCGGCCGGCCTATCCCGGCTGGCCAGGTGGTTCCGGCCGAAGCGCTGTCACTAGGGATTGTTATCTCTATTTTGTCGGTACTGCTTCTCAGCCTGAGCAGTAATTTACTGGCAGGGGGCTTGTTGGCCTTTACGATTTTTTTCTATGCGGTGATTTACACGGTTTGGCTAAAGCGCAGTACGGCTCAGAATATTGTTATTGGCGGGGCAGCAGGGGCTTTGCCGCCAATGGTAGGCTGGGCGGCCGTTACCGGCAGTATTTCAATAGAATCTATTGCCCTGTTTGCCCTTATTTTTGTCTGGACGCCGCCACATTTCTGGGCGCTGGCGCTGGTCAAAAATGATGATTACAAGCAAGCCAATATACCGATGCTGCCGGTTGTGGCAGGGCCAGCAGAAACCCGCAAGCAAATCTTAATCTATGCGCTTATCCTCGCGCCGACCGGCCTTGTGCCCTATGCGCTTTCGTTGGCCAGCCTTTTTTATCTGGTGGTGGCAGCGGTAATGGGCGTAATTTTTGTCTGGCTTTCCTTTTGCTTATATAAAAAGCCAAGCGACAAGGCAGCCTGGAAGCTGTTTAAATTTTCGATTTTTTATTTGTTTATTTTATTTGCTGCCCTTATCGCAGACCGGCTGATGGCCACGCTGCTGTTTGGGGCGGGCGGTTTAACTGGATAATCAGCAGATGACGCAAGCACAGCCAAAAACAGGCAAGGAAATGCAGCAGATGCGGCGCAAGCGCAATTTTTGGGTGCTTGGCCTTATTTTCGGATTCTGCGTACTGATTTATCTGGTCACAATTTTACGGATGGAAGGCTAGCCAGAAGATGACAGAGATCGCCTCTGACAAATTCTATCATAGTACCAGAATGGGTCGCAATCAGCGCACCTTGATGGTCATTGCGCTGGTGGTCGCTGGCATGGTCGGGCTTTCCTTTGCCTCCGTGCCGCTATATCGGCTGTTTTGCCAGGTAACCGGCTTTGGCGGAACAACGCAAGTTGCCGAAACATTGCCAACGCAAATTGCCACAAACCTGCCGCCCGTATCGGTCAGGTTTGATGCCAATGTCAGTCCAAAATTAAAATGGGAATTTGTGCCGGTAAGCGCGCCTGTCAGCCTGCAGCCAGGTGAGCAAACGACCATAATCTATCGGGCGACCAATATCGGCTCTGTGCCATCAACCGGGACAGCGACCTTTAATGTCACACCGCAAAAGGCCGGGCCCTATTTTATGAAAATCGAATGTTTTTGTTTTACCGAACAGACATTGCAGCCGGGCGAGTCAATGGATATGCCTGTATCCTTTTTTGTGGATAGCGAGATAGGAACAGATACAAACACAATGGATGTGGACGAAATCGTCCTGTCCTACACATTTTTTGAGGCAAGAACATAATTTTATGTTCTTATGAATTAATTTTGATCTGCCAGTCGGAGGGGACAGGCTTTTTCTGGAGGAGAAAAACATGAGTGGATCACATCAACATCCTTACCATCTGGTTGAACCCAGCCCCTGGCCAGCTGTTGGCTCGGCTGCAGCTTTTACAACCGCTATTGGCGGGATAATGTTTATGCATGAACGTGCCTATGGGCCGCATATTCTGGCACTGGGTCTGGGTCTGGTTCTGCTGACCATGTTTATGTGGTGGCGTGATATTGTGCGCGAAGCGGAATATCAGGGCCATCATACCCCGATTGTACAGGTCGGTATGCGCTATGGTATGATGCTGTTTATCGCGTCAGAGGTGATGTTCTTTGTTGCGTTTTTCTGGGCATTTTTCGACCGTTCTTTCTATCCGGCAGGCGGGGTATGGCCGCCAGAGGGCATTGAAACCTTTAACCCGTTCGATTTGCCCCTGATCAACACACTTGTTCTGTTGCTCAGCGGCTGTACAGTGACTTGGTCGCATCATGCGCTGGTCAAGGATAATCGGCGTGACTTTATCACCGGACTGGTTTTGACCATTGCACTGGGCGCACTCTTTACCGCCCTGCAAGCCGTTGAATATAGCCATGCACCCTTTGGCTTTACCGATGGTATCTATCCATCTGTCTTTTATATGGCAACCGGCTTTCACGGCTTTCATGTTCTGGTCGGGACATTATTCCTGACCGTTTGTCTGTTCCGTGGCCTAAAAGGGCATTTCACCAAGGATCAGCATTTCGGCTTTGAAGCTGCTGCCTGGTACTGGCATTTTGTGGATGTTGTCTGGCTGTTCCTGTTTGTCGCTGTTTACTGGTGGGGCGGTTGATAAAAAGGGTAAATGCCCTAGATAAATGATTATAACTAAATCGGCCTCAGCCCTTGCAGTTGCAGGCCGATTTTCTTATTCTGCGGCATCAAAGCCTGCGTTTGTTTCCAGCTTTTCAAGGTTAATCGCCATGTATTTTAGACCCTTTTTATGGCTGACAATCTTTAGCCTTCCAGCGTTGTTAGTGTTGCTGGCACTTGGTTTTTGGCAGCTGGATCGTCTGGCATGGAAAACCGCGCTGATTAATAATTTCAATGAACGCGCACGCGCCGAGGCTATTTTACCCCCTGCCGAAGATGCCGATTTAACCGAATTGGAGTTTCATAATCTGGCGCTGACGGGGCAGTTTTTACATGACAAGGAACGGTTTTTAACCGGCCGCACCTATGAGGGCAATGCCGGTTTTCATGTGGTCACCCCGTTTGTGACAGAAAATGGCATAACCCTGTTTATCAATCGCGGCTGGGTATCCGAAGCCTATCGCGAACCCGAAAAGCGGCCTTTTTCGGTAGTGGATAAAGTCCAATCTGTTCGCGCTGTTCTGCGCCTGCCCCAGAAAAAGGGATATTTTGTGCCGGAAAATGAACCGGATAGGGGTTTCTGGTTCACCCTAAAGCCGGATCAGCTGGCAGAACATTTGGGCCTGGAAAATGCGGTCACCAGCTATTATGCCGATCAAATCCGGCAGGGTGAAGTTATCACCCTGCCTATCGCTGCGACCATGAATATCGATGTGCGCAACACGCATTTAAATTATGCGCTGACCTGGTTTGGTATCGCCCTATCGTTAATCGGGGTATATATCGCCTATCATGTAAATGCCGGGCGGCTTGGGTTTCGCAAAAGCTAGCAACAGGTAAGGCAAGTTTAAGAGATGAAATATATCAGTACCCGAGGCCAGGATGGCCCGCTGAGCTTTGAAGAGGCGTTGCTAAATGGCCTGGCTCGTGATGGCGGTTTATATCTGCCGGTGGAATGGCCAGCCTTTAGCAAGACAGAAATAAGCGCGATGCGGGGTAAAAGCTATATCGACATTGCCGGTTTGATTATGTCACGCTTTACCGAAGGCGAGCTATCACAAGACCAGATCACGCAAATGGCCGGCGCCGCCTATCGCAGCTTCACCCACCCCGAAATCGCACCATTAAAAGCCATGAAAGGCGATATTCATCTTCTGGAGCTATTTTATGGCCCTACCATCGCCTTTAAAGATTATGCGATGCAATTTCTGTCCCGGGCGTTTGATAGCGCCCTTAGCCGTCAGAACCGCCATGCGGTTATTCTGGGCGCAACCAGCGGGGATACAGGCTCGGCCGCGCTGGAAGCCTTTCGCGGGCGGCAAGCGGTTGACGTATTTATCCTGTTTCCAAAGGGGCGCGTATCGCCTGTCCAGCAAAAACAGATGACCTCTGTTCGCGATGCAGGGGTACACGCCATAGCGGTAGAAGGCGATTTTGATGATTGCCAGGCGCTGGTAAAGGCCTGTTTTAATGATGGCCCTTTCCGTGACAAGGTAGGGCTGTCTGCAGTAAACTCGATTAACTGGGCGCGTTTGATGCCGCAGATTGTCTATTATTTTACCTCTGCACTAGCGCTTGGTGCGCCGGACAAGCCGGTAGCCTTTTGTGTGCCAACAGGTAATTTTGGTAATGTTTTTGCCGGCTGGGTAGCGATGCAGATGGGCTTGCCCGTGCAGCGTTTTATCGTCTCTTCCAACCGCAATGATATTCTGACCCGATTCTTTGTTGATGGCAAAATGCAGCGGCGGGATGTACATCCCTCTCTCAGCCCCTCTATGGATATTCAGGTATCCTCCAATTTTGAGCGGCTATTATTTGAATTACTGGGCAGGGATGGGCAAAAGACAGCCAGCTATATGCAGGAATTTTCCCGGACAGGCCAGTTTATGGTTGCTGAAAATGTTCTTCAGGCCGCTTTGCAGGATTTTTCCGGCTTTTGCCTGGATGATGAGGGTACAAGCGAGGAGATCGCGCGCTGCTACCGCGATGAGGGATATTTAATTGACCCGCATAGTGCAGTAGGTCTGGCCGCTGCCCGCCATGCCCGCAGCACGCAACTGATAGATACCGATATCCCTATCATCAGCCTTGCCTGTGCCCATCCGGCCAAATTTCCGGATGCGGTATTCAAGGCCAGCGGCCAGCATCCCGCATTGCCAGAATCATTATCAGACTTAATGGAGCGTGAAGAACAAATGCTGACGGCTAAAAATGACATAGCCGCCATTCAGCAATTATTGCTGGAACGGCAGCGCGGATAATGGCGGTTATTCAGACTAGCCAGACGGCCAATGGGCTTACCATCGCATCAGTAGCGATGCCGGCCTCTCATTCTGTTTCGC
>Ga0181583_10001923_pt1 | contig 15433 bp, 9 predicted proteins | sample 071ome_31_FD_132461 | JGI IMG/M metagenome (GOLD analysis project Ga0181583, IMG submission 132461) | Coastal salt marsh microbial communities from the Groves Creek Marsh, Skidaway Island, Georgia - 071405CT metaG (megahit assembly) | ecosystem: Environmental > Aquatic > Marine > Intertidal zone... | reverse complement strand
GTCTCCCTGGACCAGCTCCGCAACTTCGACGAGTGCGAGGCCGGCCTCAACGACCCCAGCAGCCTCTTCTACCAGTTCTCCCCCGCCCCCTACGTCGCGGGGGAGGGGAACAACTCAATCCACGCCTTCTTCGACGAACCCTGCGAGTACTTCGACAACGGCAAGGCGAAGGCGTCGACGCTGTCCCTCTCCGTGCTGGTGACGATCGAGATGCTCAACGCCCTCAACGCGCTCTCGGAGACCCACTCACTCCTCTTCATCCCCCCGTGGGTTAACCCGTGGCTGTGCGGAGCTGTCGTACTGAGCATCCTCAGCCACTGCATCATCCTCTATGTCCCCTTCTTCAACAAGATCTTCTCCACAGTCCCCCTCGACCTCAACGAGTGGCTCCTCGTGCTGGCCTTCTCGGCGCCTGTGCTCCTCCTCGAGGAGGGGCTCAAGGTCCTGGTCAGGCTCTTCGACCACACGGACATGAAGGCAGTCGAGGAGCGGAGGAGGGCCTCGGTGGACGCCCTGCGCGGCGCACACGAACACAAGAAGGACCAGTAGGGGTGCCGCAGGACCATTGCGGTGTAGCTATGGGCTTTCCGTGGCGTGGCAGAGTAGAAATATCCTATATTCCTACTCTGCCACGCCACGCAAGCCCCCTCTATAGAGCTACCCTGGACCGTCTGGGCCAGACAGCCGGGGTGCTGACGCAGCGATATGAAAGGTGTCGCCCGGAGCAAAAGAGTGCCCCCTAACAGATGTCCCGGGCCTCTGGCCAGGTCTCATTCTGCGATGCACCGAATATGTCCCGATGCCGCTCTTCGCCCACCCTGTCCACCTCGACCCGCTGCCCTGGGCCCTCCGGAGAAAAGGTGCTTTCGACACGCGTAGGCCGCGCCGGCTGGATGGCTAGGCGCCCAATCGCCGTCGTATTGTTTTTTCCCTCGTCCCGTCGTATTGTGTTTGCCACCCCTTCCGTTCCATCCGGGTTCGGGTTCTGGTTACGCAGCGAAACATACGTTAGGGCCCTCCCCGCTTACCCCTCTCTTCTCCCTTCCCCCCCCCCCCCTGCAGCCCCAGCGAAGCCCCGGCTCAGCAGCGCCGCGGGTGGCGAGGGTGGTCCCCCCGACCTCGTGACCGACCATCACGCTCCCGTGGCCCGGTTCCTGGCCCTTCTCTGCCTGGAGCGTGCGTCTGGCCCGACGGAGAGGAGCCACCTGACCTTCGCCGAGGTCTGCATCGCGGCGGAGGAACTACTCTTGTCCATCGAGCAGCTTATTAGCGCGCCCTCGGCGGCCCAGCTGCGGGCTTCCGCTGCTGACTTTGAGGGGCGGGTCCAAGAATACCTTCTCAGGAGCTGCCTTGCTCCCGAGCGGTCAAGTGCCAGCACGGTCAGCCTCGCCATCGCCGTTGTCCAAGGGCATCTCATGCTGGGAGGGTCCCTCCGCACCGTTCCTGAGGTTGTGGCTGCCGAGGTGCGAGCTCTCGTTGGCAAAGCAAGGGAACAGCTGACCGTGGAGCTGCGAACCCTCTCCCGGCAGCAGCCCTAGAGAGCGCCACTTCAATCGAACTCCCCAGCCTCAAAGTCGAATCTGGTAGTCGCCAGACTCGGTGATCTTCCTCACCCACTTTTCTGGCGTGATCCCACTTCTCTCCCAGATTTTCAGGTATGAAAGCTTCATCCCCAGCGTGCTGAGGGCGGGCACGTTGAACTCCATGCTCACCGGTGGCCGGGCCCACGGCTTCTTGTCCCCGAGGGTTGAGATGAGGGCGCAGTCGGCGAACAACAGGTACATCTGCTGCCCCGTGAACTTCTTGATCTTCCACGTGATGCAGTCCTTCCCATTGTCCCACTTGGCCTTGCCCACCTGCGCCTCGCACTTGACCTTGGACGTGTACCTCGGCACAGGCACCGTCACCACCGTGTTGAGCGCAGCGAGCTTGGGGTCGAAGTCCGCCTTGATCTTCACCATCACCTCCACCCGGCTCTTGCCGTGCTCCGTCAGCGTCGTCTGCACCACGAACGGTGGCGTGATCCCCTCGCTCGACCGGTACGTCATCAGCGTGAACTCCCCGTCGGGCGGCGTGAAAGCGACCTCCTGCTTGGCCCCCGAGGCGTGGAAGCGCGCCAGGTTGACGCACTGGTGGAACTTGACGTCGTCGAGCCGTGTGTTGCCGAGCCCCGCGAGGATGTCGGGCATCCCCGACAGGAAACACTTGACCTGGATCTTCCCCCGCACCTCGGCGCTCAGCACCTGCCCCTTGTTGTTCATCAGCATGTTGACCGACTCGACGATGTCCATGAAGAGCTCGTTCACCTTGTACCGGATGCCCTCCCGCCGGTACCCGACTGCCCCCGTGACCTGGAGCCTCGCGTGCGCCGCCTTCTCCTGCTGCTCCCGCTCCTTGCGCTTCGTCAGGACCAGTTTGCTCAGCCCGCTCTTCTGCAGGATGTACTCCTTGAGGATGTCGGGGTCCACCACCTGGGGGAAACCGTAGTCGACCACCTCGTCCAGCAGCTCGAAGATGAGCACGAAGTTCTCCAGCACCTCGCCCTGGCTGAACCGGTCCCCGAAGTACGCCCGGAGCACCTCAATGAGCTCGCGGAGGAACTTGAAGGCGAGCATGGCGTTGGCGTTGTTGTTGCACACGGCCACAAAGTAGACGTCGTTGTACCGCATGTGCATGAACGACACCCCCGCGATGTTCTGCACGGGCGCCGGTCCGGCCTTCTTGGTCCTCAGGATCTCGGTGCGGAACAGCCCCGGCAGGTCCTTGCTGCGAGGGGCGGGGGTGGCGACGGGTGGGGGGGGGTTCACGTCGCTCACGGGGCTGCCCCGGCCGGGATGGGGGGTCCAAGGAAGGGGGAGCGGGTCGTTGGCTTCGCCGCAGGAGAAGAGAGGCGATATGCGGCCTGACACGTCCTTCATGCCCCCCTCTACGCCCACTAGGCGTGCTCGTGCCAGTTTCGCGGGGTATCCGCGGTCGAGCAAGCCGCGCGCGGGGCCTTCTCCAACGAGGGGAGGGCGCGTGACCATCTGCGCGCTGTCCAGGACCCGGCCCCGAGGATCGTAGACCTGGGCGGGACCCAGGGTAAACGCAGTGGATGTGGCGGCGCGTCGGGTGGAAAGCGCGTGGCAAGGGCGGGGAGAGGGCTCACTCGATGTCGTCTCGATACGACCTCGAGACGAGGACTTCCCCCCGCGGGCTCATCAGGTAAAGCCCGTGGAACGCACACGCCATCTCGAAGATGTTCTCTTCTCGACGCTGCGGCACCGTGGAGTGCGCGAGTGCGCCTCAGCAGCGCCTCTTCGGCGAGCTGAACGGGGGTCAGTGACCTCTGCGAGGGCGACCCAGAGGAAGTCGCGCGCGGGGTCGGAAGGAGTGCGACGCGGCGAGATGGGTGCCGCCGGAGTGGCGCTGGGCCCGCGCCGCCGTGCCAGTGTAGCAGGGTGAGGACCGTGAGCGGGGACGGCGGGGTGTCGCCCGACACCCCCTCCCCCGGCGCGCCGTGCAGACAGCGACGCTCCGCTGACTGCAGGGGGGCGTCCCACGCTGGGCTGGAAGGAGGGAGGCGCTGAAAGGGAAGCAGCGAGAGTGGGGGGGTGGAGAGGGAACGGAAAGGAAAGGAGCAAAGTAGAGGCAAAGATGCAGAGCGCTCGTGCTTCGAACTTCGTGAAGGGCACTGGCCTGAAGGCCAACGGCCCCACCAGGTGAGCGCTAGCGGCCTACCGATAGGGATGCGGGGTTACACTGCTCGCACACGTATCCTTATATCGCCAATCTCGCGAACACCTCCCCTCCCCCCCGCAATTCAGAAGGAATCCCCGGCCAAACTTGGTCCGCGTCCCCTGCATTCGAACCCGCTCCGATCCGGTTCTTCGATTTGCTATGTGTCCTTAATGAGCGTTTTGACTACATAACCCTCCCGCATCGCCCCATACAGCGGCTCTCGGGGGAAGAACGCTGACGCATCGATTTTTCCAAAAGAGCCGCTCTTTCTCCAGCGTCTCTATCAATTCGTTGTTGTGGCGCTGCGAGATCGATTATCGTAATGTTTTTGAGTTACACGCGGGCGCATCGCGGGGGAAGCGTCCGCCCCGCCCTGGTTTGAGGCCAGGAGAAAGCCACCCCTGGTCTGGCCTTCATATCCACCGCTGGCGCCGATGTGGGGCGTCCCAGGGGATTAGATCGGCCACTCGCGTACGATCGTCTCAATAAATCGCGGATGGGCGCGACTCCCAGCTCAGCGGTCGCCCCCCGGTCGCGCCCAAGACCCAGTCACCCCCCCGCGATTTTGTGCGAGGGGGGGAGGCAGTCGTGGTGCCCCACGAGGGAGCCCCCAGGGAGGCGCCCTGCGCCCACTCGCCCCCGGCTCACCGCCCGGTGCTGCGTCGCGACCTCCCGCAGGGTGGCGAGCCGCGGCTCCGTGCGGGTCCTGGCCCTCCACTCCACCGACCCCAAGAAGCGCGTGGTGGTGACGGGGATGGCCGTCTGCTCCGTCTTCGGCAACGACGCCGACGTCTTCTACGACAAGCTCCTCGCCGGGACCTCGGGCATCTCTGCCGTGGAGGGCTTCGACGTGGCCGACTACCCCACTCGCTTCGCCGGCGAGATCAAGAACTTCGACGTGGAGGGCTACATCCCTCCCAAGGAGGCCCGGCGCCTGGACCAGTGCTGGAAGTACACGCTCGTGTCGGGGAACAAGGCCATGGAGATGGCGGGCGTGTCCCCCAAGAAGAACCCCGAGCAGTTCGAGGAGGGCGGGAACCTGAAGAAGAACCGCGTGGGCGTTCTCATCGGCACGGGCATGGGGGGCATGACGGTCTTCTCGGACAACGTCGAGAAGGCCGCCGCGAAGGGTTTCAAGAAGATCTCCCCCTTCTTCATCCCCTACTCCATCACCAACATGGGCTCCGGCCTCCTCGCCATGGAGCACGGTTTCATGGGCCCCAACTACTCGGTGTCCACCGCCTGCGCCACGGCCAACTACGCCTTCCACCTGGCCGCCTCTCACATCCGCAACGGCGAGGCCGACGTCATGGTCTGCGGCGGCGCCGAGGCCGCCGTGAACGCCACCGGCCTCGGTGGCTTCGTGGCCTGCCGTGCTCTCTCCACCCAGGGCAACGAGGACCCCACCAAGGCCTCGCGTCCCTGGGACAAGAACCGCGACGGGTTCGTGCTGGGGGAGGGCGCCGGGGTGCTGGTGCTCGAGTCCCTCGAGTCGGCCCAGAAGCGCGGGGCCAACATCCTCGCCGAGTACATGGGCGGCGCCTTCACCTGCGACGCCCACAACATCACCGACCCCCACCCCGAGGGCCTCGGCGTGGCCACGTGCATGGAGCTCGCCCTGAAGGACGCCAAGATGTCCAAGGAGGAGATCAACTACATCAACTGCCACGCCACCTCCACCCTCGTCGGCGACGTCGCCGAGCTCAAGGCCCTCAAGCGCGTCTTCACCGACACCTCCAACCTCCACATCAACGGTACCAAGTCGATGATCGGCCACGGCCTCGGCGCCGCCGCCGGCCTGGAGGGCGTGGCCACGGTGCAGGCCATCCGCCGCAACAAGCTGCACCCCACCCTCAACCAGGACGACCTCATCGAGGACGTCGCCGGGATCGACACGTGCCCCGAGGCCAGGGACGTTGTGGTCACGGGCGCCATGTCCAACTCGTTCGGGTTCGGCGGCCACAACTCGTGCTGCATCTTCGCTCCCTTCAAGGAGACCCACTAGACGTGTCGCGTGACTGCCGCCTGTGCCTAGGGCTTCTTAGCGGAACGAATTCAAACCACCGAAGAGGGCGCCCCCCGCTACTCGCCTTCGCCGCCGCTGCTGCTGTCGCTGTCGTCGCTCGACGCGCCGCCCCCCATCACCTGGGCCATCATGCCCCCCATCGCCCGGGGCCGCTTGGCTGCCCCCGCGCCCCCCCCGGCTGACGCCGCCTCCTTCCGCTTCAGCCCCGCCAGCACCGCCTCCCTCACCTCCTCCCGCTTGGCCTCGGCCAGCTCCTCCGCCTTGGCCGCCGCCTCCCCCGCCGTCAGGGGCGAGGCCTCGTCCGCGTCCCCCAGGTGGTTGCACGTCCCGCACCCCGTCACCCGCACGCCCGCCAGCGGCACATCCTTCGTGTCCGTCTCCAGGCCCTCCAGCCTCCGCAGCAGCTGGATGCCGCCCCCCGCCTCCGGAACGTACCGCCCGAACGGCTGGTAGTCCCGGTCGATGTAGAGCTGCCTAGCGAACGACACGACGAACTCGTCCCCCAGTGGCGAAACGCACAGGACGCCCTCCTGCGTGACGCGGAGCTTGTCCGTGCGCTCGAGCCCCGGGGCGCCCTTCTTCGCCGCGCCGAAGTGCATGGCATACCCCTGGACCAGCTTGTGGACGGCCGACCCCTTGAGCGGCGCGGCGCTGTGCCCCCCAATGCGGCTCCTCGCCCATGCGACCGCCTTGGGCACCCAGTCCTGAAAGAGCTCGAACACGAGCCGGCCCAGCACGTCGGTGCCGTCCTGCCCGAACTCGACGTAGACGTGGGGGCGGGACTTGTCCCTCTCCGGAAGCGTGGCCACGTTCCACAGGTGGTCCCCCCGGTCCCTGCCCTCGACGCGCTCGAGCTCGGGGTGCTTGCCGGTGGCCATGAATTGCTCCATGTTCTTCCGGAGCTCCGCCTTGGAGTACGAGCCCTTCTGCTTCACCCGGCTGTCCTTGGCGACGGCCGTAAAGCCCGTGCCCCCCTTGCCCATCGCTCCTCGCGGCTTCTCGGGCCGGCGCCGCGGGGCGGCCCGGTCTTCTCTCCAGGAGGTGGGGTCCTGGCCCCCTTCCTCTCGCGACGACGCGGGCGCGCGGGCGAGGTCCGAGTGAGTGTGGCCGCGTTTTGCCAGGCGGCTGGTCCCCGCGGGCGGCGAGACAGGCGGCAGTCCCGCCCGCTTCACCGAGAGCAGCCCCCGTTTCGTTGCCAGAGGGCGGGGGCCAGACGGATGGATGCGATGGGTCCAATTAGACCCTTTCCAAGGCGCCTACCCCTCCCCGGTGGGGCAATCATGGGAGCCCGGGGCCGCCGACGCGCTTGAAGGGATGAAAGCTTCCCGACTGGTGGCCACGCCGAGCTCGACGGCGCCTGCCGCCGGGGCGAGGCCGACGTTTGGCGCGCCGCAACCCCCCGGGGGCCCTGGGGGCCCCCCTGTCCGCCGGCGTCCCCCCGCGCGGGGCGGCCGCGGGCGCCCGGGGGCGGCCTTGCCGGACGGCCGCGGCGGGGACTCGGCGGTCTGGGCCAGGGGCCTGCGCGTGGCGCTGGGGGAGCCCGGGGCGGAGAGGGAGGTCCTCTGCGGGCTGGACGCGGACGTGCCGCGGGGGCACCTGCACATGCTCCTGGGGCGGAACGGGTGCGGCAAGTCGACCCTGATCCGCGCGCTGGCGGGGCTGGTGCGCCCGTCCGGGGGGGAGGTGTCGGTGGACGCGCCCGTGGGGTTCGTCTTCCAGAACCCGGACCACCAGGTGGTGATGCCGACGGTGGGCCCCGACGTGGCGCTGGGGCTGGGGGGGCGGGGCCTGGGGGCCGGGGAGGTGCGGGAGCGGGTGGAGCGGGCGCTGGCGGACGTGAACCTGGAGGGCTTCTTCGACCGCCCCACGCACACCCTCTCGGGCGGGCAGAAGCAGCGCGTGGCGGTGGCGGGGACGCTGGCCCAGGAGCCCCGCCTGCTCCTCCTCGACGAGCTGACCACCTTCCTGGACGGGGCCGAGCAGGACAACCTCCTGCGGGTCGTGGCCGGGGCCGTGCGGCGGCGCGGGGTCACGGCCGTGTGGGTCACGCACCGGCTCGAGGAGCTGTCCCGGGCGGACAGCGCCTCGCTCCTGGAGGACGGGCGGCTCGTGTGCGCGGGGGAGCCGGCCGACGTGGCCCGCGAGATGCGGCGCCGGATGCGCGGCGGCGCGGGGGGCGGCGCGTCGCGGGGGTGACGGCCGGCCGGGGGGACGCCCCCCGCTCCCGTTCAAGCGCACCCCCTCACTCGTCCGCACGCGACTCCCGCGCGAGCGTCCAGTAGTGCTCGCACGCCACCTGGCGCAGCGTCCCGAGGGCGACCTGCTCGGACTCGACGTCGACGGCCTGGAAGCGGTCCCACGCGGGCTCGAGCACGGTGCCCTGCCACACGAGCCTGCACCCGTTCCCCTCGGCCTCCCGCCGCAGGAGCTCCTGCTCCTCCGGGTCCTCCTTCTCCAGGACCTCGCCCCAGTCGATCCGGTGCAGCATGAGCTTGGAGAAGCGCTTGACCGACTTGAGGCACCCCTCCACGGCCACCAGGCAGAAGGGGAGGCCCGTGCCCCGGGGGCCCATGATGGCCCGGCCGGTGAGCTCGTTCTGCTGCGCGTTGATCTCCACCTTGAACCGGCTCCGCGTGTTGGCGAGGCTCTCCACCCGGAACACAGCCACCTGCGTCTCGGGGGCGTCGTCAAACATCTTGCGGATCTTCTTCTCCCGCCGCGCCTCGGGGGACAGCATGCGCTCCACGTTCCGGTCCCGGTGCGCCGCCTCCCGCTCCGCCATCTGCCTCCGGACCTCCCGCTCCACGGCCGTCGGGTCGGCGGCGGCCTCGGCCCCCAGCACCCGGTGGAGGTTGCTGATCTTGACCTTGGGGGCGGGGGGCTCCAGGACCCCCTGCTTAATCAGCTCCTGTCGCTCCTTCTCCCTCGCCAGCCGGCGCTGCGTCCGCAGCTTCTTCATCTCGCGCTGCGTCATCTTCAGCGGCTGCGGGGGGGGCGCCACGCCCTCGGCGGGCGGCTCCACGGGGACCGGGTGCTCGACGTAGTGGGTCACGCGATCCCACCGCACCGCCTCGGCGCTCGTCGTCACGGCGTCGTCGTACCCCCGCCCCTCGGCGATGATCCGCGCGTCCCACCACTCCACGCCCGGCACCTCCACCCGCTGCTGGCGCAGCCGCTCCTCCACCTCGCGCCGCTTCTCCTCCCCAACCCGCACCCGCTCGGCCCGCTCGGCCTCCTCCTGCTGCCGCCGCAGCTCGGCCCGCTCCGCCCTCGCCGCCTGCCGGCGCTCGTCTTTCAGCTCCATGCGCTTCTCCCGGACCGCCTCGGCCGCCTCCTCCTCCGTCTTCCCGCTCGCCACGGCCCGGTTGAACTCGGCCTGGAGCTGGTACCGTCCCGGGTCGATGAAGTCGAGGGCCCGGGGCACCCGCTTCTTCTGCGCCCGCCTCGCCAGCCGCCACTCCTCCTCCTTTGTCGGCACGTACTCGACCGCCGGGACCGCCGCCGGGGGGGGCGCGGCCGAGGCCCCGGGCGGCACGACGGCCGGCTTCTTGGGGAGGTTCTTCAGCTTCTCAGCCATGGCCTTCTGGAGCTCGAGGACCTTCTTGGCCTTCTCGATGGCCGCCAGGTTGGGCACGGCGGGCTTGGCCGCTGCGGGGGGCGCGGGGGCAGCCGGGGCCGGCGCCGCTGCGGGGACGGGCAGGCGGGAGGGGGCGGCGGTGAGAGGACGGGGGCCCCGCCTGGGGGGACGGGCACGCTGGGGGTCCTTGCCCCGCCCGGGCGACCGGGGAGCGCGGGCAGGCGGGCCGGGCTCGCAGGTACGCGGCGACCAGCGCGGTCCAGCGACCGTTTGCACGATCGGGGCCCCAGGCGCAGCATCGCCGCCAGCGGGGGTCCACACCGGCGCGAGCTCACGGGGGGGAGTTCGCGACCCCCAAAGACGAAGCCTCGCGGGGGTCGCAAGCCTACCCAGCCACGTACCTGTCCCTGAAGCGGAAGTGCCCGCCGCCGGAGCCGCATCCCAGCGGCCACGCTTCCTCCTGGGGGCCTCGCCCCCGGGCGCGTCGGCCATCTTCTCGTTGCCCCTGCGATGCTTCACAGGTGAGTGCCTCTCGGGGTCCGCTCCGCGCACTCGGGCTCACAAGTCAGAGCGCTCGCCTTCCCTGTCGCGATACACGTGTTCGCAATCTTCCATGAGCGCCCGGGGCCCCCGGAACCGGAGAGGGGCGCGTCCGACTCAGACTGCCGAGCCCGACGGCAGACTTTTTTCCGCCCCGGTGCCCTCTTTCTTGCGGTCCCGCCTCGCGGCGACTTCCTCCTGTTCTTTCTTCAGCACCAGTAATCATGTCGGGGCTCTGCGCGTCGATGAACCGGATGGTGAGCCCGCCTGTCCACCACTCGGTGCCCGCCTTCTCCCGAGACCCGCGAGCGACACTCGAACCCGCCTTCAGAGTCAATCTATATGAAATATTGTGGAAAGCTCCGGGGGTTCCCCATCAGAGGACTCTCGAACGGAAAGGGGAGGCACCTCAGGTCATTGGGCCAGGGGGAGGGGGATGGGCTTGCTTTCCCGGCGCGCGACGTTCTCCATGGGGGGAGATGATGCGACTTGTCTAATGCGCACTACATCGTGCGTGTATACAGCGCATTCTTACGACCTCGGCACCTCCCTCTTGCCGAAGAAGTCCGGATGGCTTCTTTGGCTTGCCACGGCCACCACACCGTTTTTCGTCGAGATTGCCCCTCGCGCCTGGACAACCGCCCGTCCCTCTCCTCCGCAGGCTCTCGCCTCCACCCGCAACGGTGTGGCCGCCTGCACCCGCGTGGCTGTGGCCCCCGTCGCCGCGTCCGTCTCCAGGACCGCCGTGGTTGAGGTCGAGGCCGGGAAGCTCAAGACCCGCAAGGCTGCCGCCAAGGTGAGGCCTTCCCCCCGCCCATCGCCGACTGTCACCTGTAGCGCCCTTCGCAACGCCGGCATCCAGCGAGCCGGGGACCGCAGCCGGCCCGCTGGGGGCGAGCAGGAGTCCCGACGACTCCCCGCGCCCCCCTCGCCCGCCTGGCTGTGAGGCCCACCCTTCCTTCCCCCGTCATCTCCCCTGCCCCCACCCCCCCCGACCCATCCGCAGCGCTTCAAGATCACCGCCACCGGCAAGGTGCTCCGGAGGAAGCCTGGCAAGCAGCACATCAACGAGAAGATGTCCCGGAACAAGCTCAGGAAGCTCTCGAGCGAGGAGGCTGTGGTCAAGGGTGACTACGGGAACATCATCCGCTGCCTGCCTTACGCCGGGGTGAAGAAGTCCGCCCTCAACTGAAACCAGCATCTCCGGGGAGTTTTGATGGATGTGTGATTGCCTGTGCCACCTCGAGAAGTTTCAACACACTCAAAGGACCTGCGAGAGGGCCCCCAGGGCCGCCCAGCACTCCTCGTCCGGGTTAGCGCGCCCCGCCCCCCCAGGCACCGCGCGCATGAGGTGGTCGAAGAGGTGCCGCGGGTGCTCCGCCTCGAGCAGCGGGTCCCTCTCGAGGCTCCCCTCGAGCCCGTCCGCCCCACCTAGCACAAGGAGCACATGCTTGCACGCCCCCACGCCAAGGTCCGCAGCGGCACCCCCCTCCCCCATCACCCCGATCGTGCAGTCGTACCCGTCAGGAAACGGGCACCCCGTGAAGATGCCCGCAAGCCCCTTGGCGACGCGCGTCGCCCACCCCCAGTAGAGGCCCTTTTCGCTCCGGGGGGCATGGAAACCGGCGACCTCGCTGCCCATCTTCCCCACCCGCACTGTCACCCGCGCCCCGACCTTGACGTCGCCCTCGCACTTGACTTCGATCTTGCTCCCCGTGCCCACGTCCACCATCGCGGAGCCGCTCCCGGCCATCGCCACCACCCCCTCGGAGAACCCTGCCGACGTCCCCCCCACGTGGTGGGGCATGGTCGCGTCGAGGGGCGAGATCATGCTCACCAGCTTGAGGTGCGGGTGGGACGGGAACAGGGTCCTCCGCAGCGCGGGCGGGGTCTCGAGGTAGTCGAGAACCCGGGCGAGGAAGGCCGTCGCCTGGGTGACCTCGGCCTCCCCCGTCCCGGCGCGGTCCTCGTACACCACCACCTCGTCCACCTCGAACGCGGCGGCGGACCTCCCGATCGCACCCGCCACCATCGTCGCCGCCTCGAGGGTCCGCCCGTCGACGGCACTCCCGGGAACGGCGAGGGTCACCGTGAAACCCCTGCGAGGGAACCAGGGGGGTTTGGGGGGTCGTTTGTCGCCTTCCCGGCTCGCCCCAGCCTATCCGCGCGGCACCCTGGGTACTGTGAGGCGCGAATTCCCCAAACAGACGCGTACCTTCCCGTGACCTTCGACTTCCCCATCGTAACGACGACTCAAGGAGCCCCGAATACGCTCTGACGGCTGTCCAGCGGCTGAAGAATTCCGTGCTCGATGCGAGCGGTGCGGTCGACGTCGCGACTCCCGTTGTCACTGCGAGTAACTTCAGCTCTGAGTGCCCCCGAGGCGTCGCTCCTTCATCCGTGCAGGCCTCACCGGCCCCCGGACTCCCGCACAGTGTTTCAAGGCGCCCGCTGGCACTTCCGAACACCTACTCGCGCTGGCGGGGCGCGGCCTTGATGATGTCATCGACGCGCAGGATCATCTCGGCGGCCTCGGTCGAGGACATCAGCACCTGCTGCTTGACCTTGAAGGCCTCGAACACCCCGAGCTCCCGCATGTCGCCCGTGGTGCCTGCCACCACGTCCACGCCGTGGAACACGGCCCTCCCCTCGGACAGCGCCTTGGCGTGCTCGGCCCGCAGCTCGGCCACAACCTCGGCCGAGTCCATGCCGGCATTGTCACAGATGATGGCGGGGATGTTCCGGAGCGCAGCGGCGAACCCCTCCATGGCCAGGGACTGCTTGCCCGGGGTCTTCCGAGCTTCGTCCTCCACCACCTGAGACATCTGGATTTCCGGGTACCCACCGCCGGGGATGACGCGAGAGTCGAGCACCGCCTGCTGGAGCACGCAGAGGGCGTCGTGAAGCGACCGCTCGGCCTCATCCAACACGTGGGAGGAGGCCCCCCTCAGCACGATGGTGCAGGCCTCTCCCTTCTTCACCCCCTTGAAGTGGACGCAGCGGTCCTCGCCAATCATGATCTCCTCGATCACTTCGGCCTCGCCCAGGGTCACCTCCCCGGGATTGTCGAAGGTGGACACGATGTCGGCGCCCGTCACGAGAGCCAGGCGCTCGACGCCGTCAAAGTCGGCGTGCTCAACGCCAACACACCCAGCGTCGGCGAGGAGCTGCTGGGGGTAGTCGTAGATGAGCTGGCGGTTGACAAACGTGTTGCAGCCGTGGGCGAGGATCTTGGCGACCTTCTCGGCCATCTTGGCCTTCTCGGCGGCCTCGACCTCGGCGACCTTCAGCATCGAGTCGGCCTTGACCTTGGCACCGTAGATCTTGATCTTGTCAGTGTCCATGGGTGTGTTGGCCACGAGGACCTTGGCGTTCTCGACCCGCGTGGGCTGTCCGAGCCCGATTGACTTGCCGAGGATGAACCCCTCGTCGAGGAACGAGTCCCTGAGCGTGCCCCCCGTCTTCTTGATGATGTGGATCATGTCGAGGTTGGGGTGGCCCCCCTTGGTGAGCCGCAGGATGGCGTCCACAGCGAGCTCGGAGAAGAGACCCTTGTCCTGGGTCAGGATCTTGGACGACAGGGTCGTCTTGGCGATGTTGATGAGGTCGGCGCGGAACTTGACCGCGTCGGCCTTGTTGTCCACGGCCAGGCCCATGAGGTGGTTGCGGGCCACCTCGCAGGCCTTCCGGTACCCAGCGATGATCGTCATGGGGTGGATGCGCTGGTCCACGAGCTTCTCGGCCTGGCGGAGGAGCTCACCCGCCATGACCACCACGGACGTCGTACCGTCGCCCACCTCGTCATCCTGCACCTTGCTGATGTCCTGCATGACCTTGGCGGCGGGGTTGTCCACGTACACCGACTTCAGGATCGTGGCCCCGTCGTTGGTCACCGACACGTTGCCGTTCGTCATGGACTGGAGGATCTTGTCCATCCCCTTGGGGCCCAGGGTGGTCTTCACCAGGTCGGCGATCGCGATGGCGCCGACGAACGACGACTGCGGGGGCGCGGGTTGGGGGACAGGCCAGGTGTGGGTTGGCAGGAGGGGCGCTCCCACGGGGGGCGGGAGACCCTCCCGGGGCTGAGATTCCCCTTTATGCGATGGCATGGGGGGAGTGTGTCCCATTATCGTGCGATGAGGAGCCGGTACGTCGCCAGAGAGGCCCCTCGGAAGTGGTGGCGGAGCACGAACTCGAAATGCAGGCGTCCCTCCAAAAATGGGACCGCCCAGATTCTCGCGCGCAGAAGCAGTCATTCAGTTGAGGGCTATTGGTCGCGGGTTCGTGCTGATCATTTACGTCGTCAGTGTCACTATCGCTGCCAGACAGACACTGCGCAAGCGCGGCAGGGTCCTCGCTGGGCATGCCGCGGGGCATGGGCACTCACCAGCCTCGCGTTCTCTCCCGTCTCCTGCTGAGTCCCCTCACTGAGGACCTGGGGCCCTCCCATCTGCGGAAAGGATAAACCAATCGCGTTACGATGAGCGATGGCGAACGCAGGGAGCTCGGGCGGCCACCCGCGGCCATTCTAAAATTGCATCTCAAAGTTCAGGGTCGGGACGTGGGGGTTGGGAGCGCCCTGAGACCACGACAACCGAGATCCAGCAAAAGACGGGCCGCTCGTACTACGGTTGCGTACGGCAGATGATATTCGCCCCCGCTCAGCTAGCGAAGGGCAGGCGATGGCCGGGGGTACCGCACTCACCATTTGCTGCATGACTGCAATGAAATCCCCACTAGATCCGGGTAGGAATCGAGAAGGGCAGTGCGTTCAAATAGGGATATCCGGCACGCAACGATCCATAAGACCGCGGCCACGGCTCAGATGCCCCGGCTGTGCGGGAGTCGAGTCAGAAGTTTTCTCGCATGCCGGGAAATGCAATTCCAGCGGGGAATCCCCCCCCGCGCGCTCCAGCACGCGTGTTTTTTATCCATGATTTCGCACGGACGCTCGGTAAACCTGCATCAATCCCTCGGGACTCCAGTTCACCGTCGTCCCCCCCTGGTCGGCTGCTCTCCTTACCAGCGTTGCTCCGGGACCTCCTCGACCCTTCCCCGCGGAATCAACCCCCCTTTGTCTTCTTTTCGCCGCGAATCACGGGTGTACTTCATTGACGGCGTCAACCAGATCACTGTAGGGTCGGAAATGTCGCAGCTTTCGCTCTTGATGGAAAGTGTGGAGGATTCGTCCGTGGCGCTGGCCCGGTTTTTGGCGAAGGGTCTGGGTGGTCCCGAGGTGAGCGACGCTGCGGGGAACCCCTGCACCCTCGCCACCCCTGCGACGCCGAGACTACACCTGCCTGCCTGCAAACCCGCCGCGCCATCGTTTCCCCCCAGGCAAGCAAACGAACGCCTCCCCCTCCACGCGCTGCGCAGGGTGAGAGGCTCCTGTCCGAGGTCGAGGCGTCTGTCGCTTCCGGCAACCAGCTGGGGGCCGCTGCGGCGCTTTGCAAGAAGGTGCGCGCCCCACCCGGCCCCCTACGTGCCCACCACACCCCCCCCCCCCCCCCCCGCGCGCCTCCCCCCCCCCCCCACCCCCCCCCCCGCCCCCACGCCCCCCCCCCCCCCCC
>Ga0181583_10001909_pt1 | contig 15482 bp, 10 predicted proteins | sample 071ome_31_FD_132461 | JGI IMG/M metagenome (GOLD analysis project Ga0181583, IMG submission 132461) | Coastal salt marsh microbial communities from the Groves Creek Marsh, Skidaway Island, Georgia - 071405CT metaG (megahit assembly) | ecosystem: Environmental > Aquatic > Marine > Intertidal... | reverse complement strand
CCGTGCGGTGTTTGATCTGGACGGTGCGGCAACGCCAGAAATCATCGCGAAACTTGCGCCGATTGATGTGAAGGCAATGCAGGCTGGAACCGTGCGCCGTACTCGTTTTGCACAAATTCCTGCGGCGTTTTGGATGACATCAAAAGACAGTGCGCGGATCATCTGTTTCCGTTCCGTTGCCGAATATATGTTCAACCAGTTGCGCAATTCTGCCCAAAAGGGTTTTGAAGTCGGCGACTGGTAATCACTCCAATACAGATAGCTTTAAGAAGAGGCGCTTAGGCGCCTCTTTTTTGTTGTTCACTCTGTGTAGGTACTCGTTGGTTTTTAAGAGTAAGGGAACTTAGTTTCAGAGAAGTAGTTTGTCTGAGACCTGCTAATGTTCTTCAATGATGTTTGTAGATATATGACTAAGCCCCCGCATGATCTGAATACGCGAAAGCATCAGTATCTTTTGGAGTTTCCTGCGCGGTATATTCGCTTGAATTTGCCCGTTCAATCGTGCGACTTAACCCAAGGCTCAAACCCATTCTTACTTGTTTGGAGAAAAACCACAGATAATGAGCGCGATGTCAGCACACAATGTCCCACCTGAGACTATCCTAAGTAATGCTCAAATCATCCTAGAGGATGAGGTTGTGCGCGGTACACTGGTTCTGCGGGATGGAAAAATTGCTCAAATCGACACATCAGGAACGGCTGTGACAACGGCCGAGGATTTGGGAGGAGGGTTTGTTGCCTCGGGTTTGATTGAGCTTCACACCGACAATTTGGAACGTCATTTGGAACCGCGTCCAGGTGTGCATTGGCCCAAAGGTGCCGCCGTTTTGGCGCATGACGCGGAAATGGCAGGCTGCGGTGTAACAACGGTATTTGACGCGATGCGGGTTGGTTCCCTATCAACGGGACGGGGAAAATACGCCCCATTTGCCCGTGACTTGGCCGATTATCTGTTGTCCTTCATCCGATGTGATAAGCTAAAGATCAAACATCTGATCCACCTGCGCGCAGAAATCTGTGCGCATACTTTGGTCGATGAACTGGCCGCGTTTACGGATCAGGACCATGTGGGCATTGTCAGCGTCATGGATCACACACCTGGTCAACGTCAGTTTCGCGATTTTGAAAAATACAAAACCTATATAATGGGTAAACGTGGTATTGATGAGGCGGCGTTTCAAACATTGGTCAATGTGTCGATCAAGGCGCGGGATGAGTTTGGCGCAACAAACGAAAACGCTGCCTGCGCGGCTGCTGCGCGGTTGGGTGCTGTTATGGCCAGCCATGATGATACAACGGTTGGACACGTTGAAAATTCAGCCGACCGTGGTATGATGCTCGCTGAATTTCCTACAACGATTGAGGCCGCGCGTGCCTGCCGTGAACGGGGCGTTGCAATTATGATGGGGGCGCCAAATTTGATGCGCGGTGAGTCGCATTCAGGGAATGTTTCAGCATTGGAATTGGCCTTGCAGGATTTGTTGGATGTGATTTCATCGGATTATGTGCCTGCCGCCTTGCTGCAATCGGCACTGATTTTGGCCAAACTATGGGGGGATTTACCACGCGCCATGCGCACAGTGTCAACAAACCCCGCCATTGCTGCAGGGTTGCAGGACCGGGGGCGGATTGCGATTGGGCAACGCGCGGATGTGTTGTGTTATGAACCAATTGGTGACATGGGTGTGATCACCCGTGTGATCAGCGATGGGAAAATCGTCGCCTAGCTTGATCGCGGTCCAAAAACCTTGAAACGCCCCGAGCTTTCGTTAAAAAAAATCTTACCTTACGGGTCTAGGGGACTTGACGATCTACCAATTTACGCAACATGTAAGGAAACAAACCACTTTCACTAAAAAGGGGGCCCCAAATGGCTTTTGAACTTCCAGATCTCCCATACTCACACGATGCGCTTTCGGATCTTGGTATGTCTCAAGAAACGCTTGAGTATCACCACGATCTCCACCACAAAGCATATGTCGACAACGGCAACAAATTGATCGCTGGTACCGAGTGGGAAGGTAAATCAGTTGAGGAAATCATCACTGGCACTTATCAGGCTGGCGCAGTTGTACAAAACGGGATCTTTAACAACGCGTCACAACACTGGAACCACGTTCAGTTCTGGGAAATGATGGGCCCAACAGGCCGTGAGATGCCAGGTGAGTTGGAAAAAGCAATCGTGGAAAGCTTTGGGTCTGTTGATCAGTTCAAAGCGGATTTCTCGGCCGCAGGTGCAGGTCAGTTTGGCTCTGGCTGGTGCTGGTTGGTGAAAGACACGAATGGTAGCCTAAAAGTGACAAAAACAGAAAACGGTGTGAACCCACTGTGTTTTGGTCAAACAGCATTGTTGGGCTGTGATGTTTGGGAACACTCCTACTACATCGATTTCCGCAACAAACGTCCTGCGTACTTGACAAACTTCCTAGACAACTTGGTGAACTGGGAAAACGTCGCAAGCCGCATGTAATCCTTGGTCGTTATATGACGCAGATTTTGCGGGTCATGCTGGCAATCAAGCTGGCAGGGCCCACCTTCGTTTGTGGCGTGACCCTCGCTCGCTTACATCAAATGCGCGACAACACCTGCGGCATCGGGTTTGACGGTGAACAGATCGCGCAGGGATGCATCGGCAAAACCGCTTTTGATCATGTGATCCATTAGGGCGATCAGCGGGGCCCAATATCCCTCAACATTCATCAAAACGATGGGTTTGTTATGCAATCCCAGCTGTGCCCATGTTAGAACCTCGAAAAATTCATCCATTGAACCCGCACCCCCTGGCATTACGACAATGGCGTCTGCGTTCATAAACATCACCTTTTTGCGTTCATGCATGTTTTCGGTCACCACATAGCGGGTCAGATCGGTTTTCCCAACCTCGGCCTTCACCAAATGGGAAGGGATTACGCCAAAGGTCTCTGCACCTGCGCCTTGGGCCGCGCGGGCAACTGTACCCATCAATCCAATGTCACCCGCGCCATAGACCAGGCGCCATCCGTTGTCCGCAATGGCCTGACCTAGGGCCGTTGCCTGTTCAACATATGCCTGCCGATCCCCGATGCGTGATCCGCAATAGACGCAAATTGATCGTGATCCCATGACCTAACCCCTTATGGTGCAGCTTCCTTTTGACCTTGTCTACTTTGGTTGCTATGAACGCTCAACTGGAAATAAAGTTTTTGACCGCTGGGTCCTATGGAGAACGAGGCATGAAACTATCACAGGGCCTATGGGCTGTGATTGCCGTTGTGGTGGCAGCTGGGCTGGGTGCGTATATTTGGATCTCGGCGCAGGGGACTGCGCCCGAGGAAGCCGCCGTTGTTGAACAGGCAGCCAATGTGGCACCCAAGGCGGAAACCGCCCCTGATGTCGAGACCGAAGAAGCCGCACCTGTGGAAGCCGCTGGAGAAAAACCCGCCGCCCCAGAAGCGCCCGCAGTTGAGAATGTGCAAGAAGCAGAAGCAGAAGCAGAAGCAGAGGTTGCACCAATCCCTGAAGTGGTTGAAACCCCCGTCATCCGCCGCCCTGTGATCGAAGTTGCGCGCGTCGATCCATCTGGCGAAGTGTTGTTGGCAGGTCAAGGCACCGCCAAGGCCGTGATTGAGGCATTGGTGGATGATGCCGTTGCGGCCAGTGGTGAAATCGGCGCTGATGAAAACTTTGTCCTGTTCTTTGATATCGAACCCAGTGAGCAACCGCGCATCATTTCCTTGCGCCGTGTCGAAGGAGATGAATTTATCTATTCCGAACAAGAGGTGATTGTTGCACCTGATCAGATCAAGGCGCCTATTGCCGTTGCTTTGGCAGAAGAGGCAACTGAACCTGAACCGGCAGCAAAAGCGCCAGTGGCCGCACCTGAAGCTGCCACCGAAGAAGTTGTCGTTGCCGCTGTCGAAGACGCAAAGACCGAAGAAATCGAAAGCGTCACACAGCAGGTTGAAACGGCGGTTGAAACGACAACAGAAGCCGTTTCGGAAACGGCCACCGTTGTGGCTGCAGAGCCAACGGGCGCTATTGCCGAAGTCAAAGACACTCCTGCTGTTGAAGAGGTCGTAAAGGACACGGTTGTGGTCGCCGAAGCGGCCACCGAGGACGCCGTCGATGATAGGGCCAAGGTAGAAATCCCCAAAGCGCCTGAACAGCCCATCCAAGAGGAAGAGGCACAGCAAGAAGAAACACCAACGGTCATGATTGCGGATGTCTCAGGCGTTAAGATCGTTTCCAAAGCCCCCGCAAGCGCGGAAAACCCCGAAATCTTCTTTGATACTATCAGCTATGATGAGGAAGGGGCGCTTACACTCTCCGGACGCGGCGTGCCAAGCGGTATCGTGCGGCTTTATCTAAACAATGCGGTGATCGGTGAGACCACCACCGATGCGCTGGCCGCGTGGAGCTATGATGCTTCCGCAATTGAACCCGGTGTCTATACGCTGCGCGTTGATCAGTTGAACGCAGATGCCTCGAAGGTTCTGGCGCGTATAGAAACCCCGTTCAAACGGGAGGCGCGTTCAAAGCTGCAAGAGCAACTCTCCGCCGCTGAAAGCCCTGCACGTATTAATGTGGTGACGGTGCAACCGGGAAATACCCTGTGGGGAATTTCGCGCGAACGCTATGGCCAGGGTATTCTTTATGTACAAGTGTTTGAAGCGAACCGCGATAAAATCCGTGACCCAGATTTGATTTATCCGGGTCAGATTTTTGATCTGCCTGATGATGCCGCAGAAGAACTATAAGGCTTGAAATTTCCTCGCGGCACTGGAACTTCGGCGCCGCGAGGGTTAACTGAGAGCTATTGACTTAAACGAGGTCTCATGTCCGTCAAAGCCGAGCCTGCAACCCTGCAGCAGCCAAACCAGCCCGCACCCAGTGACAAATCCGCCGCGGATGAGCGCCGTTCTGGCATGCGTACCATAATTCGCGTGGCGCCCTATCTTTGGCCCAAGGATCGCATGGACATTCGTCTGCGTGTGGTCGGGTCATTGCTGTTTCTCATTCTTTCCAAGTTTTTATCGATTTATTCCCCGTTTCTTTATGGTGCGGCGGTTGATGCTTTGTCCGAAGGGGGCATGCCCCTTTTTGCATTGGGTGCGGTTGGTTTAATCGTGGCCTACGGGGGCGCGCGCATTGTGTTGCGCGGGTTTGAACAATTACGGGATGTGGTCTTTGCGGTGGTTGGGCAACGGGCGTTACGCCGATTGGCATTGGAAACATTCGTGCATATTCACCGTCTATCCATGCGCTATCACATCACGCGCAAAACCGGTGGGCTTAGCCGCATTGTTGAACGCGGTGTTAAGGGTGTTGAATTCCTGCTTCGCTTTTTGCTGTTTTCAATGGGTCCATTGGTGTTGGAGCTGTTGGGGATCGCAACGGTCATGCTTTTCGTGTTTGGCCCCGAATATATGATTACAATTTTTATCACCATCGGGATTTATGTATGGTTCACATTCGCGGTGACAGAATGGCGCGTGAAGCTGCGCCGTAAAATGAATGAACAGGACACAGATGCCAATCAAAAGGCTATTGATAGCCTGCTAAACTTCGAAACCGTCAAGTATTTCAGCGCCGAACAACGCGAGGCGGAGCGCTATGACGGTGCGATGCGCGGATATGAAGAAGCGGCATTGAAAACCAGTTATTCCTTGGCCTTCCTGAATTTTGGTCAATCGCTAATCATCACATTGGGTTTAATTGTGGTACTGGTTATGGCGGCCAACGCGGTTCAGGCGGGCACTATGAGTGTTGGGGATTTCGTAATCGTCAATGCTTACATGATCCAAATCACAATGCCGTTGAATTTCCTTGGGACAGTCTATCGTGAAATCCGCCAAAGCTTGGTTGATATGGGCGATATGTTTGATTTGCTGGATCAACCTGCCGAAATCAAAGATGCCCCAAATGCCATGGATCTGAATGTCACGGGGGGGTATGTGCGACTAAAGGATGTGCACTTCGGCTATGATTCTGCACGACCCATTTTGCAAGGCGTAGATATCGATATCCCCGCAGGTCAAACCGTTGCGATTGTTGGCCCATCAGGGTCCGGGAAATCCACGATTGGGCGGTTGTTGTTTCGTTTTTATGATGTGGCTCAGGGCGTGCTTAGCATTGATGATCAGGATGTGCGGGACGTCACCCAAACTAGCCTGCATCGCGCAATCGGTGTGGTTCCGCAGGATACAGTTTTGTTTAACGACACGATTTATTATAACATCGCCTATGGCCGTGATCACGCTACCTGCGCCGAGGTTGAGCAGGCCGCCAAAGACGCCCAAATCCACGACTTTATAAAGTCCTTGCCAGAAGGTTATCAAACCCAAGTGGGCGAACGTGGCCTGAAGTTGTCAGGTGGGGAAAAGCAACGGGTGGGAATTGCGCGCACTCTGTTGAAAAACCCACCGATCCTATTGTTGGATGAGGCGACATCAGCGCTGGATACCGAGACAGAGCATGAAATCCAAGACGCGTTGGCTCGCGCTGGTGAGGGACGTACAGTGATCACCATTGCTCACCGCTTATCCACGATCGCGGATGCGGATAGGATTATTGTTTTGGAAAAAGGTCTGGTTGTGGAAGAGGGGAAACACGACGACCTCTTGGCCCAAAACGGACGTTATCACGCTCTATGGTCGATGCAGCAATCAGGCGAAGAATAGGCGTTTCGAAACTGCGTTGACCACGCAGAATGCGGTGTTAGACGTCAAACCCCAAAGTGCCGACCTTCTTCATAGTTGGCTCTCTTGCGTCACTCTGCGTGAGTTTGGGACCTTATGAAAGCAGGCTGGCTCTGTGCGCTACAGCTTTTCCGAATTCACAAATTAGTCGGCGCGTGCTTGTGCATCGACCTTTCTTTTATTCCGCCGCGTCGGGCAGGGGCATGATCACATGTTTTGCAGGAGTAAAGTGATCCTCATCCCAAATGATTTCCGTAGTCTTTGTTCGGCGCGCTTGGCGGCGTAGGGACCAATCCTTGGCAGCCTTGCCATGACGCGATGCCCCAAGGCGCAACAATAGGCGGCCAATCCACAGTACATAGGTTTCAACCCACACCCGCACCGCCAAAAGTGAGGGGGTAAAGACCAAGGTCAGGACCGTGGCAATCCCCAAACCAAATACCACTGCTGTAGCCAACTGTTTCCACCATAGCGCCGTGGGGCTGTCTATGGAATAGCCGCCGCTGATGAAATCAAGGCTAATCCCAAACATCATCGGAGCGAGGCCCGCCATTGTCGTGATTGTGGTCAGCAACACAGGGCGAATACGTTGTTCAGCCGTGCGAATGATCGCTTCGATCCGCGGCATTGTTTGGCTAAATTCCTGATAAGTGTCGATCAAAACGATGTTGTTGTTCACAACAATACCTGCCAGCGCAACAATCCCCGTTCCCGTCATAATAACCGAGAAGGGTTGTTGCATGACCAGCATACCAATCAATACGCCCACCGTGGACAAAACCACCGCAATCAGAACCACGAATGAGTTATAGAAACTGTTGAACTGCGCAAGCAGGATGATGAACATTAGAGCAAGTGCCGCTGAAAACGCGCTCATCAAAAACGCCTGACTTTCGTTTTGTTCGTCCTGATCCCCTGTCCATTCCCATGAAATGCCCGCGGGCAGGGACATGGCGTTAATCTGTTCAGTCAGATATTCGATACGTTCATTGGCGTTGATGATCACGTCGCTTTCTGCGCCATTTTCATCAATGACAGTGCGTTTTGCGTCCGTTGCCACACCTGCCTTGATGTCAAAATAACGCTTTTTATCGATGCGATTGATCTCGGCCAATTTTTCAACGGGCTTGCGTGTGATAAAGTTTGATAGCGGCACCAAACCATCGCTTGTGCGCACCTTTAGGGTGTCCAGCGTGCTTAGCAGGCGATATTCCTCGGGCATGCGGACGCGGATCTCAACCTCTTCATCGCTGCTATCAACGCGCATGGTATCGAGTAAGATGCCGCGTGTCACCAACTGTACCATGGCACCCACAGTGGCCACATCGGCCCCATATCGACCCGCCTTTTGAACATCGACATCAATTTGCCAATCAATGCCGGGTAGAGGGCGGGTATCTTCGATCTGGGTCAAGGCTTGTGTTTCATCAAAGAGGGCGCGCATGTCCGCGGTAGTTGCCAGCAAATTTTCCCAATTGTTACCCTTCAGGCGCAGGTGCACAGGTTTTGCCGTTGCAGGACCACGGCCCAGTTCCAGCACTTCGATCTGAATCCCTGGAATTTCCTGAAGCGCGGCAGAAAGTTCGCCAATCACAATGTCGCCGTCCAAATCGATGCGATTCTTGCGGTCCTCCCACGGGACGGTTTCCAATTGGATTTGTCCGATTGTATCCTTGGGCGCGCTGGCACCTGCGGTGTTTTGGTTCAATCCTCCTGCACCTGCAAAGGCAAATACAGATGAGATGCCCGGATGCTGCAGAACAATCTTTTCTGCTTGACGCACCAGTTCATCTTTTTCATCCAGTGATAGGTTTCCGCGCGCTTTTACATAAACGATGGCCTGTTCCGGTTCAGATTCAACAAAGAATTCAACGCCTAAATTGTTTTCGCCGAAATAGGAAAAGACAGCCATGGAAAATCCAATAACGCCTGCAATACTGACCAAAGGCATGATTGGGTTGCCCGCGATCAACTTGATGATCCAGCCAAAGAATGTGCGTCGGTACCCAAATGTCACACGCTTGGCCTGACGTTCGATTTTTACTGCGCCTAAAACCATGGAGACAAATGCGGCCGCCGTAATAAACATTGCAATACCGGGGGCGGTTGCAATCATGCCATCAGCGGCGTCTAAACCCAACAGATAGCTTGGGTTCAATGCCTGCATTGCCGCCAAAAATAGGCCATAGAACGCAACTGGCACTAGTGCCGCACGCACCAACCAAGGAAGCGTTGCACGCAGCGCGTTCGAAGCAGTGGAAAAGGCGCGGGACACACGACCAGATACACCGCCCATAATGGGTAGGAAAATCAATGCAACCACCAAAGATGCACTCAGAACAAAGATCAGCGTCACAGGCAGCATGCCCATGAATTGCCCTGGAACACCCGGCCAGAATAGCATTGGCAAAAATGCACACAGGGTTGTTGCGGTTGAACTGACGATGGGCCAAAACATGCGCTTGGCCGCTTCGACGTAGGCGCTCATTGGGCCGCTGCCCTCTTGGATGCGCTTATCGGCATATTCAACCACAACAATCGCCCCATCAACCAACATACCGACCGCAAGGATCAGGCCAAACATCACAATATTTGAAATGGTAATCCCCATCACGCCCAACAGGACGAAACATAGTAAGAATGACGTGGGGATAGAAAAACCAACCAGGAATGCTGCCCGGGTTCCAAGGGATGTTAAAACAACGATCATCACCAAAGCGATCGCGGTTAAAACCGATCCTTCCAACTGGCTAACCATTGAGTCGACAACGCGGCTTTGGTCGTTTGATGTGCCCATCTGCACGGCCGCACGCAAATCTTGGGGCCATGCCGCGACTTCTACTTCGACCATTTCACGCACGGCTGTTGCCGTGTCGATCAGGTTGAAACCTTTACGTTTCACGACCTGTAGCGCAACGGTTGTTTCTCCGTTGAAACGTGCGGTTCCTTCGCGATCCTCGAAGGTTAGTTTTATTTCTGCTAAATCCCCCAATGTGATTACACGGTCCCCATTTGTTTTGACGGGCAGGTCGTAGATATCCTGTACCTCATCAAAGCTTGATGGGATTTTAACCGCAAATGTGCCTTGTGCGCTGTCCACTTCCCCCGCAGCGATCAATCTGTTGTTGTTTCGCACAACATTGATCAATTCGCCTGCGGTGACGTTATAGCTTTCAAGGCGTAAAGGGTCGATTGTGACTTCGACCATTTCGTCACGCTGGCCTGAAATCGCGGCTTCGAGTACCGCATCCATGCCTTCGATCTTTTCCTGCAAATTCTTGGCGATCTTGGTCATCGTACGTTCAGGGACCTGTCCCGTTAGGTTCACGATGATGATTGGGAATTCGGAAAAGTTAATTTCATTGATCGAATATTTTTCTGCACCCGATGGGAAATTCGCCTCGGCCGCATTCATGGCGTCGCGTACATCTGCCATAGTTTTAGTTTTGTCCCAGCCAAATTCAAATTCAAGCGCCATGCCAGCATAGTTTTCCGATGCCGTGGCGGTCATTTTCTTTAGGCCATCAATATCGCCCAATTCCGTTTCCATCGGGCGCACCAACAGAGTTTCACTGTCCCCTGCGGAAATGCCGGGGAAAGGCACAGAAATGAACAATGCGGGAATTTCGATGTCAGGCTCACCCTCTTTTGGAAGTCCCGTGTAACTAAATATCCCTGCGGTCAGCGAAACAATAATCAGCGCAAGAATCATCCGCGCGCGCTCTGATGCCCAATCGACTAATCCTGTCATTGACCTAACTCCCGATAGGTTGGATCAACAACGATCCCGTTGATCACATATTCCTGACCGACGACGATGATGCTGACCTCTGGGTCCAATCCCGATACCCATACCCCATTTGGGGTGTCGCGCAGCAGGCTGATTTCCACAAACTTGGTTGCGTTATCCGCAAGGATCGTGCGCACACCCAATGCTCCCGAGTCGTCGAGCGTGAGTGAGGATTGTGGGATCAAATGTGCGGCTTTGCCATCTGAGGCAATGAGGATGTCGGCAGTTTGGCCATCTGCGATTTTCATGTCGGGGTTTGGAATTTCCAATTCAACACGGAAGGTGCGTGTCAATTTATCCGCTGAACGCGACAGGAAGGTTACATTGCCAGATACCTGTGTACCATCCAACAGGCGTGCACCTGCACGCGCACCCACGGTGATCCGATCACGTTCTGTTTCCGGAACAAAGCCCACAATTTTGATAGGGTCCAACTGGATCACTGTTGCGCATTCAGACCCGGGTTGTAGAAGGCTGCCGATTTCAGCCGTGTCGCTTTCTAATAGGCCGCCAAAGGTTGCTTTGATACGTAGGCGATCAATCTCTTTTTGCGCCGCGGCAACGGCAGCTTCGGCGGATTGAATGCGGGAACTGGTGGCATCAAACCCTGCTTTTGCGCTTTCCAGTGATGCTTCTGCTGAACGCACGGCCGCCTGTGTTGATGCAACGCGTGTTTCTGACGCAAAACCACCCTGGGCCAGTTTATCTGCGGCGTTAAAGTTGATTTTAGCCTCTTCTAGGCGGGCTTTTGCCTCCTCCTGACGGGCTTGGGTCTCTGGAACGCGGGCTTCCGCTTCTTTTAGGCGAGCAACTGCATCTGCCAAATTAGCTTTGCGTGTGCCTGGATCCAATTTACATAAAGTTTCACCCGCCGCAACCAGGTGGCCCTTGCGAATGGGTTGGTTGATAACTTGTCCTGATGTCTCTGAGCGCAGGACGACACTGCGCGCGGCTTCGGTCTGCCCACGCAACACAACTGCGCTATCAATTTCGCGGGCGGTCGATTTAATAGCAACGACCTTGATCAACTGACGTTCTGTTGGATCTTCTGCGGGCGCTTCTGCTTCTGCGGCCTCTACCTCGACCACCATATCATTGACGAGTGGCGTGTCTTTGGACGCGTCCCATAAAATTGTGGGCGATGCGCCACCTGCAACTTGACGCACGGCGTCACGTTCAAAAACAATTAAATATAAAACGGCAACCACAATAACAGCCGTGATCAAGGACATTATGCGCATAGTCTTCCTTCCAACGAATTGGCAAACGGGTAAACGAAACCCGATTTGGGCGCCACTTAGCAGATATACGCTAAACCCGCCAGTTTAGATTAATGAAATCCATACATTTTTTGCAGGTGCAGCAACGTAATCTTGCTCTTGGATTCCTATTCAGTTGGGTCTACAAAACCGAATATACAAGATGTGAGGTCCGCCGTGAGCAATACAGATAGTTTTATCGATGAAGTCAGCGAAGAAATCCGCCGCGAAAAATTGTTCAAAACATTTCGCAAATACGGCTGGATCGGCGTTGCGCTGGTGGTTATCGTTGTTGGTGGCACAGGATATCGCGAATACAGTCGCGCAGCTGAAAAAACCGCCTCGGAAACATTCGGGTCCTCTGTATTAGCGGCCCTTCAAGAAAACGACCCAGCTTCACGTGTTTCACAGTTGGACACCATCACGGCCCCCAATGCATCAGCAGATGCGATGATTGCTATGTTACAGGCAGCGGAATTGGCATCAGAAAATGATGGGGCAAGGGCCGCCGCCAAGCTTGAGGCCGCAGCCCTCAGAGGTGATCTGGATCAGATGTACCGCGATATCCTAAGTTTTAAACGGTTAACGGTTGCCGAAAGTGGAATTGATGCAGGTGAACGCCGCATGGGGTTAGAACAATTGGCAACACCCGGAAATCCACTGCGTCTATTGGCAGAAGAGCAATTGGCGTTGATGGAACTGACTGCTGGCGATAGCGCAGCGGCAGTAAACCGCCTGTCCATGATCCTTGAGGATGCAGAGCTTACTCAAGGCTTGCGTCAACGCGCAGGACAGTTGATGATCGCATTGGGGCAGGATCCGAACGGTCAGTAGCACTCCATAAATAAGGAACAGGGAGAATGATGTTTCGTGTCTTCGCCACTTTGACAGTTTGTGTAATTGCTCTTGCGGGATGTGAACAACCCCAGCCGATCATCCCAGGCAAGCGTGAAGCCGTTGACACCCTGATACAGGATGCGCCAGCACGCGAGGAAATCATCAATAAGTCTGTGGCGTTTCGTGCACCCAGCATGAGCACAAATGTAAATTGGACCCAAGGTCACGGCACGGCAAGCACCCGCACCACGCATCCTATGCTGAGCGCAGAACCAAAGTTGATCTGGAGCGTCCCAATCGGCGTCGGCGATGGCCAACGCACGCGGATCACGGCCGATCCTGTTGTGGCCGATGGGCGCATTTTCACCGTTGATGCCGAAGCCCGACTAAACGCGCATGACACATCAGGAGCAGCACTTTGGTCCATTGACCTAACACCACAGGGTGAGAGCAAAGGTGAGGCGGTAGGCGCAGGAATCGCCTATGGGAATGGGACGTTGTTTGTGTCAACGGCCTATGGCGTGTTGCACGCGATCACTCCAACAAACGGCGCGATCCGTTGGTCACAATCCCTGCGCGGCGCGGGTAACACGCGCCCTACCTATTATGATGGATTGGTCTATGTCATCAGCTCGGATCGCACCGCATGGGCGATCGAGGCGGATAATGGCCGCGTCAGGTGGCAAATTGATGGTGTGGATGATGTGAATAACCGCATCGGATCAACCGCTCCTGCTGTTTCCGATAAATTCGCTCTTATTGGCTTTGGCTCGGGTGAAGTGCAAGCCGTCTTCCGCAAGGGCGGTTTGGTTTATTGGAATTCCTCCCTCAAGGGCTCACGCGCTGGGCGGGCAGAAGGCGCCGTTGTTGATTTAGGCGCAAGTCCCGTTATTGCAGGGTCACGTGTGTTCGCCGCGGGTGCGTCCGGGCGCATGGTTGCCATGTCATTGGATGATGGTGAACGCATTTGGACCAACAATCAGGGCGTGCGCGGCCAACTGTGGCCCGCGGGTAACGCAATTTTTGCCCTAAATGATATGAACCGATTGATCCGTGTTGATGCATCCAATGGGGAAACACTCTGGGCTGTTGATTTGCCTAATTTCCGTAAAAATAGTCCACGACGCAGTGCTGAAATCGTTGCACATTATGGACCCGTTCTGGCGGGAGGGCGTATTTTGGTTGCTTCAAACGATGGTCTGTTGCGCCAGTTTGATCCAACAAACGGCGCATTGATTGCCCAAACGGCGGTACCCGGTGGGGCCACAACGCATCCCGTTATTGCAGGTGGGGTTTTGTACCTTGTTTCAGGGGACGGAGAATTGCACGCTTTTCGTTGATGAAAAAGTGTTGTATGCGATGCTCTCATTTGACTTTAGGTTCTGGACATGAGCTTTTCTTTGGCCATTGTTGGCCGCCCCAATGTGGGTAAATCCACCCTATTTAACCGTCTTGTTGGAAAACGGTTGGCACTGGTTGATGATCAACCAGGCGTGACCCGTGACCTGCGTGAAGGCGAAGCGCGCCTCGGGGATCTGCAGTTCACCGTGATTGATACAGCGGGGCTTGAGGATGCAACGGACGACAGTTTGCAGGGCCGCATGCGCCGTTTGACCGAACGCGCCGTTGATATGGCGGATATCTGTCTGTTCATGATTGACGCCCGTGTTGGAGTGACACCTATTGATGAAATTTTTGCAGAAATTTTGCGTAAACGGGCAAAACACGTGTTTTTGGCCGCAAATAAGGGCGAGGGTGCCGCCGCAGATTCAGGCGTGTTAGAGGCATGGAACCTTGGCCTTGGTGAACCCTTGCGCATATCGGCCGAACATGGCGAAGGCATGGGTGATTTACTGGCCGCTTTGATGCCCGTTGCCGATGAATTCCAAATGCGGGCCGAGGCCGAAGCCGCTGAGGCAGAAATCGACATTATCGGAGAAATTTCCGAGGATGACGAATATGAATATCAGATGCCCACAAACGCCAAACCTCTACAGGTTGCGGTTGTCGGACGCCCCAATGCAGGGAAATCCACACTGATCAACAAAATTCTTGGCGAAGATCGCCTCTTAACAGGACCCGAGGCGGGGATCACCCGCGATGCCATTTCATTGAAAATGGATTGGGGTGGCGTGCCCATGCGTATTTTTGATACCGCGGGTATGCGTAAAAAGGCCAAAGTTCAGGACAAGGTTGAAAAACTCTCTGTCTCTGATGGATTGCGTGCGGTGAAATTCGCCGAAGTTGTGGTTGTGCTGTTGGACGCGGCAATTCCCTTTGAAACGCAGGATTTGCGAATCGCTGATCTGGCGGCACGCGAAGGGCGGGCGGTAGTTGTTGCCGTCAACAAATGGGATATTGAAGATGAAAAGCAGGAAAAGCTGCGTGATTTGAAAGAGGCCTTTGAACGTCTATTGCCCCAGTTGCGCGGTGCACCCCTGATCACCGTATCGGCACGTACGGGCCGCGGTTTGGATCGGTTGCAGGTGGCGATCTTGCGCGCTCATGAAATTTGGAACCGCCGCATCCCAACTGCGCAGTTGAACCGTTGGTTGGCGGGTATGGTAGAAATGCATCCGCCCCCCGCACCCGCAGGGCGCCGCATCAAGTTACGCTATATGACACAGGCCAAATCACGCCCACCTGGGTTTGTGGTCATGTGTTCACGCCCCGATAAATTACCCGAAAGCTATAACCGCTATTTGGTGAACGGTTTGCGCGAAAGCTTTGATTTGCCGGGAACCCCCATTCGCCTAATCATGCGTGGGCAAGGGGATAAAAACCCCTATAAAGATAAGAAAAAGGCAGCCCCGTCACGCCTGCGAAAGCATTTGGAAGGCAAACGTTCGACGTAAGCGGGCTGCCGCAACAGACATCTCATAAGAGATGTTTCGTATTATTTACGAAACGGCGTTGGGT
>Ga0181583_10001905_pt1 | contig 15506 bp, 13 predicted proteins | sample 071ome_31_FD_132461 | JGI IMG/M metagenome (GOLD analysis project Ga0181583, IMG submission 132461) | Coastal salt marsh microbial communities from the Groves Creek Marsh, Skidaway Island, Georgia - 071405CT metaG (megahit assembly) | ecosystem: Environmental > Aquatic > Marine > Intertidal... | reverse complement strand
TGATTCTTCCAAGCCAGATGGTAGCCCAAGAAAATTGATGGACAGTTCAAGATTGAATAGTTTGGGTTGGACACCTAAAGTTAAATTAGAGATAGGTTTAACTCTGACTTATGAGAATTATTTACAAGAGTTACAAAGCCTTAACAATAAACAATGATAACTATCCTTATCAATCTTAAATAATACAATTTAAAGCTACAAGATATCCAACTAATAAAGCTAGGAAATTTCTTATGAATAAGTTGAAAAACATTTTAAAAAATATAATATTCTCTATTCCAATCTTAAGAAGAATATCAATTGCATATATTACTAATCAAAAAATTTTACCAAGTATCTTTACAAGGCAAGATAGCGATACTTTACGGAGGCAATTATTTTTACCTGATTTAGAATATGAAACCCAATTAAATCAGGATATATTTGCTCTTCTTGTAAATCAATTCAAGAAAGGCTTTTTCGTAGAGATTGGTGCGAATGATGGTTTCACTTTATCCAATACTGTTTATCTAGAACACCATTTTGAATGGGAGGGTCTTTTAATAGAAGCGAATCCAAAATATACAAAGAGCTTGAAACAGAGAAAGGCTCAGGCAGTAATGCTAGCTATTATTGATAAGGAAGATAATGTAGATTTCAGGGATGCCGGACTATATGGAGGCGTTGAAGCAACATTAGACAATTCCCATCCAGGAAAAACTGATAACTGCGAGGTAATAAAAGTATCTGGCAACACGCTATCATGCATTCTAGAAGATTATAATGCACCTAATCTAGTTGATTTTATATCGATTGATGTTGAAGGTGGAGAACTTCCTATTGTTAGGCAAATGTGCGAACTCAAGAAATTTCGATTTAAATGTGGCTGTATTGAGCATAATTTTCGAAGCGAAGACTACGATGAGATGAGAAGCCTTCTTATGCAAGCTGGGTATCAGGTTTTTTGGGAGGGACAAACACAATTTGACTTGTTTTTTATTGACAGCCAGTATCCCTAGAAAGAACCCTTGATTTCTTCAATGGTATATATTTATGTAAAATATATCGCGAAGATTCGAATAGTAAGCAAATTTGATATATGGACGATCTTGGTTATGAGATTTTTCCTTATCAATCTTATATGCCTCAATATAGCTACCTAAAACAGTCAAACAAGAGTGATTTTTGAAGTATAGTCTAACTCCAACTCAATTTAATAAAACATGCAAATACTCAGAAAACTTCTCGCACTGTTAACACCATTCGAGAGAAAGCGAGCGGGTAAACTGATGGGTATGGTCCTAGTAATGGCTTTTCTGGACATGTTGGGCGTAGCATCCATACTCCCATTCATGGCTGTGCTAGCAAATCCTGAACTGATAGAAACCAACGCTATGCTCAACTCTGCGTTCACCATTAGCTTGCATATCGGCATTGACACCGCTGAACAGTTTCTATTCGCTTTAGGGATTTTAGTTTTTACGATGCTGGTTATCTCTCTGATCTTCAAGGCATTAACTACCCTTGCTCAAATCCGCTTTACATTGATGCAAGAATACAGCATCGGTAAGCGCCTTGTAGAAGGTTATTTGCATCAGCCATACAATTGGTTCTTAAACCATCATAGTGCTAATCTGGGTAAGACCATCCTCTCAGAAGTCCACGCTGTTATATATAACGGTATGTTCCCACTAATGACGCTCATGGCACAAAGTATGGTCGTTTTGGCACTGCTAATCCTACTAATTATCGTCGATCCGCTGCTAGCTATCAGTGTAGGTTTGTTGTTAGGGCTAGCCTATGCCAGTATCTTTTCCATGATGAACAATTGGCTCAAACGTCTGGGCAAGACACGTTTTGATGCTAATAAGGAACGTTTTACTGTATTGAGTGAAGCCTTCGGCGCTGTTAAAGAAATAAAGCTCGGTGGCTTGGAGAAGACCTTCATCCAACGTTTTGCTAACCCAGCAGAAATATATGCTAAGGGTCAATCCACTGCTCAATTAATTGCCCAACTTCCGCGATTTGCTGTGGAAATTTTTGCATTTGGCGGCATGCTATTATTGACCCTCTATCTTATGGCTAAAAGCGGTAGTTTTGCATCCGCACTACCCTTTATTGTACTTTATGCTTTTACCGCTTATCGCCTTTTGCCAGCGTTACAACAAATCTATGCCGCTCTTACCCAACTGCGATTTGTTGGCCCAGCACTGGATAAACTTCATCAAGATCTGACTACCCTTCAAGCTAACGATGCTCAGCAAGCTAACCCTAACCCACTGTTACTAACCAAAGCCATCACACTGAGCAATGTCAAATATAGTTATCCTAACACCTCAAAGTCGGCACTCAAGGGTATTAATCTTACTATACCTGCGCATAGCACGGTGGCCTATGTTGGTGAGACCGGCAGCGGCAAAACAACCTTAGTGGACTTAATCTTATGTCTACTTGAGCCGCAAGATGGTGAAATAAGAATTGATGGTGAGCTCATTACCAACAGCAATAGTTCTAATTGGCAACGCGCTATTGGTTATGTGCCGCAGCAAATTTATCTTGCCGATGACAGTGTTGCTGCAAACATCGCTTTCGGTTTAAATGCCAAAGATATCGATATGCAAAATGTGAAGCATGCTGCCAAAATTGCCAACTTGCATGAGTTTGTAATCAATGAACTACCACATGGCTATGACACCACTGTTGGTGAGCGAGGTGTGCGTCTCTCGGGCGGTCAGCGTCAGCGAATTGGCATTGCTCGAGCTTTATATCGAAATCCCCAGGTATTGATTCTGGATGAAGCCACCAGCGCCCTGGATAACCTTACTGAACAAGCTGTGATGGAAGCAGTGAACAATATCGGCCACCAGATGACTATCATCCTTATAGCGCATCGCCTCTCCACCGTTCGTCATTGTGACCAAATCTATTTGATGGAACGGGGGAAGGTAAAAGCGAAAGGAACCTTTGAAGAACTTAAGCAAGCAAATAAGCAATTCCGCGCGATGGCAAGAAATTATTAATTTAAACTGATAAAAATATGTTAGAAAATTCAAATATACTCATTACTGGTGGCACAGGCTCGTTCGGTCATGCTTTCATACCAGCGACACTAAAAAAATACAACCCTAGACGCTTAGTGGTCTTTTCTCGTGATGAGATGAAGCAATGGGAGATGGCAAAGCTGTTTGTTAATGATCCTCGGGTGCGTTTTTTTATTGGTGATGTGCGCGACAAAGAACGTCTATATCGAGCGCTCAATGGCATTGACTATGTTGTTCATGCGGCGGCGACGAAGATTGTGCCAACTGCGGAATACAATCCTTTTGAATGCATCAAAACCAATATCGATGGCGCTATGAATTTGATCGACGCTTGCATTGATCAGAAGGTGAAACGCGTCATTGCGCTATCTACTGACAAAGCTTGCAGCCCAATCAACTTATATGGAGCAACGAAATTAGCCAGTGATAAACTTTTTATCGCCAGCAATTCTTCATATGCCATAGGACACAATACCATTTTTTCAGTAGTTAGATATGGCAATGTGATGGGTTCAAGAGGTTCAGTAATTCCATTCTTCATTTCGATTAAAGATAGTGGAACCTTACCAATCACCGATGCGCGCATGACACGTTTTATGATCTCGCTAGAACAAGGGGTTAAATTGGTTTGGCATGCTTTTGATGACATGGTTGGTGGCGAGATTTATGTGAAAAAAATCCCATCGATGAAGGTAACTGATATTGCTTCTGTGATTGCACCCGAATCAAAACAAGAGATTGTTGGTATTCGCCCAGGTGAGAAGTTGCATGAGCAGATGATCAGCGCGGAAGATGCCCCCTTCACTTATGAATACAAAGACTACTTCAAGATTTTGCCTCAGATTAACGGCTGGGGACATGACCAAAAGCGTATTAAGGATGGTCTAAAAGTCCAAGAAGGTTTCATTTATTCTAGCGATTCAAACACATCTTGGATGAGCAATACTGATTTGCAGACTTGGATTGATGTCAACAAAGAGTTGATCGGAAAGATTTGACACTATGATTCACTATGGTCGCCAAGATATTTCACAAGCTGATATTGATGCAGTGTTGGAGGTGTTACGCTCGGACTTTCTTACTCAAGGACCGATGGTGCCTATTTTTGAGGAGGCCGTGGCTAAGTCCTGCAGTTCGCAGCATGCGGTTGCTGTGAATAGTGCTACTAGCGCTTTGCACATCGCTTGCCTCGCACTGGATCTTGGACCTGGAGATTGGCTATGGACAAGCCCGAATACTTTTGTGGCTAGTGCTAATTGTGCGCTGTATTGCGGTGCGAAGATTGATTTTGTCGATATTGATCCACACACTTACAACTTAAGCACGCAGCGACTAAAGGAAAAACTAGAACAGTCGGAGAAGGTAGGTCGTCTGCCAAAAATTGTGATGCCGGTTCATTTCGCGGGTCAACCTTGCGATATGCCAGAAATCTATGCGCTGAGCCAACAATACGGCTTCAAAATCATCGAGGATGCCTCTCATGCCATTGGCGCAAGTTATTATGATGTCATTGCGAGGAATAATAAAGTTGAGACGAAGCAATCCACTTTAATGAAAGTCGGCTCTTGTGTCCACAGCCACATCACTGTATTCAGTTTTCATCCCGTAAAAATCATTACCACTGGTGAGGGCGGCATGGCGACCACTAACGACGAAGCGCTAGCTAACCGCATGCGCCGTTTACGTTCCCATGGTATCAACAGCGATAAAGCATTGATGAGCCCTCGCCCGGACACCGAAATCTGGAACTATCAGCAAATCGAACTAGGTTTTAACTACCGCATGACCGATATCCAGGCCGCTCTGGGATTGAGCCAAGTACAGCGTTTAGATGAGTTTGTGAGAAGGAGGCATGAAATCGCTGAGCGATATGACATGGAGTTGAAAACATTACCTATCACTTCACCGTATCAAGCGTCTAACAATCACTCTAGTTATCACCTCTATCCGATTCTTGTCAATGAAGCGGAATGTGGAAAGAGTCAACGGCAGGTCTATTACTTTTTCCATCAAAATGGTGTTGCCGCAAATCTTCATTATATTCCAGTTCACCGACAGCCATATTACGAAAATTTAGGTTTTAAGGTCGGTGATTTTCCAGTGGCTGAAAATTTTCACCGAGAAGTAATTAGTTTGCCGATGTATCCGACGTTATCAGAGCAACAACAAGATAATGTTCTTGCAATTCTTGAATCTTTTCTGAAATGAAACTTGCAATTGGTACAGCCCAATTTGGAATGCCTTATGGTATTTCAAATAAAAGCGGCCAAACATCACAATTAGAGGCTAAAAAGATTTTAAATATGGCTTTTGAAGGCAGAGTTGATACACTTGATACCGCAGTTGCTTACGGCGACAGTGAATTAACTCTAGGTCAGGTTGGTGTTGCGGAATGGAATGTGATTTCAAAGATACCGCCTATGCCTTCTGCTAGTATCAATGGTTTTGATTGGGTTATAAAACATATAAAAGCCTCGTTATCAAATCTTAAGATTGACAAACTTAACGCCGTTTTATTGCATGCTCCAGAACAATTATTGAGTTCTGATGGCAAGGAAATTATTCAAGCTATGGAGGAAGCTAAATTGCTCGGATTAGTCAAAAAAATAGGCTACTCAATTTATTCTCCAAAGCTTCTATCAAGTCTTTTGGAGGTATTTAAACCAGATATAGTCCAGTTACCGCTAAACATATTTGACCAAAGAGTAATCAATACAGGGTGGCTAGCAAAAATGATTGAAATGGATATCGAAATTCACGCACGTTCGATTTTCTTGCAGGGCTTGTTATTGATGAATCCAGCTCAAAGGCCAACTTATTTTAATAAATGGGATAAATTATTTAAAAATTGGGATTCGATGGTAGCTGAAAAAAATGCGCTTGAGACATGTTTTAGTTTTGTTAAATCTATAGATGGAATTTCAAGAGTAGTTGTTGGTGTTGAGAGTCAAGCACAGTTGAGTCAGTTGTTATTTGCATGGAGAAAAGCAGCACCCATGTCTGCACCACAACTTTCCTGCGAAGATGAAGCGCTTATTAATCCTTTCAATTGGAGAAATAAATCTTGATTCGTTTAGGTGTCATCGGAATGTCTGATGGGAATGGTCATCCATACTCTTGGTCAGCCATTTGTAACGGATATTCACCAGTTCATATGAAAGCTTGTGGTTTTCCTGTAATTCCTGAGTATCTATCTCAACAAACCTGGCCAGAGGCAAGGTTATCTGATGTGGAAGTGAGTCATGTTTGGACACAGGATTTAGCAATCTCTAATAAGATTGCCAGAGCTGCTTTAATTCCAAATGTTATAAAGATGCCAGAGGAAATGATTGGAGAGGTCGATGGCCTGTTGCTTGCTAGGGATGATGCAGAAAATCACTTAAAGACTGTCGCTCCATTTTTAAAAGCTGCACTTCCAGTCTTTATTGATAAGCCTATCGCACTCAACACTGATACACTGAAAGCCATCTATGATTTACAGGAGTATGATGGTCAGATATTTACATGCTCGGCTCTTCGTTTTGCAAAAGAACTTCAGTTAACTCCTGAATTAAAAAAGCGCTTAGGAAAAATAAAGCATATTGAAGCTATGACTCCAAAAAGCTGGAAAAAGTATGCTGTGCACATCATTGAGCCCGTATTTAATATGCTTGGAAAAAATTCTGTTCTTAAAAGCCATTTGAGTAATGGTTTTACTCATGATGGCAGTTCAGTATTTGTTCAATTCGAAAATGGCGTTTCTGCAAGATTGACAGCTTTAGGGTCGGAAGCCGTTGCTCCAATTTCCATTAGGGTTTATGGCGATAAAGGCTGGATTGATTTAGTTTTTTCGGATGCTTTTACTGCTTTTAAGACAGCATTAAGTAATTTTCTGGACGGAATAAAAAGCTCATGCATTAAATCTCCCTATGCCTATAATAAAAAAGTTGTTTCAATTATTGAAAGAGGAATAATCTAATGAACAGAACTTTATTAATAACAGGTGGTTCTGGGAAGCTTGGCAGAGTGTTTCTTCAATATTTTGCAAAAAATGGCTGGAATATTGTTGCTACAGCGCGTGATAAAAAAAGGATCGATAATTTACGCTCATCACTTGGATATATTGAAGGGACCATAGTCGGTGTATCGGTAGATTTCGGTGAACCAGACTCAATAGATTACTTAATTGATGAAGTTGCCAAACATGGATTATCTATTTCTCATCTTATCAATAATGCACGATCGTTGGAAACACTTACTGTTGAAAAAGATGGCCGAACGAAGCATGAAAACTTCATGCGTGAATTAGAGATTGATGTGGTGGTTCCCTATGAGCTTGCAATAAAACTTTCTCAGTCAAGTTCCCATGACCTGAAAAACATTGTAAATATTGGTTCGATGTATGGGTTGGTAGCTCCTAATCCAGCGCTATATGAGGGCACGTTAAAGGATTCCCCGATTCAGTATGGAGTGAGCAAAGCAGCGCTTCACCATCTAACAAGAGAGTTGGCGGTGCGTCTCTCTCCTAAAAATATTCGCGTGAATTGTGTAGCCTATGGAGGTATAGAGGGGAGAGTTGATGATGCTTTTCTCACCCGATATGCTGCTTTGACTCCTTCCCGTCGAATGTTGAATGAGGATGAGATTGTTGGACCAGTTGATTTTCTGTTGAATGAGTCGAGCTCCAGTGTTAACGGACATGTCCTTGTTGCGGATGGCGGTTGGACTATTTGGTAATGGGTCGTATTGCAATCATTCCTGCCCGTGGCGGCTCAAAGAGGATTCCGAAAAAAAACATTATAGATTTTTGTGGTAGACCTATGATAGCCTGGACAATTGAGGCTGCTTTGCAAAGTGAAATTTTTGACCAAGTCCTAGTTTCAACTGATAGTGAAGAAATTGCTGAAATTGCAATTAAATGGGGGGCTTCTGTACCTTTTTTACGTGCAGAAAACTGCGATGATTATGTTCCAGTGTCTGATGCAACAATATCTTCACTGAAACAAGCAGAAGATTATTGGGATGAGGAATATGACACTGTTGTGCAGCTTATGGCGAACTGCCCTCTGCGAGATGAGAGTAATATCATAGATGCAATTAGTGCTTTCGAAGTTGGTGGGGCAGATTATCAAATTAGCTGTTTTCGATTTGGTTGGATGAACCCTTGGTGGGCAGTAAAATTAGATGAGAATTTTTTACCTCAACGCATTTTTCCCGAGGTAGGCGCAAAACGTTCTCAAGATTTGGATGAACTTTTCTGTCCAACGGGTGCAATTTGGATAGCTAACCGAGCCCCCTTGTTAACAGCGATGACATTTTATGGGCCTGATCACCGCTTTCACCCCATGGAATGGGATGCAGCGATTGATGTAGATAATTACGATGACCTGAAAATGGCTAAGTCGCTTGCAGTGAATCGTAGTTAGTATATTGGGACAATTTTATTCCTTCGAATCTAAAATCCTGGTCGTAAAAATTTAATTAACGTAACTGATTAAGCAAAGTAACTCAGACTGAAGGTATACGATATATGAATAATTGGCATGCAAAAAAAAATGTAGAAATCAATTGCCGTACCATTGGTATTGGGTTTCCTCCGTATATTGTTGCCGAAATGTCCGGCAATCATAATCACGATTTGAACCGAGCATTAAAGATTGTTGAAGCCGCAAAAGCTGCAGGTGCAGACGCTGTTAAATTGCAAACCTATCGAGCGGACACTATTACGATTGACCATGATTCTGATGAATTTATGGTTAAGGGTGGGCTATGGGACGGTAGACGCTTGTATGAGCTCTATGAAGAGGCTCATACACCATGGGAATGGCATAAGCCTATTTTTGATTATGCAAGCGAAATCGGAATCACAGTTTTTTCCTCTCCCTTTGATGCAACCGCAGTAGATTTTCTTGAGAAGCTAGATGCGCCAGCCTACAAAATCGCATCACCTGAGCTTGTTGATTTGCCGCTGATACAACGAGTGGCAAAAACAGGTAAACCGATTATCATGTCAACAGGCGCAGCAACTTTGATAGAAATAGAAGAAGCCATTGAAACTGCACGGATGGCTGGATCAAATGAGCTTATTGTTCTTCATTGCACGGCAGCTTATCCCGCCCCCCCAGAAGAAGCGAATTTGGCAACGATTAATGAGCTTGCGCGTCGTTTTGATGTGGTAGTTGGACTATCTGATCACACAATGGGTACGACGGTTGCCTCCATGGCGGTAGGGCTTGGCGCAAGTTTTATTGAGAAGCACTTTACGTTGTCCCGTGCGGATGGTGGCGTTGATAGTGCGTTTTCTCTAGAGCCGCAAGAACTAGAAGAGCTTGTTACGACGGCCCGAATTGCTCGAGCTGCTGTTGGAACGCCAATGTTTGAGCCAACGGAATCAGAAAGTAGTGTGCTCAGGAATAGACGGTCTTTGTATGCAGTCAAACCAATCGCCAAGGGCGAATTATTCACAACAGAGAATGTCCGCTCAATTCGTCCTGCCAACGGACTTCCTCCGAAATATCTCAATTTTGTCCTAGGTGCGCATGCATCGAGAGATGTAGCCTTTGGTGAGCCACTTCAGTTTGAAATGATTGAAACTAAATGACCTCGAATGAGAAATACAAAATAATGTCGTGGTCAGAGATTTCCGACGGCGTAATTACTCTTCGACCGCTTCAGCAAGAAGATATCGAAAACATTCGTCTTTGGCGTAACGCCCAGATGGACGTGCTGCGACAAGCACGCCCAATTAGTCCCGAGGAGCAGGCGCGTTATTTTGAGCAGCATGTTTGGCCGGAAAAAAAATCTAGTCAACCTCGTCAAATTCTCTTGGGGGTTGAGTTAAGTAATAAATTAATTGGTTACGGCGGTCTCGTGAACCTTCATTGGGCTGATCAGAGAGCAGAAATTTCTTTTCTGCTCTCTGATGAAATCGAGGTTCAGCCGGCATTGCGAGCAGAGATATTTAAAAGATTTTTGCTGCTCATTAGAGAGCTTTCTCTTGAGTGCCTTGGCTTAAAGCGAATTTGGACCGAAACATATTCATTTAGGAAAGCTCATATCAAAACGCTTGAGTCCTCTGGCTTTAAGCTAGAGGGTTGTCTGCGCAAGCATGTGATTATTAACGGAGAAAGGGTAGATTCCCTTATCCACGGAATCATTTGTGGTGATCATGAGCCTGGAGGTTAAATATTTATGAGAGTTTTTGTTACTGGCGGCGCTGGTGTTATTGGTATGGAGATTGTGCCGCGCTTACTTGAGCGTGGTATGGATGTTTTAGTTGGTGATCTTAAAAACAAGCCAATGGAGTTCTCTAGTAAAGTCAGATACCGACAGGGTGACTTGAATTGGATGACGCAATCAGAACTAGCCGCTTTCGATCCTGAGATCATTATTCATCTGGCCGCTACATTTGAGCGTTCAACAGAAAGCTTCGGTTTTTGGGATGAAAATTTTCATCACAACGTGAAATTAAGTCACCATTTGATGACTTTAGCTAAAAAGTGCCCTTCTTTGAAGCGTGTTGTTTTTGCTTCTTCCTATTTAATATATGATCAATCTTTATATCAGTTTGATAGACCCCAGAGCATCCCAAGGAAACTTTCGGAACACGATCCAATACAGCCAAGAAACTTAACAGGAATGGCGAAACTTTCTCATGAGATGGAGCTGCAGTTTCTGGAGGGTTTTGCAGATTGTAGATTCTCAACTGTATCTGTTCGTATTTTTCGGGGGTATGGCCGTCGATCTCGTGATGTGATCTCACGTTGGGTCCGCAGCCTTCTTCATGGCGATAGTATTTCCGTGTATAGGCCAGAAGGGATTTTTGATTACATTTATGCAGCTGATAGCGCAGAGGGTTTAATCAAACTCGCTTTTTCTGATCAAGCGAGAGGGATTGTCAATCTTGGTACAGGACATTCACATCGTGTGCAGGATGTGATTGAAATACTTAAAAAGCATTTTACAAATGCAGACATTTCATATGAAGATTCCAAGATTCCATTCGAAGCTTCTGAGGCTTGCATCGAAAAGTTAGAGAGCTTGGTTGCCTGGAGACCGACACGAACACTTGAAGAGGCTATTGCGGAAATAGTCGAATTCGAGAAACAAAATGCTCAGTCGCTTGAGGATCGAAAGTGCTTTGCTAGGCCTTTCAAGGCGGTTTTGGTGACCTCGTCATCACGAAAGATTCCGCTTTTACGTGCATTGAGAGAAGCAGCAACAAGGCTTGATCCCACAGTAAGAGTTATAGCTGGTGATATTGATCTTCAGGCCGTTTCTCGCTATGAAGCAGAGGGTTTTTGGCAAATGCCGCGTCTCACTAATGATGGTCTTAAGGATGTCATTGATCAATGTCGTGAACAATCGATCACATGCATATTACCTACGCGAGATGGTGAGCTGGATTACTGGAGTAATCATCGTGAATCGTTGATGAGTGCTGGAATTGAAGTAATCACTTCTTCTCCTGAGGCAATTGCACGCTGCAGAGATAAACTGCAGTTTGCAGATTTCGCGCAATCTTTGCGACTTCAGGCGATTCCTGCAACAATGACACCCGAAGGATTCGCAGAAATTCCAATGGTTGTCAAAGAGCGGTTCGGTGCAGGTTCTGTCGGAATAGGATTGAATCTGTCTTATGAAGAAGCCGTGAAGCACGCAAAAACACTGGAACAACCAATTTTTCAGCCATTTATTCTTGGCGAGGAGATCAGTATTGACTCCTGGATTGGTAAGACAGGAAAAGTGGCTGGTGTCGTTTTGCGACGTCGTGATCGAGTCATCTTTGGAGAATCTCAGGTAACTACAACCTTCACAGACAAATTACTAGAAAAACAAGCGGTTGAATTTATCTCAAAACTTGAGCTTCGTGGGCCTGTTGTATTGCAGGCGATTGTTTCGGAAGGCGAGCTTCACGTTATTGAATGTAATCCTCGTTTTGGCGGAGCCTCTACAGCATCTATCGCAGTTGGGTTGGATTCGCTCTATTGGAGTTTGGCCGAAGTAGCGGATCCGAATTTCTCTCCAGAATTTACGCGAACTAGCCATGAGGTGCGACAGGTGAGAATGCCGATGGATTTATTGATACATGATTCTCATTTTTGACCTTGATGACACTTTGTATGATGAGTCCACGTATGTCATGAGTGGATTGCGTGCAGTTGCTGATTTTGGGAGTCAAACCTTTGGTTGGGATGCTGATCATTCATTCAAGCAATTATGCACTTTGCTGAAAAATAATGGTCGAGGAAGTGTTTTTGACGATTGGCTTATGTCCCATGAGCAATTTTCTAAAAAGTTAGTGATGCAGTGTCTGCATATTTATCGCCACCATAAACCCGCTATTACTATTACCAGGGAAACAAGAGAGATATTGCAGTCTCTCCGAGAAATTTACCCGTTGTATATAGTTACCGATGGTCATAAGGTTGTTCAGAAGAAAAAAATTGACGCTTTAAGCATAGCATCTATTTTTAAGCGCGTTTTTATAACGCATCGCTTTGGGATTCATAACGCGAAGCCGTCATTGCATTGTTTTAATCTAATAAGATACGCAGAGTGCGTTGAGTGGGATGAATTGGTTTATGTCGGCGATAACCCGGCAAAAGATTTTGTCAATCTGAACCAAGTTGGAGCAAAAACTATCCGAGTGCTAACGGGTATGCATTCGAATGTGCTGGCCAAGCCTAATCATGATGCAAAAATATCAATTCCTAATTTAAACTCTTTGAGTGCAAGCCTGCTCAATAGAATTTAGCTACCAACTTTGCTAAAAAGCATGCTTTGAGCAAGGATGAAGCAATAACATATTGATCGATGACAAGCGGGCGCAACAGGGATTAATTTTTAGTTTATCGATCTTGAAAAAATGAAGACAGACTTATTTAAGTGTGAAATGTGATTTTTTATAGAATTGATACCTATAATGACTTTGGAAAGAATTTGGTTAAGCTGTTGAGAAAGTAAAAAGGAAATCAAAGGGTGAAGATCACACATCTACAAAGTTCTACTCAACTCATTCATCTGGACGAAATAACGGTTCTCACTGACCCTTGGCTCACAGACGGTGAGTACTATGGTAGTTGGTATCATTACCCCCCTTTTGGAGATGATAATGTAGCGTCTTTAGAATACGATTTTGTATATGTCTCTCATATCCACCCAGATCATTTGAGTGAAAAAACATTCAAATCACTGCCTCATAAAAAGCCGGTACTTATCCATAATTACGAATCAAAATTCGTAAAACGTAAATTAGAAATGCTGGGTTTTGAAGTAATTGAGTGTGACAACGGAGAGCCTTATTTTTTCGAAAATGGAGGTTCGATTACGATTTTTGCGGCAGACAATTGTAACCCAGAGCTTTGCGGAAAGTTTATGGGTTGTGGTGTTATGGAAAAGCAATTTGGTAGTACACAAATTGATTCATTAGCGTTATTTAAGATTAATGGAAATGCAATATTAAATACCAATGATTGCCCATATGAACTTGCCGCTCAGACAATAAAAGTGAATAAATTAGATCAATTTGATATCGATTTACTGTTAGTTGGTTATGCCGGGGCTGGGCCTTATCCGCAATGCTTTATCTTTGATAGTGAAGGTGAAAAGCTGAGGGCAGGAAAAGCAAAAGAGGAGCAATTTCTGAATCAAGCTGCGAAATACATCAGATTAATAAATCCAACTAGATTTGCTCCTTTTGCAGGAACATATATTTTGGGATCTCACTTAACAAATCTGAACGACTATCGAGGTGTACCATCAGTATCATGTGCAACCGAATACCTTAATAATGCAGTGATGGGATCATCAGAGGGGGTTCACCTTGAGCAGTTTGATACATACGACTGTCAAACAAGGGAGTTAACTAAAAACTTAAAAGAATGTAATCTAACTATAGAGAAGTATTTGAAAGAAATTTCAATGAAAGCACTCGACTATGACAATGATAGTTGGGATGATGAATCACTAGAGGAATTGATTGATCTGGCTTACAAACGATTTTACTCAAAAGCTAAGGAGATAAAGTTCAAATCAAATACAAAACTTGTTATTAGAACAAACAAAATTTCTTTTCAGTTTGGGACAGATAGTGAAGTAGAAAAAATTCTGGGCACCACTGAATTAATTGAACCTTATGTTCAAATTAATTTAGACCATAATCTACTTCACCGTCTCTTGCGTGGACCAAGATATGCTCATTGGAATAATGCAGAAATAGGTAGCCATCTAACTTACTTACGTAAACCTAATGTATTTGAAAGAGGGTTACATTATTGCATGTGCTTTTTACATGCGTAAATTATCGGAGTGTAATATTGATTAGATTAAGTAAAAGAATGTGCAAACTTCCATAATGTGCTAATGGATAGAGTGAAACAGGAAAAAAACAATATACCAAACTTGATTGAAGATTTTCAATTCCGTTTGAACAAGGAAGCTAGAAGATAGATATACTTAAATATGCAGTTAAAGACATTATAGTATGTTTCAAAATAACTATATAAAGCTAGGTGTAGGAATGCAAGCGGCGTCCTTGCCCGACGCTTGATAAAAATATAATCCAAATATGATATTTATTATTCCAATTGTATAAATGGAATTTCACTTTAACTACTATGAGCTTAGAGACGTTGGTTCTCAATGGTAAACAAATTACATTTTACGTATTTACTTGAGTTGAAGCTATGGTGAAAGCATTTATACACCTTGGTGCTGGAATTAATTCTATTCTGCCGTTGCGCGACTATTTAAAGAAAAAAAAATATAAACCTATACTGATTGATCGCAATCCGATAAATTCAATTGATCCCTGGCTCATATCAGAGCAGCTTCCTTTAAATATGGATAAGGATATCTATGCTTATGTAGAAAAAATGTCAAAAAAGTTCGATATTTTGGGCGCATACCCTGTTGCAGATTATGCAAATGATGTGGCTGCGGAAATAAATAAAAGATATAACCCTCTACTAGGTAATGACAAATCAATAAGGATTTTGAGAGACAAATATAAAGTAAATGAAATTATTTTAGGAAGTGGGTTGAAGATTCCCGAACCTTATATTTCGAATACAAAAAATAGTTACAATCGAAAATTCATAGTAAAACCAAGATATGGGAATGATAGTATAGGTGTTCATATAACGGACACACAAAACCCTTGCTTAATAGAGCAAGCTAGAGATAAAAATCTGATAATACAATCAAAGATTTCTGGGACACTTTATAACATTGATGCAGTCATATGTAAAGGCAATGTATACATATTGTCTATCAATATGAGAATGCCGTTGCGTGAAAATGAACTTATTACCCGTTTTACTATACAAACAAATTCAATACAAAGCTTCATAAGCGAACCACTTGAAGGTTATGTTAGTAAAGTTGTGGATACGCTTAATTATTCAAATGGACCAATAACTATCGATTGTATTATTGATAAATATGGGGTTGTAACTTTCTTGGAGGCGTCTCCGTTTCTTCACAAGCCTTGGCTGAACAAAATGG
>Ga0181583_10001901_pt1 | contig 15520 bp, 32 predicted proteins | sample 071ome_31_FD_132461 | JGI IMG/M metagenome (GOLD analysis project Ga0181583, IMG submission 132461) | Coastal salt marsh microbial communities from the Groves Creek Marsh, Skidaway Island, Georgia - 071405CT metaG (megahit assembly) | ecosystem: Environmental > Aquatic > Marine > Intertidal... | reverse complement strand
CCTGGGGATCTGAAATCAGATCGGTGTCATCAAAGCCTGCGGGATTGTACATCATTTTTGAAGTCCTGCTTTTTTCTTAAGGAAGTTAACTGCATTGATAATTTCTTCACCTTCTTTCGGCTCACCGCCGCCGTAGGCCTCGATCAACTCCTCACCCTCAGGGCGAGCACCCATCTTCTGGATGGACTTCATGTACTCGCGTTGCGCTAAATCGGGGTTGGCTTCCGCCCACTTGGCCAGATCGGGGCGCCCTTGTTCCATGTACATCCTTTGGATCTCAGGCATGTTGTACTGACCCGCCAAACGCTGGGCTGCATACATCTTGACCAGATCCTTACTCGTCCCTGCTTTGTCGAGCTGCAATTGACTACCTAAAGCCAGGGTTGCGGCGTCCGGCTCAACTGCTTTTACGGGAGCACGATCTCGCGTGGGTTCTAGGGTTGTTTTCTTTGGAGGCTCTTGACTATCATCAACAGTTACAGGCTTACCTTTAAAGGGATCACTTTCGGGAGCGCCTCCATACCGACGTGAGATGTTGTAAGAACCTAATGTTCCCAAATCTTTCAAAAACTGGCCGACATATTCAGTAATACCTAGTTCAGGCAATATCCCGCGAGCACCTCTTTGCCTGGCTTGTTCCGCAGCGTAATCAGCCCTTTTGCCAAGTTCACCTGCGCGCACAGTGCCTTCGCCTAACGGGTTTCTCCATGACTGTTCAACACCTGCTTGGACAGCTGCCGAGAAACTTTCATAGAGCTTTCCGTCGTCAGCTTTATAGAGTTGCCTTCCCTCTCGAGAAACGTACTGACCCACTTTCCTTCAAAATAGCCTTTCTACAATAGTAACATTGGCTATCAGATCAATGAAACTGCTAAAGGTTTTCCCGAAAGGTTCGACAGTCGAAGTAGACAACAGTCCAAGTTATCCGGAATATAGAAGCTGCTCCTCCACCGGTTCCGTATGCAAATACTCGAGAGATATTTACAGCGCTATGCACTTTGCTCAGATGTTCGAGGACTATCACACACTGAACCGTGTGAAAGAGTAGATCTGGCTAACAACGAAGTGAGGGGCAACCCCGCACGGAGTAGTTCTGCCTCACAGAAAACGCTTGCGCTGCAAGGGATTTGGCCTTGCGTCTTCCAAACATAGTTTTAGAACCGGGTTTTTATTTAGACGTATAGGAAAGGGGTCTAGGGGATTGTGGGATAAAAAATGAACGCACAATGACCTAGACCCCCTCTCTATAGAAAGAAGTAAAAAGGACGTTTTAAAATCATGTTTGGTGGACGCAACGAGAACCGTTGACACGACTGGGTTCTCTGGGTACGGTACGGCCCTACCCCCAAATCCCCCTCATGGAGACCCTGGAATTCTTTCGCGACAACGGCCTGATTCCCCCTGACGTCATCGTTTTCGCCAAGGCCTTCCAGGTCCTGATGAAGATCTCTGGAAAGAACTCCTGCTGGGACCTCAACAAGTCCAGGCACAACATCTTTTCTGGTTTCGTCAACAGCAAACGAAACCATCTGTTCTACAAAACGTTGGACGCCAGGCCTTTTCTCCTGGCGATGATCGGTCAATACCCCGATGAAGAGAACCGAGTGATTGTTCGCAGGCACGTCTGCGATTGCAAGTTTTGCCTCAACCCGTCGCACTACTACTACGGGACAATGGCCGACGTACGACTTGAAACGAACCAAAGGAACGGCGACGCCCTTACCCCGGACCTGGTTACGAAGATCAGATCTGTGGACCACGGACTCTCCAATAAGGAAGTTGCTCGCAGATTCAACCTTTCGTATCAAAGAGTAAGAAAAATTCGCAGAGGCTACACCTTTGATGGGATGCCAGAACCCCTAAGCGGCCCTAACCTCAGCGAAGGTTGGGACAACCTTGATGCCGTGCTGCAGAAGCTCGCTCTCAGCCACCCAGCAGAGGTTCGCCGGTACGAACTCGACTACCACATGGCCAACGAGATGGAGTGCCCCTGGCACCGCAACGGCACGAAGGAGCACAAGGGCCATTTCGGCCACATGGGTGAGTGCCTGGACTGCCTAGAGGAGCTCAAGCAGGGGCGTTGCACCGTTGACGTCACCCAGTTCGACTACCGCTGGTATTGGACCGTCAAGCGGTTCTGGGACCAAGTCGACGTGCGTGGTGAGGACGAATGTTGGCCCTGGCTTGGAGCCACGAAGAAAGGTGGCACTGAGTCGGTTGCCTACTGCCCTTCACCCGTCCACTCAGGAGCGACTCAATCAGCGATGAGGGTTGCTTTTTGGTTGAGCCGTGGCTTTGTTGGGAAGTATCGGATACATACAAAGAAAGGTTGCCAAAAATACTGCTGTAATCCATTACATCTTGAAGCCCGTGGGCTTGACGATGTGATTGCTCCCTCTAAGATTGAGAACATTCAGCTTAATTATGTCAACATCTTCGAGCACTTCAAGGAAGCCAACTCAAAAAACCAGCCAGGTTTTACCGAGTAACTTCCATCTCCCTACTCGTCAGTACGCGGCAATGGTTTCGTACGGCGGGGTCGCAGAGTGGAGCCAGTGGTTCGACTCTGAGGATGAAGCCAAGCTTGAATTGCGTTGCCTTGAGAAGCGTCATAGCTACGAAGTTATCGAGACAATGGTCGATGAAGGCTTCTATCCTGAGCGGGCTATAATTATGGAAGAAAAATATCAACAATCCGGAAGGACTAACGGTCTTTATACCGGATTAATGTCTGAAGATGGCCAGATTTCTAACGACAATCCCTAGCAATTCAGGTTTTGTTAACTTTGGAACTGTCGAAGCTTATCCTACCGGAGGTACAGGACCTACTGCTTATGGTCCAACCTCCTACTTCGGCTCTGATCCGCTCCCTGCACAGCCTGGAGATAGCCTCTATACTCCTATTGATCTGGGCGATTTCACTTCTCCATTTCGCACGCTCACGCTGAGAAATTCTCACGGTGGCCTGAGCCGCAAGACGACGACGTTCTACAAGATCTCCACCAGAGGTCCTCGGTCTTTCCAATTCACCCAGGACCTGAGCCAATTCAGCTACGAGCGCGAGACCAACAGGAACACGCTCCTTGCCTTCTATCGCCTTGAGAAGGATGGGCGTCGGACTGAGCTCCCGATCAACGACCTCGGCTATGTATCGCCTGAGAGCTCGATTGACTACAACCAAGAAGAGCTCAGGCTCGAAGACTATCCAACCACCACACTGCCCAAAGGCGATTATCTATTCCTAATAACTAACGATATTAGGTATATAGAAACCACTTATTCAATCACAATCAACGTCAACATCATCGACTGGCGTTTTGTTGACGAGCCAGTCGAAGAATCCCTGAACTTTGAATCAGTGACGGATGATATAGATAGCTTCCTTGACTTTGGTTCTGTAACTAGTTCTATTACTTGATCTCGCCCAGGTTCTTCATGGCGTAGACCTCATCACCACGCTTAGCCCAAGAGGGGTCAAACTCAGGCTGATCGGCGGTGGGGTCTTTCTTGGCTTTCTGTGCTTGAGCCTTTTTGAAGGCTTCTTTTGCAGCGGCAAAGCCTTCTTTACCTGCTTCTAGGGCGGGAGCCATGCCACCCTGCTGGAAGGTGGAAGGAAGAGCAGTCTGTTGTGCAGCTGGCCGCTCATCCTGACCCATGGCTACACCCATGAAACCGGGGTCCTTCATCTGACCAGGTAGGGACGCCAGGTAAGAAGCCTTTTCCTGGAACTGACGAAGCTTCTCACGCTCACGCAGCTCCGCAGAGCTACCAACTTCCATCCGCCGCTCTTCAGCAAGAGCTTGGGTCTGGGCATCTAAACGTTTACCGAGCTCCGCGAGATCCTGATAGCTCTCTTGAGGCACAAAAGTCCGATACTGCCGAGGTGCAGTCGGCTTGGGCATCGTAATTGTTGGGGGTGTATAACTCGGTGCGCGTCCACCCATTGCCTATTTATACTTAATTTCTATACTGATTCTATCTGTCACAAACCCGTACATACTTTGGGCAGCGTAGAACCCGACGGGGGCAAGAATCAGCACCAACAACAGCTCTGCGTAGGTGATGGAGCGCCGCATGGAAATGAATACCCTTTTATTCAAGAGTTTAGCGAATTGATCTCTGATCTGTCTATGAAGGAGCTGGAGCAGCTCATGACCAATCAACAGAAGACGTTCGCAAAATCCTTATGGGAAGCTGAAAACTACGGAGGATGTACTGAAAAGGCCAAAAAACGGCTTACAGAAACTCACGGCCCTCAATGGTTCAAGAGCATACGTTTTAAAGAGCATTTCAGCGTCATCAGGGACTACTACGAATACGTCCTTATCTTGGAACACCAGAGACAATGGGACGGATATAAAAAAGTCGCTAAGCTTTACCAAGACTCCGTTCTCGAATGACTTCGTCTCCAGAAGAGGACTGGCTAGATGTCCTGGACCGGACGAATTTCGAGCCCGACCCCTCCACCGCTAACTCCTATCAGAGTTACCGATTCGTAGATTTAGACATCAGCACAGTAACAATCGAAAACTACCAAGAGGTCCTGGTTCCTTCACTCGCTCAGCAAGTGGAGATGTTTGTTCCACCCTCAGGAAGTTTCGAAACCCCTGATCTGAGGCGGTATCTGGAGCTTGTTTGCAGCTACGAGACAAGCACTTCTGATCTTGTCCTAGGTCTGTCACTTGCTGATCAGATCCGGATCACTTTCAGTGACATGAAGATCAGCACAATCTGCGATCGGTATCCTGACATCAACCTTGCCGAGAAGCGCAGGTATCGATGTGTCGCGGAATACCTTATCCGTCAAGGTGAACTCACCAAGCTGCGGGACGAGAACGGCAAACTCATTAAGAAAATAGGAAATATGCAGAAGGCAGTCGTGTTGTATAAACCGCTCCCCAAGTTACTGGAAACCCTAAAGCGCTCTGGGTTGAGTCATTTTATAAAGCTAAACGAAGAGAAAAAAGACAGCTCCACTCTTCAACCTTGCTAAAATTGATCATCTGGAGTCGAACATGACAAGCCGCCGTAACAAGCTTCTCGCCCGAATGATGCTGAACAGCACTGGGGAGACTGAGCAGACCTTAATGAAGCTCACTATCGAACGTATCTGCGCTGATATGTGCGAGTACTTCGAGAAGTTTTACCGCTTCGAGGGTCCAGGGGTCGTTGTCTTCAAGCCAACGGCTGACGACAAGGAGAGCATGTTCTATCTCACGGTGGACGCCCTGATCTCAGCTCTTGATGACTATCGGGATCAGGAGAGCGTTTGCGAGGTTCTTCAGGGTGCAATCCGCCGCGCAGAACAAATTGATCCTGCCAGGGAGTCGTTGTTCCTGATTCAAGACGAGAACGAGCTTGCGCTTGTCCACTACAAGCACGATGATGTCAACAGCGAATTCCTCATGCTGTGAGTAAAAAGCGGAGTTGGAAGTCTCTTCGCCACATCCAAGGCAAGATCTTCCACGTCAAGGACGATTGGCTTACGCCGATCGAGTACCTGCCGCATATTCGCACTGTGCTTGGGGAGATTGATCTGGATCCGTGCTCAACGCATGATGCTAACCAGCAATTTCTCCAGGCTAGAAAGATCTACAACCTGGATGACGACGGCTTGAATGTTGAAGAGCCATGGAAAGGCAAGACTTACCTCTTTCCACCGACCTATGGTCGTTGCTCCTTCAGCAAGAAACGCGGAACTTGGCGGTGGAGCGCCAGGGGAGGCTCGCATGGAGGCACGCCATCGGTGATCTGGTTTCGGCGTTTGCTACGGGAGTGGAAGCTGAGGAACATTCCCGAGGCTATCTTTTATACGATCTACCCCGAAATGCTCAGATCTTGCCCAGAGATCTGGGATTTCCCAATCTGCTTCCCTAAGGAAAGGGCTCATCTTATCCACGGGGGAAAGTACTTCACCCACAAACAGCCCATGTATTGGGGCTACTTCATTTACCTACCCAAAATGGAGTTTGGTTTCAACCAAATTGATCATTTTGTGGACGTCTTTTCCGATCTTGGAAGAGTCGTCACCTAGCCCTGAAAAGGTTTCTAAAGGTTCCGTCGTATCCGAAGTCAAATCTCCCTTCTGATGCGGTCTCTACCGTCATATCTGGGTTCGCTTTATCGCGTTTTGCCTCCACAAACTGGGCAAGAAAGTCTTTGGCAGCTTCGTTATCTTCGGCTTGAATCGGTTGTCCAGGTTTGCGAGTATATGTACCTGCACGACGGTTGTCGATATCGTATGCTTGGCTTAATTGGTCGTTCATCAAACTACTCTAATGCCACTCAATGAAACCCAAGCTCAGATTAGTTCGATCTGCGACGACATCAAAGAGCTCCTCCTATATAAGAACATAAAGTATGGGAACTCTGCGCTCAACCCTGTCCGCATCTTTAGCAAATCGGACGAAGTAGAGCAGATCCTTGTAAGGATTGACGATAAACTAAATCGTATCAAACAAGGGGCCGGCCTTATCGATGAGGACGAAGATGTCCTGATTGACCTGATTGGCTACCTTGTTCTTCTCAAAATCGCCCTAAAGAATAAGCCGAAAGATGGAGTATGAGGAGTTTCTAGATGCCTATAGCGAAGAGCTGAGAATCCTTGACGCTATTGATCTTCTTCGACATTTTGACCTGGACGCTGTGGACACCCTAAACCAGCTGGGGGTTGGGTCCAAGTCCGATAAAACCGACGAATCACATGACCAGAAGGGTCCCACTCCTTAATCTTTTTCTCTAAGTATTCGATTGCTTTTATCTGAGTCGGTGCGCCAGTGTAGGTATCAGCCAGATTTAGGAGACAAGCCGCTGTATGGCAGTTGTGCTTGGTGAAAGTTGGGATCTCCTTGTCACCCGCTAGGTAGATGTTGAGCTCGGTGCGACGGCGATCTCTCATCTGGTCCCCACCACACAACCAATATGTGTTGATGTAAGGGCTCCACTCCTTGATGACCTCAGTCTTTGAGGCGTGACGATTGATCAGCTCGAGCAGTCGAGAGTTCTTAAAAGCAAGCAAACCGATGCTGTGAGCAAAGCTAAGAACTGCTCCTTTACGGTTTCGATTGAGGGGAACATGGACGTACTCCGCGACTTGGTCAGAAAAAGACTTTAGATCTTCTTCAAGTTGTCGCTCGATTTCTTCAGCTGTCGCCTTTTCATGGAAGCCGACACGCCTTTTACCAAGCTTCAAACTGCCGTAACCTATCCGGTAATCAGCTTCACCGTAGTCCTTATACGAACCAAAACGCCCCATACCTAAATAAGTATGAGGCGTCGTATAGGTCTTGATGATTTGAATACCGGCTTCCGTAAGGAACGGATGTTCCTTCCAGGTCCGTTGTCCTTTACGGGACGTCAACGATGGCGTCGTAGCTCATCTCAGAATAGCCATCACTGTAGATATAAACAAGATAGTCTTTTGAAGCATCGGTAACAGCCACACCGACTTTGCCCTTGCCTTTACCAGATTGGGAGATGTTGGTGTCCTTGGAAAGTCCGGTGGGTGCGCTGCCTCCAGTGAAGTTATCTTCTTGGAAGATTTGTACGCGGCTCACACCGGTCGAACGAACAATGTCAACCGTAAGGTCGCCAGTGCTACCAGGGTTGCACTTGAAGCAGCGGATGTTGGACGAGCGATCGAGACCAGGACCTGCACCTTCGTTGGTGATATCAGACCCAGTGCTAACGGAGAAGGTGGTACGAGTACCCTTAACAGTGCGTTCTGCCATGGTGCTTAGGAGATTTGCCCGATAGTGGAGAAATTAAATTTGATATCGGCATCGATGCCGTGATCTTTGAGAACGCCTAGGAACATTTGCTTGTCCATGGCCTTTTGATGGAGCATCTCGATGAAGGCCTCTTCGAGCTCGTCACGATCCATTGCTTGAATGGCAATTGATGCTGCGTGGATCTGAAATTCCACGTCCACTGGAAGCCCTAATGCATCCATGGTAATTCTCAACCTTAAAGGTATCCTAACAGCGCTGAATTAACTAGCAACTGGAGCTAGTCTTCGTCTTCGTAGCCAAGACCAGCGGTCTGTTTTTCGAGCTTCATCTTAGGGAGTCCAGTCTTCTCGTCAATATCTTCCGGGCGCAGCACTCCTGCGTTTTCCTCGATATACCTCGCCAAGAACTCGTCGGCTGGGTTGTCGATGTCCATCATCTGAGAAACCTTTCAGGGAATAGTTGCCTATACCAAGTGCTCCACTGAAAAGCAAAGCAAATGTTAAGGCGCAGAACTCCACTGTCATGTAAGTGTTCTATCAATATATTGTACGTGAGGTCTGTCGTAAAAAACCTTGGATCAGGTACTCATAGAGCACTTCATGAAGGGTGCTATCAGTGGCGTCAGCAAGACCCAACTACTCCGCACTTACGAGAAAGACTACGGCTGGACCAAAGAAGAGGTCAATCAAGCGCTTGAGTTCTCGGAATTCAAGTCCAGGCCTGATCGCATCGACTACAAATACTTCTACAACCTACCCATAAAAGATAAGGCAGAACGTATAAAGTTCCCCTTCACGCAGATGTATAAACGTGAAGACTTCTTATCAGAAGAAGAGTGTGAAAAGCTGATTGATTACATCGATCAAGGCCTGAAACCGTCAACCGTATCCGATCTCCGGGACACAGGTAAGGTATCAGACTACAGGACAAGTAGCACAGCAAACCTACACTACTTTGATGATAATTACTACCTATATATCGATAAGAAGATCACTGAGTTTATGGGTCTCGATCCATTTTTAGGGGAGTCGCTCCAAGCTCAGAAGTACCTACCAACCCAATACTACAAGGAACACTGGGACTTCTTTGATCCCTTTACCAAAGAGTACAAAGTTTATTGCGAATGGATGGGCCAGCGAACCTGGACCGTCATGATCTACCTCAATGACGTCGCCTCTGGAGGGGAAACCTACTTCAAGTACTTAAAGAAGACCTTCCAGCCGAAGCGCGGGATGCTTTTGGCCTGGAATAACCTTTACAAAAACGGAATACCAAACTACAAAACGATGCACGAGGCACTGCCCCCGGTCAGCCATGACAAGTACATCCTCACCAAGTGGTTCAGAAGCTGGCCGCTTATCTAGCCCTTCTTTCCTTTCCGAGCTTTCTGCTGCATGGCCAAAGCGATAGCCAAGGCCTGCTTCCTGCTAGTGACTTTCTTGCCGCTGCTTGACTTGAGTTCACCTTCTTTGAACTCAGACATCACCTTCTTTACTTTATCTTCCATCTTGGGTCACCATTTAACTTTGTGGCTCCAGTAGCGAGCCGACATCTTGTCAGGATCAGCGTCCTGGGCATCATGCCTTGCGTAGTAAGAAGCCTTGCGGGCTTTCTCTTTTGCAGTCTTGGGGTTCTTGCCAGCGCCTTCCACGCCCTGCTGCCCAAAGCGAATGATCTTCTCCTCACCGTCCTCACATGCTTTAACCACATGAGACTTGGTCTTGTGGTCAGGCGTGCGACGAGGCTTGTTGCACTTCATCCGCTCTTTAGCGAGTGCCTTAGCTTTGGCGCGGTCAGCCATATCAGACCTTCAGAACGCCTCGGTCGACCTTGCCGACAATGTCATTACGGACTTCGCCCTTAAGAGCAGCATCGCCAGCTCCAGGGACACGCTCTTCTTTGAGTTTTTCTAGGTAACCCTGGAGAAAAGCACCAGAATCACGCTGCGATCCAGCTGATGAAGAGGTCATTGTCGATATAAGGGTGGGCGTTTTCTGTGCCCGTTAATTTTATTGAGCTTGTCTTTTGATCAAGCCATAACTTGATTTTATCAAACCTTTCTTTTGTGAAATGATCGTTAGTCTCTGTGTACCAATTTTCAAGCAAGCTGGAGCCTTTGGAACGGTTGCAGCCACTGCAGCAGCAACACATATTCGATCTAACGTTGTGCCCGCCTTTGTGTTTCGGGAGAATGTGGTCAATCGTTGCAGTGTCAGGAGTCAGATCCTTTTCGCAGTAAGCACATTTCCAGTCCCAAGCTTCGAAGATGTAATGCCTAAATTTCTTTCGGGCATGTTTCGGGCTTAGAACAATGAGGTTGATTAAAAGATCTTGCTCGCAATGAAACACTTTTGGTATTCCAGCCTTGTCAAAACTGTAGGCTGCACACACTTGTATTTTTAGCTAAGCTCTGCGCCAAGGGAGCGTGGCGGAATCGGTAGACGCACCAGATTTAAAATCTGTCGGCCACTGTGGCTGTGAGGGTTCAAGTCCCTCCGCTCCCATCAATCAGTCAACCCGATCTGCTCGAAGTCATCGTGAGCAGGGTCGTAATCCGACTCCTCAAGCAGCTTCAATACGTAAAAATGAAGCCTTTCTGAGACCCACTTAAGGTCTTCATCGGAGACATCCTGGATGATCGCATCGAGCCGCAGCTCACGAGACGGAGGGTTGAGGTGTTCTGAGATCAAACAGAGCGCTTTGTACCGGCCATGGTTCAAGTCACTCAGCATGTCAGATACCCGCAATCTCTAGGTTTCCATCGGATTGCTTGGCCTCTTCTTCTGTGCGCTGCTTAAGGATTGCCACGCATTCGAGGGCTCCGGTCACCTTCAAATACAGCTCCTTGTCACGCATGAGTGCCTCTTCAGTGGCACGAATACGGTCTGCCAGTTCTTGCTGTTGAGCGCGGAGCTGCTCTTCAGTATCCAAGAGGATCTTATCCATTAGCCGGAAATACTTCGAACCAACTATAGCTTAATTTTCTTTAAAGTTAACCCAACCGACACCGCTGGCGCCCCCACCACGGAACAACCTGTTTTCGATCTCTGAGCGGCTGTAGAGGATCGACTCGCCACTTTCACGCGACTCCGAGGCCCAGAACCCATTCACCAGGTCAAGGCGCCCGCAGGGGTCATGACAGAGCCAATGCGTGGGGGTGTAGCCGTGGATCAAGACGTAATAGTTGAAGCCATAAGGAGTCTTCTGCGTTCCCCTGTAGGCAACCTGAAGAACTGCTGGGATGCCTGCATCGATCGCGTCCTGGACTTCTAGTGGTCCAATGCTGCTGCTAAATGCAAACGTCAGTCCCCTTTCAACGAAAGCATGACGGTGGTCAGCCCGGAAAGAGCCGTCACCGTGCTTAGATAACATCTCTAAATAATCTTCATAGCTTTCAATATTGCCTATACCTAAGTAGATGAGGACCGCCGAAAGAGTGCAGACCAAAGAGTGACGTACGTTATCTCTATCGGCTTCTATGTGCTGGAAGTAAGGGACGTTGGGTAGGTAGCGAAGATCTCCTTCCTGAACATACGGCGTAACAACTTCTTCATCTTCTGGGCAGCTCCAGTGGCTCTTCTCAATCCACCAGACACCAAGACCTGTTCCAATCTTTAAGAAGCCATCGACCTCATAAAGAAAGGTGCAACTTGGGCAGAACCAGCCTTGACTGATGCTGGCTTCACCTTCTGTGACTCCAGGAGCTACCAGTAGGCTCGTATCGCAAACTGCGCGGATGCTAAATACGTCGCCTACTTTCTTTGGGTTCACTTAATGATCGGTGGTTCGTCCTTCGGCTCGATGATAGGTGGTTTCTTCTCGGTTTTCTTGCCGTCTTCCTTGCGGCTGATTCCGTAGACTGCCAGAACAGACGTCACCAAAGACGAGATGAAAGCCGCGTCGATCTTGATCTGCCCCATGTAGCTGGCAGTCAACATCGCCAAGGCCCAGGAGAGAACACCTGCAGGCACTAAGGTCGCAAGTAAATCCCTAAGAGAAAATTGAGATTCTTCATCTTTCATGTGAACATTTTAAACTAAATGTGCCTCTACTAATATCAAAGTAAGAACGAGAATTTACCATGCGGCGTTTGTTAGTTATTCTCGCATTTGCGGGGGCGCCTGCATATGCCGATATCACACATAAACTTCAAAGCTCAGTCCAACTTACCGTTGATGCTGCTGCAACAAATGTAAGCAGGATCGGCAATTCATATAGTGTATCTGGCTCAGGGATTGACACCACAGACGGAACCACATCCGGTTCGGTTGGTTCCTTAGCTATCACCACTGGTGTTTCCGCAGGTCCTTCTATCACCGCGACTCAGGCAACCAGCGGCAACACTTTCAGCTTCTCTCAATCCTATACGCAGGGCGATGCGATTCCCACCGCAGCCGTGACGACAGGTGATGTCGCTAACTTCTCCGACATCACCTCAACCTCTGCAGGTACTGCAGGAACCTTGGCTGGAACAATTACCTCTGCAGGCGCTGTCAGCGTGACCGCAGGTGGGGCCGGAACCAGTGCAACCGGGCAATACGTTAGCGAGATCACTGTTAGATAAATGGATCGCCTCCATGAAGGCATAGGTCTAGGTTTAGTCCTTGGCATCCTTCATGGAGTGCTGCAGCCGAGTGCTGCTGTCCCGGTGGTGCCGAACTTCACGCAAGGAAGTCTTACCTCGAAGACAGAGACGACATCTGTCGTTACTGAGGTGATAAATTCTATGGATTACAACACAGGATACCAATATTCTGTGACAGGCACTAATATAAAGCACACAGGCGATAGCATCGCGCCAGGTACGACTGCCGGTGCCAGCAATACCATCAACGGTGTCACGAGCACATGGACAACACTGGATGGGGCGAACAAACCAAACTGGACGATCGTAGATCAGGGTCAGGGTTTCCAGTTCACGGAGACTCTTCGAGGCCCCGGCCTCTCGAATCAAACGATTATCAACAGAACGACGGAAATACGCAGCGTTACAGAAAGTACCTCTATCTTTTCTCAGTAGGTGTACTATCTCTACTTAATACTCCTGCGTTGGCTGGGGATGTCGGTGGGGTTAGTGCTACTGCTAATCCTATTGCAAATAGTAGTGGGAGCGTAACAAATCAAGCTATTCAGGTATTGCAAGGTCCGTACATTACTAATACATATGGCGGAGGAATCCAGTGTCAAGGGCCGACACTAAATGTAACTCCATTCATGACACGCACTGGGTCTTTCCAGACTCCTTATGAAGATTATTACAACGATCCTGTCTATGACACCAGTGATTTGAATGATGATGGTGTCATCGATAATCCCGGTAAGGTCTTGTACTACAAACCTGTGAGAACAGGGCAAAAGAGTAACTACAGCTGGAATGGGGGTCTCTCGGCTACCCTTTCTATCCCTCTTGACGGTGGTCTTCAGTCGAGATGTAAGCGTGCTGTAGAGGCTCAAATTGCACTGCAAGAGCAAACACTTGCTAATCGACGCCTTGATTTTGAGATTGCCAGATTAAAAAATTGCGGTGAGTTAGCTAAGGCTGGTATCACTTTCCGTCCCGGATCGCAATTTGCAAAAGTATGCGCTGACATTGTGGTGAAGATGCCAGGGGAAACGATTGCTCCTCATGTTCATCCTATTTCTTTAAGGCCCGCCTCAACTGACGAAGTGCACGGTTCCGGTCACGCTGAGCAAGACGTCTCTCTTGAAGTGATTCCATTTTCTGGGGCTTCCCACGCAAGGCAGCAATCTTCTTCATCGTCTTCTTCACTGCAGGCTTCACCAGCTTTAGAAGCAAGTCGGCAAGCGGCTTTGCTAGGAGGGCCGCTGAGGTCGCAACCACAGCAATAGAAGCTGTCGTCGTAACCTGTTCGGGAGCCGGAAGATAATCAGTCAGCTTTAGTTCTGTTTTTGTTGTCTCTACAGGTGCAGCCGGCTTCTTTACCTCTATCTGCTCGGGCTTCCTGTCCTCAGGTGGGGTTTCAGATCGTGTTCCTGGTATTGGCGCCGGATTAGGTATCTCTGGAGTGCTTTCGGGCTTCGGATTGTCCTCTTTATAGGGAGGGACCGGCGCTTCAGTCGTAAGGATTAGGTCCTCTGGGGCGTAGTCCAGGGGCGTAAAAGATGGTGCGTTTGCATCGCAGTAAGTTCTGACCCCATTTGGGTCATCGGCTGTGATGGTATTTGACTTGCCCGACTGTGGATGAGTCTTTATGCAGCCTGGTAAAAGCACTACAGGCTTGCTCAGATTTACCGTCACGGGGACCTGAATGGCATTCACCACAGGAGGTGCAACCATCCAGCTATGGATTTGGATGGGTTTAATGCTGTTGATACCTACATCAGGTATGTCAGCCATTACCCCATGGGAATTGCGGGACCAGTCTGCTTGGGGAGCACATTGAGCTGTTGATCGTGCTGCTTCTGCATTTCGGGTTTGATTTTGTCGGAGAACATGGAGTCCATGTTTCCGGTCAAGGCTTTCGTCTGCTTGCCAAGCTGGTCCGTCAGCTGTCCACTGATGGTTTTGATCAGTGCATCCTTTTGCTGCTGGATGATCGCGTCTTTATTCACAAAGACGTAACCAATCAGGAGATTGGGAAACAGTGCAAGGACTGTGATAAGGATTTTGAAGATCATCAGTCGTCAGCAGGAAGCGGTTCGTTGCCTTCTGCTAGCCAGGCAAGGTACTCCTGGTAGTCGGTGTTGCCAGGATCTAAGGGGATAAATGCGTCATCCGAAATCCGGTGAATAGAAGAAAGTTCTCCCATCAGGTTGTTAATTAGTTTGTACATTTTTTACAACTCCGCACTTGCAGTGTAAACAGTTGCTGTACTATAACCATACACGTTTGTTGCCGCTCCAGAAGTCCATCCTGAAGCACTATAACCTGAAGCTTTAAATCTAAAGCCGTAAGTAGTTATTGACAAAGCCTCATGACTTCCTATTGTTGAAGGTGTGCCACCGCCTGTAGTAAGGAAGGCTACATTGCCTGCACTACTTCCCGCAGTTGCAAGTGTTATTGTCGGTGCCGCTCTCATTTCATTTACAAATGCTAGACCAGTATTAGCACCACTAGAGCTAGTGACACAGGCAGTGACAAATTCTTCATTTCTTATGCAAACTTGGAAATACCGCTGACACCTCGCCAGCTCATCGCCGTAGCTCCGGTGTTCAAACGGTGTGGCGACGGATCCGACTTCTAATTGGACGCCGGTAACGTCAAAGGTGGCTCCGTTGGTAAGCACCCAGTCTGTAGCCATATCGGGAGCACGGGTGCCGCCGCTATAAGCTTGCCACGCATCTACGTTGACACCTGAATCTGTATAGTTGGTGCCCATGAACGGATATATGACCAATTCAGCGCCACGTCCATTGTCGTTGTTAATTGTTACGTTGCTGTTCCCTGGAATAGTTTTCGTAACCTTGGTCCATGTGTCAGCACTTAGTGCAAACGAAAAGACGTAATTTTGAGCCGTACCGTCAACGGTTTTAAGTGCGCCATAAAAAGTTTGAGCAACGCTGGAGCGAACCCAAAAACTGACGGTTACATCGCTATCAGCAGAAGCATACTGCCACCCACTGGTTGCAATGTTTTGAGCTTCAATTCCTTGAATCAGTTGGCAGTAAGTGCTCGTTGCTGATCCAACTGTGCTAATAGCAAAACGATAGAAGTTCCTGAAACCTTCGTTATAGGGTGTTCCGCTGGACAAAGTTTGCTGGCTTTGCGTCCCAGCCAAGGTGTTGCCAAAGTTGTAATAGAATCTGTCAACAGTTCGTAAATCGCTGCT
>Ga0181583_10001900_pt1 | contig 15532 bp, 15 predicted proteins | sample 071ome_31_FD_132461 | JGI IMG/M metagenome (GOLD analysis project Ga0181583, IMG submission 132461) | Coastal salt marsh microbial communities from the Groves Creek Marsh, Skidaway Island, Georgia - 071405CT metaG (megahit assembly) | ecosystem: Environmental > Aquatic > Marine > Intertidal... | reverse complement strand
TTTTCTTAACGTTTCTTCTATCCCGGCAGTCATTGTCATATCGCTCATGGAGCATGAACTGCAGTTTCCAGTTAAACGGAGTGTAATATCCATATTATTGTGCACTTCTACCAACTCCACATCACCACCATCTTGATGAAGGTATGGACGGATGGTATCAAGAACTTTTTCTATTTCATTATTCATCTCCATATCACAAAGATAAAATTAAATTCAATTATTTGCAGTTCAATATACTAACTTGTTGAGCGATTGCGCCAGCAACTGTGTGGTAGGGTTTCATTAAATCTGAATCCATTGACCATTCACCTGAATCTGCACTAAAACGAATTCCCTCTTTAAGGGGTAGTTCACCCAAAAAGTTTAATTCATGTTTTTCGGCTAATTCTTTTCCACCGTCCTTTCCAAAAATATAGTATTTTTTCTCTGGAGCATCATCAGGTTGGAAGTAAGACATGTTTTCCACTACTCCAATCAGGGGCTTAGCAATTGCATCTAATTTAAACATATCAATAGCCCTTCTGGCATCCGATAATGCCATTTCTTGGGGAGTGGTAACCACAACAACACCTGTTAAAGGGGCTAATTGTGCCAAAGATATTTGAACATCGCCTGTTCCGGGAGGCAGGTCTATAATTAAATAATCCAACTCCCCCCATTCTGCATCGTTTATAAACTGTTTGAATGCACTTGAGATCATTGGACCACGCCAAACAACAGCTTGTCCAGGTGCAGTTAAAAAACCGATGCTCAGGAGTTTTAATCCGTGCGATTCTATAGGGATCATTTTATTTTTCCCATCGATTTCTTTCATCTTTAAAGGACCCTCAACGTTAAATATTGTAGGTACTGATGGCCCATAAATATCCGCATCCATTAAACCAACCTTTGCGCCTGAATGAGACAATGACATCGCCAAAGTGGCAGCAACTGTAGATTTACCCACTCCTCCTTTTCCGCTAGCCACAGCAATAATATTTTTTATTCCGGGTAAAGCATTTTCAGTTAAAGAGTCATTTGTAACTCTGTGAGTAATATTAATGTCTACAACTAACTTTGAATCTACTAAATGTGCAATAGCCGTTTGACAAGCATTATGAAGGACGTCTTTCATCGGGCATGCAGGAGTTGTAAGAACTAAATCAAACGAAACTTTATTACCATCTATCACCAAATTTTCAACCATCCCTAATGTAACAATATCCTTTTTTAAATCGGGATCATCAACATTACTTAGTGCTTTTAAAATCTGCTGTTTAAGTGACATTATTTTGAATTTTTACCAAACAACCTAGAAAAGAATCTCTTTTCAAAATTTAGAAAATAACGGCCTTGCCCTAAAAGAAATCCGTAAATGAGCAATAAAAGATTATAAATAGGCAAGATTAAGATGTAGTACGCCAAGTCAAACCACCAAATTTCAATAAATAAGGGCTTAACAAATCTTTTCAGGTAAACTACCGTTGTTCCTGTTATTGCAAACACAATGAGTATTTGTATTACTTGAAGTGGGGAAGACACATTCCACCTTTTTTGAAGATTTCGAATGAAACTCACATTACAAAGTTACTTCGATTATTGGTGTTAAGCAGGCATTCTGTCGAACAAATGACAAATATTTCCGAGTTTTGTATTAATGTCTAACAATATCAATAAAGAACTTATTTTATTTCCTCTACCAATTGGTGAATTCAGCTCAGCGCAATACATTACGGCGTACCATTTAGATAGAATTAAATCTATTAAATTTTGGGTCGCGGAAAACGCTAGAACATTGCGTAGGTTTATCAGCGGGTTAAAAATAGGCATAAACATAGACGAGTTGGATATTTTTGAACATGGTATTCGCTCAGATATTCGGGATCTGCATCAATTTCTTTCGGAAATTCAAAATGAGTCAATTATAGGTCTTTGTTCTGAAGCAGGTATTCCATGTGTTGCAGACCCGGGAAATGAAACTGTAAAATGGGCACACAAGAATAATAGAAGGATTGAACCATTAATTGGGCCAAATAGTATTGCTATGGCAATAGAAGCTAGCGGTTTGAATGGACAAAATTATATTTTCCATGGCTACCTACCCGTTAAAGAACAAGCCTTTTCCCGGCTTGTTAAATCTTGGAGCCAAGGACCATACAACCGATATACGCATGTATTTATCGAAGTCCCATACCGTAGTGATAGGATGCTTCGATCATTACTTTCTGAACTCCCTCAGCAATGTCAATTATCGATATCGATAGCCTTGCATACAGAAAACCAAAGCATTACAACTAAAACTGTAGCACAGTGGAAGAAAACATCAATTGAAATTGGTAAAACCCCTTGTGTATTTTGTTTGTTGTTTTAATGTTGATTAAGACCCAAAAAAAAGAGATACTTTTGTATCCAAATTTTGGTATTTATGGCTGATTTATTTGAAAAACTACAAACAAGAATGGGTCCATTGGGGATCCATGCAGATGATGCTCATGGTTATTATACTTTTCCAAAACTTGAAGGGCCGATTGGTCCTAGAATGAAATTTAGAGGATCAACAAAACTAAATTGGAGTTTAAATAATTATTTGGGATTAGCCAACCACCCTGAAGTAATGAAAGCTGATGCAGATGCTGCAGCCGAATTTGGAATGGCTTATCCGATGGGTGCTCGAATGATGAGTGGAAATTCCGATTACCATGAACAACTTGAGCAGAATCTAGCAGAATTCATCAACAAACCCGATGTTATATTATTAAATTATGGGTATCAAGGAGTTTTAAGTGCAATTGATGCCTTAGTAGATAGACATGATGTAATTGTTTATGACGCAGAATCACACGCATGTATTATTGATGGATTACGACTTCATATTGGTAAGAGATATGTATATAAACACAACGATATTGATAGTTTAAAGGTACAGCTTGAAAGAGCAACAAAATTGGCGGAAGAAACAGGCGGTGCAATACTAGTTATTACCGAGGGAGTTTTTGGCATGAGTGGTTCACAAGGAAAAATCAAAGAAATTATTGATCTAAAAAAAGAGTACAATTTTAGACTATTTGTGGACGATGCTCACGGTTTTGGTACTATGGGTAAGACCGGCGCTGGCACGGGTGAAGAACAACATTGCCAAGATGGTATTGATATCTATTTTAGCACCTTTGCGAAATCTATGGCAGGCATTGGCGCTTTTATAGGATCTACTCCTGACGTAATTAAGTTCTTAAGATACAATCTTCGTTCCCAAATTTACGCTAAGAGTCTTCCAATGCCTATGGTAATTGGCTCTATCAAACGTCTTGAAATGATTAAAACCCAGCCTGAGCATAAAGAAAACCTGTGGAAGATTGTAAAAGCCCTACAATCAGGGTTAAAGGATGCTGGCTTTAATATTGGCGTGACAACCACTCCGGTAACTCCAGTATTACTTAACGGAACAATCCCTGAGGCAACACACTTGACCTATGACTTACGAGAAAATTACAATATTTTCTGCAGTATAGTTGTTTACCCTGTGGTTCCTAAAGGAGTTATCATGCTGAGACTAATTCCTACGGCAGTGCATTCATTATCAGATGTTGATGAAACAATTAAAGCCTTTAAATCTATTAAACACAAATTAGATTCTGGCGAATATCGCAAAGAAACCCTCGCTAGCGCAAACTAATTTTACGGGGTGAAACCCGTTTATAAATCTTTTAGGAAGCCACAATTTATTGCTACTTACCACTACTTAGTAACAATATCTATAATAGCCATTTGTCAATATCTTTATAATTCTGGAATCAACCTATTACAAAATAAAATAATTAGAAAGCCCTGTGTATTTGGGATACCACTAGTAGTGAAAGAAGAAACTGATATTTTAATTGATAAAAAAAAGTATACGCCACCACCCCTAAATGCTGTAGACACCTTAATCTTACAATTTAAACCAAGCAATTTCATTGCAACTAGAAAAAAAATCTTTGAGCCGATAAACATTGATTTAAACTCGTGCGACAGCATACAATTAACATGTATCAAAGGTATTGGTCCGGCAACGGCATCAAGAATATTAAAATACAGAAATCGTTTAGGGGGGTTTGTTTCAAAATTTCAACTTCTTGAAGTTAAATTTTTTGACTCTAGTGTTTTGTTTAATAATCATACCAATTGGTTAATTGATGCAAATAAGGTTAATAAAATTGAAATTTCAGATGTTAATATTAAAGCATTATATCGGCATCCTTATATTGGCAAGGATCTTACAATAAGGTTATTAGCTTTCAAGAAGTTTCATAAAAAAATTTCTCTCAACGATTTTGCTGAAATGCAAACTATAGCACCCATTCAGAGAAAAATATTGCCTTTATATTTAATGTTTGACCAATCAGTAAAATAACTAGAAATTGACATTGACTTTGATTTAAGTATGTATTTTTGTGGAATGAATTTTCAGGAAACAGAAAATGTATCCATGATCCGTCAGACGGTAAGGGATTTTGCAGAAAGAAGAATTAGACCCAGTATGATGGATTGGGATGAGGAGCAGATTTTCCCTGTAGATACTTTCAAAGAAATGGGAGAGCTCGGTCTTTTAGGTATGTTGGTTCCTGAACAGTATAATGGTGCTGGTTTAGGGTATTTTGAGTATGCCGCAGGAATTGAAGAATTAGCGAAAGTTTGTGGAAGCATAGGATTAAGTATGGCTGCACACAATAGTCTTTGTACAGGACATATTCTTCAATTTGGTAACGAAGACCAAAAGAATAAATGGCTTCCAAAACTCGCTACGGGAGAATGGATTGGTGCATGGGGATTAACAGAAGCTAATACAGGATCCGATGCTTTACGCATGAAGTGTGTTGCCAAAAAAGATGGTAGTGACTGGGTTCTTAACGGAGCAAAAAACTGGATTACACATGGGATTTCAGGTGACATCGCTGTAGTTTTAGCAAGAACAGGTGATTTATTAGACTCTCACGGAATTACTGCTTTTGTTGTTGAACGCGGAACACCAGGTTTTAAAGGTGGAAAAAAAGAAAATAAATTAGGGATGCGTGCGTCTGAAACTGCTGAAATGATTTTTGAAGAGTGCAGAGTCCCAGAAGAAAATGTTTTAGGCAATATTGGAGACGGATTCATACAAGCGATGAAGGTTTTAGACGGAGGAAGAATTTCGATTGCAGCACTCAGCCTAGGAATTGCTAAAGGCGCATATGAAGCAGCATTAAAATATTCCAAAGAGAGAGAACAGTTTGGAAAGCCTATATCAAATTTTCAAGCTATTGCTTTTAAGCTTGCAGACATGGCTACGAAAATCGAAGCTTCGGAATTATTAATTCAAGAAAGTTGTGATCTAAAAAATACTGGAAAAAATGTAAATAAAGTTAGTGCTATGGCTAAATATTATGCTAGTGAAGCAAGTGTTTATTGCGCAAATGAAGCTGTTCAAATTTTTGGTGGATACGGCTATACTAAAGATTTTCCCGTAGAAAAATTCTACCGCGATTGCAAACTCTGTACAATTGGGGAAGGAACAAGTGAAATACAAAAATTGGTAATTTCTAGGGCAATTTTGAAAGACTAATTAAAAAATTATCAAAACAGTTTCGTATATTTGCAACCCATAATTTGAAAAAACCACAACATGCTGATTATAAACGTTAAAGAAAACGACTCTCTAGAAAAAGCTCTAAAGAAATTCAAGAAGAAGTTTGAAAAAACAGGAGTAGTAAAAGAAATGCGCTCTCGTCAGGCCTTTGAAAAGCCATGTATAACACGCAGAATGCAAAAAATGCGTGCGGTATACAAACAGAAAATGCAATCACAAGAGATGCAAGGTTAACTCACACCTTGACGATATTTAAAAAAGGCTTCCTCACGGAAGCCTTTTTTATTTTCTCGGATGTAACTGATGAATTTTTTTGAGTTTTTCGAATGAATTCTTGGTGTAAACTTGGGTAGCCGATAAGCTAGCATGCCCTAGTAGATCTTTAATGGCCATTAAGTTAGCTCCATTATTTAGCATGTGTGTAGCAAATGAATGTCTTAATACATGAGGGCTTGTTTTTGAAGCATGAGAAAATTTCCTCAGATACAAATTAACAAATCTGTATAACCACATAGGATATAAGGGATTTCCTTTGTCCGTAAGAAACAACTCTCCAATACTCCGATTACCTTTTACTTGATTTATCAAGTAATGCAATTCATCATGTATTGGAATCATTCTTATTTTGTTTCGTTTCCCCAATACACGTAATGCATTTCTATTTAAATCTACATCTTGTATCTTTAAGTTAATCAGTTCAGAGAGTCTCATACCTGTTGTATATAACATTAAGAGGATGAGCTTATTTCTATCTCCATATTCTTCTTCATTCCAAGGGTAACGGTCAAACATCCTCATTAAATCAACTGCCGGAATATCTTTAACCAAATGTTTAGGTGTCTTAGGAGCAACTACTTTTGTCATAGGATCTGTTTTAATCACTCCATGACTTCTACAATATTTGAATAATCCTCTTAAACTGCTCAATTTTCTATTTACACTTCGAGCTTTTAGTCCGGATTCAATCAAATCACCCATCCAAAATCTGATATGTTGCGATTTGATTTTTTCGATATCTTTCAATCCTAGCGAATGTAAAAATACACTGAACTGCTCCAAATCATTTTTGTATGAAGTTACAGTATGTAAACTCATACGTTTAACTTTCTGCAGATATTCTACATATTGATTATTAATATTTTGAAGCTCCATTATCACATCATAGCGTTGAAGCAACGCAAAGTTTAGATGTCTTTTACAGTTGCTATTACTTTAAGTTCGATTGCAATAGGCGTTGGTAAACAATTAATTTCAAGTGTTGTACGACAAGGAGGGTTATCTCCGAAATACTCGGCCCACAATTTATTATATGTAGGAAAATCGTCTTTCATATTTGTTAGAAACACCGTCACATCAACCATTTTGTCCCATGAAGATCCAGAAGCCTCAAGAATCCATCTTACGTTTTGAAAAACACTTCGACATTGTGTTTCAATATCGTAACTAATAATACGTCCATTATCATCTAGCTCAACTCCAGGAATTTTTTTTGTTCCGCGTTCACGAGGACCTACTCCACTCAAAAAGAGCAAATCACCAACCCTCCGTGCATGTGGATATAGTCCTACAGGTTCAGGAGCTTTATTACTATTATGTATTTCACTACTCATCTTATTTTCCTTTTTTTGTCCTACTAGTTTTTACATTTTTTTTGTCTACTTTCTCTTCTTTCGGCAAAAATGCAAATGCTGAATTATATACCGACAACCCATACAACGGACCTTTTTGAAGTGTAGCTACTATTAATTCCTTCATATTTGACGTAAATAAAGCTTTTCGTGCATTATTTCCAATGGGTGTAAATTCATGAACCATTTTCATAGAATCCATACTCCAAACTACTACTTTCCCCTTATTTCCAGAACTCAACAGAAAACGGCCGTCAGGAGAAAAACTAACATGATTCACTTTCCAATCATGTCCTGTTAATGATATTATAGTATCTCCAGTTTTTGAATTCCATAAAAAAACACGTTTGTCATCTCCTGAAGTAGCGATCATCGATTTATCTGGGGAAATGTCCATGGAATTCACTTGGGCAGTGTGTGCAGCATATTGTCTAACAACCTTGCCCTTTGTATTGATTTCAAGTAGTTCATTTCCTTTTGCACACACAAATATCTTTCCCTTTCTCATCGATAAAGCCATGTCATAAACTGGTCGACCAATGCTAACTTTAATTGGCTTACTCACGGCAAATAACATATCATCAAGCTTATATATAAATACAAATCCATCTTCGCTTGACGTGAACAGGTATTTACCATCATTCGTAAAAAATACATCTGTAACTGACCTATTCTGATCTCTTCCTGTAAAAACAATATTGCCGGTCGCAAGCTCAACCAAATTAAAGGTGTTATCCTTAGAACCGCTAACAAAATATTTATTATCTGGTGAAACCGTGAGCGTTGTAATTGCACCAAAATGCCTTTTAAAATCCCTTACATACTCCCAATTCCCCATAGAGTCTATTTGATAAATGCGTACCGCATTATCCCAACCGCCAGAAACTAAGGTTTTACCATCGTCAGAAATTGCAAAGGTTTCCACTTGAGCCAAATGACCTTTTATAACATTTCTAAAAGTAATTGAATCGACTGCTTTTAATAAAGAAGCAAACCATAATGTAAGAGAAACTAATATTAACTTTAAACGCATATAAGATGTTAATCAAAGTTATTAAAAACTTCCAATAATTATAGACCTAACAAATAATTAACTATTTTAATGATGATGATAGCCTTTGTCGCAGTGACTCATACATGAAAATACTCGATGCAACAGATACATTCATACTATCAATTTCTCCCTGCATGGGAATATTTATATTTTGTCCTTGATTTCTCCATATTTCACTTACTCCAGAATGTTCTGTTCCTAAAACAATTACACAATTCGAACGCAAATCACATTCGAAGAGTGATACTGAATCTTCCATATAGGTAGTAAAGACATTTAATCCCTTATCCTTTAATACATTTAGTACCTCGGTTGATTCGGCTTCAATTGTTTTAACCAAAAAACTACAACCTAAACTATTTCGAATAACTTGAGGATGATAAATATCAACTTTCACATCACATATTATCACTGCTGTAATTCCTGTTGACTCTGCCGTTCTTAAAATTGCACCCAAATTACCAGGCTTTTCAATTCCTTCTAAAACAATATAAGATCCCTTATTGCTAATATCATTCAAACTAAAATTTGATTCTGGGTAGCTAAAACATGCCAAGATACTTACACCAGACTTACGAACTGTAAGTGATCTGAATAATTCAGGAGTTAAGGAGTAGCAATCTAGTTTAGTAATATCTATTGAAATTTGAGATAACTGATTTTGGGTAGTGCTGTTTTCAATTACAAGATAATCAAGAGTAAGTTCGGCTTTAATAGCCATCTCAATTTCTTTAAACCCCTCAACAATAATCTTCTTCGCTTCTTTGCGTTTTCTATTTTTTTCGATTAGAGCACGGAAGGATTTGTACCACAAATTTTGTGAGCTTCCAATTTCTTTGACAAACATAGGTTATTGATTTAACCAAGCATTTTTATCTACTTTTTTTCTTAAGAATATCGCAAAAACCAACGCTACCAAAGCGTTGAAAATAATTCTGACGGCCAATGTTTGAATATAAAAACCTAAACTTGTTAGATCCATTTTCTTTATTTCTTCCATTTGTAAATCCTTCATTTCATCGGAAATTTTAATCTGTTGAGTAAACATAATTTCCATTTTTTCCATGGAAATAGCTCGTGTTTGTTCCACTAAACTTGGATCAATTAAATTGTACAAAATCGGATCAGCGAGACTTGAAATAAAAACGATAACTATGGTCATTTTTACTAAGCCCCAAAATGTTTTCCCATATGTGTATGAATCGTGATTTTGCTTTTCAGCTCTCGTACCAAGTACCCATGCAATAGCTATTAAAACAAAAGATAATGGAGAATACCCCGGACTAAATACAATCTCCCAATGATGAGACAGATACATAATAATCCTGGCTGCAAAAAGTATGAGTCCCACATTCATTGAATGAAAAAAGAGTGGGCTTCTAAAAAATAGTTTTAGTTTCTCCATTGTAATAGTTTAGTTATTTACTCCCCTTTGAATATTGGAAAACAACTCCCGCAGTTATACCCTCGAAAGTAACCAAATTGTACGGTTTATTTGATTGATAATTGGAAGACTCAGACATGGAAAATCCAGTAATATTTGCAATATTGCCAACTTCAATAGGAGTATATTTCTGGTTGAAAATAATTCTATTACCATGATACAACTTAGATAAAATCAAATCTGAATCCACTTTTCCCTTTTGAATTAAGTTTGCAATAAATCTTGGAAACTCACTTATAACAGATGCCCCAAATTCAGAATAAGGGAATTCACGCTTCTTACTTTCGATATCTTGTGGCGTATGGTTTGAACAAATCCCGTCAATTGTTCCGTCAATCAATCCCTCAATTAGTGCCAACCGGTCTGATGCACTGCGTAACGGAGGAAGAACTTTAAATTCTTCATTAAAATTCTCCAAACTACTATCATCATAAACTAAATTTAGAATGGGCACCACTGCCTTGACTTTTACTCCATCAGTTTTAGCTTTTCGAATTATATCGACACTAGATTTAGAACTGATTCCAAGAACCACCAAAGGGGTTTTCAACCATTTTGCAAGCTCAATATCTTCCAATAATTTAGTAGTTTCAGCAGCATATGGAATACCCTTAAGTCCAAGATTCACGCTGATTTCACCCTCATGCATTTGACCACCATTTACTAAATTTTGAGCAAATGGATGAATCATTAAGGGAATATTCAAAGATGCACAATACTCTAATAACTTTGTCTTTAATCCCATACTCATTGAGTTCACTATCCCATCTGAAATAGCTACTGCTCCCGCATTTTTCATTTCAAAAATCTCAGTCATTTCCTTCCCAAGTTTATCTTCAGAAGCAAGAGCAATTGGTAAAATATTAGTAGAGCCTTGTTGGTTTGATTTAATTATAGATGTTAGCATTGCGGGCTTCTGTGGTAGTGGATCATCTCCACATAAGCAAACTACTTCTATAAATCCTCCTTCCCGAGCGTTTTCTTTGAAATTATTAATTGATTGCTTCCAGCTTGATCCGGGATCGGGCAAGGTGGCAAAAGAGTCCATCCAAGACGGACTTAAAAATGCACCATGCAAATCAATTTCGTCAATTTCGGAGTTTGTAATTCCTTCTTGAATTTTAGAGATCACTCCATCGGTGATTAAAAGATCTGCTGTTTTCCCGTGCCAACTGCTGTTTACATCAGAAATACGAGCATTTTTCAATAAAAAAGAAGACATTTCTAAATACGAAGTTACATTTTTGTTTTGTTACCAAAAACCAATATTATTATTTCTGTAATTAGTAATAATAAAGAAAGGTATAAGAAACTGAATTCAACATGGCTATTATGAATAATGGAACCATGGTTTAGATTTCCATCTAAAATTGTTCCAATCCTATTTTCTCTTGGATTAAAAAACTTCATATTTATGCTTTCTTCCCTACCAAGATTAAAGCCAGCAATAAATGAGTCGCGCTCAGAAACCTTTATCTTGTGAAACCCACTTTTTTCAATATTAAAATCTAGAGGTAAAAACTCACCCAAAGGTGAAATTTCTAAATTAGCAATCCACTCCTTGCTTGCTCCAACGATAGTAATTGGTAAATCTAAACTATGATTCAAAAATAACGGGTGTGTGAGTTTATTATCATTCCCCCAAATTCCAAAAGACTGTTCTGCCACTTTGTTATTCAGCTGAAGTAATTGAGAAAACACTGGTACAAACCATGAAGATTGTTTAAGGTTTTTCATGCCTTCATTCCAATCTACTAACCAAATTAAATGGTAACTATCTTCTTGATTTCGAGCTAACAAAATTGGATTATTATCTTCTGTTGTAATTAATGGGTCGTAACCTGCTGGAATAGACTCAAACTTCCAATACTGCAATACAGAAGGTAATTGTGTTTGATTTTCAAGACTAGAGCTTAAAGCCGGTTCAAACCAACTACCACTAAAACTTTTCTTATCTAGTTGTACTGTATCGTTAAACCATTCACCATCCCCAAGGTCAGTTAATGAAACCTTATTATTAACTGGTATAATTACCGTTAAACCCAAATTTTGAATTGAATCTGATAAATAACCAGATAAATTATCTATAAATCTGATTTCGTTATGCTGCAGACTATTATCTAATTCAAATTTATCACTTAACACATCAATCAATCGTTTGAAGAGAGGCTCCGGTTTAGACAAGTAAACGCCAATTTTTTGAGATATTGGTTTGTGACCATAGATCATATCATCTAACGGATATTCATCTGGGTTAATTCTCACTAAGTAGTTTTGATAGTTTCTTACAATGGGTAAATCCACAACAATTTGTTTCTGTCCCGCTTCAAAAATTATCTTTTTTGATCCCGAAAATTGACTATCCAATTCCAACTCAATCTCCAAGTCCTCCTTAGAATTAAAGTTCAATCTATCGACTGTGACAATAAAGGAATTTGAATCAGTTACTTTCACATCTGAAATAAACCGGTTATTAAAATCACCTACCGAATTACAATCAATCCAACTTAAATTCTCTGGACTTATTCTACTTGTTGTATCCCAAATATGACCTCTCCGATCTGTAAATGCAATTAAGAAATTATCGTCATTTAGAACTAATTCATTAGAAATGATCAAATCACTTAGGCAAACAGGTTTCTTGAGATCATTTAATGACAGTACATATTCTTTAAGATTATCACGACTAAATAGTTCAAATCGCTTAATTTCATAGTTATAAAAATGAAATACCGATTTGCTAGGACTACTCTCAAGAAAATCAAATAGTTTACTTTTAGCTATCTCAAGAGATGTTTGGCCGGTTTCATTAATTGTATACATGGATGGTGATAGATCCAACCATATATATATATCCTTTATTTTATTTTTTTGAGAGCCGTTACTTTTACAACTAGGTTGAGCAAAAGATAAAATAATTGTCGATAAGATTAATAATCGGTTAACAAGTAGTAACCAATGTTTAATTTGTCTGTTTTGATGAATCGCTTTTTCCGCCTTTTCCAAGCGAAAAACTCCAGGGAAATAAACAGTTTTTGCCTTTCGTAAACGAATAAAATGAATAATAATTGGAATTGCCAAGCATAACAAAAACCACAATATTTGAGGTTTTTGAAAAGCCATTAGAACAACCCGTTTATTTTACTTTCAATTTGATTTATAATATCAGAAAGATCGTCAGGATTCTCTTGAAAATTCTTATCGTCTACGTTAAAGATTAATAATTCCCCTTTGTAATCAGAAATCCATGCCTCATAACGCTCGTTAAGCCTTTTCAAATAATCCAAACGAATGGCATCCTCGTAATCTCTACCTCTCATTTGAATTTGATCTACTAGCTTTGGAATACCTGCGCGCAAGTATATCATTAGATCCGGCTCGGTAATTTGCTGCTTAATATTTTCAAATAATCTCTGATAATTCTCGTAATCACGGGTACTCATCAAACCCATGGAATGTAGGTTTGGTGCAAATATATAGGCATCCTCATAAATAGTACGATCTTGAATTACAGTCTTCTCTCCAGTACGGATATCTTGAATGTTTTGCCACCTAGCATTTAAGAAATAAACCTGAAGATTGAAACTCCAGCGTTGCATATCCTCATAGAAGTCTGAGATATACGGATTCTCATCCATATCTTCTAACTGCATATCCCAACCGTAATGCTTTGCCAATAAATGAGTAAGAGTGGTTTTACCTGCGCCAATATTTCCCGCTATTGCTATGTGATGAGCCATACTACAATAATACTTCTAAGCAGCGAGGGTTACCAACAAAACCTCAAAGAAAAGTTTTACACAGTATTATAATGACACTATCAAGGCGTAGATTTGTAGTGAAATTGAGATCAAAAAGCAAAATATCCCGCAGCCAATCATTTAAAATGCTATCACGGCTTTTTGTGATTGCCGGAAACCAAAGGAAATTTATTGCTATTGCAATATTTCTCACCATTTTGCAAAGCTTATTTACTGCTCTACAACCATACATATATAAGATAATTATCGATGAAGTAATTTTAGTTGGCCAATTTGGCAATTTAATGTATTGGTGTTTAGGTCTGGTAGTTTGGTTGATCATACAAGCAACCCTTGCCTTTAGCAACTCATATCTAGCAGAGAATATCGCGCAAAATGTAATAATCAAATTAAGACAATATGTTTATGAACATTTAACAAAGCTGAGATTAAGTTTTTTTGATAGAACTGCGGTTGGGACGGCAGTGACACGCAGTGTTTCAGATATTCAAACTATTACAGATTTATTTGCCTCAGGGATTATTACCATACTTGGCGATATCATCCAAATACTGGCAATTCTATCTTGTATGATATATATAAATTGGAAACTCACTATTTTTACTATTCTTGTTATTCCACTTTTATTATATGCCGCAAACTTCTTCAGGAAAGGAGTTCGTGATTCATTTCAAGAAGTACGAAATCAAGTATCAATACTAAACGCATTTCTGCAAGAGAGGATTACAGGTATGCCAATAGTTCAATTATTCAATCGAGAAGGGAATGAATATTCGAAATTCAAAGACATCAATGCAAAACATCGAAATGCCCATTTTAAAAGTATATTTTATTATAGTATATTTTTTCCTATTGTAGAAATTCTTGTTGCTCTTGCATTTGCAATAATCATATCCTACGGTAGTTTATTATTATTTAAAAAGCAGATTCTACTCGGAGAAGTCACAGCGTTTATTATGTTTGTTAATCTCTTTTTTAGGCCTATTCGAGCTATTGCTGATAGATTTAATAACATTCAAATGGGATTAGTTTCAGCAGAGAGAATTTTTAAGTTGATCGATGATAAAGATTTTGTTGAAGATTCAGGAACTTTAAATCCTGATAAAATACAAGGTAAAATAGAATTTAAAGACGTTTGGTTTGCCTATAATGATGCTGAGTGGATAATAAAAGGAATTTCATTTACTGTGAATCCCGGACAATCCTTAGCAATTATTGGAAGCACTGGTAGCGGTAAAACTAGCATTGCAAATCTTCTTACTCAATTATATCCTCATCAAAAAGGAGACATACTTATAGACAATTGCTCAGTAAAAGAATACATTCCTTCAGAATTGCGAAAAAAAGTGGCGTTTGTTTTACAGGATGTTTTTTTGTTTAGTGGTTCAATCCGTAGCAACCTTGTATTGAAAAATGAAAATATGAGTACTAAGGTTATTGAAAGCGTAGCTAAGAAAATAGGTGCTTATGAATTTATTGATGCGCTGCCTGGTGGGTTTGAATTCAATGTATCAGAAAGAGGTATGAGTTTATCTCAAGGACAACGCCAGTTGATTTCATTTATTAGGGCACTTGCTATTGACCCGGATATAATCATTTTAGATGAAGCCACAAGTTCCATTGACTCCCAAACAGAGGAACTAATTCAAAAGGCTATTACACTTCTATTGAACAACAGAACAGCTATTGTAATTGCTCATCGTTTGAGCACAATAAAAAACTGTGATGACATAATGGTATTGAATCAAGGGAAAATTGTTGAAATGGGGTCGCATAATAACTTATTGGCAAAAAAAGGTTCTTATTTTGAACTTTATCAAACACAGATTAAAGCAAATAATTTTAAATAAAGTTGTAAAAAAAAGCACATCCGAAGATGTGCTTTTTTGATTATCCTTTGATTTTTTTAGTATTAATCTACATCGGCCATTTTAGTAGCCATCAGTCTGTCGTACTCTTCTTTCGAGCCTGTCACTACATTTTCGAACTTACGAATACCAGTTCCCGCAGGAATTAGGTGTCCAACAATTACATTTTCTTTAAGACCTTTAAGTTCATCAATTT
>Ga0181583_10001875_pt1 | contig 15641 bp, 22 predicted proteins | sample 071ome_31_FD_132461 | JGI IMG/M metagenome (GOLD analysis project Ga0181583, IMG submission 132461) | Coastal salt marsh microbial communities from the Groves Creek Marsh, Skidaway Island, Georgia - 071405CT metaG (megahit assembly) | ecosystem: Environmental > Aquatic > Marine > Intertidal... | reverse complement strand
TTTCCATTACAGCAATTGCAGCAGATATTGGATTTTTAATATAACTAGATCCTGCTATTGCCCCTGCATTAAGACTCTCACCATCCATAAATGATGCATCAAGACTTACCCTCTCATCATTAGTTAAAACAGCACCAACGCCTGCATTGAAAAGAGGTGAATCTTCCATAACTCTTATTGCTTTTTCTACTGCGTCTTTACTTGATCCACCATTTTTTAAAATTTCATATCCAGCCGTTACAGCTTCTTCTAATTTACTTATATATGAATTCTCTAATTCTTGAGTCATGTTCTCTTTAAGAATAGTTCCAGCTCCACCATGAATTACGATTCCTATTTTATTTTCACTTGACTCAATTGAGCAGGATGTTAATAAAAGAACAAATAGAAATATGAATAGTTTTTTCATAAAAATGTATTTATTCAAAATATACTTATATTATGTTATAAATCAATACAATTATGAAAAACTTTGCTTTAATAATCTCTTTGATATTATTTATAAATTCTAATGCACAGATAGACAATATCGCAGAAAAACTAGGTTATGAAAAAGATGCTAAACTATTAATTATTCATGGAGATGACATAGGGGTATCTCACTCAGTTAATATTGCATCTTTTGATGGTTATAAGAATAATGCAATTAATTCAGGGAGTGCAATGATTCCATCACCATGGATTAAAGAGGTTGCTGTATTTCACAAAGAAAATCCAAATTATGATATAGGATTACATTTAACATTAACAGCTGAATGGAAAAATTACAAATGGAATGGAGTCTCATCATCCAACGAAATTAGTTCTCTTTTAAATGAAGATAATGAGTTCTATGATAATACAAGTGATGTTAACATCAACGCTAATCCAGAGGAAGTTAGGAAAGAACTTCAAGCACAAATTGATTTTTCTAGACAGATTGGTTTAAATCCTACTCATATTGATACTCATATGGGTGCACTTGCAGTAAATAAAAACCTTTGGAGAGTATATATCGAAGTTGGACATAAAAACAAACTTGTCTCCATGGTAACCAAATCAAGAGCTTTAAATCTATTTGATGATGATTTTCCAATGCCTGATTATATAGTTCCAGTAAATGACATCTACATGCTATACCCAGGTGCAGATAGAACTTTTTTAGAAGCAGCTTTTGGGGAAGACCTTGCAAGTACAGTAATTGTAGAAGATATATATAAATATGAGGATTGGTATCAATTATATTCAAACAAAATTAAATCTTTACAACCAGGTCTAAACGTATTCCTTCTTCATCTAGGATATGATAACGAGGAGCTTAAGGCTGTAACAATAGACCACCCTGAATATGGTTCTCTATGGAGACAACTCGACTACGATGTATTTAACTCTAAAGAGATAAAACAACTGTTAAAAGATGAGGATATAAAACTTGTTAATTGGGGAGAAATTCGAGAGATTATTTACAAGAATTAAGATTTTATTTCATAAATTTAATTAACCCTAAATAAAAAAAAATGGACAAAAATATTTCAAAAGTAAGAACTCACGACGCATTAGTAGGTTTATTATATCTATCAGGTGTAGGTTTAAGTTATTTAACTGGTGATTTTAATTTTCTATGGATAGTAATTGGTGTAGGATTTCTACAAATTATAAGCCCGTTTACTAAGTTTTGCCCAGTATATTTTATACTGAACAAAATGATGCCAGATTCTGATCCAATTCAGAACGGAAAATAGTTTTTTCAGTCATAAATTCTTTAAACTTGCGCTTTAATGAAAATTAACTTTAGCAAGTACAACGGCGCTGGTAACGACTTTATCGTTATTGATGATAGAGAAGATAATCTTCATCTAACAAAATCTGAAATTTATAACCTTTGCAATAGGAATATTGGTATAGGAGGTGATGGTTTGATAATAATAAAAAAATCAATTAAAACAGATTTTGAAATTCTTCATTATACGTCAGATGGTAATCTAGGATCTCTTTGTGGAAATGGATCTAGATGTGCAATTCTATATGCTTACAGAAATAATATAATTAATAAACACACCGTTTTCGAAGCTTTCGATGGAATTCATAAAGCTGAAATAATTAATGATGAATTAATTACCATGCAAATGAAATTAAATTCTAAAATTATTGAAAATAAATATGGAGTATGGGTAGACACAGGATCTCCTCACCTTGTTGTTGAAACAACCAATACAGATGAACTAGATGTGAAAGATTTAGGAAAATCCATTAGATATAATGATTACTTTAAAAAAGAAGGTGTTAATGTCAATTTTGTTGAACGCATTTCAGACGAAGTTTTTAAGATAAGAACCTATGAGAGAGGAGTTGAAGATGAAACAAGAGCATGTGGAACTGGATCAACTGCATCAGCTATTTGTATGAATTATCTTGGAAAAACTAGCAGCAATAAAATTAAAATGAAATGTTTAGGTGGAGATTTAGATGTAAAGTTTTTAAAAAGAAGTGAAACATACTCAGAAATCAGTATAACAGGTCCAGCTAAATTAGTTTTTGAAGGTACTATAGGTATTTAGAAAACAAAATTACACAGAAGAACTCCGATTAAAATACCTTCTAGCCATGTAAGAATTAAGATTTGGTATTTAGTAAGGTTAAACTCTTTTGAAACCTTGTCAATCATCTCCTCATGCCACTTAAAAAACTTATTCATTTTTAAATTTAGTTAATTTTTGAATGCCAGTATGCTATTAAAATAAATAGTCCCTGAAAAGGCAGTCTATATATTGATTGACTTTTTGTTACACCAAGTATAGATTGTGACAATTCACTTTGAACTAAATGAATATTTGCAGGAAATACAAGTATTAAAAGAATAATGAGCCCAATAGCACCCGTTTTTCTTGTTTTTTTTGATAATAACATTAGTCCTAAAACAACTTCAGCAACACCAGATAAATAGACAAATTCAAGATGAAAAGTTAAGTAATTAGGCATTATAGCAAGAAAAAAATCAGGATCAATAAAATGTCTTACACCGACATATGCATATGCGATTGACATAAAGTATATTGTAATGAGCTTAAAGTATCTCATTAACCTTAAACTATTAAACTAATATTTGTTGAAAATAACTTTACCGATATTGAAAGTAGAATAATTCCAAAAACTCTTCTAATAATAGCAATTCCATTTTTTCCTAAAAGCCTTTCAATTCTAGTTGAAGATTTCAATATTATATATACAAAAACTGAATTTATGATAATTGCGATTATTACATTTATAAGTTCATACTCCGCTCTAAGAGACAACAGGGTTGTTAAAGTACCTGCTCCAGCAATTATTGGAAATGCAATTGGAACTATTGATGCAGTCTCAGGTTCATCTCCTTGAAAAATAGTAACACCAAGGACCATTTCAAGTGCAATAAAAAAGATAACAATCGAACCAGCAACCGCAAATGAATTAATGTCTATTCCAATTAAATTTAGAATTTCTTCACCAACAAATAGAAATCCAATCATGATTATCATTGATACTATAGTTGCTTTCTCTGACTCTATCTTTCCAACCTTTTCTCTTAATGAAATAACTATGGGAGTAGCACCTATTATATCAATAATTGCAAAAAGAATCATACTAGCTGTGAAGATCTCTTTAAAGTCCATAGGTTTTTTTTGTAAATATAATCATAAGGAGAAAAGTTCTATGTTAAAGTTATAATGTAATTAAAAGGCAAAGTTTTAAAGAATTAGATTTTATTTACACTTAATTTATAATTAAAATTATGTTAAAACATATATTAAATAAAAGTTAAACCACCTTTCATTTTTTTTAGTTATTTCAAAAAACAGAACTTTTGCCGCTCATTCTAATTAAATAAAATGTTAATTAATTTTTTTAAGTATTCGTTTTTAAGTCTTGTACTTTCAACTAACATTAGTGAGATGAACATTGTAGAAACTGCTGTTTCTAATGAAAACTTCTCTACTCTTGTTACTGCAGTTCAAGCAGGTGAATTGGTTGATGCTCTTTCTTCAGAAGGACCATTTACAGTATTTGCCCCTACTAATGATGGTTTCAATAATTTACCTGAAGGTACTTTAGAGACTTTATTAAAACCAGAAAATAAGGAGACTTTACAGTCTATTCTTACATACCATGTTGTCGCTGGGAAATTTATGGCTACTGATGTAGTAAATGCTATCAACGATAATGGAGGACAGTTTTCTGTCAAAACTTTACAAGGTAATGATCTAACCCTTAAATTATGGGAAGGTGATGTATATGTAAAAGATGCTAAGGGTAACAAAGCTAAAGTTATCATTGCTGATGTAGAAACTTCTAATGGAGTTATACATGCAATTAATAATGTAGTACTTCCAGAATAATTGAGTGTAATTATTTTGTTTGGATGAAAGAGCTCCACGGAGCTCTTTCTTTACTACAATAAAAAAGGCTCCATATGGAGCCTTTTTCTTTTTATCATACCTAAAATATTAATAATAGTTATCTCCTTTTTTTAAAAAGAAATCTAAGCACAAGAACAATAAATACTACCATAAAAATTATTCTCAAAAACTCTGTTTCATTCATTTTAGTCGTATTATTGGATACTAAATCTATGAATTTTGGATAAATATGTTTAAATTAAAGTATGGAATCTTTAATTTTCTTTATCGGATTCTTAGTATTTGTACTAATGATAATAGCCATATTAATTAGAGAAACTATCTAATTCTTTATTTTAGGAATTAGATATTCTAAAATAAAAAATACTAAACAGCATATACCTATAGCTATAAGATATCCGCTATCATCACTTGTATCAATAAAGCTATCAAATATCATTGATGATAAAACTAAACCAGTAAATAGGATAAAGTAGAAAAACATTTTCTTAATCAATTTTATTAAATGTTTCATTTCAAATGATTAAATTAGAAGATAGTCAAGTTAAAAATAAAAAAATGAAAAATCTTTTTTTAATAATATTTAGTACTTCATTAGTTTCTTGTCTTTCCATAAGTCTTAAAATTGACGAGGAGGCAGCGAAATCTATAGCTGACGCTATTAATAACTCAAACAAGAAAGAGTTACACATAATGAAATCAAGCAGTAATGATATGGGTATGTTAGGTGAAAATGAAAATATAATGATAATTAGAAATTCTGATGATATGGAATGGGTTGATGATGATGGAAAGAAGATAAAAAGAGTAATGATTAGAGGAGGAAAATTTGGCAAAGGACCAAATACATCAAAATATATGAATGACATCCCAGGAGTTATTATTCGTAGAATTGAAAAAGCAAGTGAAAAAGGTATTGATATTAAAATTGATACAATAATATCAGAAAATGGAGAGAGAAAAGAAATTAAAATCGAAGTAAAAGCTGGAAATAATTAATCTGTTTGAATAAATTTTACCAGATATCATTTATTGCAACAGCATTATTAATAACTGGTTGTTCCTCAAACTTTAATTACGATAATTTAGATTATTCTAGAATAGATGTAGTTGGCCCAGAGGACTCAACAGTAATTAACATAATCAATATTTACAGAGATTCTATTAATTTAAAGCTTGATAATGTTATTGGTTTTTCAAAAGGTCTATATACTAAAGATGATTATTCTAAAACGAAATTTAATTCTTCATTAGGAAATTTAATTGCAGATATTATTTTTAAACAGGCAGACTCAGTTTTTCATAAAAATTTTGAAAATAATATTGACTTTGTACTTCAAAACCATGGGGGAATTAGATCATCATTACTTGAGGGGGAAATAAAATTAACTGATGCTTATAAAATATTACCTTTTGAAAATGAAATAGTTGTATTAGAGATATCAAAAGAAGTGTTTGATGAAATGGTATTATTTCTAAGCAATGAAAAGTTTCCACACCCAATATCCGGTTTCAGTATAATGGATGATAAGGCTTTAATTGATAAAGAAAAATCTTTAAATGATAAGTTTTTTCTAGCCACAAATGATTATTTATTATCTGGTGGTGATAATATGTTTTTTTTAGAAAAAAACTCAAGAGTATTCAAGCTTGGATATTCCTTGAGAGATGCGTTTATTGATTATACACTGAATAAAGAGAATTTAGAGTCAAAAATTGATAATAGATTTATTAGAAATGAATAGACGAAAATTTATATATAATTCCAGTATTGCATCTCTATCAGTTTTGGGTTTAAACTCGTGTAGTCAACTTTCTAGAGATGTAAAGATTACGATTCTTCATTCTAATGATGTTCATAGTCAAATTGAACCTTTTCCTAAAAATCATAATAGATTTCCTGATAGAGGTGGTTTCGCCAGAAGAGCAAGTATATTTAAAGAGATTAGATCAGTTAATCCTAATACTTTAATTTTTGATGCGGGAGATATTTTTCAAGGAACTCCTTACTTTAATTTCTTTCAAGGAGAATTAGAACTAAAGCTAATGAAAGAAATGGGTTATAATGCAGCAACAATTGGAAATCATGAGTTTGATGCTGGATTAAATATTCTAAAAAAGAATATTTTAAGTACAAATTTCCAATTTATCACATCAAACTATGATTTTGTAAATACTGAATTAGAGGGACTAACAACTACGTATAAAATTTATAAAAAAGAAGGTGTCAAAATTGGTGTGTTTGGATTAGGTATTGAGCTTAAAGGACTTGTTAACCCTATTCTTTATAAAGAAACTAAATATAATGACCCAATTGAAATCTCAGATGAAATGGTGAAAATTTTAAAGGATGAAAAAAAATGTGATCTGATCATTTGTGTTTCACATCTAGGTCATGAATATAATTCTAATAAAATTAGTGACACTAAGTTAGCTCAGTTAACAAGTGATATAGATTTAATTATTGGTGGGCATACTCATACATTTCTAAAAGAACCACTTATTACAAAAAATAAGAAGAACAAAAATGTAATTATTAATCAGGTTGGTAGAGGTGGAGTTTACTTAGGTAGAATTGACTTTAATTTTTCAAATTCAAGTAAAAGTGATACTAATTCTTTACTTGAAGTATAATTTGTAATAAAATATATATCAATTATTTACTATTTATTTAGAATAATTGTTGTAGGAGTATATAGGCCAAATGAAAAAATGGTAAATACCCCATCAAAAAAGGATTTTTTTATAACAATACTATAGTTAATTTCATCATTAATTTCATTAATTACAGGTGTTTTGTTTGAAATAAATCCTCCAATAAAATTATGTTGTTTTAGTACTTTAGAATAACCCTCTGAGGGCCCTTCACCAAATGTAAAAGTATGCACATTACAAGAAACTGTTAGAACAAACAGAGTTAATAGAAGTGTTAGTTTTATTCTTGACATATAAGTATAAATTTAGGTAATTTTACACAATGAAAAGTATACTCCAAATATCTGGAATGACATGTGAAGGATGCAAGTCATCAGTTGAGAATAAGTTAGCCTCAATAGATGGAATAGATAATGTTCAGGTTGACCTAGCAAGAGGAGAAGCAGTAATTTATTCCAAGAATCCTGTTAGCTTTTCATTAATTAAAGAAACTTTACCCCCAAAATACAGTATAATTAACGAGCAAGGTGTCGATTTTGATACTCATGTTGACGTAACTATAAAAGCGAGTAAGATTAAAAAACTTAAGCCTCTATTTATAATTCTTGGATATATATTCATTGCTAGCATATTATTAAATTATAAAAACTGGAATTCAAGCAATGCAATGCTAGATTTTATGGGTCTTTTCTATATTATTTTTAGTTTTTTTAAAATTCTTGATATAAAAGGATTTTCAATGTCATTTAGGATGTATGATCCACTTGCAAAACAAGCTCCAATTTATGGTTTTATATATCCATTTATAGAAATAATATTAGGCATGATGTTTTTAATTAGGTTTGAAGTAAATATTGCCCTAATACTAACTGTTATAGTCTTAGGGATTACAACTATTGGCGTTACTCAAACCCTAATAAATAAGAAAAGTATAAAATGTGCTTGTCTTGGAACTACACTAAACCTTCCTATGACTGAAGCAACTTTTATTGAAAATGCGCTAATGATAATAATGGCTTTTTTGTTGCTATTTTAATAAAAAAAGACCCCATAAAGAGGTCTTTTTATTATTTATATTATAAGTGAGATTAATCTATAGCCCACATTACATCTCTAACAATGATTCTTGAAGTAAATCCATCAGGCATAATATCAGCCATTTTTGAATTTCTTACTTGTGGTTGAGAAAATTCACCATTCATAAATTTTATAGCATCAGCAACACTTTCAAATGAGTCCCATGTCATAACAGTAGAGTATTGTTTCTCTATATTATTTAATTTTTGACCAACTCCCCAGCTTTTTCTTCCACCCATATCTTTTTCAAAAGCTGGACCCCAGAGTTTTTGATTTTCTTCAATAAATGCAGCAAGATTTGCTGGTCTGGCAAAGTTCCATACAGCAGCTTCTCCAGAACCCTGGATCGCAGCCTTCACACTCCAATGAGTTAATCCTGCTCCAGCATATAAATGGTTAGTTGAAATTTCTTGAGGATCAATACCTAAGATTGACTTTGGATCCCATACAGAACCATCAGTCATTTGCTCAGCTGTTTCATAAACATTAATAAAAGCATAATTCCAAGTATCGGTTCCCCCACCTACTCTATTTACTAAACCCCAGTTGATTTGTTTACCATTTTCAATATTGTGTTTAGCTACTTTTGACCAGTAAGTAGTTTCAAGTCTTTCAAACTCTGCAACATTCTCTTGAGGAACGTTTACAAAAGTTATTGAATAATACTGAGCATTTAGAAACAACCCAGCAGTTAGAAATAAAATTGTAATAAAATTTTTCATATTAAATTTGATTTATTGTTAATTTATTTTTTTAAAAAAAGCTAATATAGCAAACAATTCAGTACAAAAAGATTATGAGTTTTTTTAGACCGTTTCTAATTTTAGTATTTATTATGATGCTGTTTTCTATTTTCTTAAGCTTATTCTAATGACAGAGGAGTTCTTTTTTCAATGTCCTTATTGCTGGGAAGAAATATCAATGATATTTGATAAATCACTTTATGAAGACTCTTACATTGAAGATTGTGAGGTTTGTTGTAATCCAATAGAGATAAAATATCAATCTGATGGTAATGATATAACAAATTTTTCTGCTATCTCAATTGAACAATAATCTAAATACTTTATTTTTAACATTCATAAAATATAAATGAGAAAAGAAGAGATAATAAATATTCAAAAGAAATGGGCCTCAGGAATAATTAAAATGGGGAAACTATCTAATGATAGAGAATCTCTAGAGTCCTTTACTAGCGATTTTTTAGATAAAATTTATGACTTTCAGAATCAGGTACTTTTTAAACCTACCAAAGCTACAAATGAACAGTTCAGAAACACAAAAGATTCTGCTTTTTCCTACTTTATTGCAGGTGATAATAGAGTTTGTGAAGAAGATAACGGTTTTGCTTTATCAAACTGGTCAGAAATACTTTTTGATAACTCAAACATTATTATCAATGAAGATATCGCAATTGCAATGGGTAACTATACTTTTAAAAATGAAACAAGCAACATTAAAGTTGAATATTCTTTTGTCTATAAAAAATATGGTGATCAAATAAAGGTTATCCTTCATCATTCATCACTTCCTTACAAAATATGAATCTTTCAAGAATAATTTCAGGAACTATGAACTGGGGATCTTGGGGAGCTAATTACTCATCCAAGGAAATCTCAGAATTAATTAGGTGTGCATATGAGAATGGAATTAATTCATTTGACCATGCAGATATTTACGGAGGCTATACTACTGAAGAAGCATTTGGAAAAGCTTTTAAATTATCTGGAATAGAACGTGAAAAAGTTATTTTTATTTCAAAATGTGGCATTATGTATCCATGCGAAAAGCTTCAAATTGATGTAAAACACTATGACTATTCCAAGAGCCACATAATTAAGTCTGTAGAAAACTCACTAAATAACCTAAATACTGATTATCTTGATTCCCTATTACTACATAGACCGAGTCCAATAATGGATATTAATGAAATTAGTGATACCATCAATTACCTGATGGATAAAAAAATGATAAAATCATTTGGAGTATCCAACTTCACAGTTTCTCAGATGTCACTGATCGAAAAACATTTGAAAATATCATATAATCAAATTAATTTTTCATTAACTAACTATGAACCCATGTTTGATGGGACACTTGATTATATGCAAATAAATAATATTAAACCAATGGCATATAGCCCTCTAGGTAACTTTTTTTCATCAGATAACAAGCTTTTAATTGAGAAGATTGAGAAAATGTGCTCAAAATATTCATGTAGTCAGGAAGAAATCTTAATTAGTTGGATACTTAAGCATAAGTCAAAAATTTACCCAGTAATTGGAACTACAAAAAAAGATAGAATAATAAAGTCATCTAAGGTCGAAGAAATTGAAATTGAATTAATAGATTGGTTTGAACTATTAGAAGCCAGTATGGGCAAAAGATTGCCTTAGAAGTTGTTTATTTGACTATCCATCCAATTTAATCTCTGAGATATCCATCCTTTAAGAAAATCAATTTCTGAATCATGTGTAGCTCCTATAAAGTAATTTGGCCATACATATTTTCCAAGAATTGGCCATTTATAAAAATTCTGATTAATTGCATTATTTGAATTGAGATATTCAACGTAAGAATCAATTTGGTTATCAATATACACATTGCTAAGTGCTGTTGATCTATATAGCTGCCACTTATCTTTTAGTATTTCTTTAAAATATTCACTTTCCATAAGTCTTTTCCACCAAAATGGAACCTGCCATATATCGCCTGGACAAATAGAATTAAAGTTATAAAGCCAACCTTGAGTATTAGCCGCATCACAATAATCAGCATTTCCAAAAGCAAGATTAAAATCCCATATAGGACCCATCTTAATTTTTTGATCTACATCAACATTTATATATGTGCTAAGCCTATATCCGTCAATATTTTTTGTGATCTCGTTAATTATAAAAAAATCAACAAATGAATCAATATCAATAAATGACAGATACCCTGAATCAGGATTATCATAATTTTCAGATGCTAAAACTGTTTCAAATTGATTAATAATTGAGGAAATATGGTCTTTCTGATTATTGAAAATATCTTCTGGTTTTGGATAGTGATAAATAAAATATATTGGCGAGTCATCTGAAAGATATCCATTTTCGTCATAGGTAGATCTAAATGAAAACGAATCCTCATAACATGTATTACAAACTCCACCATCACTAGTAGGCTTATCAATTTTAATTATGTAACCACCTTCAACATTATCATCTTCAAGCTTTGTAATATTAACCCGATTTTCATCTCTTTTAATTTTTTCCATTAAAACATATAACCCTTTATAATCATTATTTATGTATAAATTATAAAATTTCACATTGCTTGCTTTGTATCCAATCGAGTTAGATAAATCGAAAGTTAACTTATTTCTAATAAGAGATTTATCTGAATAAGGTCCATAGAGAATCCAATCTTCTTCCTCAGGAAATCCTCCAATGTTTACATCTATATCTTCTGACCAGTCAGAACTTCTTGTCTCAAAACCGTATGATTTTTTTGGAAACATTTGAGATGAGCTACCTCTAATTTCAATACCAATTTTATAATTAGTTTCATTTTTATTCTCAATAACGGTTAGGTCAGCATTGATTTTTGGTTCATCAACTATTTGCTGTCCATTAGTTGATATCATAAAAGATGGAAAATTGTTTTCCTCAGTTTCATTTTCATAAAAAGTAAATACCTCAGACTCAATATTAGATAAATCAAGCTTCTCAGAACCGCTACATGAGATTAAAATTAAACTTAGAGAAGAGTAAAAAGTATATTTAACCAGTTTGGAATAACTCATAATAAGTGTCCTCTATAAAATTTGCTAATTCAAAATCTAAAACTGTAATCCCCCCTACGCTATGGGTTGATAACTCAAATTCAATAGTATTATAGTCAATTATCATCTTTGGGTGATGATCAATTTGTTCTGATTTGTCAGATACCAAATTTGAAAAGCTCATAACATCCATAAAAGAGCTTAGTTTATATACTCTAGACAACAAATTATCTTTGAAGTTCCAATTATTTAGTTTAATTAGTTCAGATTCAATTTGGGTAGTAGTTAATTTGTCCAAGCTATTTAGAATTTAGATATTTCCAAATATAATATATAGGTATTAATATTACTGCAAAGATTATTGCATAAAAAAGGAAATACGCAATCAGTATTAATATGAAACATACGAATATAATCCTTATAATAATAGACAAAAGTGGATTAGACATTATATCATAGTAAGCATTAACCACAAAGTCTTTGATCTTTTCCATTAGGATAAAATTAATACATTATGAGTAAAAATAACCTTCCTCTATAGATTTCCATAAAAGAAGTGATGCAACGGTTTTATATGGTGACCAAGAGTCAATTAATCTATCAAGTTCATCTGTTTGTTTTAAATCAATATTATAATTTTTTTTTATACTATTCATAAGCGCAAGGTCACCTTTAGAAAATATATCTATTCTAAGAAGTACAAAAATTAAAAACATTTCCGATGACCACAAACCAATACCTTTTATTTTTATTAACTCTGAAATCACATTATCATTAGATGCGTTATCAAAATCATATTTAAAATTTTTAAAATACTTAAAAACATTTTTTATGTATTCTACTTTTCTATAGGATATTCCAATCGATTGAAGATTTTCATCACTTAAATTAATGATTTCATCATTTGATAGATTTGACACTTTATCAATAAATCTTTTTTTTATGGTAATTGCTGCCCTAAAACTTACCTGCTGTTCTATAATCAGAAAAGCTAAAGCCATTGAGTAACTCTCATTATACCTTTCTGTTATATCAATTTCTTTTGAGAATCTATCGATAAGAAATTTTAAACATTCATCCTTAGAGAGGAAACTATAAGCTTTTTTTAACGTTTGAGGGTTGAGTTCCATATTCAAAAAAAAACGATATTTGCATTATGAAAAAAATAATTTTAACATTATCACTTCTTCTTTTTGCTTGTAACCAAGATACAAAAGAAAAACTTGTAGTATATCAATCTCCAACATGTGGATGTTGTTCAGGATGGGTAGCAAATATGGAACAAAATGGTTTTAATGTAGAAGCCATTAAGACAAACGACATGTATAACACTAAAGTTAATGCTGGTATTGATATGAGTTTATCATCATGCCACACTGGTTTTATTTCAGGTTATTTTATTGAAGGTCACGTTCCTCATGATGCAATAACTAAGTTATTAGCTGAAAAGCCTGATATTAAAGGTATTACTGTTCCAGGGATGCCTGCTGGTGTTAACGTACCAGGAATGGAAGTATCTGATGAAAGAGCAAAGTTTGATGTACTTGCAGTAAATAATGATGGATCAACTTTTATTTGGAAACAGTACGAATAAATTGATTTTTTTTTATTTAGCAACTTTATCACTGATTCTTTTCTCTTGTAGTAAAAAAGAAAGATGCTATACCATTGAGGGAAAAGAGATTATTAATGGCGAATTCTACTTTCTATTAGATAATGATATGGATTATCAAACTTCAAACAACACTTTAAGTAGTGGTGTTCCTGATCCTTATGGAACAGGTAAGGTAGACCAAGAAACATATAATTCAGTTGCAGTTGGAGATAAATATTGCTTGTAAAGAAAAAACCTGCCTAAAAAACCATAAAAAGGCAGGTTTGCAAATCAGATACTACATTTAAGTAGCGAACATAAACTAGGTTAATTGTACACTATTGTGTATAATTCTACCTTAAATTTACAAGTAGAAAGAGGTTAACTATATATGAGAGTAATAAATTTTCATAGATTTATGAAATCAAAAAAAAAATATTAGATTTTTTGATAAATTAATTTTTAAAATGGGAAAAAATAAGAATTTGAAAACCTACAGCTTCTTTAACTTAAAATTATATAGTTTATTTTTATGTCTTATATATTCATGTAATTCAGGTGTGACAACAGAGAGCATTAATAAAAATCAACTTGGTAAGGAAACAAGTCTTTACTTAAAACAACACTCTGAGAATCCTATAAATTGGCAAAGATGGTCAAATTCCCTATTTGATATTTCTAAAGACTTAGATAAACTTCTTGTTATAAGTATTGGTTATTCTAGTTGTCACTGGTGTCATGTAATGGAAGAAGAAACTTTTGCTAATGACTCAATTGCAAAAGTGATGAATGATAATTTTATTAATGTAAAAGTAGATAGAGAAGAAAATCCAGATGTAGATCAAGTCTATATGACTGCATCCCAGCTTATGACTGGATCGGGTGGATGGCCGCTTAATGTTATTACATTACCTGACGGAAGTCCAATATATGCAGGAACTTACCATACTACTGCTCAATGGGATAATATTCTGAAAAGGATTATTAGATTAAAAAAAGATAATTATGATGGTCTTAAAGAGATAGCTAATAATGTAAAGGAAGGAGTCACAGATATTAATACAATTAAAAAACAGGAAGAGGTTTCATTGTTTGATAATCAATATCTTGATAATAATTTAAATAGTTGGAGAGAGAAATGGGACTTAGTAAATGGTGGAGATAAATCACAACAGAAATTTGTTTCACCATCAAAATATTTATTTCTCCTTAATTATGGAAGGCTATATAAGGATAAGAGTGTTTTAGATCATGTTGAAAATACTCTTGATATTATTGCATACAGTGGTTTAAATGATTTTGCAGAGGGAGGGTTTTATAGGTATACTGTTGATGATCAGTGGAAAATACCTCACTTCGAAAAAATGCTATATGATCAAGCTCAAATGATAAGCCTTTATTCAAAAGCATACAAAATATTTAAAAAAGAATCATATAAAGATGTTGTCTATAAAACAATTTCTTTCCTTCAATCTAAATTGTCAACTAAAAACAATCTATTCTTCGCAGCAATGGATGCAGATACAGATGGCGAAGAGGGGAAGTATTATTCATTTAATAGAGATGAACTAGAAAAGATTTCAGGTAGTACAGATTTTGAATTATTTACAAGTTATTACAACATTGAACTCAATAATCCATGGGAAGATGATAAATATTTACTTCTTCCAAATGAATATTCACTAGAAGATGATTGGATTAACTTAAATAATATTAATAAAAACGAGCTTGATAATTTTAAAGCTCAGTGGATAAAAAATATTTTAGAGATTAAATCAAAAAGAACTAAGCCAAGAATTGATGATAAAATAATTATATCCTGGAATTCTCTTGCTATAATTGGTTTAATTGATGCTTATGAAGCTTTTAAAGATGCTGATTTTCTGAATCTATCTATTAACATGTTTAATGAACTTGAAAAAAATTCTTTTAGAAAAAACAAACTAATTCATACATATAAAGAGAATCAGTATCAAGAAGGAGTACTTGAAGATTATGCATATCTTTCAAAAGCTTCAATGAAACTTTTTCAAGCTACAGGTCTAGAGTCTTATTTTGATTTTTCAAAAAAAATAACAGATCAAGCGCTAGAAATATACAAAGACAATAATTCTGATCTTTTATTTTACAGTAATAATGAAGAGCTGTTTTCTAAAGTAATTTCAATTGATGATGG
>Ga0181583_10001866_pt1 | contig 15673 bp, 7 predicted proteins | sample 071ome_31_FD_132461 | JGI IMG/M metagenome (GOLD analysis project Ga0181583, IMG submission 132461) | Coastal salt marsh microbial communities from the Groves Creek Marsh, Skidaway Island, Georgia - 071405CT metaG (megahit assembly) | ecosystem: Environmental > Aquatic > Marine > Intertidal zone... | reverse complement strand
GGCGGGGGGGGGGGGGGGGGGGGGGGGGGGGGGGGGGGGGGGGGGGGGGGGGGTGCTCGGGGCTCTCGGCGCACCGCGCGGAATCTTCGCGGGGTCAGCGCCAGGTACCGCGCGGGGACTGGGCGTAAAATCTACACTTGGTACCGCGCGGTGCCGCCAACCGACCAATGGGAGGCACTCCAGGTCGTAGGGATGCGGTACGCACCCCCTGCTGAGGCCCCGGAGCGTTGTGACCCGTTTGCGGGGCGTCCACGATCTCCACAGCACCACTTCCACACCTGCAGGTACGCGGCGGTGGGATCGATATAATATAGTCTACATCGTCGGGGTTAGGGCTGCGTACTCTCCATTGGATCTCCGCGAGGAGGCGAAGAAGGGGAAGAGGTGTTCGCGGGGAACGCGGGGGAAGTCTGCCGAGCACCGGCGCGAAGTCGGCGTCATCGTCATATGTACGCGTCATTTGTAGATCATAGTTCACGTCCACCCCTCGGAATCACCGGACTTATCGTTATGCAGTCCGCAGGAAGGGGGGGTTGACCCACCCTGGGCACGCGAGCTGGCCCTCCTCGCCCGGCGGCTCGTAAGGCCGGACGTGGAGGTCACACGCGTAGCATATGAGTTCATGCGCCATGATTGTGCTGTTGGGGCGGTGAACTAGTGACGCTCTGCCTATCAGCGGCCGGAGAGCCGCAGCATTCCCAGCAGGCGAGGCCTGAATGCAAGCACGTTCTCGCGGAGCCGCTCAGCCAGTCTCTTGCTAGGACAGGAGGGGTGCGCGGAGACATGCCGCACTCGGAGCTACGGCCGTCCACTTGGAGGCCTGGGGAGCGCCCCCAAAAGCTCTCTCGGGGTCGCCAGCCCCCCCAGGTCCCGACGCAGGTCGCCAGCCTGCGAGCCTGGGGCACGATGTTGTCATTTGCACCATGTTGTCATTTCTTTCAACCCGGGGCGCTATCCCTGGCCCGTCCCATCCCCCTACGAGCCCGCCCTACTGGTTCCTGAGCTTGTCCATGACGGCCCGGGCGTCGTCGCTCTGCATGAACTGCGAGAAGGCCTCGAGCAGCGCGGCCTTCTTCTCCTCAGCTGTCTGCCCCCCCGCGGCCTTGGCCCCCGGGGCCGGGGGCGGCCCGTTCTTCCCGGACGTGCCGATGCACGTGAAAACGTTGCCGTCGGTGAAGTTGAACAGGTCGTACACGCCCGCCACGTCCTCGATCGTGCACGCCTCGTACATGGCGACCAGGTCACGAAGGCACTGGGGCGTCTTGAGGGGCACGGCCTCGCTCTGGAGGTGCGTCAGGAGCGCGAGCCAGTACCCGTTGTCCTTGAGGTCCGTCTCGTGCCTCGAGATGAGCGTCCGCGCCGCCCGCTGGAGCTCGCGCGGGGTGATGGACGACGTCCGCAGCCCGCGGAGCACCCGCAGGGACGCGTTGAGGGCCGCGTCAATCTTCGCAGGCTCCGAGGTGACCGTCACCGCGTACCAGCCGGTCTGCAGGCGGTCGAACACCGTAAGGTCGAAGCTGACATCGTAGGTGAGCCCCAGCGAGTCGCGCACGGTCGTGAAGAGCCGCGCGTTGATGATCTCGGAGAGGAGCTGGAGCGCCGTTGCCCGGAAGAGGGGGTGCGCCCGACGGATCTTGTCGGCGGCGGCGCGCTCGTCTTTCATCATGCCCATGTACTCGGTGGCCGAGACAGGGGGCTCAACGTCCCCGGGGACGTAGTCGATGAGCGACGAAGGGTTCTCCGCGGCGCCCTCGGGGAGCACCCACCGTGCCGGCGCCGGCCCTGCGATGAAAGCGCAGGCCCGCTCGTCCGAGTCCATCTGGTGCCACCGCTGGTTGGCCGTCGCGCCCTCGGGCTTGTGGAGGACGAGAGGCGCCGTGTTGACCCACGCCGGGGCCGCCTCGGCGGGCGGGAGCGTCCCCAGGTACCGCAGGGCGCACTGCTCGAGCTCCTGAGGCTCGAAGTCGCCGACCACTGACACCTCGATGTTGTTCGCCTGGAGGATCCGCGAGACGACCGTCTTGAGCTTCTCCATGTCGAGGGTCTCGACGTCCTCGGGCGTCGGGTCGCGGAAACGGCGGTCGTCCTGGATCATGACGCCCATGATGCGGTTCGCCGTGGCGCGCTCGAGCGACTTGTCCGTGGACCTGTAGTGCGAGATGAACATCGACTTGGCGCGCTCGAACGCGGCCGGGTCCCACTTGGGCGAGGCGAGGAACTGGTGCAGGAGCTCGAAGGCCCCCTCCATGCCCCCGTCCTGCACCGCGAAGTGGAAGTCCATGATCACGAACTCCTCGTCCGAGTCGATCATGCAGTTGATGAGCTTGGAGATGCAGAAGAGCTCCATCTGCTCCCGCTGCCACTCGCCCACCGTGCCGGCCTCCGAAACGGTCCGCACGCCCACGGCGACCGACCCGATCCCGGCACCCTCCTCCCCGGGCACCTCGACGCTCCGCCCGCCCCCGGCCACCAGCCGCAGAACGGCGCCCTTGGGCTCGTTTTCGGACACACGGTAGTTGATCCGGATCCCGTTGTCCAGCCGCCGCAGGGTGATCCCGTGCTCGTCCGACCGGGGGTCCGCGATCCCACCGGGTTTCACCGGCACGAACTGCGGCTTGCGCTCAGCCAGCAGCTCGTCGATGTAGTCCTGGTCCACGAGCGAGTCGGGAACGTCAATGTCCTCCTTGGCCTCGATGTGGCCCAGGTCGCGGGCGAGGACGTCCTGGATCTGCTCGGCGGTGAGGTCGAACTTGACGGCGCCGTCGGGAGCCGGGCCCCACTCGTCCTGGTTGTCGTCCCCGAGGGGGTCGACGACGCTGTCCACGTCGAGGGCGTCGATCGTGGCGGCGTCGATGTGCTGCCCGGTGGACACGCCGCCGCCGCGGGCCATGCCCCCCCCGCCGCCGAGGCCCTCCCCGCTGGCGTCCATGTACGCCGGAACGCACGCGATGATGGACGTCGTCCGCGTCGGCTCGGACGTCCACTCGCCCGGCGCCGCGCCCCACTCCTCGGCGAGGTCGCCCTCCCGCCCGTAGTAGGACGAGAAGGAGAGGAGCGACTTGCACACGCCATTCACCTCGTCGAGGGTGATGGAGCCGGCGAGGGCGCCCAGGGCCTCGTGGGACTGGACGTGGTCCATGACGTTGTGCCCGAGGGCCATCGACTCCATTACGTAGTCGAGGTTGTCGATGGACGGCGTCGAGTCGGCCTGGTTGCTCAGCTGCTCCGAGTCGCGCAGGAGGGCGTCCAGGTAGCGCTCGAGCTCGCCATTAGTGATGCCGTGCTTCTGCAGGCGGGCCATCTCCTCCTGCGCCACCGTGATGGCGCCCTCCCAGTCCTTGGGCTCGGACGTGATGGTCAGCGTCGAGACGCAGCAGCCCTCGCGCCCGGCGTCGGACGAGTCCAGCTCGATGCTCACGAACGGCGCCGAGGCGTTGTAGCGCCCGTTCATGCGGAACTGGAACACCGACAGGATGAGACGCACGATGAAGGCCCTCCTGAGGTCCTCCATCGAGTGGATCTCCTGGATCGGCAGCTTGCAGAACACGCTCAGCATGAACTGCTGGAGAAGCGGGTGCCGGAACACCTTGACCGGCGCCGTGCCCTTGATGCTCTGCTCGCCCGTGCCGACGCCGTAGACGTGCTGGACGGGGGGGCGCACCTCGTGCCTCTCCCTGGGCACGAGGTCCTCCGCGGCGGGGGCGGGGGTGGTCTCCTCCTCCGCGTCCGTGGCCGGGGCCGGGGGGGGCAGGATGGGCTTCCCCGTGGCCTTGTCGGCAAAGGCCTTGGGCAGCTGACCGAAGAACTGGTCGATCATGCGGACGATATCGGCCTCGGGCTCGACCATGTCGCCGACGAGGTAGATGGTCGCGTTCGCGGGGAAGTACCACCTCTCCCAGAAGGCCTTGACGTGGTCCTTGGGCCACGTCTTGACCTGCTCGACCTTGCCAATGGGGAAGCGGCACCCGAGGTTGTTCTCCTCGTGGAGGTACTTGAGGAGCTGGCAGTCGATGCGGTACTCGATCGTGTTCATCATCTGCGCCTCGGCCAGCACCGCCTTGCGCTCCTTCTCGATCCGCTCGTTGCTAAACTCGGGCTGGAAGGCAATCTCGGCCAGGGCGTCCAGGACCGAGGGGAGCATCGAGACGTTGGCGCCAGCCACCGTGGTGGGGGAGTGGAAGTGGAACACCGTGTGGTGGAAGTCGGTGTAGGCGTTGGACCGCACGCCCGTGCCCAGCAGGCCCTCGCGCTTCCGCGAGCCCAGGAAGGTCACGTGCTCCACCAGGTGAGCAATCCCCTGCTCGTCCTCCGTCTCGTCCACGGAGCCCGCGTGCATCTCCAGGTGCGCCTCGAAGCGGGCTGCGGGGAGGGGCGGAAGGGCTCGGTCGCGTGGGGGGGACGCAGCCCGGCGGCGGCGCGGAGGGGGAGGGAACGGCGCGGCGGGGGGGGGGCGTGGGCTCACCAGGGGGGGTCTTGTTCCGCAGGATAACATAGCGGAGCCCGTTGTCGAGGTGGCCGACCTTGAGGGAGGGGTGGGCGGGGAGGGGCGACTTGAGCATCCTCTCGAGCGCCTCGCGGTCCGTGCCGCTCACGGCCTCCTCGGCGGCCTGCGCCCGGGCCTCGGAGGGCCCCCTCCTGGAGGCCGAGGGGACGATTGCGGTGCGGGGGCGCCTGCGGGGGGCAGAGATCGGAATGCTCGTATTGTAACCGCGAAAATCGCGCGGAATGCTCCAGATCAGCCACCAGATAGGCCGAACAGACCCGCGCGCCGGCGGGCGGGGTCATCACATGATAACGGCTGATGGTAGAGGATTGTGAGTGCAAGGTTGCAGCGGGAGGAGAAACGCACCCGAGGAACATCTTGCGGCGTGTCACGCCGGGATGCGTGCAGCTACAGATCGCGGAGGCGCCCCGGGACACGCACGCGTCCGTGTGCGCGGCCGTGATGGGGCTGGTGGGGGAGAGGGCCCCCGTGCCCGAGAGCGCCGCGATGCGCAGCTCCGCGATCCCGGATGTCCGCACGTGGCTGGCTCTCTTGCTCGTCGCCAGGCGAACAGGAGCGGGGGAGGGGCGCTGGGAGGCGCCCAGCCCCGTGTGGGGCCTCAAGGTCCCCGAGACCAGCATCCTATTCCCTCTCGCTGGGGCGTGAGGAAAAGCCGGTGGGTGCGATAAGAAGCACAGCCGTTGGAAATGAGCGCTAAAGGACAACGTGATACAGTTTATTGGCGGTCTCCCTCGGAGGGAGCGACCCTCGTCCGGGCCCCCCTCCCACGTCAGGGTGCCCGTCCTCGAAGGTTCGCTTGGGGGCAGCTCCCCCTCCCGTCGTAACTTACGACTCGTAAGGCCACTCGAGTGCGGTGCCGGCACGGGACGGGACGCAGAAGTCAACAAAGAGCCCGACACGCTACAAATTTCCCCCTCCAAGACCCTCTCGACAGCCCCGTAGCGGGAAAGTCGTAGCGGACGAAAGCGTTGAGGACCCCCTCCCCATTGAGCGCGACGCTCCCCGGCGCCATGGCCACTGACAGCCAGGGAGTTGACGTGGATCTGATGGACACGGTAGGGAAGAACTGTTTCATCTGCGCGAGGATGGACTACCTTCCTTTCACGTGCCCGGACTGCAGCAAGGTACTTTGGTAAGCGACGCGGGGGCGCGCACAGTCGTGATTTTCACGGAGAATCAGTTGTCCGCGGATCACGAACCCGTGTTTATACCTTCTACCCGCCCGTCCTCCCCGCCAGGCTCTCACGTAGTCGTCCGCGCTGCCCCCCCCACACCCTGTCCCAACGCCCCGTCCCTTCCCCTCCGCCTTGCAGCCAGGAGCACCGCTCCCACGTGGACCACAATTGCACGCGCGCCCACGCCACCCGGGAGGTACAGGCTCTGACCTGCGAGCTCTGCGGGGCCACGGTCCGCGTGGAGCCCGGGCAGTCGGCCGACGAGGAGCTCGCCCGCCACGTCGCCGGGTGTAGCGAGCAGATGCGGCCCAAGACCCGGCGGTGTCCGGTGAAGGGGTGCCGGGAGAAGCTGACGGCGGTGAACACGCACAACTGCAGGCAGTGCACGGTCGACGTCTGCGTCAAGCACCGGTTCCCCGAGGACCACGCGTGCGGGCCCTTTCGTGGCGCCCCTCCTGGCCAGGCTGCCGGTGGCAACGGAGGGGGACTCCTGCGCGGTAATGTAGCCAGCGCGTCGCTGGGTATCCAGGGCGGGGCTTTTGGGGACGGCAGGGACAGGGGGGGCCGTTGGTTTCGGCGGGACGCAGGGCAAGAGCTGCGGGTGCTCGATCATGTGACCGCCCGGGCCCCAGCTGGCCCCACGACGACGGTGCCCCCCCCTCGCGCCTCCCCGGCAGGGTCCACCCCGTCCACTCCACCCAAGCCGAGTGCCCGGGAGCAGGTGCGCCTCATGTGGGCCAAACGCTTCGAGGACATGCTCACCCCCGTCGCGCGGCACCTCCCGGGAGGGAAAGCCTTTGGGACCCCGGTGGGGTCCCCGCCGAAGGACGCGAGTGGCAGCGAGGGCGACTCGCTGGGCTCGCTGACGGGCGTCGACCTCTCCGACCTGGCTTGCTCGAGCACGGGCCCGACGCGGGCGCAGATCCGCGCCCACGTGCGGGCGAGACGGCCCGGCCCGGCGGGCAACGCGTCGACGGCCGGGGGGATGAGGGACGAGGGCTGCCCGCTGTGCGGAATGACGTTCGCTGATGCCGCGGATCTCGTGTGGCACACGGAGCGCTGCAGCTCGCGGGGCGTGCACGCCCGGTAACCGCGTGGCCGCGCTCAGGGGGCTCAGGGCTGGCTTGCTCGCCATATGCGGGGTGCTCGCCCGGGGCCGGGTCGCTCGTCCAGCGAGCGTCCGGTTGGCAGACGGTCGTGATGTTGGTTTGAATTCGCGCGTTTTCGGGTGGAAGGGCGCGCCCCCTTCCTCTCTAGGCAAGCACTCAGACATCTCACTGGGGGCAATGCACGGCAAGGGGAGGGAGTCTTCGTCGAGCGAGGAGCCTACTCCTCGAGTCCCTGGCGGTACACCTCGGGAGGGTTGAGGTACTCGGCGGGCGCGATCTTGTTGCTGCGATCAGTGAGCAGGGGCACACCGGTGAGCCACGGGCGGTCCCCAGCGTGCTGCCAACGAGCTTCGCCGTGACAGGGCCCACGGGAGAGATGGCCGGGGGCACGAGTGCGCGTGTGATCCCGAGGGAGAGGGAGAACAAATCGGTATTTGGGGTTTACCTGAAGGGGTTCCTCCCGATGGGCTCGCCGGGGGCGCCCACACGCTCCTGCGGGCGGGGAAGGTGGGAAGAAAATTGGTGAGGAGCGAGGTTGGGGGGCAACTGGCCCCCCCCCGTCCATCTGACACCCCTGTTTGTGCTGCCGATGGGTCGATATCGCGGCTTCCGCCCCAGACGTAGCGTCTCACCTTGGCGTGCTCGCGCATCCTCATCGCGTTGACGTGTTCCTTGCTGAAGGTCGAAGGCTTCTTGGAGCCGTAGAGCGTGGGGAGACCGAAGAAGACGAGCGCGGCGCCAGCGACGCCACCGACAATAATATGGCCGATGTCGCCGACCCCCCTGAGACCCGAAGACGCCGAGTCCCAGGGCACGGTCTTCTCCGTGTAACCCCCAGCGGCCCTCGCCGCGCCGCGAAGAAGCTGGCTGCCCCTCATATTGAAGTGCCCCCGGGTATCTCGAGATGTAGCGAAGCTCGGGGTCCAATAACTGTGGCGCGCGGGGAGGAGGAGAGGGGGAAATGGGACGGCAGCGACCAACTGTCCCCCCACCCGTTTCCAGCAAATTAGTTCAGGGCGCCGTTCATGGCCCCGCGGCCTCACATGGCACGGCCTTGGATTCGAACGAGTAGAATACAAGTGTATTTTTCTGGCCGGCGGTATTACGACCGCATCAGGAATCAAGGTCGCGCAGGAGGAGGCGGAAGAGTCCCTACCCCGCCCTTCGGAGTCTTCATGCGTGGGTGCGCCTTGATCGTGGGGTGATTTGGGAATGGACCAGCGGTTTTTTCAGGGGGGTCCGAGCGACGGACCCCACAGGGCGCCGGAGCCGTCGCCCACGCCGCCCGTGGCGCCAGGGCCGGCCCCCCAGCCCATGCCCCCCGGGAGCCCAGGACCTTCGCAGCCTTCCGGGGCCTACCTGCGGCGCGGCACTTCCGCCATGGCCCCGACCCCCGGCCAGATGGATCGTATGGTAACAGAGGAGCGAAAGTCCTCCGTTACCGGGGGATCTCGGATAGGGCCCGCCGGCGTGCCCCCGCCGGGGGTCACTCCTCGGGGTAGCTTGGCGAGTCCACGGGACAGGCCCGGGGCTGGGCCGGGCAGGCCGACCAAGGGGCCGAAGGACACGTTCCTGTACAACACGCTGGTCGCCGGGGCCCTGGTCCCGAGCATCCTCGTCGTCGTCGGGTAAGGGGCACCCCCGCGCCCCGCGCCAGTCCACCGCCCCCCCCGCGCCACACGGCAGCCCTGCCCGCCGACGCCCTCCCCCCCCTCACCGGCTCGTCGCAGGTTCGGGGGCTACGTCGTCTTCGGGGAGCTGCTCGTCGGGGCCATGCTCGCATACATCCTCGACTCCCTGGCGCAGCACGGCGCCGCGTTCGCCGTCTGCTGGGGGGCCCTGATCGTGGCCAATGTGACGATGCTCATCTCCGGGACGGGCATGCCGGGGGCGCCGGTGATGCTGGGGCTGGTGACGGCGCTCCAGTGCGGGCTGGTGCTCATGTGCGCGGCGTGCTGGGCGACGCTGCAGTTCCGGTTCGCCGTGAAGGACCACCGCGCGGCCGTCGCCGTGATAGAGAAGTTCCTCCTGGGCGCCTGCGGACCCCTGGCCGGGGGCGCGGCGGCGTGGGCCCTCCTCGACGCCGTGGGGCCCGAGCCGACGCCCTTCTACCTCGCGGCGGTGCAGTGCGGGCTGTACGAGCTCCTCTGCCAGCCCCGGGTCTCGTCGTTCCTCGAGGTCCCGGAGAAGATGGACGCCAACCAGCGCCTCCCCCCCCAGTACTACGCGTGCGCGCCGCCCTCGGCGCGGCTGGGGGCGGCGCTGGCGGTGTTCCTGCCGGCGGGGCTGTACGGGGCGCTGCACTGGTCGACGCTGTTCGGGTCGTGGGGTCACGCGTGGGCGCTGTGCCTGCTCGTCGGCGGCCCCCTCTGCTACCTCTTCTTCCGCCCCGGGGGCCTCTGGTGGCTCTTCCTCGAGCCCAGGGCAGCCACGGCGGTCCGGGTCAAGGGGGTGACGGCGGCGACGGGGCTGCTGTGCGTGGGACTGGTGGGGCGCGTGTTCCTCCCGTCGTTCGGGATGTACCTACGCGCCCCCTGGCCCTACAACGTCGTGCAGGTCTCGCTCCTCGCCTTCGGCGGATGGGTCGCCGGGGCCGCCTTCCTGGCGGGGTTCGACGTGCGGGGGTTCCTGCTATCGTCGGCGGGGATGGGGCTCACGGTGGCCGGGGCGGTGGCCGTGGGGGCCACGCTGGGGGTCCCCGTGTACCTCCTCCCGCTCCCCGCGGTGGCCGCAGTGGCCCTGTGCTTCTACGCGGAGACCTTCGCGGTGCTGCCGTGGCTGGGGTTCATGGGGGCGGGGGGGGCGACGATGCTGTGGTTCGTGGAGCACCACTTTGGGTTCCTGGAGATCGACATGGGCGGGGTGAGCGTCAAGCTGTTGTGCTGGGCGCTCGTGGCCGTCGCGGACCTGTCCATGGCCGCCGTCGGGATGGTCCTGAGCTCGGCCGCCCCGCCCGCCCTGGGCCTCGTGCTGTCGGCCCAGGCCGTCGCCGTCATGTGGCTCGAGGAGCTGCTCTACAGCTCCCGGCTCGAGTACGTGACGCGCGGGATGTACCCGTCCTGGATGGTCGTCATGACCTCGGCCCTCGGGCTGCTGGTCACGGCCCGCGCCGCGTCCCACCAGATGGTGCCCCCTTGGGCCCGGTGGGTCATGGCGTGCGCGCACGGCGCCAAGCTGACCATGGTGCTGCTGCCCAGCGCGGCGGGGCCCGCGTCGGCCGCGACGCCGGCGTTCCTGGCCGCCGCGGCCGTCTCGGCCCCCGCGCTCCTCTACGGGCGGCACGGCGCCGGGGCGTCCCAGCCCAGCGCCCTGTCCCCGGCGGTCGGCCTCTCCCACGCCGTCGCGGTCGTCCTTGCCGTGGCCCGCGCGCGGTACCTCGTGTTCGACGCGGTGGCGCTGCTCGCCGGGCCGCACCCGTCCGAGGGCCTCGTCCTGGGGGCGCTCGTCCTGGCCATGGCGGCGGGGCTGGTGCCCCTCGTGCGCCGCTTCTACGCCCATCTCCCCGGCGCACGCCGCGCCGTCGCCCTCGTCGGGTGCCTCGGGGCGCTCCTGGTGCTCCTGCGTCCGCCGACGGGGGTGGTCGGCGGGGCCGTGTGTCCCCGGCTGCCCCTCGGCCTCTGCCCGAGGCTCTGGGACGACGCGCACTTCCCCTCGCACGAGTCGGACGACGCCGCCATCTACGGCGCCGCCGACCTCGCCGTGGACTGGCCCGCGTGGCTCCTGATGGGCGCCCTCCTGCTCGGGCTGGCCGCCATGCCGGGGGCCGCGCCCAGGGGCCGGTCGCGGCGCGCCGCGGGGGCCGCGAGCCTCACCCCGGCGCTTGGCGCGGCCTGCCTGGTCGGCATGTACGTCGCCGTGGAGGTCGCCCCGCGCAGCCCCGCGCTCCAGGTCGGGCTCTTCCTGGGCTCCCTGGCGGCGTCGCTCCTGGCGGTGCTGCTCTACTCGCCCCTGGTGTTCGCGCCGGCGGTGCTGCCGTGGCTGTACCTCGGGTGGCTCGGGAGCCTGGGCGTCAACCTGGGCCTGCACCTCGTGCTCCCCGTGCCCGACCCGGACGCCGCGTCGGGGAACGTGTTCGGGCAGGTGGCCGAGACGGGCGCGCGGGAGCTGCGCGCGGAGCGGCAGGCGGGGCTGCTCGGGGCCTACGCGCTGGAGGCGATGATGGTGGCCTTCCTGATGAACCTGCGCCTGACGTCGGCGCTCGGGAGCGGCGGGGCGGGGCCGGGGAGGGCGGGGGCCGCGGGGATCGGCGGGGTGGTGCGGGCCGGGTTCGAGGGGCTGGCCGGCGGGGGGCGGGCCACGTCGCGGGCGATGGGGTTCCTCGGGACCCGCGACGTGGGGGTGAGCGGGCACGTGGAGCGCATGGCGGGGCTGGGGAGCGCGAGCGTGGCCAGGTCCCGGCTGCACGCCGAGGGCATCGACTGGCTCGCGCCCGCGGCCAACGTGGCCGCCGTGCTGTGCTTTGGGCTGGCCGTCGCCGTGGCTCGCCACTTCACGGGGGGCGCCGACTTCGCGGTGCCCGTGCTGGCCCCGGTCCTGCTCCTGCTAAACCAGGACGGGTACCTGCTCGCCGGCCTCACGCGGCGCCGGCGCTACATGCCGCCCGTCGCCGCCGTCAGCCTCTACCTCGGGGCGTCGGCGCTGACGGCCCTCCTGGGCGCCTTGGTCCGCGGGCGGGTGCCGAGCGCCGTGTCCGAGCGCGGGGGGCTCGCGCTGCTCGCGCCCACCGGCGCGCGGGCCCTGCTCCTGTACGCCGCCAAGGAGGTCGTGGCGGTCGCGTGCACCGTGCCCAGCCACGCCCTGCTCGCCACCTACCTGTGGAATTTCCGATGGGTCTCGGGCTTCTGGCTGCTGCTGTCGGTGCCGCTCAACGCCGTGACGCTGGTGCTCTCGAGCGTGCACCAGCTCACGGTCATGGGGGCGCTCGGGGCGGCGTTCGGGTGCGTGCAGGGGCTCCTGCAGTGGCACAATCGGAGGCGGGGCCAGCGGCTGGTCTGACGCGGCAGACGGCAGGGGCGGCGGGGGGGGGGCTGACGCGGTCCCAGGCTGGGGGGGGCAGGTTGAAGGCGAGGCGTGGAGCGGGCTGGGCGCCGTCATGTGTCCGTCACGCTCACGCTCCCCCACCAGAAAGGCGCCTTCCGCAGAGCCACGGGATCCCGCGCTGAAGAAGCACGAGCTCGCCCCCGGGTACACGGTAAACCAGAGATGTCCGGTCGGGGACGCGGTGGGCGCGGCGGGCGCGGGGGGAAGGTGCAGGGGAGGGTGAGTGACGCTCGCTGGCGCGACGGCCCGTGTCCGCGGCGGGGAGAGGGCGAAGTAGCGGGGGGCCGCCAGTCCCGCCCTATCCGCTCGAGACGGGGCCGCGGCGGCCGCGGTTCGATCGAAGCGACCGCCGGACCCATCGGAACCCCGAGATCGCGACTGTCCACACCTGCAGGGCTCCGCACACGCGCGCCTACAGGCCGAGCTCGGCGCCAGGCGGGCGCAGGAGGTCCTCGCCCGGGTGAGCCCGATCCCCGTCCCCTCCCCCTCCGCCCGGCCCGGCCCGGCCCGCCCGCGCCCGGCCCGGCGGCAGGCCAGCCCGCCCCCCCGCCCCCTCGCCCGCAGATCGCCATGCTGTCCCGCCACCTCGAGGCCAACGGCGACACGATGCCCGACGACGAGGCGTCGGTCCTGGCCCGGCAGATGCTGCTGCTGGTGCAGAACTCGGACCAGCTGCCGATCGAGGTGGGCAAGGCCGTGGCGCCGCTGATGCGCATGCTCAAGGCGAGGCAGGACGAAGCGGTCGCGGGCAACGTCCTGGCGGCCCTCGCGGCCCTCGTCGTGCGCTCCGAGCCCGAGTGCGACATGGGAAAGGAGGCCCTGGAGCTGGGCGCCCTCGCCGAGGTGGAGCGGTTAATGGGGCACTCGGATGCGCTGCTCGAGGCGGCCGGGGGGAAGGGGGCCGCGGAGGGGGAGCGGGACCCGCGGCTACTGGGCTCGCAGATCCGCACCAACTCGGTCGTTCTCCTCCACGCCCTCGCCCACGCCTGCCCCGCCGCGGCGGACCCGGTGCTGGCGGGGCGGCCCGTGCGGCGGGTGGGGGAGATGCTCGCGACGGGGGAGGCGCCGGCCAACCTGCGGACCGTGTGCCTGGACATCTTCGCGCACCTCGTGTCGAGCAAGGGGGACGCCGGCAAGGCCGTGGCCCGCGAGTGCGGCATCCTCGGGGTCGTGTCCCGGATGGTTGCGGCCGCGCAGCCCGAGGAGGACGCCGAGCTGAGCGTGCGGGCGCTGCTGGTGGCGGGGCTGCTGCTGCCGGAGCGGGACGGGGAGGGGGGTCCGAAGAACGGGGGCAACCTGAGGGAGATGGCCGCGACCGAGGGGTGCGTCGACGGCCTCGTGCGCCTGTGCCGCAACCGCGACTCGGACTGCCACGCCATTGCCGTGACCATCCTGCGCGAGATGTCGGCCGACGAGGGCCTCAAGGACCAGGTCGAGGCGGCGCTGCAGGCCGCCGCGGTCGAGATCAGGACGGAGCGGGAGCAGGCGGACGAGGCGGCCGCCGCCATGGCCAATGCCAAGCTCAACTGAGTGAGAGGGGCCGACGGGGGCTCCAGTCGCCGGGGCGCGAGCCTCCAGCTGACGCTCCCGCCCACGCGGGCCGTTGAACGACGAGTCGGTGTGCTGCGCTTCAATGGCTACTTACATACGCCTACTTGTTGCATCCGCCTCCGGATTGGCCGGCGGGGCGGGGCGGCCCAGAATGGGGCCGCGAACGGGCCGCCAGGGGGCGCGCGCGCCCCTACGGCGCCCGCTCAGTCGATCCGGCGGGGGAACCTGGGCGCCGGCTGGCCCATCATGTGGCGGATGTCGTCGTGCGGGTGCCGGAGGTCCGGGACCTTGAGGGCCCACTTGTCGACCAGCAGCGCGACGGCGTCGGGCGTGAGGAAGGCGGGGAGGTCGGGGCCGAGGCGGATGTCGCGGACGCCCAGGTGGAGGAGGGAAAGGAGGATGGCGACGGCCTTCTGCTCGAACCACGAGATGTCGAGGCTGAGGGGGAGCCCGTTGACGTCCGTGCCCAGGGCGTCGGCGAGCGCCTTGGCCACCACGATGGCAGAGTAGGCGTCGTTGCACTGGCCCATGTCCAGCAGGCGGGGGAGCTCCGTCCCGGGGAGCGTCCCCAGGTCGTGGTCGAAGAAGCGGTACTTGCCGCAGCCGAGCGTGAGCACGAGCGTCTCGGGCGGGAGGCTGTCGACGATGTCGGTGTAGTACTTGCGCTCGGGCTGCCGGCCGTCGCACCCGCCGACGAGGAAGATGTGCTTCAGGTCCCCGCGGCCCACGGCGTCGAGCACCGTGCCCGCCGCGCCCAGCACCGTCTCGTGCCCGAAGCCGACGTTGGCCGTCCGCGCCGGCTCCTCCGTCTCGGGGAAGCCGGGCAGCTCCAGCGCCCGGGCGATCACCTGGGAGAAGTCTTTGGCCCGCCCCTCCCGGCGGTCCACGACGTGGTGCACACCCGGGACCGCGACCATGTTGCCCGTGGTGAAGAGCCTCCCTTGGTACTCCTTCCCGGGCAGCAGGACGCAGTTCGTTGTCATCAGGATGGCGCCCGGGAAGGCCGAGAACTCGCTCTTCTGCCGGTACCATGCGCCGCCGTAGTTTCCTACCAGGTGCGGGTATCTCTTGAGCCCGGGGTACCCGTGCGCGGGGAGCATCTCCCCGTGTGTGTACACGTTGATCCCCGTGCCCTCGGTCTGGGCCAGGAGTTCTTGCAGGTCTCGGAGGTCGTGCCCGCTGACGAGGATGGCCTTGCCCTTGACCGGCGTCAGGCGCACAGGGGTCGGCACGGGCGCCCCGTACGTCTCCGTGTTGGCCCGGTCCAGGAGCTCCATCGCCTCGAGGTTGACGGCGCCCAGGCGGAGCGCCATGGCCAGCACCTTGTCCGTGTCCCGGGACTCGCTCGAGGCGAGGAACCCGAGGGCCTCGAACACGAAGGCGTCCACTTCCCGTGAAGTGTATCCGAGCGTCTCGGCGTGGTGGGCGTAGGCGCAGATGCCCTTGAGGGCGTACGTGAGCATCTCGTGGAGCCCGAGGAGCGTGTCCAGCCCGCGCGACTGCATCTCGTGCCGGCGGTGGTCGAGTCCGACGCGCGAACCCAGGGCCAGGACGTCCCCCAGGGCCGGGCGGTCGCCCACGAGGGACCGCACATCGAGGGCGTACGGGTGCGGCGCGGCGTCGAACCAGGGGAGGGGCGGCTCGGGGAGGGCTGCCGCCGCCGACAGGGAGCCCGGGGCGCGCGAGTGCGCCTCCAGGTCCGACGCCACCTGGTTGAGCTCCTGGCGCACCCGGTCCGCCGTCATGATCTTGTCCACCAGGTTCAGGGCGTCGAAGTTCGTGTTGGTGAGCGTCGCGAAGACGGCCTCCTTGGCGAACTTGGCCACGTCAGCATCCCAGTAGCCCTGGCGGCTGAGGACGCTGGCCTGCTGCCCCACGCCCTTCAGGACGTACAGGAGGAGGTCGTGGAGGGCCGCGATGTCGGGCGTCTTGCCGCAGACGCCGACGGTCTCGCAGCCCTTCCCGCCGATTGTCTCCTCGCACTGCCTGCGGGCAGGAAGCGGCGCGTTGTGGTGGTTGAGGGGGCTTTTCCTCCCACGGACGACGCCGCTCGGAGGCTAGGGCGCTTAGCTGGCGTAGCGGCGCCCGGACGTTGACCGAGGTGGTTGGGGGGACAGGTGTCCCGTCAAGGCGATAGCTTGCGCCGCCTCTCCGGCTTTTCTCCACACATGTTTCCCTTCCTCGCATCTTTGCTCACATGCAGAACATGTCGTGGTCGTGGGATATGTCCGAGGGGACGACAAATTCCTCTCCATCGCGCGTCTTGAACTTCACGAGGAGGCGCGGGCCGCGTG